>Ga0209273_10003011_pt1 | contig 12143 bp, 6 predicted proteins | sample tdAd471_FD_187126 | JGI IMG/M metagenome (GOLD analysis project Ga0209273, IMG submission 187126) | Marine sediment microbial communities from the Atlantic coast under amendment with organic carbon and nitrate - tdAd47.1 (SPAdes)... | ecosystem: Environmental > Aquatic > Marine > Coastal >...
TGCTATTAAGCTTGGTAAAGTAGAGCGCTTTACAAAATTTACAAACACAACTAGATAGATCCTTTTTATGGTCCGTTATCGACCCTTGTATGAATAGTCAATTGAGCAGTAAACAGATAGTAACTTAAGTCTTAGACTAAATTCATATGAATTGGTGCATTTCTAGTTTAACGTGCTGACCATAATAAGGTTGACCGGATTTTTAGAAGAAGAGAGTTTGTTGATACAGAGGTTCTTGATGCAGACTTATTGATCTCGTAATCTGCATTTAACTGATCATTATTGTTAGAGCCCATGTTGTTAGGGTTATCGTTATCAAAGTTAGGTATAACCATGTGGAAAGTACTTGGAAATTGGGTAGATCGGTATTTTGGAGAGGAAGAGGCTGTTCTCCTCACGATGCTGCTTATTGTTGCTCTCGTTGTCGTTGTCACAATGGGAGAGATATTGGCCCCCTTTATTGCAGCACTGATTTTTGCCTTTCTTCTGCAAGGTGGAATTAATCATCTGATCAAATGGAAAGTACCAAGAATTGTAGCCGTGATACTGGTTTTTTTAGTGTTTGTAGGCGTATTTCTGGCTATTTTGATCGTACTTCTCCCCTTGATAGGTCGTCAGGCGGCAAATCTTGCAGGAGAAATACCGTCAATGGTTAAACACTGGCAGGATGTACTGCTGTTATTGCCAGAACAGTACCCCCACTTGATTTCTGAAGACCAGCTGAAGGATCTGTTGAAGCAGGCTTCTGGGGAGGTGGCTGGGATGGCTGAGCGACTTGTTAGCTTTTCTGTGAGTACCTTTCCAAGCTTGCTAGTCTTGATGATTTATCTCGTTCTAGTTCCTCTATTGGTGTTTTTTTTGCTAAAAGATAAAGATGAGTTGATGGACTTAATGTCAGGGTTGCTTCCTCAAGAGCGCCCTGTGATGTGGCAAATATGGCATGAAATGAATATTCAAATGGCTAATTATGTGCGTGGTAAGGCTATTGAGATTCTGGTTGTGGGTCTAATGAGTTATATCACTTTTTTGATTTTAGGCCTCAATTATGCGGCGTTACTTGCCTTGTTAGTTGGGTTGTCAGTAGTGATTCCCTATATTGGTGCTGTGGTTGTGACTATTCCTGTCACTGTTGTTGCATATTTTCAATGGGGCTGGAGCGGTGATTTATTTTGGTTGGTTATGATTTACGGTGTGATACAAGCCCTTGATGGCAACGTGTTGGTGCCACTACTGTTTTCAGAAGCCGTTAACTTGCATCCTATCGCTATTATTCTTGCCGTTCTGGTTTTTGGCGGATTGTGGGGTTTTTGGGGTGTATTCTTTGCTATTCCATTAGCAACACTTGTGAAAGCACTTTATAACGCATGGCCGCGAACTGATATGCCTCTTTCAGTGTCTGAGTAACGCTGTAAATTGTTTAGCTAAAATATTATTAATTAATTTGTAATGGAGCTCTATGAATAAAATAGCTGTTACTTGTGCTTATCTGATCGTTTTTTTAATTGGTAGTTCTCAGGCCCTAGCCGCCCGACCCTGTCACGAAAATAGTGGTGATGTTCATAATCACACGAATAAGATTGCCAAAAGCGATAATGATCACTCTCTTTATCGGTATTTAAGATTAGATAATGAGATGCAAGTGTTGCTTGTTTCGGATAAAAAGGCAGATAAAGCAGCTGCTGCTCTCGATGTATTTGTGGGTAGCTCTCACGATCCAGTTAAGCGCCAGGGCTTGGCACACTTCTTAGAACATATGTTGTTCTTGGGTACAGATCGTTACCCCGAGCCTGATGAGTATCAAACATTTATTAGTCAGCATGGTGGCGGGCACAATGCTTATACCTCTTTTGAGCATACGAATTATTTCTTTGATATTGACCCGGAAAAATTTGAACCAGCACTTGATCGCTTCTCTCGTTTTTTTGTAGCACCGTTATTTAATGCTGAATATGTAGACCGTGAAAAAAACGCGGTGCATTCAGAATACAAAGCACGTATTAAAAATGATTATCGTCGTCAGCGTGACGTGTTTAGCCAGGTTGTTAACCCCAAACATCCCGCAGCAAAATTTAGTGTGGGCAATCTAGACACCTTATCTGATACCCCTGAAAGTAAGGTGCGTGACGATCTATTAGTTTTTTATAAAAATCACTACTCTGCGAATCGAATGACATTAGTTGTTATTGCGCCAAATACTCTTGATGAGCTTGAGGAAATGGTTCTGGATCGCTTTAGTGCAGTGCCAAACTTTAAAAGTCCGCAACCAAAGCATGGAGAGCCGCTTTTTAATAAATCTCAGTTACCTTTGTTGTTGTCAGTTAAACCAGTACAAGAACTCCGCACCTTATCGTTAACAATTCCATTGCCGGCAGTGCATGAATTTTTCCATGAAAAACCATTGGCATATATTGCAAATTTAATTGGGCATGAAGGTCAGGGTAGTTTGCTGTCCTTGTTGAAAGAAAAAGGTTGGGCAGAAGGGCTTCGAGCTGGTGAAGGTTTGGCGGATCAGAGCGGAAGTTCATTTGATATCACCATAGGGCTAACTGTTGAAGGGTTAGAGAACTGGAAGAAAGTAGTTGGTTTGGTTTTTCAAGAGATTTCATTGGTTTCTGATAAGGGGATAGCTGAATGGCGTCATCAGGAACAAGGTGTGTTATCCAGCATGCAGTTTCGTTACAAAGAAATAGGAGAGCCCATTCATCGTGTCAGTCAGCTTGCTAATCAATTGCAACGGTACCCTTATCAAGAAGTTTTGCGCGGCCCTTATTTGATGAACCAATTTGATAGAGAGCAGCTGGTAGCACTTTTGGCGCTTATGAAACCGGAAAATACATTGGTCACTTTAGTTGCTCCTGAGGTTGAAACCAACAAGGTTTCTGAGCTTTACCACGTCCCCTATAACATTGAAAAATTGCCCAAGCTAGACATGAGTATGTTGTCTAAGAAGTTGGTTTTGCCTGCAGCAAATGATTTTGTCCCCGAGAGCTTTGCCCTCAAGTACCCTGAGAAAAAGAGTGAACCAGGCATTCCGGATTTGCTAATTGATAAGCCGGGGCATCGTCTATGGCACTACCCCGACGCCTATTATCAGGTACCAAAAGCACAATTTAATGTAGCGATAAAAACACCGGTAATCTTCAACGCAGAAAGTGCTGCTATGACAGACCTGTATTTAAAACTCGTTGATGAAAGGTTAAACGAATCCAGTTATGCCGCTGCTCTTGCCGGCCTTGGTTATAGTACGGGTAGGAGAGCAGATGGTGTGGGCTTTATTGTCAGTGGGTTTGCAGACAAATTGCCAGTGCTGACGAAGGCTGTTGTTGAGGGGTTGCTGACACCGCTAGAACCATCTGCCAAAACAGACGAATTAATTGATCGTTTGAGAAAAGAGCTCATACGTAATTGGCGCAACGGTGCCAAGGACACGCCATATAAACAACTTTTGCGTGAAACAGGTGTGCTACTTCGTACAAAAGCATGGCAGCCAGAGTTACTTGCGAGCGCCTTGGAAAAATTTGATCGAAAGCGCTTTGATAAATTTGTTGAAGAATTATATCAGGGGGCGAGTCTTGAGATGCTTGCTAGTGGCAATGTGCTTGAGTCGGAAGTAAAACAGCTAGCAGGTTTCATGGTAGAAAAGTTTGTTGCTAAGACTCCAGCTGGTTGGGCTGAAAGGGGTGTTGTTCGGATTCCTGTTGGGCAAAAAGCTCAAACGCATTTATCTATTGATCATAAAGATTCGGCGATTCTGAGGTATTACCAGGGGCGAGACGATGGTCTTGATGAAACAGCAAAAGTTATGTTGATGAGGCAGTTGTTGCGCTCAGAGTTTTTTCATCAGCTTAGAACAGAACAGCAGCTCGGTTATGTGGTCGCTGTTGTGGATCGTCAGATAGATCGAGTACCCGGTTTTGGTTTCTTGGTTCAGTCCCCTTCGGTGCCTGTTGAAAAGTTGGGGGCGGCTATTGATGAATTTCTTATGGCTTACGAGAAAAAGTTGGCAAGTATGCCTTCAGATGAATTTGAGCGGCACCGCCAAGCACTCTTGACTGGGTTGAAAGAAAAACCAAAAAGTTTATCTGAACAGTCTTCACGATTCTGGGGTAGTGTCGATGTAAGAGATTATGATTTTAGTCGAAGGAAAAGCCTGATAGTGGCAGTTGAAGCTCTTTCCCAAAAAGAGATGCAGGCAATGTATCAATCTGTAGTTTTGGATTTTGGATATTCATTACAGGTAGATAGCAAGGACGGCCAATTGTTGTCTGGAGATGAAATACGGTTGGGTCGTGGGCTTTATCAGCTTCCAACTAAAAAACTGTAGTAAAACTATATTTTTAAAGATCGAATATATTTTTTTATTTTACTAACTAAAACAATAGGTTGATAAAGTTATTTGAGTGAATTTTAAAAGTTATCATTACTGTTCAATATTCTAATTTTGGTTGATATGTCTATTTCGTGTAGTTATACTACAAGAAATAGACATAGGTTATACAGAAACTAAGAGCGGTTCGTTGTTACCCACAAAAACGAACGGGTGCTCTATACTTTCTTGTGTTCGTTAAATCTTTACTGAATGGTAAAAAGGTATTGCTCATGCATGAAGACGTGGACCCGATTGAAACTCAAGAGTGGCTTGAGTCACTGGATTCAGTTTTAAAGCACCAAGGTGAGGAGCGTACTGCCTTTTTACTAAAACAGTTACTAGATCGCGCCAATTACACTGGCGTGCGCATGCCGCAAGCTATCACCACTCCCTATCGCAATACTATTCCTACCACACGTGAAAAGCGTATGCCCGGCGATTTATTTATGGAGCGTCGCATTCGCTCTATTATTCGCTGGAATGCTTTAGCCATGGTGATGAGGGCGAATAAAGACCCGGAAGAGGGGATTGGCGGTCATATCGCTTCATTTGCATCATCGGCCACACTTTATGATATCGGGTTTAATTATTTCTTTCGTGGTGATGAAGGTGAAAACCGTGGTGATCTAATTTATTTTCAGGGCCATAGCGCACCTGGCATTTATGCGCGTTCATTCCTAGAGCGACGTTTTGATGAAGAAGACCTGGATAACTACCGTCGGGAAGTTGATGGTAATGGTCTTTCTTCTTACCCACATCCTTGGCTTATGCCGGATTACTGGCAGTTTCCTACTGTTTCTATGGGGTTGGGTCCATTGCAGGCAATTTACCAGGCGCATGTCATGCGCTACTTATCTGCTCGAGAGTTAGTCCCGCGTGGTGATCGCAAGGTTTGGGCATTCTTGGGTGATGGTGAATGTGATGAGCCGGAGACCTTGGGCGCAATATCTCTTGCAGGTCGGGAAAATTTAGAAAACCTAGTTTTTGTCGTGAACTGTAATTTACAGCGCCTGGATGGCCCTGTGCGTGGTAACGGAAAAATCATTCAAGAGCTTGAGGGTGTATTCCGTGGTGCGGGCTGGAATGTTATCAAAGTGGTTTGGGGCCGGTTGTGGGATCCCCTGCTAGCCAAAGACAAAAATGGTTTATTGCAAGACCGCATGGATGAGGCTTGTGATGGAGACTATCAAAATTACAAACATAATGGCGGTGCTTATACTCGGGAGCATTTCTTTGGTTCTTCACCTGAGTTGGAAGAATTGGTTGCTGATCTAAGCGACAAGGACATTATGTATTTAAATCGTGGCGGGCATGACCCATATAAAGTCTATGCCGCCTACGCAGAAGCCATGGCACATAAAGGGCAGCCAACTGTTATTTTGGCGAAAACAGTCAAGGGCTATGGTATGGGGGTGGGTTCAGGTGAAGCTGCCAACGATACCCATTCCATTAAAAAGTTGGATTTGGAAAGCTTAAAGCACTTCAGAGACCGTTTTGGTATTCCTATTGCCGATGATGAATTAGAAAAAGTACCCTATTACCGTCCTCCAGAAGACAGTCCAGAAATGACCTATATGAATAAGAGAAGGGCTTCTTTAGGCGGTCCGGTTCCTTCCCGTCGAGCAGATTTTGAAAAGCTGGATATTATGCCGTTGTCGGATTTTAGCAAGTTACTGGAGGGCAGCGGTGAGCGCAAAATTTCGACGACCATGGCATTTGTACGTCAGTTAGGCATGCTAATTAAGGATAAAAATATTGGCCAGAGAGTTGTGCCGATAGTGCCGGATGAAGCACGTACATTTGGTATGGAAGGGATGTTTCGCCAGCTCGGTATTTATTCGTCAGCCGGGCAAAAATATGTGCCCCAAGACCATGACCAAATTATGTATTACAAGGAAGACAAGAAAGGTCAAATTCTTGAAGAGGGGATTACTGAGCCTGGAGCAATGTCTGCTTGGATGGCTTTAGCTACGTCCTACAGCAACAATCATTTCCCCATGATCCCCGTATACATTTATTACTCCATGTTTGGCTTTCAACGGATTGGGGACTTGGCTTGGGCGGCAGGTGATATGCAAGCGCGTGGTTTTCTGATCGGTGCTACAGCGGGACGTACGACATTAAATGGTGAAGGGCTTCAGCATCAGGATGGCCACAGTCACTTATTAGCTAATACGATTCCTAACTGCCGGACCTATGACCCCGCTTATGCTTATGAGGTTGTCACCATTGTTCAAAATGGTTTGAAGGTGATGTTCGAAGACCAGGAAAACTGCTTCTATTACATCACTACTATGAATGAAAATTATCACCAGCCTGCCATGCCGGAAAATATTGAAGAAGGCATTATCAAGGGTATGTATTTGTTTGAGGATGGCGGTAAGTCTGAGCTTAAAGTTCAGCTTATGGGCGCAGGTAGTATTCTTAATGAAGTGCGAGAAGCCGCGACTATTTTGAAAGATAAATATGGGGTGACAGCAGATATTTGGAGTTTGACCAGCGTTAATCAGCTGGCTCGAGATGGTCAGGCTGTAGAGCGTTGGAACATGCTGCATCCTAAAGAGGAAGCGCAAACAGCCTATATCACAGAACAATTAACGGGTCGCCAGGGGCCTGTTGTAGTCGCTACCGATTATGTGAAAAGTTATACCGAGCAATTAAGGGCCTATGTGCCTGCAAGTTATAAAGTCCTTGGAACAGATGGTTTTGGTCGAAGTGATAGTAGAGAGAAGCTGCGTCACTTTTTTGAAGTGAACCGCTATTTTGTTGTACTGGCGGCACTTAAATCATTATCAGATGAAGGCAAGATAGACATTTCTGTGGTGGAACAAGCAATCATCGATTTCGATTTGGATGCGGACAAAGTTAATCCACTTTATTGTTAATCCATTCAGCCATTTGTTTATAAAGAAATGAACAATGAGAAAATCATTAATGTTTAAATTAAGAGTACAAAAAATGAGAGTGAATAGTGGCTATTGAGACGATTCATGTACCAGATCTCGGGGGTGCCGAGAGCGTTGAGGTTATTGAGCTTTGTGTCTCCCCTGGTGATGTCGTAGAGCTAGAACAATCTCTTATTGTGCTGGAATCCGATAAGGCCACCATGGATGTTCCTAGCCCTAAAGCGGGAACCATAACGGCTTTATTGGTTAAAGAGGGAGATGTTGTTAACGAAGGCTCAGCTATTGTTGAACTAGAGCTATCAAATGACGACACAACTGCCAGTTCTGAACCTGAAGAGGCATTAGAAGAGCTATCTATACCCGAGCAGGAATCAGAGATTAAAGAGCAGCCACAAGAAGCAGCGTTGTCTGCAGGAAAAAATGTGTCATCAGAAGAAAGTGTGGCACCGACAGTTGCAGCTGGTGCTCAGGTAGAGCGTGTTGTAACTATTCCAGATACGGGGACAGAGGAGGCAGTTGAGGTTATTGAACTGCCTGTTTCTCCTGGGGATAAACTGTCGGAAGGTGACAGCATCCTGGTGGTAGAAACAGACAAGGCGACCATGGAAATCCCGGTTTCCTTTGGTGGAGAAATTTTAAAAATATTGGTCAAGGAAGGGGATAAGGTTAGCAGTGGTGATGAAGTCGCTGTTATGTCGGCAGAACCTTCAACTGATTCGAGCTCTACAGAACAATTGCAAATGGAGGCGCCAGTACAGGAATCAGAGCCTGCTGCTAAAGTGGAGTCGGCACCAGCATCAGTTTCATCTGAAGCTGAACCGGTTATTCCAGGCACAGTAGATGACGGCGTTTCCGATACGTCGTTGGGAGCTGAAGTCTATGCTGGTCCAGCCTCTAGAGCTTTGGCTCGTGAACTTGGGGTTGACCTTCATAAGGTTAAAGGAACAGGACCACGAGGGCGTATTCTCAAAGAAGATTTAAATAATTACGTTAAAGCAGCTGTGGCCAAAGCTGAGTCTGGTTCAGGTGTAGGTGCAACAGGTTCTGGTATTCCTGCTGTCCCTGATGTGGATTTTGCTAAATTTGGTGAGATAGAAACAATCCCATTACAAAAGATTAATAAGCTTACCGCCGCAAATATGCATCGGAGTTGGCTGAATGTTCCTCATGTTACCCAGTTTGATGAAGCAGATATAACGGACCTTGAGGACTTTAGAAAGTCGTTGAAGGTAGAAGCTGAAAAACGAGGAACACGACTAACACCATTACCGTTTCTGTTAAAAGCTTGTGCTCATGCGTTGGTGACTAACCCTGAATTTAATCGTTCTATTACCAGCGATGGTGAAACATTTATTCAGAAAAAATACGTGCACATAGGTATTGCCGTGGATACACCCCGTGGCTTAGTTGTGCCTGTTATCCGCGATGTAGATACCAAGGGTCTTTGGCAGTTAGCTAATGAAGTTAACGAGATGGCGGCGAAAGCACGTGATGGGAAGCTCTCAGCTGCTGAAATGCAAGGCGGCTGCTTCACTGTATCAAGCTTGGGTGCCATCGGTGGAAACGGCTTTACTCCCATAGTAAATACGCCAGAGGTTGGTATTCTAGGTGTCTCCAAATCACAGATAAAACCTGTTTGGGATGGCTCAGAGTTTGTACCCCGTATGATGCTGCCCCTTAGCGTTTCCTATGACCACCGAGTGGTTAATGGTGCAGATTGCGGTCGATTCTTTACCTATTTAGTGCAGGAGTTGGGAGATACCCGTAGATTGGCTTTATGATAAGCTGGTTTGTTAACTGATTGATATATAAATAAATTTTATTAATTTTATGTTTTTGGTGAGATAAAAACCCTGGCTATGCCGGGGTTTTTTATTTTTACCAATCTAAAACTATATAACTCTCGTATCAGCTTTTGTTAGATAGAAAGAGATAAAATTAATATTCGTTTTCAATTGGTTAGGGAACTAACAGCCTTTTTTGCCTGCCTAAGTGAACATAGCTATATGGAGATGGACTATTAACTCTTTTTACTATAAGGATCTAAATGATATCCCAATAAAGTTATCGTAGGATAAGACGGCAAAGTAGGTGGCGAGAATGGTGATTACCATGAAGCATCAACATATGACACATGAAGGTATAAATGAAGATATAAGGCATCAGACAAAAAAATACATAGCATTTGTCTTTTTGATGTTGATGCTTACTTTTCTGGCCAGCCCTTATGCAGTAGCTGAAGCTGCAATATCAGAAATGGCCACCCCAGAAAAAGCTACACAAGAAACTGTTATGGCTGAGGCATCGGCATACAATGGTATGGTTTCAGGTATAGCGATTGATGATGCAGATGTGAAGGCGGTACAGCGGGTTATTGGCGGTCAAATTTATGCATTGAAGTCGGGCAATCATCAAACAGCCTATTCTTATGCAGCCCCTAATGTACAACAGGCTTTTCCTTCCGTTAAAAACTTTATTAGCATGGTTCAGAAAGGTTACAGACCGTTATACCAACATACTTCTTATATTTTTGGTAAAAATACAACCTCCAATGGAGAGGTATATCAGGAAGTTATTGTGTCGGATGAAACCCGCCAATTATGGCAATTTATTTATACCTTAAAACAGCAGAAAGACTATAGTTGGAAAGTGACTAATGTAGTGATGTACCCTTATCAGGGTACATCAGTTTAGCCTCTTTTTTTATAGTTCGTGCGTGAAAAATAAGAGTCCCAAGAAGTTTGTAAATAATTTCTATTTACTTCGGGGCTCTTTTTTATGCGCAGGTTTTTTGCTGCGTCCCTTTGGTTTGGTTGGGCTGTCAAATGAGCGCTTTTTAGGCTGATTAGATCCCAGGACACTGAGCTTCATTGGTTGTTGGCAAACGCGAACCTTATTCTTCAGGTGCTGGAATATATCTTTCGGCATGCCTTCTGGTAGGTCTACCGTGCTGTAGTCATCATTTAATTTGATACGGCCGATATTCTGGCTTTCTATACCGGCTTCATTGGCAATGGCGCCAACAATATCTTTGGGCATAACACCATGATCTTTGCCGACCTCCATGCGGTAGGTTACCATTTCTATATCGTCATGTTGTTTGCGCTCACCGCGCTGTGGTCGTTCACTTCGTTGTCGCTCTTTTCTTGGGCGATCTCCACGGGATGAGCGTTCACCACGTTCACGACGGCCTCTATTGTCTGCATCCCTTTTTCCTGTGTCTCTATTTCCTGAGTCTAGGGGGGCAAGGTTGGGAAATAGTGGGCGTTCTTCCTGAAGTTGTGATGCAAGGCTAGCTGCAATATCCAACATAGAAATGTCGTTATCTTCAGCCAGCTTTTCCAGAAGAGTTTTGAATTTTTCTCGGTCTTTAGCTTCAAGACTTTGTATGATTTTTTCCTGAAATTGCTGCACTCTTTGGCCGCTTACCTGCTCTCCAGTAGGTAATTCCATTTCCGCGATTGCCTGGCGAGTAGATTGTTCAATGGATCTCAACAGTCGACGTTCTTTTGGCGCAACAAATAGAATAGCTTGCCCTTCACGACCAGCACGACCTGTTCGACCAATGCGATGAACATAGGCCTCATTGTCGTAAGGAATATCGTAATTGACCACGTGGCTGATGCGTTCAACATCAAGCCCACGCGCAGCCACGTCAGTTGCGACTACAATATCGATCTGGCCTTTTTTCAGGCGATTAACTGTACGTTCACGTAGGGATTGGCTTAAATCTCCATTGAGTGCAGCAGCAGAAAACCCTCGGGCTTCCAGTTTTTCAGCCACTTCAGCGGTGGCTGACTTTGTTCGCACAAAAATAATCATGCCATCGAATTCTTCTACTTCCAAAATTCGAGTCAGTGCTTCCATTTTCTGGTGGCCTTTCACCATCAGATAACGTTGGGAAATACGTTCTACGGTTTTAGTCTTTGCAGCGATACTGACTTCTTGAGCATCACCCAGATATTTTTTTACAACTCGGCGAATAGGCGGCGGCATGGTTGCCGAGAACAGCGCGCGCTGACAGGTGTCAGGCGTCTCTGCCAAAATAGTTTCTACATCATCAATAAAACCCATGCGTAGCATTTCATCAGCTTCATCGAGTACCAGCCCGTTGAGCTCATTAAGGTTCAAGCTACGACGGCGAATATGATCAAGAATTCGTCCAGGGGTGCCGACAATGACCTGGGCACCACGTTGTAATCCACGCAATTGGCCGCGCATATCGGTTCCGCCATAAATGGGCAGTACATGAAACCCCTTCATGTGGCGGGCATAGCTTTGGCAGGCTTCGGCAACCTGAATAGCCAGTTCTCGGGTTGGCGTCAGCACCAAAATTTGCGGTGTTTTTTGTTTGCTGTCTATACGGCTTAAAAGTGGTAATGCGAAGGCAGCGGTTTTACCCGTACCCGTTTGCGCAACACCCAGCAGGTTCTCTCCAGCCAGAAGGATAGGAATACTTTGCTCCTGGATGGGTGAGGGCTGTTCATACCCCAGTTGTTGAACGGCTTTAAGCACCGGGCTAGCAATGCCTAGTGATTCAAAATCGGGTGATGACATAAAGAAACCTGTGTGGTCTTTTTAATCCAGAAGGCTTGTTTTGAAATACCTGTTACTGGAAAAATAGAGAAGGATTTAACGAGGGGCGCAAGTATACGCCTATCATCCTGAAGTACAAAGATTTTTTGGTTTTAAGGGGAGAGAGCTTACTCGCTGTTTTTTGCCAGTAATCTATCGAGGACATTGGCAAATTGCTGGCGATCAGTGTTTGACATGGTGGGTGGCCCACCACTGACTTCACCAATATTTCTCAGCTCTTCCATCAGGTTACGCATGGCGAGCCTTTGGCGAATATTAGCCTTGGTAAAATG
>Ga0209273_10003014_pt1 | contig 12136 bp, 8 predicted proteins | sample tdAd471_FD_187126 | JGI IMG/M metagenome (GOLD analysis project Ga0209273, IMG submission 187126) | Marine sediment microbial communities from the Atlantic coast under amendment with organic carbon and nitrate - tdAd47.1 (SPAdes)... | ecosystem: Environmental > Aquatic > Marine > Coastal >...
GCCGTTGAAGAGCGTCTCGCCGTCGTTCGCCGCCGTCCACTTCGTGCCCATGTCGAGCAGGTTCACGAAGAAGTCGTTGGTGAGCTGGCCCGGGCGATCCGTGAGGATGCCGTGCGACGAGCCGTCGTAGTTCGCGCCGAGGGCGCGCATGCCGCCGACGAGCGCCGTCATCTCGGGCGCGCTCAGGCCGAGCAGCTGGGCCTTGTCGACGAGCATCGCCTCGGCGAGCACGTCGTACGACCCGTTCTGGTAGTTGCGGAACCCGTCGGCGATCGGCTCGAGCCAGTCGAACGACTCGACGTCCGTCTGGTCCTGCGTCGCGTCCGCGCGGCCCGGGGTGAACGGCACGGTGACGTCGTTGCCCGCCGCCTTCGCCGCCGCCTCGATGGCCGCACAGCCGCCGAGCACGATCATGTCGGCCAGCGAGATGCGCTTGCCGTCGGTCTGGGCGTCGTTGAACGCCGACTGCACGCCCTCGAGGGTCGACAGGACCTTCGCGAGCTCGGTCGGGTTGTTGACGTCCCAGTCGTTCTGCGGCGCGAGACGCACGCGGGCGCCGTTTGCACCACCGCGCATGTCCGACCCGCGGAAGGTCGACGCCGAGGCCCACGCCGTGCGGACGAGCTCGGACACCGTGAGGTCGGTGTCGAGGATGGTCGCCTTGAGGGCGGTGACGTCAGCGTCGTCGACGAGCTTGTGGTCGACGGCGGGCGTCGGGTCCATCCAGATCAGCTCTTCGCTCGGCACCTCGGGCCCGAGGAACCGCGCCTTCGGCCCCATGTCACGGTGCGTGAGCTTGAACCACGCACGAGCGAACGCGTCGGCGAACTCGGCGGGGTTGTCCATGAAGCGGCGCGAGATCTTCTCGTACGACGGGTCCGTGCGCAGCGCGAGGTCGGCGGTCGTCATCATCGGCGCGTGGCGCACGTTCGGGTCGTGCGCGTCGGGCACCGTGTCCTTCGCCTCGGGGTTCTTCGGCGTCCACTGGTGCGCGCCGGCCGGGCTCTTCGTGAGCTCCCACTCGTACTTGAAGAGCGTCTCGAAGTAGCTCATGTCCCACTGGATCGGCGTGGGCGTCCAGGCGCCTTCGATGCCGCTCGTGATCGTGTCGTAGCCGTGGCCGGCGCCCTGCGGGTTCGCCCAGCCGAAGCCCTGCTGGGCCATCGGCGCGCCCTCGGGCTCGCGGCCGAGCTTCGAGTCGTCGCCGTTGCCGTGCGCCTTGCCGAAGGTGTGACCACCGGCGACGAGCGCGACGGTCTCTTCGTCGTTCATCGCCATGCGCGCGAAGGTCTCGCGGATGTCGTGCGCCGACGCCGCCGGATCCGGGTTCGCGTTCGGGCCCTCGGGGTTGACGTAGATGAGGCCCATCTGGACCGCGGCGAGGGGCTTCGCGAGGTCGCGATCGCCGGAGTACCGCTTGTCGCCGAGCCACTCCGCCTCACCGCCCCAGTAGATGTCCTCTTCGGGGGCCCAGATGTCCTCGCGGCCGCCGGCGAAGCCGAAGGTCTCGAAGCCCATCGTCTCGAGGGCGACGTTGCCCGCGAGGATCATGAGGTCGGCCCACGAGATCGCGCGGCCGTACTTCTGCTTGATCGGCCAGAGCAGGCGGCGCGCCTTGTCCAGGTTGCCGTTGTCGGGCCAGCTGTTGAGCGGCGCGAAGCGCTGGTTGCCCGTCGCGGCGCCGCCACGGCCGTCACCGGTGCGGTACGTACCGGCGCTGTGCCACGCCATGCGGATGAAGAACGGGCCGTAGTGCCCGTAGTCCGCCGGCCACCAGTCCTGCGAGTCGGTCATGAGGTCGGCGAGGTCCTTCTTGAGCCCCTCGTAGTCGAGGTTCTTGAAGGCCTCGGCGTAGTCGAAGTCGCCGAGCGGGTTCGCCTTCGCCGAGTGCTGGTGCAGGACCGAGATGTCGAGCTGATTCGGCCACCAGTCGCGGTTGGACCGGCCTTCATTCGTGACGTGCTGGGTATGCTCGCTGAAGGGGCACTTTGCTTCGTTCATGAACGGCTCCGTAGGGCAACGGCGCACCAGATCGGCGCGCGGTGGTGGGGTCGGATGGCGTCTGGTCCCGACCGCGCTGTTCAGAACACGCGGCCGGGGATCGTCAGGTCGTGTCCTTTCGATGCATCCACAGTGACCTCCGATACGCAGGAAGTACAACGGATTGAAAACACACCCTCGATAACCTGAACCTATCGCCCGTCACCGACACGCTCGAACGATGGAGTGGTCGACGGATCGGCCTCGGTCGTCGGCGCCCCACCTGCGCCGTCGTGCACGACGATCCCGACCGCGCGTCTTCGCCGGCTTCGGTCAGGCCGGGCGCCGCCGCAGGCGCATGCGGAACCCGAGCGTCTCGCCGAACGAGAACCGCAACACGGTCAGCTCGTCGCCCTGGACGCAGTACGCGCCGGACAACCGGACGCCGTCGACCTCGAACACGAGCGTGCTGCCGAAGGTCTCGATCGTGCCGACCTCGGACTCGTCGGTGTAGTCGAGGCCGACCTCGCAGGCGCAGTCCTCGTCGCCGACGCGCTCGCAGACGCCGTTGTAGTACTCGCCGTTGCACGGGACGGACGAGCCGCCGTAGCAGGCGAGCGGGAACCCGAAGCGCAGGTCGAGGCGACGCTCGGCGTACTCGATCAGGTAGGCGTCGTTGTCGAACACCAGCAGCTCGCCGATCGCTTCGCCCTCGCCTTCGGCCACGAGATCCGGGCAGGTGCCGTCGAGCGGGTCCCACGACTCGGCGAGGGGGCAATAGACCTCGATGTCCCAGGTGCCGACGAGGTCGCCCCCGCAGGGCTCGAAGTCCGACGCGAGCAGCGCGCAGGCGACGCCCTCGGACACCTCGGCGCCATCGAGGGTCGCGTCCGTCGCGTCCGCGCCGGCGTCCGCCTCGTCGACGCCGCCCGGACTGGCGTCGCTGCAGGCCACGATCCCCGTGACGGCGAGCAACAGGGCGATGAATGCAGAGCGTCGGAGCACGAAACCTCGAGAACCGGGTCGAGCGCCAACGGTGATGGGCCTGCCCATCGCACGCAAGGGGGGCACGCAAGGGGGCACGCAAGGGGGGCACGCAAGGGGCGCGCGACCGCGGGGCCTAGCGGTCGGTCGGGCCGACGCGGTCGATGATCTCGAGCCACCGGCCGGCCATGCTGCGTCGCCAGCTCGCGGCGCGGTCGGCGACCGACTCGCGCTGCGCACGCACACCGGCGAGCTGCTCCTCGAGCTCGGCGACCCGGTCCCGCGCACGGTCGGCGATCGCCTCGCGGGCGGCGATGGCGTCCCGCAGCTCGGCCGTAGTCGCCCGCAGCTCGCGCGCCTCGGCTTCGAGCGCAGCGCGGCTGGTCTCGGCCCGGTCCCGCGCAACGCGGAGCTCACGGACCGTGTCGAGCGCGGCGTCGAGCTGGGCCTGCACCTCGTCGCGCTCGGCGGCGGCACCGGACAGCTCGGCGGCGTTCGTGTCTCGGTTCGCCAGCTCGTCCTGCAGCGCACGCACACGCGCCTCGGCGCGCAGAGCATCCGACCGTGCCGCGGCGGCGCGACCGTCCGCCTTCTCGGCTCGCTCCTTCAACACGTCGCGCTCGGCGTGCAGCGCCTCGGTCGCGGCGCGCACCTTCTGCTGCAGCGTCCGCACCTCGTCTTCGAGGGTGCGGATCCGCGCGGCGGCTTCGGCGTCCACCTCGGCCTGCGACGGCGCGTCGATCGGCGCGGTCGCGGTCTCGGCCGGCAGATCGGCACCGACGACGAGGCTGCCCGCACGCAGTCGCTCGAGGGCGTCGTCCCAGGCGATCCCGGCGTCGGCGAGGTCCTTCAGGTGCTGCCGCGCCCCGTCGATCGTGAACCGCTGCTCGTGCAGCAGGGTCTGGATCACGAGCAGGAGACGGATGTCCCCCGGCCGAAAGAGCCGCTGCCCGGACCGGGTCCGCGACGGACGGACCTCGCGGAACTCGCTCTCCCAGTACCGGATCACGTACGGCTTCACGCCGACGATGCGCGACACCTCTCCGATCTTGAACCAGCTCTTGTCGGGGATCTCGACCAGCGTTCGTGCCCGTGCAGCGCGTTACGTGTGCGAGGGTGCCACACCGAGCCGAGGGCGAAAAGCAGAACGCCGCCGCCTCGTTGGCGGTCGGCGTTCAGTCCCCGGGGCCAATCCCCGCGGTGGCGTCCGGTGCCCCGGCCGAGCCGGGGCCGGCGCTCAGGCGTCGCCGTTGCGGCGGCGCAGGGTGTCGTTCACGTGCTGCTTCAGCACCGGCGACGCCTTGAAGGTCGCCACGTGCCGCGCCGAGATCGTGATCTCCTCACCGGTGAGGGGATTGCGACCGACGCGCGGCTTCTTGTACCGCACCACGAAGTTGCCGAATCCGCTGATCTTGACCTTCTCGCCGGACGTCAGCGTCTCCTTGAGGATGTCGAACGTCATGTCGACCAGGGCCGCGCTCTCTCGCTTCGAGAAGCCGCCGACCTGTTCGTACACCGCGTTCGCGATATCGGCCTTCGTCGTGGTGGTGGTGGTGCTCATCGTTTGATTCCTCGACAACGTTTCGACCGCCCGGCTGGGCGGGGGCAGCCCCCTACCCCGTTCGCAGGGGGATGACAATAGAAAACCACGGTGCCGCGCCAGGTTGCGCGGGCAGGTCAGGTCCGGACGCGAGCGTCGAGCCCCTCGGTGAGGTGCTCCACGAGCGCCCGCTGGCCCTTCTCGACCTGCTTGTCCGTGAGCGAACCGTCGGCCTTTCGCCACGTGGACCGCAGCGCAAGACTGCGGTGCCCCTCGTCGACGCCGGGCCCCTCGTACACGTCGAAGAGGCGCACGTCTTCGAGGAACTTGTGGCGGAACGTCGCGAGGACGTCCTCGACGCGAGCCCAGGTGACCTCGTTCGGCAGCAGCAGCGCCACGTCGCGGGTCGAGGCCTGGGTCCGCGGCACACCGGAGTGCCGCCCCGGGTCGGCGTCGATCTCGAGGATCGCGCCGAGGTCGAGCTCGAAGAACGCGACACCCTGCTCGATCTCGAACGGATCGAGCCGATCGGGGTGCAGCGCGCCGACGCGCCCCACCTCGGTCTCACCGAGCAGCACGCGGCCGAACACGCCGGGGTGCGCCCACGCGGGCGGCGTCCCGGACACGACGCGCAGCGGGCGACCGGTGGCCCGCGCGACGACGGCGACGAGCGCCGAAGCGTCCCGCCCGTCGAGCACCGCGCGGTCGCTGGCCCAGGACGTGTCGCGCACGCCGGTCAGGACCGCGGTGAGGTGCAACGGCTCGGTGGTGCGATCGCCGTCGGTGTCCTTCGAGAACACGTGGCCGAGCTCGAAGAGCACGACGCGCTCGGCCCCACGGGCGAGGTTGTGCGCGACGGACTCGAGCAGCCCGGGCAGTAGCGTCGACCGCATCACGGACGTCTCGACGCCGAGCGGGTTCTTGAGCGCGAGGGGCTCGCGATCGTCGAAGAGCGCGAGCTTCGAGGGATCCGTCATCGCCCACTTCACCGCCTCGGACGCGCCGGCGCCGGCGAGGGCGTGGCGCACCCGCTCGACCGTCCGCAGCGTGGCGTCGGACTGGATCGGCTGGCGGTGCTGCTCGATCGGGGCGTCGTCGCGGCGGACGACGTCCACACCCGGCGTACCGGGCGGCAGGCTGGCGGGTAGCGCGTCGAAGCCGACCACGCGACCGACCTCTTCGACGAGATCGATCGGGCGGGTCAGGTCCGGACGGCGCGGCGGCACGCCCACACGGTACTGCGTGCCGATGCCCTGCAGGGTCTCGAGCACGACGTGCAGGCCGAGGGCCTCGAGGGCGCCGGTGATCTGATCCTGCGTGAGCTCCATCCCGAGGATGCGCTCGGGGTAGTCCGCCGGCATCGTGATCTCGATCGGCTCGATCGCGCGGGGCACGACGTCGATCGAATCGCAGGCGACGCGGCAGGTGTGACCGAGCGCCTGCTGGGTGGCCACGATCAGCTCGAGGGCCCGCTTCATCGCCCGCGGCACGCCGTAGATGTCGACGCCGCGCTCGAAGCGGTGCGACGAGTCCGAGTGCATGCCCAGGCGCCGCGAGGTGCGGCGGACGTCAGACGGTGCGAAGTTCGCGACCTCGATGGCCACGTTCGTCGTGTCGTCCGAGATCTCAGAGTCGACGCCGCCCATCACGCCGGCGATCGCCACGGCGCGCTCGGCATCGCTGATCACGAGGTCGCCGGGCTCGAGGGCCCGCTCGACGTGGTCGATGCTCTCGATCGTCTCGCCGGGTTCGGCGCGGCGCACGAGCAGGGTGGCGTGCGAGAGCTTGTCGAGATCGAACGCGTGCAGCGGCTGGCCGTACTCGAACATCACGTAGTTCGTGACGTCGACGAGGTTGTTCACCGGGCGCTGCCCGATGGCGCGCAGGCGACGCTGCATCCACTCGGGGGACGGGCCGACCTTCACGTCGCGGACGACGCCGGCGGCGTAGCGCGGGCACCCGATCGGATCGACGATGCCGACGTCGAGCACGGCGCCGGCCGGCTCGTCGTCCTCTTCGTACTCCGCACGGACGATCGGCGCCTTCATGGACCGACCGAAGAGCGCGGCGACCTCGACGGCGACGCCGTAGTGGCTGAACGCGTCGGACCGGTTCGGCGTGATGCCCAGGGTGAACACCGTGTCGCGGAGCCCGAGGGCATCGGCAATCGGCGTGCCCGGCTGCATCGCCTCGTCGAGCTCGAGCAGCCCGTCGTGGTCGTCACCGAGCCCGAGCTCGTCGGACGCGCAGAGCATGCCGTGGGAGTCCACGCCACGCATCCGGCCCTTCTTGATCTTGAAGTCGCCGGGCAGGCGGGTGCCGACGGTCGCCACGGGAGCGAGCAGCCCCTCGCGGGCGTTCGGGGCGCCGCAGACGATCTGCAGCGTCTCGTCGCCGCCGACGTCGACGCGGCACACCGAGAGGCGGTCGGCGTCCGGGTGCTGGGACCGCTCGACGATGCGGCCGACGACGACGCCGTCGAGGTCACCACCGAGCTCGTCGATCGCCTCGACTTCGAGGCCCGAGAGGGTCAGGCGGTCGGCGACCACGCGGGGGTCGAGGCCGTCGAGATCGACGAGCTCACCGAGCCATTCGTAGCTGATCTGCATGGGTCGTCTCTCAGCCGAACTGCGCGAGGAACCGCAGGTCGTTGTCGTAGAAGTGGCGGATGTCGTCGATGCCGAGGGTCAGCATCGCGACGCGCTCGACGCCGATGCCGAACGCGAAGCCCGAGTAGACATCGGGGTCGATGCCGACGGCCTCGAACACGTTCGGATCGACCATCCCGGCGCCGAGGATCTCGATCCAGCCGCTCTGCGAGCACACGCGGCAGCCGGAGTCGCAGAACGGGCAGGTCACGTCGACCTCGACGCTCGGCTCGGTGAACGGGAAGAAGCTCGGCCGCAGGCGCACGTCGAGCGAGCGCCCGAAGAGGCGGCTGGCGAACGTCTGCAGCGTGCCCTTGAGGTGCGCCATCGTGATGCCCCGATCGACCACGAGCCCCTCGACCTGACGGAAGTTCGGGCTGTGGGTCATGTCGAGGGTGTCGCAGCGGAACACCGCGCCGGGGGCCGCGATGCGGATCGGCGGCTCATTGGCGAGCATCGTGCGGATCTGCACCGGCGACGTATGCGTGCGCAGCAGGCGCCCGTCTTCGACGACGAAGGTGTCCTGCATGTCCCGCGCGGGGTGGTCCGGCGGGAAGTTCAGCGCTTCGAAGTTGTGAAAGTCGGACTCGACCTCGGGGCCCCACGCGACGCGGTAGCCCATCTCGGCGAAGACCTCGAGCATGCGCGCCTCGGTCTGCCGCAGCGGGTGCAGGGCACCTCGCGGGACGGCGGGGGGCGGCAGGGTGACGTCGATGCCGCCCTCGGCGAGCTCCTTCGCGCGGGCCTCGGTGCGCAGGGCCGCGCGCCGATCGTCGAGGGCCTGCTGCACGGCCTGCTTGGCGGTGTTCACCGCCTGGCCGAACGCGGGGCGCTCGTCGGGCGTGAGGTCGCGCATCTGCTTCATGAGCGCGGTCACCGCGCCGGACTTGCCGATGAAGCGGGCCTTGACCTGGTTCAGCACGTCGTCGTCCGCCGCGTCGGCGAACGCGGCGATGGCGTCGTTCACGATGCCATCGAGCTGCTGTCGAAGTTCGTCGAGCATGGTCACACCGTTCGGGTGGGGCGCCGGATTCGCGGGCGCTCGGCGGGGGATACCCGACCCCTGGCAGGCTCGCAAGCGCGCGCCCGTGATTCGGTCGGGGGGTGACGCGAGGGCAAAAACGTCCGCGCGCGGCTCGCCAGAGACGAGCCGCGCGCGGCGTGGTGCGGCGGGCGGGTCAGCCCAGCTGCGCCTTCGCCACGTCGGCGATGCGCGTAAACGCTGCCGGGTCGTGCAGGGCGATGTCGGCGAGCACCTTGCGGTCGAGCTCGACGTTCGCCTTCTTGAGGCCGTTGATGAAGCGGCTGTAGGCGACGCCGTTCAGGCGGCTGGCCGCGTTGATGCGCGTGATCCAGAGGCGACGGAAGTCGCGCTTGCGGACCCGACGGTCGCGGTACGCGTACGTCAGCGACTTGATGACGGCGTTCTTCGCCGTGCGAAACAGCTTGCTGCGGCCGCCCTGGAAGCCCTTGGCGAGCTTCAGGATCTTCTTGCGACGACGACGGGCACGAAACCCACGCTTGACTCGAGCCATGTTCCTACTCCGTGACGTGCCGTCGGGGGCGGCGAGGCCGACTTGGCCCCGAGCGGCTGCGAATGCCCGCCGAAGCGGGCGTCGATTACTTCATCTTGTACGGGATGAGACGCTCGATGAGCTTCTCGTCGCACTTGCGCATCACCACCGTACGCGTCAGGCGGCGCTTCCGCTTGGACGACTTCTTGGTGAGGATGTGGCGCTTGTTGGCACGGCCCCGCTTGATGCGACCGCTGCCGGTCACCTTGAAGCGCTTGGCCGCAGCCTTCTTCGTCTTCATCTTGGGCATGTCGAGTCTCCTCGGCGGTCGGTGTCGGCGTGGTGGACCACGCGGGCCGACCGGGTGCAACGAGATCGGGCCGCAAGCGCGGCCCGGGTCCCCATGGGCACGAGGCCGGGGGCATTCTCGAGAGTACGGGCAAGGCCCGCTTCCAGGGTGCCGTGGCCGAGTGGGCCGTGGCGAGTAGGCGCTAGCGGATTTGAACCGCTGACCCCTTCCGTGTCAGGGAAGTGCTCTCCCGCTGAGCTAAGCGCCTGGAGGGCAACGACGTGTGCCGTTGGGAGGGCGGGGTATAGGGCGAGCGCCGACGGCCCGTCAAGCACTTTGTGCGCCCCACCCCCCTTTTCGCGAACGACCGAATCGGGCACAACAGGTGTTCCGAGCCCCGACATCGTCCCGCCACCGCACCGAAAGGCCTTGCGGCGCGTGGGCGAGTGCGCCAGGACGGGCCCATCTTCTCTCGATCCATCGTGAAGACGACCATGATCAGCACCCTGCGTACCCTCCGTTGCGCGCCCTTCGCGGCGATCCTCCTTCTCGCGGCCTGTGGCGGCGGCGACTCCGACCAGGGCCTCGGCGGTGGCGGCGGCGGCGGTGAGACCGACACCGGCGGCGGCGAGACCGACGCGGGCGGGGGCGAGGACACGGGCGCGACGGACGCGGGCGGCGAAGACGGCGGGACCACCGACACCGGTGAGACGGACGCTGGCGAGACCGACACCGGCGAGACCGACGCCGGCGGCGGGGGTGGGCTGAACGAGGCCGACTACTTCTACAGCTGCGAGTCCGACAGCGAGTGCGGCGACGACGAGATCTGCGTCAACTTCGTCTGCGTGAAGCCCCCGCGTGAGGCGTCGGGCATGGCGTACGACTACAGCGAGGTCGAGATCGACCCGGACTCCGGCGAGGTCGAGACCATCGGCTACGTCGAAGAGCGCCCGGACGACACGATCGACCTCGGCTGCTACCAGGGCGGCTTCTATGACGCCGTCGAAGGTCCGGAGATGGCCGAGCTGCACGGTGAGATCGAGCGCTTCGGCTCGGGCCCGCCGACGAACGGCCTCTGCGTCACCCTGTACGACGAGACCACGCTGCTGCCGTGGATGATCGACTCGGAGTGCTTCGGCGTCGAGGACGACGAGGACTACTTCGTCTCGTGCTTCCAGCTCGACCCGTGCCGCTGCGAAGAGGCCTTCGGGGGCGACTCGGACGACACGCTCGACCTCATGATCGAGGCCGCGCAGGAAGCGATCGACGTCGCCGGTGGTGACCTCACCATCGACTCGACCGAGAGCTGCTTCGCGTTCGTCGGCTACTGCGACGGCATCGAGGACGCGGACCTGCGCGCCACCTGCGTCGAGCGCGTCCAGCGCCTCGGCCAGACCACGGACGAGTCGCTCATCGTCGGCTTCACCCGCTCGGTCGAGAACGAGGTGAACCCGGACGCCGGCGCCTTCTCGTTCGGCGACGTCCCGACGAACTGGCGCTTCGCCTACAAGGTGTCCGGCGTCGAGAACCGCTGGCGCGACACGTGGGAGTACGGCCTGTTCACCCGCGCCGACCTCGCCGTCGACGGTCGCCTTCGCATCGACTCGAACGCCGTGTCGGCCGGTGCGTGGCGCACGATCCCGCCGGCCGTCGGGTTCCCCGCCGGTATCGACGACCGCAACGGCGCGGTCGCCGGCGCCATCCGGGACTGCGGCACCGCCGAACGCCCGCCGAACAACATCGTGCACGCGACGGTCGGCTTCGCCTTCCTCGATCGCCTGACCCAGCTCGCGTACTTCAACGGCAACCCGAACAACAAGCTGCCCCAGCCCGGCCGTCTGGACACGAACGTCCTCGGCCTCTTCGCTGCGATCAACCTGCCCCCCGGCCCGAACCGCGTCAGCCCGGTGATCTGCACCGAGAACTGCGGCCCGGACGCGGGGGAGCCGAGCTATACGTTCGTCGGCAGCCGCAACGTGTTCCAGACGCCCAAGAGCGTCATCATCGCGACCTTCGAGGGGCTCACCATCACCGAGTGAGCCCGAGCACCACAGCGCCAGACGTTGGCGCGCGCATCACGCCCGGTGATCCCGGGCGCCCGTGGACGTCCGTCCACCCCGACACCGAGCCTGCATGACCACTGTTCCGTTTCGCGACCTCCCTCTGTCCGAAGACACCCTCGCCTCGATCGCTGCGGTCGGGTTCGAGAACGCCACCCCCGTCCAGGCCCAGGGCATCCCTGCCCTTCTGACCGGCAAGGACACCGTCCTGCAGGCCCAGACGGGCACCGGCAAGACGGCGGCGTTCGTGCTGCCGATCGTCGAGATGCTCGCCGCGAACTCCGGCACGGTCGAGGCGCTGGTCCTCGCCCCGACCCGCGAGCTCGCCCTGCAGGTCTCGCGCGAGTTCGCCTCGCTCGGTGACCAGCGTGGCATCATCGCCACGGCGATCTACGGCGGCACGTCCTTCGAGAAGCAGTACGAGGCCCTCGAGACGGCGCAGGTCGTGGTCGCCACGCCCGGTCGCCTGCTCGACCTGCTGCGGCGCGAGAAGATCGACCTCGACCACGTGAAGATCTTCGGCCTCGACGAGGCGGACGAGATGCTGTCGATGGGCTTCGAGCGCGAAGTGCTCGACGTCGTCTCGCACCTCCCCGACGAGAAGCAGTCCTTCCTGTGCAGCGCCACGGTGAGCGACCCGATCCAGCGGGTCGCCTCGGCGTTCATGAAGGACCCGGTGACGGTGAACTGCTCGACGGACGCCATCGGCGCCCGCAGCATCGAGCACCAGTACTTCCGCGTGCCGTTCGGCGGCAAGGTCGAGGCCCTGTCGCGCATCATCGAGGCCCGCAGCATCGAAGGCGCGATCATCTTCTGCAACACGCGCGCTGAGACGTTCCGCGTCACCGAGGCGCTCAAGCGCCAGGGACGCGCGGTGGACGTCATCAACGGCGACCTCTCGCAGAACGAGCGTGAGAAGGCGCTGAAGCGGATGCGCGGCGACAACGTGTCGTTCCTCGTGGCGACGGACGTCGCGGCGCGCGGCATCGACATCTCGGGGCTGCCGGCGGTCGTGAACTACGACATGCCGAAGTCGCCCGAGGTGTACGTGCACCGCACCGGCCGTACCGGTCGCGCGGGTCAGTTCGGCGTGGCGTTCTCGCTGGTCACGCCGAGCGACA
>Ga0209273_10003019_pt1 | contig 12122 bp, 12 predicted proteins | sample tdAd471_FD_187126 | JGI IMG/M metagenome (GOLD analysis project Ga0209273, IMG submission 187126) | Marine sediment microbial communities from the Atlantic coast under amendment with organic carbon and nitrate - tdAd47.1 (SPAdes)... | ecosystem: Environmental > Aquatic > Marine > Coastal >...
TCTGGAACGCCCCCTCTTGATCAAGGGCGAACCGGGCACCGGCAAGACCGTTCTGGCCGTTGAAGTGGCCAAGGCCCTCGGCGCCGAACTGATTGAATGGCACATCAAATCCACCACAAAGGCCAATCAGGGCCTGTACGAATATGACGCGGTCTCTCGTCTGCGCGATGGCCAGATGGGCGAAGAGCGCGCCAAAGACGTCAAGAACTACATCAAGAAGGGCAAGCTGTGGGAGGCGTTCACCGCCGACAAGCGCCCTGTCCTGCTGATCGACGAGATCGACAAGGCCGACATCGAATTTCCGAACGACCTTTTGCAGGAACTCGACCGGATGGAGTTCTATGTCTACGAGACCGATGAAACCGTGAAGGCAAAACAGCGCCCGATCGTGATCATCACGTCCAATAATGAAAAGGAACTGCCGGACGCGTTCCTGCGCCGCTGCTTCTTCCACTTCATCAAGTTCCCGGACGAAGAGACGATGCAGGAAATCGTCGACGTCCACTATCCGGGCATCAAGCAGAAGCTGGTGAAAGACGCGCTGACGACATTCTACGCCATGCGCGAACTGCCGGGCGTGAAGAAAAAGCCATCGACCAGCGAACTGCTCGACTGGCTGAAGCTCCTGATGAACGAGGATATCGACCTCGAAACGCTGAAGGAGAAAGACCCTGAGCGTCTGACCCCTCCGCTTCACGGCGCGCTTCTGAAGAACGAGCAGGACGTCGCCCTGTTCGAGCGCCTCGCCTTCCTCGCCCGCCGCGGCGAAAGCGGTGGCCGCAGAGGCCCTGCGGGTTAAACCAGTCGCAGATCTTACCTGAAGACCTAAAAGATCGGCCTTTTCCTGACAGGGGAAAGGCCGATTTGCATGATATGGCACTTGTTTTAGAGCGTTCTGGCTGACTTGCCCTGACCAGCAAGAAGCACTGGGAAATGCCGGACGCCTGACCTCCCCCAATCAGCCCTAATCCCGGCTGATGTCTCCCAGAGGCTGGGCTTTGGGGCGGCGATTTACGTCGGAGCGGCTTCTCAGGAAGTCTTCCATTTTTGTCTTGTCGCCGCGCTCATCAAGCCAGGTTTTCCAGGCAAGGCTGATCCAGCCAACATGGAACAACAGGCCGCAAATGATAGCGATGAGGCCCGGTATGGGGCCAAGGTGTGCGCGTCGCACATACTCGTCCCATGTGAGCACATCGGTCGGATGAATGGCGATCTTGGCGAAATAGGCCGCGCCCTGAATGGCAAAGATCCATCCATAATTGCGGCGAAGACGACGCCCGATCGCCCGCAGCGAGGATATTCGGTATTGGGGCTTTTCATAATCGTCTGACAACGCTGTGCCACGGTCCAGCGGGATACGGGCCCCCTGCCCGCGCAGCATCGGCACGTAGAAGGCAATCTCCAGCACACGCGCACGAAACCGCCAGACATAGAAGAACCGGTAGCGCCGCGCCTCCAGCATCAGGAACATGATGCACAAGGCCCCCACCAAAACGATGGGAAAGGGAGAGGCACTGGCAGAGGAGAAGGATACGGACAGGCCAATACCTGTTGTGATCACGGCCCAGTTTGTCGTCTGGTCCAGACGCTGGCGCCAGATGGTCGAGCGGTACACTTCAGCCCGGTAGAGGTGGGCCAGCGCGCCAACCTCCTTGCTGCCTGCAATGGCCTCCGGTGGATCACTCTCTGGATCCTCTAAAAATTCGATATCGCTGCTCATGCAGCATAGTATGGCGCGAGTCAGTCCCGCGCCAAGGGGCAAAGCGTCCCGTTATCACTTGTTTTTACGGGACTCTGCCTCGTCTTCACTGTCTGCCTCAGCGTCATCGGTGCGCAGCCCCTTCAGCGGAATGGGCATAGCCTCGGGTCTGAATGACACTGTGGATTGCGGGAACGGGATGGTAATGCCAGCTTCGTCCAGGGCATCTTTCACGGCAAAAGCGACTTCATCATAGGTTTCGCGTTGGTCAGCCGGGCGGCTGTTCGCCCACCAGAACAGCTTGAAATCAATTGATGATCCCCCGAATGAGACACATTGCACCTGGGTCGGCTCATTCTGATTCACTGTGTCACAAGACTTCAGCGCCTCCATGAGCACAGATTTTGCCTCGCGCATGTCGGTGTCATAATCCACGCCGACAACAAGCTCCTGCCGCTTCAGGCCACGGTCCGTTTGGATGACGACAGGATTGTCGAAAAGGTAGGAGTTCGGGACGATCACCAACTCCCCGTCCGGTTCGCGAACATGTGTCTCGCGGATCAGAATATCTTCCACACGGCCATAGACATCCTCGCACTCGATCACGTCCCCGATGCGTAGCTTCTTGCGGCCGAGAATCACAACGCCTGCCATGAAGTTTGAAAAGACATCCTTGAAGGCAAAGCCGAGCGCCACAGACGTCAGGCCCAAACCCGCAACCATGTTGCCGGGTGAAACAGACGGGAAAACGACCAGCGCGGCAATCGCCAGACCAATGATCCAGGCCACGATGGAAATGAGATTTTGGGCGAGCGTGATGAGGGCGCTGCGCACACGCGCGCGCTTCATGCCTGCTGTCACGATAGCCCGTACAACACGCCCTGCAACAAGGGCCAGGACGAGGATAACAATGGCGATTATCAAGGCAGGCAGACTTTTGAAAAAGCCGGAAGCCATGCCCTCTACGGCACTTTTTAAATCCTCAACTGGGGTAAATTCCATGCGCCCTAAACGCATGATGCAGAAAGAAGTTCCGTTCAATCAGGGCAGTAGCCGCGAGAGACGATAGGACCATACCCCTCCAGCACCGCGCGAACGTGACGTGTGTCCTGATCATCCGCCTCATTCCGGATCCTCGCCGCAAGCGGCGAGGCATCTCCGGTTATCCGGGCGCGCCACAAGGCATAACGCAGGGAATCCGGCGTAGCGGTCAGCCTGACGGCACGATCAAAGTCCTGCAGATTGCAGGCCTCCATGGAGAGCTCTGCCAGCATATGACCGAAATCGGCCTGCTCAAAGGAGCGGTCGAGCCCCTTCCCGCCTCGGGGCGGACCAGCCAGATCGAACATGGCGTTAATTACGCGTTTGCGAGTATCGGGCGTTTCAGCCAGACGCGCGCCCTCGGCCATGATTTCCGGCCGACCGATATTGAAGGGAGACGTACCGGCCCGCGCCCTCTGCAGGAACTCATCCCAGCCTCCCTCAGCCAGCAGGCCCTGCGCCTTTCTGCTGGCATACCCTGTCCCATTCGCCGGAAGCAGCGGCGCGCTATTCAACCGACGGGACCATTCGCGCGTCAGGCCAGCATCATGCGTTTCAGCAACCACATACAGAAAGTTCCGTTTCACGCGGTCCTGCTTTTCCGGCGGCAGAACACTCGCCGCAGCCCAGATCGATTCCAGCATGCATTCGGTCTGATCCCGTTGCGTGCATGGGCTGATCCCCTGCGCAGTCGCAGACGCGGCCCACAGACCAGAGACCGCAAGAGCGGCAGCAATAACAAGGGATTTCATGCCGGCTTCCTAGCAAATCGAGGTGAACCCCAGATGAGCGCTGTCACAGCCTCTGCAGCAGACTTATCCACTTATCCCAGCGTCAGCTTGGACATAGGCCCCGGCGGACGCTATCTTCAAGGCGAACGCCATATAAAGAGATCCGCCCATGTTCCTGAAATTCTTCAATGAGCTGCGCGAAGCCAAAGTGCCCGTCACCCTGAAGGAATACCTCGCCCTCATGGAGGCGATGGACGAGAAGGTCATCGATATGGATGTCGAGGACTTCTACTATCTCTCCCGCGCGGCCCTGGTGAAGGACGAGCGCAACATCGACAAGTTCGACAAGGTTTTCTCCCATGTCTTCAAGGGCCTGGACACGCTGGCCGACGCGGTGGACGTGAAGGACCTGCCCGAGGAATGGCTCCGCAAGATGACGGAGAAATTCCTCACCAAGGAGGAAATGGACGAAATCGAAGCCATGGGCGGCTTCGAAAAGCTGATGGAGACGCTGAAACAGCGCCTCGAAGAGCAGAAGAAGCGCCACGAAGGCGGCAACAAGTGGATCGGCACGGGCGGCACCTCCCCCTTCGGCGCCAATGGCTACAATCCGGAAGGCGTGCGGATCGGGCAGGAGAAATCCCGCCACCGCCGCGCCGTGAAGGTGTGGGACAAGCGCGAATTCAAGAATTACGACGACAGCGTCGAACTGGGCACGCGGAACATCAAGGTCGCCATGAAGCGCCTGCGCAAATGGGCGCGCCAGGGGGCGCCGGACGAGCTGGACCTCGACCAGACCATCCGCAACACAGCCCGCAAGGGCTATCTCGACATCGAGATGCGCCCTGAAAAACGCAACACGGTCTCCGTTCTCCTGCTGCTGGATGTCGGCGGATCAATGGACCCCTATGTGCGCATCATGGAAGAATTGTTCTCCGCCGCACGGTCCGAGATCAAGAACCTCGAATACTACTATTTCCACAACTGCCCCTATGAGGGCCTGTGGAAAGACAATCGCCGCCGCATGAACAATCGCATCCCGACCTGGGACGTGCTGAACAAGTTCCCGTCGGATTATAAGGTCATCATCGTCGGCGACGCCACGATGAGCCCGTATGAGATCACCTATGCGGGCGGCTCGGTCGAGCACTGGAATGAAGAGGCCGGCGGCATCTGGATCCAGCGTTTCGTGGAACGCTATCCGAATCTTGTCTGGCTGAACCCAGTCAAGGAAGGCGCCTGGGAATATACCGGCTCCATCAAGTTGATCCGTGAACTGATTGGTGGACATCGCATGTTCGAGCTGACTCTGGAAGGCCTGGATGAGGCCATGAAGGAACTGAGCCGCTAGCGCTCTGCGCTCCCCTGTCCTAAAGTCTGCAGAAAGGGCAAAGGGAGACAGGCATGCCACGCATCAAGGCGAATGGGCTCGAGATCGAGTACGAAGAGACCGGTTCAGCTGATGATCCGATGATCCTGCTCATATCAGGCTATATGGGTCAGATGACGGAATGGCCTGACAGCTTCAAACAGGCCCTTGCGGATGCCGGTCGCCGGGTTGTCACCTTCGACAATCGGGACATTGGACTGACGACTGCCACGGACGATCCAGGCCTGGAAGAGATTGTCCCTCCGCCCATGGAGGCACTGATGCAGGGCGCGGCCGAGGGCGCGCCAGTGCATGAGCAGGTGCCCTATGTGCTGGACGATATGGCGGCGGACGCTGCGGCCTTGATCGAAGCACTGGGCGCGGAACAGGCAGATATTCTGGGGCTTTCCATGGGCGGCATGATTGTTCAGCTCATGGCTCTGAACCATCCGGAGCGCGTGCGCACGCTGATCCCCGTGATGACCACGTCAGGCGATCCGGAGCTGCCACCCTCAGATCCCGAAGCCCTGGAGGCCCTGACAGCGGAACCGGAGGCAGACACGCTGGAAGCCATAGGCGACCTGGCCGTACAGACATACCACGTCATTGGTTCGCATCCGGATATTCGCAACCCCGATGAGGAATTGCGCGCGGCCGCAATGGCAGACGTTCAGCGCGCCAATCGCCCTTCAGGTCTGGCCCGGCAGTTTTCCGCCCTGCTGGCGCAGCCGCGTTGGCATGACCGGCTTGGCACAGTGACACACCCTACCCTTGTCCTGCATGGCGCGGTGGACCGGCTGATCAATCCGGAAGGTGGGCGCGATATTGCCCGGCGCATTCCAAATGCGGAATTTGAAATCATCGAGAAATGGGGACATGACCTGCCAGAGAAAGTCGTCCCTGCCCTGCTGAACCGGATCATTCCTTTCCTCGGCCGTACTGCACCATCAGGCCCGGCCCATGCTGACTGAGATTGATGACAATATCTGGCTTGTGGACGGGCCAAATGTGAATTTCTATGGCTGCCCGTATCCGACCCGCATGGTGATCGTCCGCCTGCCGGGTGGAGACCTCTGGGTCTGGTCACCCATTCGGTTGACGGATGATTTGCAAGAGGCCGTCAATGCCCTGGGGCGCGTGGCGCATCTTGTCAGCCCGAACAAGATTCATCACCTCTTCCTGCAGGACTGGAACGCCGTCTGGCCGGATGCAAGGCTTTGGGGCCCTGCCTCTACGATCAAGAAGCGTAGCGACCTGAACTTTGAGCCTGCCCTGGAACACACTCCGCCTGCAGACTGGCAGGGCGTGATTGATCAGTTCTGGTTCAGGGGCTCCATTGCCATGGATGAAATTGCTTTCCTCCACACGCCCTCCGGCACCGCAATCTTTGCTGACCTGTCAGAGAATTTTTCGCAATCCTTCCTGGAGGCCAATTGGAAAAACTGGCAGCGCATGGTCGCCAATCTATGGGGCATTGTGCAGGGCAAGGGCTACGCACCTCTGGAATGGCGGCTCAGCTGGATTGACCGTACGTCTGCGCGCAAGACCATTCTCCGCCTGATCGGCCGAAAGCCTGAACATGTCATCATGGCACATGGCGAATGGATCGACACAGGCGCAGATGTCTTCCTGCGCCGGGCCTTCAGCTGGCTTTTAAAGGAATAAGCACAAGGACACTGTCATGAATCTGATCACAACCCATCAGGATCAGGACATTCTGATCGTCACCCTGAACCGTCCGCAGGCGCGCAATGCGGTCGACTCAGATACGGCTGCAGCCCTCTATGAGGCCTTCACCGCATTCGACGCCAATGAAGACCTCAGCGTTGCGATCCTGACAGGCGCGGGCGGCAATTTCTGCGCAGGCGCAGACCTGAAAGCCGTTGCCCAAGGCAAGGGAAACCGGGTTGAGGCCGAAGGTAATTTCGGCCCGATGGGGCCCAGCCGGTTGATGCTGTCAAAACCCGTCATCGCAGCAATCGATGGATATGCCGTTGCAGGCGGACTGGAACTGGCCGTGTGGTGTGATCTGCGTGTGGTCTCACCCTCGGCAAAGTTCGGTGTTTTCTGCCGGCGCTTTGGTGTGCCCCTGATCGATGGGGGCACGATACGCCTGCCTCGCCTGATCGGCGCATCGCGGGCGATGGACATGATCCTGACCGGGCGAGAGGTGGACGCGGCAGAGGCCATGACCATCGGCCTTGCCAATTATGACACGGACGAAGAGACGGCGCTGCCCAAAGCCCTGGAAATTGCGCGCCAGATCGCCCGCTTCCCACAGTTCTGCATGCGGACTGACAGGCTGTCGGCCTTGCAACAGTGGAGCCTGGACCTGCCAACCGCCCTGAAGGCAGAAATCGAAGGCGGCCTAAAAGTGCTGCGGGCCGGCAGCGCCGTGGAAGGCGCCAGCCGCTTTGCCTCAGGCCAGGGCCGCGCGGGCAGCTTCAAACAGGACTAGGCGTTACCAGCCGCCTCCACCGCCGCCCCCTCCGCCACCGCCGGAGAAACCACCGCCCCCTCCCCCGGAGGAGCTGGAGCTTTGTGGCAGAGAGCCGCTGACACCGGAATTCATGGTAGACACCATGCTGTCGGTCATGCTGCTGAGATTGCCCAGCGAATGCGCGCCGAAATGTCCCCAGGCAGGGGAATAGTCTGCGGCCTCACTAGGCAAGGCCTTTTCGAAATACTTCGTCCACGGCTTTTCCACGCCCAGCGCGATCGCATAGGACAGGAATTTCTCATAGCGATCCTTGCTCATCGGCGGCGGCGCATCACTGCCGACTTCAGCCGCATTCATCTGCAGCTTCTCCGCCGTTTCCAGATACAGCCGGAACCCTTCAATGTTGGTTCGGATTTTCTGGCCTTTTCTGGTCGGCGCCGGCATCAGATACATGAAGACACCATTCATGACGGCAAAGGCCAACACGACCAGAGTGTGCCACCACGTCCAGTTCACCGTGACCAGCGCGGATACGACGATCACCAGAACAGTCATGATCAGGGCAACAATCGTATAGCCTATGTTCCACTTGAAATACGGGTCCCCATACTTTCGGGAAACATACTTCCGGAAGGCTGTGTAGGCCTTGGTAAAATCGGCATCATAGATCGTGCCGAGCATCAGACGGGACCGGTCAGAAAACAATCCATGTTCCAGGATTTTCTCATCCTCGCTCAGCTTCGTAACATCCGCCTCCACTGTCCGGTTCAGCAAGGTGTTTTTCTTGTCCGACGCATCAATTGTAACAACGCCGCCGGTTGCCATGTGCAGCAGCGCGGAAATCAGTGAGCCATGGCCCCGGAATCCCCTGTAATAAATGTGGTGTACTGCGGCCGGCGAATAACCAGCCGGCGGCTCATACTGCGCGAAGACCGGCCCCTTGGGCGGGTCCTCCCCCACCTTGCGGAAGCTCGCCAGCAGGAAGCCGAGCACGCCCAGAAATGACAGGGCCAGAATGCCCAGCGCGCCATAGCGGAACCAGAACAATGTGCTCTTGTCAGACAGGGAGGGCGGTGCAATCGCGCCCTTCTCGATACTGAGGGAGACGGTCAGCCCCTCTCTCAACCCCAGCGGCCGTGTGGTTTCGAACATATAGGCCCCACCACTCTGCCGGAAGGCATAATCATTACCGTCTACGCCATAGCCGCCTGTATAGGCCGTCTTGTCCAGCAGCACGGCATTCTCGGGCAGGGTTACGCGTAAGGAGGCCTTTTCAATCGGGAAAAGCCAGTAATTTCCGGTGACGTTCCAATAGAGTTCGTCATGATCCTCGAAATAGCGGATCTGGTTCTTCACCTCATATTCGATTTCGTAAACATGTTCGCCATGTTCAAGGTACTTGTCAGCATCGCCGATACGTATCTGATAGGCATTACCTTCCTTGAGTATCTCATAAGGCTCACTGGCCCCATTGCGCGTTACGCGTTTAACCTTGTACTGATAAGGCAGCTTGTCGCCTTCATGCAGGTCGTCGGCATAATAGCGCGGCAAGTCCCTGAAGATACCCCGGCGAATTTCATACCCTTCTGAGGTGACATTTAGCCGTTCGGACACGTCGATGTCGCCGTCCTCCTGAACGGTGATGGCGACGTCAAAACTGTTGATCTTCTCTTCCGCAACAGCGGCCAGCGCAAAACAGGCGAAGACAAGGCCCAGCAGGATTGTCCGTACACTCACGCGCGGTCTCCCATATCAATTTGCGGCACAGCGCGGTCTGCCATGTCGACTTCGAAATAATCCCTCTGACGGAAGCCAAAGGGCCCCGCGATCAGCATGGCGGGGAAACTCTGCACCGATGTGTTCAGCTCCCGCACCGCGCCATTATAGAAACGCCGGGCCATCTCGATCTTGTCTTCGGTATCGGAAAGCTCTCTTTGCAATTCCAGGAAATTGTCGCTTGCCTTCAGCTCAGGATAGTCTTCGGCCACAGCCACGAGGCGGGAGACGGGCTGCGACAGCGCCGTCTCGGCTGCGCTGCGGTTAGACACATCATCGCCGGCGGCCATTGCCTCTGCGCGGCGGGTGGCGATCTCAGCAAACAGCTTCTGCTCATGTGAGGCATAGCCTTCGACTGTGCTGACGAGTTGCGGGATGAGGTTGGCCCGCCGCTTCAGCTGTACATCTATGTCAGACCAGCCATTGTCCGCCATCTGAGATTTCTTCACGAGATTGTTGTAGATAAGCACGCCGCCAATCACAAAGATGGCCAGCAGGCCCAGCACGGCATAGAAAAGCATGATGCAAACTCCTGGGGCTCGGGCCTTCATCCATATCCAGCATTGCCGCCGGTGTTAAGGCCAGTGTTAAAGCGTGTCTGCAGGTGAGCGCCTCTGCCAGGCCTCACGCGTCATTTCCCAGACGAGGGATTCCCGCGTCGTGCCGTCCGGCCTGGTGCTGATCACGCAGCCCATACGGGCAAAGCCCAGCCCGTCCAGAAGACGTTGTGTCGGCGTATTCTCCAGGCTCGCCGTCATGCAGAGCAGGTCCAGATCCAGCGCGTCGAACATCCAGCCAAAGCTCTGCGCCGCCCCGCGCGTGCCCTGCCCTTTCGAGTGCTGGGAAGGGTGTAGCGCGCCGCCCAGTTCACCTGCGGCCCAGTCCGGCCATATCTGAAAGTCACTATAGCCCATGATCTGGCCATTCTGCTCCCGCACGAGAAGTAAGCCCTCTCCTCTCTCACGCTCTTCCAGATGCCCATCGATAAAGCCTTGCACGGCCTCCAGGGTTAAAGGGCGCGGCAAAGAATAGATCGGCGCATGGACGGCAGGATCAGAGAGCAGCGCTAACAGACCTGCTGCGTCCTCAGGCATTGCCAACCGGGATGCATTAGGCCCTTCCCCCATACAGTCCACCTTGCGTATGCGCTGACGGATACTCTCCGCCCGCTCCGACGCCACCCGATTGCGCGTGATGGGAATATCCTCCGCCATACTGGAATTTGGCCACATTTGCGGACTGTCTGCAATTACTTCTCCAACAGCGACAAACACATTGACCGCACTGTCGGCTGCGGCCAGATGGTCAATCCATGACTGAAGCACCTGCCATTCGAAAGCACGGGAAGAATGCCTTTCTGTTCGTGATCATCACGGTTGCGATGGACATGCTGGCGTTCGGGATGATCGTTCCGGTGATCCCAACCCTTGTTCAGGAGCTCGCCAACATTCCCGCTGAAGAGGCGACGCTCTATATTGGCGGCCTTGGCGCGACATATGCCTTCATGAACTTTCTGTTCGGGCCAACGCTGGGTGCAGTGTCAGACAGGTTCGGACGCCGGCCCGTTCTGCTCGCCTCAATTGCGACCCTGGCGGTCGACTTTCTGATCATGGCACTCGCCCACAACATTCTGTTGCTGTTTATCGGACGGGCGCTGTCCGGCATTTCCGGCGCGACCTATTCCACAGCCAATGCCTATATCGCAGACGTCACCGAGCCGGAAAATCGCGGCAAAGCCTTCGGCATGATCGGCGCGGCGTTTGGCTTCGGTTTTGTGTTCGGACCGGTCTTTGGCGGCTTGCTGGGCGATATTGACCCGCGCGCGCCCTTCTACGCGGCCGCAGGCCTCGCTGTACTGAATTTCTGCTACGGCATGTTTGTGCTGCCGGAATCCCTGGCCCAAGAAGACCGTCGCAAGTTTGAGGTTGCGCGGGCAAACCCGTTTGGCGCCGCGAAGCATTTCTCCAAACTGCCTCACATCGCGTGGTTCCTCGCGGCCGCAGGTATATTCTTTCTGGCACACACTGTCTTCCCGTCGACCTGGTCCGTGCATGGCGAGATCCGGTATGATTGGACTCCCAAGGAGATCGGTCTGTCCTTAGGGCTCGTGGGAATCGGCGCTGCCGTGGTGCAGGCCGGGCTGATGGGCATGATCCTGAAAAGGCTCGGCACCGTGAAGACGGCCGTGTTCGGGATCCTCGTGAATGTGCTCGCCCTGCTGGGCTATGCCTTCGCCGGTGCCGGATGGATCGTCTACATGATCATTCCGCTCGGCGCCCTTGGCGGTGTGGCGGGCCCTGCCGTGAACTCCCTGATGTCCACGCTCACGCCCCGCAATGCGCAGGGCGAACTGCAAGGGGCCTCCGCCAGCCTCAACTCCCTTGCGATGATCCTCGGGCCGCTGATCATGTCCACAACGCTCTACCACTTTACCCAGGCAGAAACGGAAGTGCATTTTGCGGGCGCAGCCTTCCTGCTGGCGGCAATCCTGACCGCTCTTGCCCTCATCCCCTTCCTGCAAGGAGTGCGCGCCAACAAGGGCGCCATTCCCAGCACGGCGGAATAGACGCCTCAGCTCACAGGCCTTGTCCGCACTCAGCGCTTGGGCCGCATCAGTACACCGCCCAGCAATCCCAAAATGCCGCCGCCCAGCGCCCCTTCCAACAGACTGTTCAACACATTAATGGGCGCGAGAGCGCGGTCAGCCCCATCGCCCAGCACCTGTATGTTGGCAGCGTCCAGCCCGTAATGCGCCGCGAGCCCGCCAATAATACCTCCCAACAGGCCGCCGGTCGCGCTCGCCCCGGCAAGTCTGGTGAGGATCGGCCCCAACACGACGCCTCCAGCGGCACTCAGAATAGCGGGTATAAGGTCTTCCATATTGCCCTCCCTGGCTGAGGCGAACTCTTTCCGGTTCGTCCCTGGCAGACCAAACGGGCATTTCCGGTGTCAGTCCAGCCATTTCCCCGCAACAGGGAGTGTTGCAACTTGCCCCCAGTCCGGGCAAAGACCGGCATAATGAATTCATCCCGGCCTGCCCTCTTTCTGGATCGAGACGGCGTGATC
>Ga0209273_10003020_pt1 | contig 12121 bp, 13 predicted proteins | sample tdAd471_FD_187126 | JGI IMG/M metagenome (GOLD analysis project Ga0209273, IMG submission 187126) | Marine sediment microbial communities from the Atlantic coast under amendment with organic carbon and nitrate - tdAd47.1 (SPAdes)... | ecosystem: Environmental > Aquatic > Marine > Coastal >...
CCCGCGAACCGGTCCTGGCGCATGGACGAGACTTATGTGAAGGTACGCGGTGACTGGGTCTATCTTTACAGAGCAGTCGACAAATTCGGTAAGACCCTCGATTTCATGCTTTCAAAGCGGCGCAATAAAGCTGCCGCGACCAAGTTCTTTGCGCGTGCCCTTGAGGTGAACGGGCTGCCAAAAAAGATCGTGATCGACAAAAGCGGCGCTAATACCGCCGGGATCATCGAAGTCAATCGCATGTTGAAGCGCTTCGGGTGCCCGGTTGTGATCGAGATGGTTCGGATCAAATACCTGAATAACATGGTCGAACAAGATCATCGGACCATCAAGAAACGCATCCGTCCCATGCTAGGTTTCAAATCCTTCGCCTCGGCTTCAGCTACACTCGAGGGCATCGAGGTCGCGAACATGATCCGCAAAGGGCAGATGACGCCCGAGATCTGTCCGTTTGCCCAATTTGCAGCGTTGGCTGCCTAGTCAATGGAAACATAGGCCTAGATCCCTCCAACCAAAACTTCGCGACAGAACCCGGCGCCGCAACTTGCAGAGAAAAGCAGCGTGAAGGGGCCGGCCGATCACGCAACCCCCAAAGTTTCGCATGGTTGACACCCCAAAAGCTCTACAGGCTTTGCTCACCTGACATGCAGTTTTACCTTGATGCCGAGCAGCAAGGGCATGAACCTTTGAGCGAGCTGCATTTCAAACTGGCCGCGCGGCACAGGCTGGACCTGTCCCGCTTTCGTGCCGCCCCAAGTGCTCGTTTAAGCCACTTTCCGTTCGAAGGCGACGGGGCTTTTCCAGCCCAGTGCTGAGTGGCGTCGCCGTGGGTTGTAGAAGCCGTTGATGTATTCAAAGATCGCCATCTCAGCTTGCCGCCGTGTTTCCCATGACCTGCGCCAAATGAGTTCAGCTTTGATGGTTTTGAAGAAGGTCTCGACGGCAGCATTGTCGTAACAATTGCCCTTGCCAGACATCGACACCTTGAAGGCGTGCTGGCGCAGAAGTTTCTGGTAGTCGTGCGAACAATATTGGGCGGATTCAACCGGTCGTCGCAACACCTTCGATCATATCCTGTTTGAGCAGCCGGTCGAGAGCTTCTGCCGGTGTTTGCCAACCCAATGTCTTTCGAGGGCGCGTGTTCAGTGAGTGCGCAACAGCGCTCAACTCGTCAGCGCCATGCTGGCTGAGGTCCGTGCCCTTGGGAAAGTATTGGCGGAGCAAACCGTTGGTGTTCTCATTGCTGCCACGCTGCCACGCTGCCAGGGGCTTTGAGGGTCGCAGAAGTAGATCTCGAGACCGGTATCGATCCGCAGCTGCACGTGTTGGGCCATCTCGGCACCTTGGTCCCAAGTCAGTGAGCGACGCAATTGAGCAGGCAAGCTACCAATCGTCTCGGCGATGGCATCGCGGACGGCTTCGGCGCCGTGACCGGCAAGGGCTGGTCCATTCCTGACTGGTTTTCCTGTCCCATGGCCCTTCATTCGTGGCAGGTGCAAGAGCATGGTGAAGCGAGTTGTGCGTTCGACCAGTGTACCGATCGCCGAGCTGCCAAGACCAAGAATGAGGTCGCCCTCCCAATGGCCCGGAACCGCTCTGTCGCTGATCTCTGCCGGGCGATCGCTGATCGTCAACGCATCAGTGAGGAAGGATTTGCAGCGACTGCGTCCGCGTTCACGCGGCAACCTGAGCGCACGACCGGACCGTAGACACGCGGAGAGCTCTCGCTTCAGCGCGCCGCGTCCCTGGATGTACAGAGCCTGATAAATGGCTTCGTGGCTGATGCGCATTGTCGGATCCTCTGGGAAGTCCACCTTTAGTCGCTGCGAGATCTGTTCCGGGCTCCAGGCAGACGACCAGCGACGGCTTTGCCGGTGAACAGCCCGCCGACCTTTCCATATCACGACAGGGCCATCGAAGGCGATGCCGTCTGGTGTGGCGATAAGGCCGGACAGCCGATCTTGCACATAGTCGCGCAGAGTGAGATTGAGCGTGAGCTTGCTGGCTTTTGGCCGCTTAGCCGCACGGTCAGCATGCCATTGTGCGTTGATCGCACGGTAGTCGAAGTCTCCGCCACGGGTTGCCGAGTTGCGCCTGATCTCTCGGGAGATCGTGCTGGGCGATCTCCTAAGCTTCCGGGCGATGGCACGGACACTTGTGCCGCTCGCGCACTCCAAAGCTATTTCCTCACGTTCTGCGAAGGAAAGGCTACGGTTCTTCAGTAAAGGCGCCGATGGCGCAAGATGTGTGGGAGGCATTCCGCCAGAACTCCGAAACCATCGCGTTCCGACGGGCGCAGAAACACCTGCTTCAACGGCGGCATCCTCACTGGATAGCCCCTCTGCAACCGCCCGCCAGAACCGGCATAGATTCTCACGTTGCCAGACTGGCGGCCTTCCTGGTGAGTTTAATTTGTCCCGGGTCGAACGTTCGCATTTTCGTCTGCCTGTTCTTGTCATCTACACCTCCATCAACGGGGTGTTGCGACGACCGGTTGAATCCGCCTTGCGACCCGCGATCCGTATGGTGGATGCAGCCCTTGGGCGGTGCCCTGAACGCAATTGCCATCTTCAAAGCCCGTATTGCCAAGTCCCGTTTCATACGGTTGCTGACCGCCCAGCCGATCACGCGCCTTGAATGCAGGTCGAGGATGACAGCCAAATACAGCCATCCCTCACGCGTCCAGACATAGCTGATATCACCCGCCCATTTCTGGTTCGGTTGGTCAGCCATAAAATCCCGGTCCAGCAGGTTTGGCGCAATATTGAACTTGTGATCACTGTCTGTCGTCACCTTGTGTTTACGGGTTCGCACCACGGATATGCCGTTCTGGCGCATCAAACGACCCACACGGCGGTGACCGACATTCAGGCCGATCTCCTTCAGTTCTTCTGTCATGCGCGGCCTGCCATAGCTGCCCAGGCTGAGACGGGATTGTTCTTTGATGTGCGCCAAGGTGACCAGATCAGACCGCTGTCTGCGGCTGGCAGGACGGCTTCGGAATGCTCGCAAACCGCGCGAACTGACACCGACAACGTGACACAAGCGGTTCACGGGGAAGTGGCTCCGGTGTTCCTCGACAAACCTAAATCTCATTGCTTTAGGCCCGCAAAGAACTGGGTGGCCTTTTTTAGGATTTCCCTCTCCTCCTTGAGAAGACGGTTCTCGCGCCGAAGTCGCTCATTCTCTTGGGCGAGGCTCAAATCCTCTTTCGACACCACGTCTGTGCCTCGGTGCGCGGTGATCCATTTGTTAAGCGTCGACATGCCAACACCCAGATCGTCAGCCACCTGCTTGCGCGTCAGCCCACTCGTCAGTGCGATACGCACCGCATCCTGGCGGAATTCGTCCGTCCGTTTCAGTCCCATAGTCAGTCTCCTTTGGTGCAGTAAATGCTATCAAAGGAGCGGCATCAAACCGCGACAGGTCCAGCTCACCTCTTTTCTCAAGCTCCAGGATCGGCCGAAGAACCGCCGCACGGTGTTTCGCAAGACGCTCGTTTACCACGCAAATCCCTCTCCCCAATAGATCGACACTTATCCACAGATCAGACTGTATGGCAATTAGGGGTACAGTATGCTAATTAACGGTACAATATGAAAATTAAGGGTACAAACTGCCATTGATTTCAGGGGACAATTTCAGGCACGATTCTGATTAATTAGGGCACAGTGACAGGCGGCATGGACGACAGCGCCGCGCTCCGTGACCGGGACGTATTCCCGGCCCTCACGATCAGCCATCGCCTTCGCTCGCCGTTCCATGGAGTTCGCCGCCGGTCCCAGCTCCAGCTCCGGGTCGCGGTCCAGCTCCTCGGCGGACATCGTGTCGCCGCGCTCTTGCGCCGCCTCGCGCTGCGCCTCCAGCGACCGGTGATCGACCCGTTCGTGTTCCCCTACCCTCTCCAGCGCCCGGTTCTGCAATTCGGCCCAGACGCCGCGCATCTGTTCGATCTCGACACCGCCGGTCTTCGCGGAATCGAGAACCCGCGTCTTGGCCGTGAAGCCCTCGGCCTCCAGCTTGCGGGTGCTGGTCAGGACATGAGCGTGGTGGTTCCGCTGGTCCCCGTCGCGATGCGGCGCGTGGATCGCCACATCGACGGCCACGCCGTAACGGCTGACCAGCTCCTCAGCGAATTGGCGGGTGATCTGCGACGGGACTGTTGCATTATTCGGTCTGGTTGGCGAGGTTCGGCGTTTTGGAGGACCATCATGCCGCGCCAATCGCCGTTCAAGCACCATCGCTTCCCACGAGACATGATCCTTTGCGCGGTCCGCTGGTACCTGCGCTATCCTCTGTCCTACCAGGATGTCGCCGATCTTCTGGCCGAGCGCGGCGTGACTGTTGATCGATCGACGGTTTATCGCTGGGTCCAGAAGTTTGGCCCGGAACTTACAAAGCGCACCGAACGGCATCTGCGCCGGGCCAGCGTTGATTGGCACGTGGATGAAACCTACGTCCGCGTCGGCGGCAAATGGCGCTACCTCTGGCGTGCGGTGGATGCCAACGGTCAGATGGTCGATTTCCGGCTGACCGCCAGACGGGACGCGAAGGCTGCCAATGCCTTCCTTAACAAAGCCATCGAGCGGGTCCGGCTGCATCGGCCAGTCACGATCTGCACTGACAAGGCCCACGCCTATCGGCGGGTTATCCGGGAAATCAATCATCGCTATGACCCGCACTTTGACAGCATCCGGCACATTGACCGGAAATGGCGAAACAACCTGATCGAGAGCGATCACGCCGCTATGAAGCGCCTGCTCGGGTATCGTCAGAGCTTTCGGTCCTTGCGAACCGCCAAGGCAACCCTGAATGGCATCGAAACGATCCGAACCATCAAACGCGGCCACATCCACAACAAACAACCCGGCGTCAAAGGCGAGATCGCGTTCATCGCCAGCCTGTTCACAGTGGTTGCATGACCGGGCGGCATCTAGCAGGCGCAGATCGACCTGCCAAAATTAATGCAACAGTCCCGTTGAAAGGAATGTAATACCGAAAGGGGTAAGGTAAGAGGCCCTTATGGATTACAAATCTCAAGATGATGCGGCCTCGGAAGTTGTCGAGCGCCTCATCGGCACACCAAGAGTTTCTTCGGTCGATACCACTGATGGCAATGGTCTCAACATCGATATTTCCAGGCCAAACCTCCACGACAGCAAGAAAGACTTCTCGAATGAGCGCGATAATGTCAGCGCTATTATCAGGAACCTGGACGAGGTGGTGCAAAGGTTGGTGCCGGGGGTCGATGACACGGACCAGATGGAAGTCGTTGCCCGCCTCGAAGCTTCAGTAAACAGGTGGACGATACGAAAGCAGAAAAGGAACCTCACCGAGGACATTCGCGAACTGGTGATGCGAAACAACATCCATTCAGGTTTCCAACTCAACGCGATAGCAGTCATGACCAGAATGCTAGAGGCCTACAGGGCGCGCCTTGAAGAACTGACCGACCAGGAAGTCGATTTCTGGTCCGTCAAAAACCGTCCACCAAATTACTATGCGAGGACCATCGCCCTGCGACTTGCCAGGCTCTATGCGAACGAAAAGGGGAAGTTTCCATCATACGGCACTTCAGGGGATGGAGGGCACGCTTCTACGGACTACTCCCGGGCGCTGGAGGAGATATTCGAGATCCTCGACATCAAGGCAAAAGTGCCGCAGCCCGCGAAGTGGGCCGTTTCACAGCTGAAAGAGGAAGATAAGATTCATCCGAGAAATCGGCCGGCGCCGCGGCGGATACCGGCAAGGTTGGGACCCACGAAGGGCTCACGTCAATAATCCACCCCAGCCTGCGGATCAATGGGGCCGGGCAAAGGGTCTATCCGCCCTTCGGTTCTGGCATTAAATGGCCATTGTAACCTTACCTTGGCGCGCTGAAGTCTCCCCCATCTTTGAAACGGAGACTGACCCCAATGTCCCAGAGCACATCCGCCAAGACCAATTCTTCCCGCACTCTCCTGACCGTTCGCGATGTCGCCCTGCTCGACGGCTGCTCGGAGAAGACGGTGCGCCGCGCCATTGCGGCGGGCCGGTTGCGCGCTCTACGCGTGGGCCCCGGCGGTCGCCTGATCCGCATCCATCCAGCCGATCACGCGGCCTATCGGAACGCCTACCGCACCTGACCCTCAAGACCTTCAATGTCCACTCAAGTCAATGACTTACGCAGTCGTCGGGAAGACCCTCACCGGAAAACCGGCACTGTTTATCGTATAACGTCTTCCCGATCAGGCACGCGTGTCGCCGCGTGTCCACCCGAGTCCCAAACTGACCACGAGGTAGCTTTCCCGATGACCCATCAGATCAAAATCTTCGAAGGCATCTTTTTGCCCCCCGCCACCCCGAACTTTGCGGAACTCATGCAGAAGCTCGGCACCCTCGACACCGTTACACCTAGGCGTCGCGAGGATCTCATATCGGGCCTGCGGCGGGTCGCGGAAGCGCTGGATCGCACACCGGTTCAGGTCTTGGCAGACCCGCGCTGGCTGCAGCCGAAACTCGCACGTATCGCTCCGGCCGCTCTCGGGATCGCAGACAAGACTTGGCAAAATTCGATCAGTAACGCGCGCAGTGCGATGGTCGCCTGCGGAATTGTTACAAAGCGCCAGCGCCGGGCATCCGAACTTTCGTCGACATGGCAAAATCTCTGGGCGGCAGTACAGGTCTCGAAGGATAAAAGTCTGTTGAGCCCCCTTCCCCGCTTCGTATTCTTTTTGGACCGCATCGGCGTTGCGCCCGAGGACGTTCGAAGTGACCACGCAGTGTTGTACCGCGAGGCGGTCGCATCGGAAGAGATCAGCAAAGCTCCGCATACCACCTACAAGAACGCCGTTTTGGGCTGGAACCTTGCCGTCGACCGGTTACCGGTCTGGCCGCGCCAGCGGTTGAAGATGCCGTCTCGGGCGCGCCGGGTCATGTTGCCCGAAACGGCGTACGTTCCCGACTTTCTTGCCGATGTTGATCGATACCTCGAGACGCGCAAGCGGCCCGATCTGCTTGCCGCCGATGATAGCCTTCGTCCGATCACGGTCTCATCCGCAGCAACCTACCGCTACATGCTTCTACGTTTCGCCGCTCATGTCGTCCGATCCGGGATACCTGCGGAAGATATCAGGTCGCTCGAGGATCTTCTTGGCCCCAAGCGCGCGGAATCCGGTCTGCGGCACATGCTGGCACCAAATGACGGTGAATCTTCGCCCTCAATCAGCGATACTTCCAGGCTGCTCCTGACAATCGCCGCGCATCGCGGCCTGCCTGAGCAGGTACGCACGAGCCTCTCACGGTTCAAGGCGCGCCTTATGGTCCGTGAGACCGGCGGTATGACGACAAAGAACCGTGAGCGGCTGCGGGCACTGCGGGCTCCAGGCATTCTCACCCGCCTGCTGCATCTGCCCGAGCAGATCATGGCGCGGCCTCTGGGCACACATTGCGTCAGAGCGTTGCGTGCCCGCGAGGATGCCATCGCGATCGGTATTCTTCTCTATTGTCCGCTACGGATCTCGAACCTCTCGATGCTGGAGATTGACCGCCATCTGCAGCGCCCGGGCAAAGGAAAGATGTTTGTGGTGATCCCTGCCAGCGAAGTGAAGAACAACCGCCCCCTCGAATTCGAACTGCCCCCACATCTTGTCGCCATGATCAATGTGCATCTCGATGAACGCGCGCCTCATCTCTGCGCACAAGACAGCCCTTACCTCTTTCCGGCGGCGCGAAGCGATGGTCCGGCTGTGGCAAACGTATTGTCGGAGCGGATCAAGAAGCGCATCCGTACCGAGATTGGCGTCAAGATGAACGCGCATCTGTTCCGTCATCTCGCCGTCATGATCTATCTCGATGCAAACCCGGGGGGCTACGAAGTCGCTCGCCAGATGCTGGGCCACTCGTCGATCAGCCGCACCATCAGTGTTTATTCCGGCCTTGAGACCATCAAGGCCATACAGGCGTTCTCCGCCGTGGTGGACAATCTACGGAAGGGGTCATGATGGGCAAAGGCGCACCGCTTGATCGCTGGCCCGTGGATGATCGAGCAGCCTTCACGGCGCTCTTCGCGGGAGGCGGATTGCTCGACGACCGGGGACCGCTGGCCCACTGGCGGACAGTGTCCCGCCATACGATGCAGCTCCAGTACAGCCAATGGGTGCACTGGGTGTCCCAAACCGAGCCGGAGGCATTGCACCTCGACCCTGTCTCGCGTGCAACACGTGAACGTCTGCGCACCTGGCTGGCGTCTATGAACCACTTGGCACCCCCAACCCTGCTTGGCTACCTCGGCGCTCTCGTCCGTCTGTGCCGGTCAATCGAGCCTGACCGCGACTGGAGAAGGCACCAGGCGATCCTCGCCGATCTGCAACGAGCCACGGTCCGCCACAGTTCCCCGCGCAAGGTCGGTCGTATCATGTCCAGCGATGTGCTCTTCGAAGTCGGCGCGCGGCTCGTCCAGGACAACGCTGGTGTCACTGTGCCCTTAATTTCTGGACACGAACGCATTCGAGGGATTCCCGTAGGTTCTTGTGCCCTTAATTACTGGATATCCACAGGCTGTTGGCGCGTGGTTTCCAAGATCATTTCTGCGCATCGCAGTAGTTCCCCTCGGTCCGCGGTTTCGCCGAGTTGGCTAATCGCCTGCTTCGCTGCAGCCAGATATTCGGGCCTTGCGACGTTGGGACTGGCAGACTTGTACGCGGGAGATTGATCGCTCTTTTTCTCGGCATCTTGGCCCTGATAGTTCGGCAAGCTGCCAGCGAGCCGTATCACTTGAGCCAGAAGTTTCCGTTTATATGGAAAGGCAATGTGAAGTCTTGTTCCAGCAGTCAGATCATTGCGCACGGCGAATGCAACCCCGAGCATGGGACGGAACAATCCAAGATGCAGAGCTTCCAGCATTGCAAAGCGCTGACTGAGGTCTCTTGAAAACAGCGTAGCGTGACGAAGTTCTGGTGCGAGAATTTGGACAACTTGTATGGTCAAATCAACGCGCCGACCGGATTGTTGGTGTCCTCGCTGATAGGCTTGCTTCAGTCGCGCGGCTCCCAAGAGCGCGCGTGTTCTTGACCGAGGAGGAAATCTGATTGTGTCTTTTTGGTTGGTGCTTACAGGCAGCAACTCGAAGCCGCATGAATTGCATATAGTAGACCAAGCATAGCGCCAATGGCGCAACGAAACGCCTGGGGTTTCGTTGGTGCATGTCGAGCAAACCTGAAAGTCCGACCGGGAAATGCACTCTACGGGAAACCTTGAGCAGCGCCTGATCAGCATGCTGTTCATAGCACGCGGCGACAGCCGCGTTATTGTGCCGAACCGTTCAAGGTTCACGCCCTGCAGTTCGCTTCTCGTTTCCGGCAGACGCTCGTCAGCCAGGCCCAAGTAACCGCAGAACTCCTGCACGGAACAGTAGTTGGCAACTGCAAGGCGGGCAATCCAACTTGAAAGCAATTCATCTCGAAGCGGAGCCGGGCGCTTCGGCAGCGGTCGGATCGTCACTGAAAAGCCGGCAGTGGTTGCCGCCGGATGGTCCAGCTATGTTTAGCCCAGACCGGCTGCCAAGTTTGGATGGCCTCATCGGTAATCCGTTCCTCGCCAGTCTCGATTGCCTCGATGGCCAATGCCTTGATCATGGTGAACACGCGTGACGTGACGCCGCCTGTAACACCCAGGATAGTTCGGAGTGATTGGACGTTGAGCCCAGATCCGCGTTCCAACTGCATGGCTGAAATCAGAGTCTGGACAAGACGTGAAAACTCAACGTCATCTTCCCAGAGCGGTAGAAAATGTTCATCAAGCCTACGGGCCAGTTGCTCGTCGCCACGAATGGCATCGACGGCCTCGTTGACGCCGAACACGACGAGAGCCACGCAAAGATCGTTGGCGAGGAAACGGAGCATGTTGAGGAAGCGCCGCTGTTCCCGATAGCTGCCTGCCAGCAAGTTATGAACCTCGTCGATCATAATCATCTTGAGGTCCATGTCCCGCAAATGGCTAAGGGCGCGCACCTCCAGTTCGGACACAGTGTGCCTGCCCCACATCGGGGCCCCAATCGACGCGAGAATGTGCTGATAGAACCGTCGTTCATCTGGCGCAGGTGGTGCTTGCAACAGCAAGATTGGCGTTCGCGTGACACCTATCTCGGATGCATATTGTGACGGATACAGACTCTCCATCCGCTTTGCTACCATGGTCTTGCCGATCCCGGAACTGCCATAAACCATGAGCCCTGGCATCCGGGATTGCCGAGGCATTTCCATAAGAGAAATCAATCTATTGAGAACAATTGTCGCGCGATCAAATGCAATCCAACGATCGCTGCGAATGAGGTCAGTTCTTTCGTTTATATCCATCAAAGTCATCAATCGGGTAAGTGGGAAGGTCAGGGTTGTTAGTATCAATTGCAAACATCTCACGAGACGGATCACGCTTTGGCTTGTCGCTCGGAAGCCGGGCCTGGCGTTCACCTTCCAGCCGGGCCGTCAACGTTTGTTGCCGTGCCGCGTATGCGATACGGCGCTGTTCTTCGATAATCCGAAACAGCATCGCCTCCGGGATCGTTCCTCCATGTCGTTCGTGAAAAATAGCTCTGGCGCGTCGCGACTCCCAAAGTGAAATCCGGGGCCGTGACAGATCCTTGTATCGCGCAGCAATGGCGCGACCATCATCCGTGATGACCCAAATCTGAGACATGTCGCGGGGATCATACTTGACCAAGACTTTCCCTGCCCCGCGACCGATCATCGGACCGAACGCGTCGCTCCAATAGCCAATCGAAAACAAATTGATCCCCGTGCGCGCCAACTGCCGACGCTCGGAGGGAAGAAAACTGATCCGGAACGCGTCAGTGTCCACAACTTGTCTGCCAGCGTCGTCACCGCCGAGATCGGCCCAAGCGGCCAACGGCGCCCGCCCTAGCCCACCGTGCCGGGTATTGTGATATCGGCAAATCTCCAAATGCAGCCAGTCCTCGAACTCCTCAAGCGTCAACGCTGCTTTGCCCGTGCTGTCATACTCACCCTTGTCTTTTGGCGAGGACTGCGTTGTTCCCGGAAGCACATGAACCGCTCCCATGGTCGTCCCAATCAGGCGCTCAATATGGCCTCCAAAATGCACACGACCTGGTGGCCGGTACTCAATCACAATACCCCATTCAGCACAGGCCGACTGGAAGGCGTCGCTGCGAAAGTCTCGCCCATTGTCTACGTGAATAGCCCGCGGAATCCCGGATGCTGGCCAATACAGGGCTTCCATTGACTCTGGCGTGCGGATCGACTTCGGTCGCACGCAATGATCTAGACACAGACCAATGGATAGAACCGATGGGGCATCAAAACTGACGTAGGCCCCCAGTACAACCCGGGTCGTCACATCGATTGCGAGTGTCAGCCACGGTCGAGCCAGAGGCTTGCGCTCAACCTGGTCGACAAGAATGATATCCGCCAAGGTGTGATCGATCTGAACGACCTCCAAGGGGCGTTCCATACTCAAGCTTCCTGTCCTTGGCTCAAACACCTGCCGCGCGGCCTTTGCACCCTTCCGCTTCCGCATCACCTCACGCTGATCCATTGCATCTAAACGAGCCTTAATCGTGCGACGGGTTGGTAGCCGAAAACCCTTGGCAGCGCATTCTGCTCTGATCTCACCAACTATCCGCAAAAAACTGGGCGGTTCGAGTACGAGATAATGTTGGCGCAAAACCCGCTCGACGATGCTCTCTACCTCAGGTCCCAAGCGACGTGATCCATGCTTTGGGCCGCGGGGCTTCGGAGCCAGCGCGCTCGCACGTCCGTCATTGAGTTTGAGACGGCGATAGAGCTCCCACACCGAACTTCGGGAAACATCCAACTCCCTAGCCGCAGTCAAAAGCGGCGGACCGATATCTTTCCCTGCTTGATCAAGCTCCAGAATTGGCCGCAAAATGTTAGCTCGCTTAATTGCGAGCTCCTGATCTTCTGGATCCTTTGCTTTATTTGCCAAGTTTAAACACCGAACAACTTATCCACAGGACGGACAGTCTCGTAATTAAGGACACAGTCCGATAATTAATGATACAGTCCAAAAATTAAGGGCACAACCAAGAACTGATTTCGCTTAGCTTCTTAAAGTAAGCGTCCAGTAATTAAGGGTACCGTTACAG
>Ga0209273_10003022_pt1 | contig 12116 bp, 1 predicted proteins | sample tdAd471_FD_187126 | JGI IMG/M metagenome (GOLD analysis project Ga0209273, IMG submission 187126) | Marine sediment microbial communities from the Atlantic coast under amendment with organic carbon and nitrate - tdAd47.1 (SPAdes)... | ecosystem: Environmental > Aquatic > Marine > Coastal >...
CACCGTCGAGAATGGTCGACGTCAGGCCGGCAAAGAAAAACGTGCTCAAATCAAACACTTGAGCCGCCCCGCTGCCAGTGAACATCGCCCGTTCGGCACTGATGATGGTGTCCGTCCCCCGACCGGTCATCAGCGAGTTCGTCAGAGTCGCATCTCCAGTAAACGACTCGCGAATCAGGTCGTTCCCGCTGCCACCGTTGAGCGTGTCGTTGCCGTCACCACCGTCGAGCGTATCTCCAGTCGAGCCCTGTCCCTGCACGAGATCGTCACCCGCATTGCCAATCACCTCGTCCTTACCACTGCCACCATTGAGTGTGTCATTCCCCACCCCGCCAATCAGCACATCGTTGCCGCCGTTCCCCGTCAGATTCACGCTTCCGGTGGCGAGTGACGCATCAAACCGGTCGTTGCCATCGCCGCCGGTGAAGGCAATGGCTGTGTCCACCGGCGTACCCGTATCCAGAACTGTGACCACATCGTCCCCAGCAGACCCCGTAATCCGCAGCGCGGTCAGACCGAACTGATTGAGACGGACAAGTTCATCCCCGGCTGCGTCTCGAAGAACCAGTTCAGTGCTTTCAGCGGCGAGTTCCAGGCTGCGGCCTTCGTCCTGCAGGGAAATCGAGGCCGAATAGCTGACGGGCGGTGCGAGGAACAGCACGGTGACCTGGTTCGGAATGATCTCGCCTTCCAGTCCGCCCACGACCATGTCGACAGCGCCGTCGCCATTGATATCACCGATGGCCGCGACCGATTTGCCGTAGAACCTTTCGGCGGCACCGTCAGGAATTCCCGGTTCGTTATCGGCGATGCGGAAGGTTGACTTCACGGTGCCGTCGGTGTTGAGCGACAGAATATAGACGGAGCCAGGACCATCGCCGCGCGCCGTCACAACGAGGTCGATGACGCCGTCGCCATCACGATCCGGCAGCGTGCTGAGCGCATGGCCGAAGCGGTGGAATTCGTCGACTGTCCCGGACGGCAGGCCGCCGACACCGTCCGAAATCTTTCCGTTCTGTTTGACGGTTCCATCGGAATTCAGAAACAGGATGTGAACTGCACCGGCACCGTTGCCTGGCGCATTCGCTTCCTCGGGCGATCCCACGGCCAGGTCCGTCACGCCATCGCCGTCCAGATCGCCCAGCGATATGATCGAACCGCCGAACTGGTCAAAGCCGGTCAGCGAACCCATTGGCAGTCCGCCAGCGCCATCGGCAATGCGCGTGTGTGTTTTCACCGATCCGTCCGCGTTCAGCAGCAGCACATGAATCTCGCTGTTGGCCCCGAACGCCCGCGTGCCGACCGCGAGATCGTCGACGCCATCGCCATCGAGATCGTCCAGGGCCGCCAGGGAATAACCGAACGTGGTATCGCCGTCGATCGCTCCCTGCATCAGCCCGCCGACACCGTTACCGATGACCGAGTGGCTCTTGACCGTGCCGTCGGTATCCAGATGCAGAATGTAGACTTCACCGGGAAGCCCTTCTTCGGAAAACAGCGGCGTGCCCACAGCGAGGTCCGGAATGCCGTCGCCATTACGGTCACCGACTCCCGCGACAGACGCGCCGAAGTCTTCGTAGACCGTCCCGTCGAACTGGTCGATGCGGTTGTTAAGAACCTCTTCCGGCAGTCCGCCTTCGCCGTCGGCAATCTTTGTATGGCCTTTCGCCGTGCCATCCGCATTCAGCAGGACAATGTGGACGGCCTGCTGGTCACCAACGGCGATATCGTCGATTCCGTCGCCGTCTAGATCACCGATGTTTGCCACCGACTTGCCGAAACTGCCGTACTGCTGCTGAATGTTGGGTGGCAGCCCGCCGAAGCCGTCGCCGAAGCTCTGGAAGCCGACAATCGTCCTGGAACTGCCATCGCCCGGCGAATTCACGATGGTGTTGCTGCCCAGAGTGTCGTCGATGGTGTTGTTACCGGGACCGCCATCGAGCAGGTCGTTTTCGTCTTCGCCGAACAGCGCGTCGTCTCCGTCGCCGCCGTACAGCGAGTCATTACCCGCGCCGCCAAAGATGCTGTCGTTGCCGCCTTCACCGAAAAAGCGGTCGGCACCGCCTTCGGATTCCATGTGGTCATTGCCGTCACCACCGCGCAGTTCGTCATCGCCCGGGCCGCCGAACACCACATCGTCGCCGGCCTGTCCGTTGACCGTGTCGTCTCCGAAACCGCCGACCATGAAGTCGAACTCACTGAGTCCGTTGCCCAGTCCAAACAACTGGTCATTGCCGTTGCCGCCAAGAATGATGTCTGTATTCGCGCCGCCGAAGATGCTGTCGTTGCCGGTACCCAGCAGTCCCAGAGCCGCCAGCGCGGAATTCAGTGCGGCATTCGGATCGCCAAAGATCAGGCTCTTGCCGGCGTTAAAGAAGTTGGTGGAGAAGCGATACGGATCGGCGCTGATTTCCAGCGCATCGCCCAGAATGACGTTGGTTCCGGCACCGCCGGTGATCAGGTCATCGCCGCTGCCACCGATGATCAGGTCGAGTCCAGCACCGCCGTTGATGATGTCGTCACCCTGACCAGCCGGGATCAGACCGACCTTCGTATTGATGTCACCATCGCGCAGGTCGTTCAGCGAGAACAGGCCGGCGACTGCGAACTGAAACGTGTCGCCCAGCAGGACATTGATTCCGTCGACGCCGCCGTTCAGCGTGTCGCCGACACGCACGCCATCGCCAGGGCTGCCGGTGTTGTCGTCTTCGCCACCCACGATCAGATTGAAACCGCTGCCGCCCGAGATGGTGTCGTTGCCGTCGTTGCCGAACAGCAGGTCGACCACGCCGCCTGTGTCCTGAATCGTGTCCGCTCCGCCGCCGCCAATGGCGAGCGTGATGCCGGCGCCTCCCTGAATGGTGTCGTTGCCATCGCCCGCCAGACCGGGAAGCTCGAACGATGTGTCAATCGCCGCGAAGTTCTCCTCGTCTGTGTTATCGAGCGACAAGGCGCTGTAATCGATGGTGGTGGAAACATCGATGCCCAGGTTCAGCGAATCGCCCAGCAGGATGTCGAACGAACCCTGCCCGGTGACGCTGTCGTTGCCGTTCCCGGCGATCAGCAGATTCAGCCCGCTGAAAGCGCCTTCCAGCACATCGTCGCCGTCGCCCACCTGCGTGAACCCGCCCTGAATGCCGAAGAACGTCGGCAGAGAATCGTTGAACTGAATGTCAAACAGGTCAGCGGGTGTTGCCGGAAACCCCTGAAACTGGAAGCTGTCGCCAATCAGCACACTGCCGATGGGATCGTTGACGGAAGCGATTTCGCGAGGCGTCGCCATCAGTGTGTCGCTGCCCAGTCCGCCCACCATCAGCGAAAAACTGCTGTCCGGCAGATGGGTGATGCGCAGCAGCGAACCATTCCTTCTCTGGTCAGCCAGGTCACGCAGCAGAACGGTATCCGGTACGAGGAATCCGGACGCTCGCTGTGCCAGCCGCGTGAACGCGCCGCCGCCTTTGAGTGTGTCGTCGCCATCGTTGCCGAATAAGACATCGACAACGCCGCCTCCCGTGAACATCTCGTCGTTGCCCAGGCCACCGAAGGCCAGATCGACGCCGACCGAACCGTGCGATCCGATGATCTGATCGTCGCCGCTGCCGCGCAGTTCAAAGTCGACATTGGCCGAGACCAGAGACAGAGCCTTCGACAGAAAGCCGCCGGACTTCTGCCGGGTGGTGGCTTCGGCTTCGCCATCGTCGGTGGCTTTCACGTCGGCCAGATTCAGGCCGAACGAGGCGGACAGGCGGAAGTCGTCTCCGAACAGAATCGCTGCCCCGCTCCCGGCTTCCAGAATGTCATTTCCGGAACCGCCGACCAGAAAATCAAAGCCGGCATCGCCGACCAGCACATCGTCGCCCGCCTGACCGACATCCGCCGGCTGCACTTCAAACCCCAGCGACAGATTGCCGTCCGAGAAACCGCTCAGCGCCGCACCGACGTTGGAATGGCCGTCGAAATCCAGCGTGTCGCCGATCAGCACGTCCACGCCCAGCCCGCCGATCAGTGCATCATCGCCGCCGTTGCCGACCAGAAACGACGCGCTGTTGCCGCCAATCAGCAGGTCATCGCCGGTTCCGCCAAAGGCAATGGTGAAGCTGGCGCGGCGATCGTTGATGTCATCGTTGCCGCCATTGCCGAAGATCACGTCGACCACTCCGGCTGTACCCGTCTGCGCAGCCGCTTCCGGGTCCAGAGCTTCGACAGTGTCGTCGCCATCGCCCGCGATGATCAGGTCCACGCCCGAACCGCCGTAGATAGTGTCATTGCCGTCGCCGTCCAATGTGATCCCGGCAGTAAAGGTCAGGATGTCGCCCAGAGCGTCCTTTGCGGCGCTGAAGCTGCCGGAATTCAGCAGCGGGGCCAGGTTCGCATTCAGCGCCACTTCCGCCCGCAGGCTGTCGCCCAGCAGCAGCCCGCCGCCGGTGCCGGAGAAAATCTGGTCGCCTCCTGGACCACCCATCAGCACGTCAAAGCCCGCTCCACCGTTGATCGTGTCGCTGCCGGCTCCCACAGCGGCCAGGGCGATAGAAGCCAGCTGCACTTCTCCCTGGGTCACAGTCGACAGCGCGTCCAGAAAGGCCCGCAGGTCCGAAGCGCTCAGGCCGAAGCCTTCGCCGATCAGCACATCGAGATTGTCGCCGCCCAGAATGTCATCGTTGCCAGCACCGCCCGCCACCAGATTGATGCCGTCGAGAGCACGAATCACCGTGTCGATGGTGACGCTGGATTCCACATGAATGAACTCGCCGCTGTCCGACCCGACAATCAGAATGCTGGCCGCCGGATTCCCCGACAGGTCCACGTTCGTCATCTTCGATTCGGGACCGTCCGCAGTGTCGTAGTCGATCTGCAGGTCCAGCGTGCCGCCCGCTCCGTGCGTGACGCTGGCTCCATCGGAATCCGGTCCGGTCCGGACGACCGTGACATCACTGCCTGTGGCCTGAAAGAAGCCACGGAACGGCGCTTGAGCGACGGGCAACACGTCCAGGTAAGGCGCAGCCCCCGCCACTTCTACGAGGCGATCGAACTGAGCGGACAGTTGCTCGACCGTGTCGTCTTCCAGTGCTTCCGACAGGCCGGTCACCAGCGAGGCATCGAACTCCAGAATGTGGTCGCCCGGCTGAAGTGCCGCTGCGGCGCTTTCGCCGACCAGACGGATCAGACCGCCGCTGCTCGTGATCGCGTCAACGGTAATCGTCAGCGTGCCCAGCAGGCCGCTGGTCGACGTGTGGAACTGAAACGTCAGGTCTTCGTCACCTTCCCGCGTGTCGACCACTGTGTAGCCCAGACGAAGATTCGAGGTCGCGTCGAGACCTTCGAATCCGGTCACATCCACGTCGGTGGCCAGCGTCGCGATGAACAGTTCCAGGCTGCCATCCAGACTGTCAGCACCGACTACGCCAACCTCGTCGTAAGTGCGCGAGACGAACACAATGTGCTGGCCGTCGCCGCTGATGACGGCGTTCAGAACCTGCGAACTGCCGACTGCACTGGCGATTTCCCTTGGCAGGATCCGTACGGACTCATTGATCTCGGAATTCAGATACGACAGCGCGAAGCCGAAGTCGCCGGTTGTTCCAGTCTGGCTGCCGTTGTGCAGGAAGGCCACGCGACTGCCATCAGCACTGGCGGTGGCACTGACGATGCTTTGAGAAGAAAGAACATGATTCAGTCTCGGCAGAAGCCGGCCATCTGCTCCTTTTGTGAGCACCGCCATTTCGTCGGTCGTCGTGTCGAACTGAACAACACCACGCGCAGTGAATTCCTCGCCGCTGCCGTCCAGGTACGTTGTCTGCATCGATACGACCACCAGAGAACCATCGGTGCTGGTGGACAGCCACGTCGGATCAGCCGTGAACGTCGTACTGCTGTCGATGCCGTCTGTTGTGACCTGCTCAATGGCCCCGCCCGATGTGCTGGCCGAAAAGATCTGCAGTTCGTGATCGGGATTGTCGCCAGTGATGTCAAAGGTCGACAGGAAGACGGCGCGACTGCCGTCACCACTGATCGTTCCCGGACGACTGATCGTTGGGATGGGATTGAATGTCGGAACGGGAACGGGCCGGAGTACCTGGTCGGAAATCAGCGAAACGCCGCTGCCGGACGACAGGAAAAGACCCGTGAAGATGTTGTCTGATTCACCCGCCTGAGCGTAGAACACAATGCGGGAGCCGTCGTCACTAATCGATGGCGCGGTGACGGTCCCCAGGTTGGTTTTCTTTGTGGTCGTTCCGGCAATCTCGTGTACCAACAGATCAGTGGCAGCCGCCAGGAGGTCTTCTCCGGTTGCCGGATGAGTTACAACCTCAACCGAGACCGACAGGAAGGCGATGTGCGTTCCGTCCCCGCTGATCACCGGACTGAAACTGCTGACCGAACTCTGCGCTCCACCATCGGGATCAAACTCACCATCGGTCAACTGCGAGATCAAACCGGTGGTCGTATCCACCAGGAATACTTCGGACCCGCCGTCGCTGTTCTGCCCGGTATGGTCCGCCGTCGATGAGAAGACCACAAACCGGCCATCGTTGCTGACAGACGGCTGCTCCCGCTCCGTCACGGAATCCATTGGTGACGACGTGAGCTGAGTGACATTGAACCCCGTCAGCAACGCCCGATCTTCGAGGTCCTCGATCACTGCGATCTGAGAGTCATTGAAGATGTGGCTGCAATATCCAGCCGCTTGCTGAGACCATTTCGGAGGACGCCTTCGACAGGGGCGACGTCCTTTTCGTTGAGGTTGACGGAATCGCTGTCTGTAATGGGAAAGGAAAGTTGAGGAACTGACCGAAAGCAGCATCAATCGCGCCTTTGAAAAGTTCACACGAGCAGGAAGGTGTGGGACACGGGCGGCAGAAGGCGGCGAGACCGTTTCCAGGGCTGGATATTCTACGGGACAGTACGGGCGATTCTTCTCCACGCCATTGAAGCGTCGAATCTCACTGCCGCTGAGTCAACTCACCACAGACTCAGCCGACTATCATTTGCGCAGCATGGCATCGAATGCAGCAGATGTACCTGAAACGAAGGCCCTGAAACAAATTGGCGGCAGGCCATCGAAGCATTATCGGGCACGGTATGAGCCCGGCCACTTGTCGCTGAACCACGAATCACACTGAACCGCGCGGTGTAGTGTCGGAGCTGATTCGGCAGAAGTGTCACGTCGCTGCGCCGTCACACCTGATCGACCCAGGCGGGGATGTCGAGCATGAAGGCTTCGTCAATCTCGGACGCGAGGCCGTCTAAGACGTCGCCGGGGGAGGCGTCGCTGTTGCCGGTGCCGCCGACCAGAGTATCCGGGCCGTCGTTGCCCGCCAGAAAATCGTCGCCCGCTCCGCCGAACAGGGTGTCTCGGGCATTGCCACCGGTCAGCGTGTCGTTGCCGTCGCCGCCGAACAGCCGATCGAAGCCGCGTTCGCCGTTGAGCACATCGTTGCCCGTGAAGCCCGACAGCCCGTCGTTATCGTCGCCGCCGTTGAGCGTGTCGTCGCCTTCCTTGCCCTGCAGGATGTCGTTGCCCGCGTCTCCGTTGAGGAGGTCGTCGCCCTCCCCGCCGACCAGCGAATCATTCCCGTCGCCGCCATTAAGCACGTCCGGCCCGGCCGATCCGATGATCGTGTCGTCGCCCCCGAACGCTCGCACCTGCACGAAACCGCGGAACCCCAGAAACGCACTCACGTCGATGAGGTTCGGCGAATCGCCCGCATTGATCTCGGCAATTTCCAGAGCCAGCAGCACGTCGGTCCCGTTGCCGGTCATTGAACTGTTCGTGACCGTGAAGTCCTCATCGCCACTTTCAATTAACCGATCAACGCCGCGCCCACCATTGAGTGTGTCATTTCCGGCTCCACCAATCAGCTGATCGCCCGAAGCCCCCAGACCCCTGATGAAATCGTCACCCGGCCCGCCGAGCAGCGTGTCTGAACCGGATCCGCCGAAGACGCGGTCGCTACCCGTTCCAGCTTCAATCTGGTCATTGCCGCCGCTCCCAACCAGCACGTCATTGCCGTTCGATCCAATCAGCGTGTCGTCGCCACCGCCGCCATCGAGCGTCACTGACGTCAGCCCCGGCGTGAAAAACGCACTCACATCAAACGTCTGCCCCGCCGCGCCACCAGTCAGCATGGCTCGTTCAATGTCGACCACGATGTCATCGCCGAGGCCGGTCAGGCTCGAATTTGTCAGCGTCAGGTCACCAAACAGAAAGGTCTCGCTGACGATGTCATTCCCAGCGCCTCCGTCCAGCATGTCGTTGCCCGGCCCGCCGACGAGCGTGTCTCCCGTACCGCCCGAGCCAAACAACGAGTCATTGCCTCCGCCACCAATCAGTTCATCTTTCCCGGAACCTCCAATGAGCTGGTCATTGCCTGATCCGCCCATCAGGGTGTCACTTCCTGAGTTGCCGGTCAGATCCACGTCTGCAGCGGCGAAGCGTGCATCAAACGAGTCGTCACCGTCGCCCCCGGAAAACGTGATCGGCGTCGAGACAGCGGGCGATGAATTCAGGACACGTACGACATCGTTCTCTGCAGTACCGGTAATCGTGAGCCGCGAAACAGACATTGCTGAAGCACGAAACACTTCATCGCCGATCACGCCCCGAACGACCAGGTCATCCCCGTCCCGCAGAATATCGTGCTGTCCGCCACCCGGAAGAGTGATCGCGGCAGGAGTGGCCGGATCGCCCAGCGATGCAAACAGGTTGCCCATCTCCAGCGTGCCGCGTCCGCCGGTCGCTTCGAAGAAATTGAACACGCTGTTGCCGTCGTCGCCATCAAGTTCAAAGTCATGCACTTCCCGGTCAAAGGCGATCCATTCTGCATTCGACAAGGGCGCTGGCGTGAGGATCACCTGCAAGGCCTTGAAGGCTTTCTGCGACGTCGCAACGTCCGGCACTCGCGCCCCTTCACGAGCGATGATGTCCTCAATCGTGACCGTCGAAACGCTGTCCGCTCTGAACGTGGTCGCATTAATAAATGAAGCGTTCTCGGCAACATGCAGATCGGGAACCTCATCCGGTCCGACCAGCCCCATCAGGTACAGCTCAATCGGACTGTAAGGAATACTGTTTCCTCCATTCGCGAATGTCCCAAACGGTGCGACGGAGTAGGTGCCATCTCCCTGGTCAATGAACGTGCTGTGGTCCCAGCCGCCGAGTTGACCATTGGCACTCGAAAATCCCCAGTGCCCTCCGAAACTCCCCTCGTCGAGGAACACACCCCAGCGATGCAGGAGTTCGTGCAGACTGGGCCCGGACGCCAGGCTCCCCGTCCGGCTCAGATGAATGCCTCCCTGAAGCTGCCCGTCGGATCCCCAGAACTGCTGTGCCCCCTGGGTGGCCGGCAGACCGGTTCCCTGGATTCCTCCGCCTGCGAAGTAGAACTGCCCGGCATAGCTGGCCGTGCTCTGTTCAAGATTCGAGGTAAAGAACAGGAAGTCGAAATCATCCTGAAAGTTCTCGTAAAGACGCATCCCCAGCTCGCGCGCCGCGGTACTTCCCATGCCGTCTGACAGGTCATCAAACAGAGTTTGACTCAGTTCCAGACTGACAACCCGCTGCGAGCCGTGAACGGTCAGCACGTAATCATCGCCCGTGAAAGATTGCGGCGCATTGAACGTATCCGGCGCCGGATCAATCAGGTCATCGATTCCGTCGGCATCAAGATCCGAGTTGTAAATGAAGTCGCGAATGAAAAATGAATTCGACCCAGCGAACGTCTCGGTCGACAGCCGAACGAAGACACGACTGTCGTCAGGCAGGCCCGTAACGGAGTGGGACGTCGTTCCCGTCAGCCGACCACTCTGATGCAGGTCCGTCGCCCCCGGTGATGTCCCAATCTCCAGAAAGTAATCAATCCCGGCACCTTCATCTGTCCATGTGAAGGTCTCCGCCGCCTGCAGAACGCTTTCAGGAGCAGGCGTCACGATCTCCGCCACCAGCAGGAGCCGCTTCTCCAGACACTCGCAGTCAGCCGTGGATGTGCGAAGGCGACGTTGCCTTCTCTGGCGGAACCAATGCATTTCCAGTTTCTCTCAGCCCGTACAGGAACATTCCCGGCCATCTCTCAGCCAGCACTGGCCGTGCCTGACGACTCACCCCTCACACCTGATCGACCCAGGCGGGCAGGCTGTCGAGCATGAAGGCTTCGTCGATCTCGGACGCGAGGCCATCGAAGACGTCGCCGGGGGAGGCGTCGTTGTTGCCGGTGCCACCGACCAGCGTGTCGTCGCCATCGTTGCCGGCCAGCGAGTCGTCACCGTTGCCGCCGAACAGGGTGTCTCGCGCGTTGCCGCCGGTCAGCGTGTCGTTGCCGTTGCCGCCGAACAGACGGTCGAAGCCGCGTTCGCCGTTGAGCACGTCGTTGCCCGTGAAGCCGGACAGCCCGTCGTTGTCGTCGCCGCCGTTGAGTGTGTCGTCGCCCTCCTTGCCCTGCAGGATGTCGTTGCCCGCGTCGCCGTTGAGCAGGTCGTCGCCCTCACCCCCGACCAGCGAATCGTTGCCGTCGCCTCCATTGAGCACGTCCGGCCCCGCCGAACCAAGGATCGTGTCGTTCCCGCCGAACGCTCGCACCTGCACGAAGCCGCGGAAGCCCAGAAACGCACTCACGTCAATCAGGTTGTCGGAATTGCCCGCGTTGATCTCGGCGATCTCAAGCGCCAGCAGCACGTCGGTCCCGTTGCCGGTCATCGAACTGTTCGTGACTGTGAAGTCCGCATCGCCACTTTCAATTAAACGATCAACACCGCGCCCACCATTAAGTGTGTCATTCCCGGCTCCACCAATCAGCTGGTCGCCCGAGCCACCCAGGCCTTTAATAAAGTCATCGCCATTTCCACCAGCGATCGTGTCAGCACCGGATCCACCAAACACGCGGTCATCGCCGCCGCCCGCGTCGATCAGGTCGCTACCGCCGGCCCCGCTGATAATATCGCCGCCCGAGGTCGCCAGAATGGTGTCATCCCCGCCGCCGCCGTCGAGAATCGTCGACGTCAGGCCGGCAAAGAAAAACGTGCTCAAATCAAACACTTGAGCCGCCCCGCTGCCGGTGAACATCGCGCGTTCGGCACTGATGATGGTATCCGTCCCGCGACCGGCCATCAGCGTGTTCGTCAGAGTCGCGTCTCCAGCAAACGACTCGCGAATCAGGTCGTTCCCGCTGCCACCGTTGAGCGTGTCGTTCCCGTCACCGCCGTCGAGCGTATCTCCCGTCGAGCCCTGCCCCTGCACGAGATCGTCGCCCGCATTACCAATCACCTCGTCTTTACCACTGCCACCATTGAGTGTGTCATTCCCCGACCCACCAATCATCACATCATCACCGCCGTTGCCGGTCAGAATGGTATTACCCACTGCCAGTGAGGCATCGAACCGGTCGTTACCATCGCCGCCCGTGAAGACAATTCCCGTATCCACCGCCGTGCCCATATCGAGCACTGTGACCACATCATCCCCGGCAGACCCGACGATATTCAGAAACTGAATCGAACTGACGTCCTGCCGCAGCAGCTCACCACCGCCAGCCACTCGCACGACCAGATCCGCTCCGTCACGCAGCACCTCGTAAGCCCCCGTCCCCGGCAGCGTCACGTTAGCGGGTTGAGCATTGTTCTCTTCGAACGTGACCGTCGCCGACGCCGCGACCGAGTCATTCCCCGCCCCGTCCTGAGCCGCTCCGCCGCCGATACTCACCGTGACATCACCAGCGGAATCCGGCGTCACGGCGAGCGTAAACGTGTCACCATCGACCGGCGTGAACGTTCCCGCCGAGCCATTCGTGACGCTCACATCGCCCGCCACAAACCCGGTCACGGTCTCGCTGAACTGAAACGTGAAGACAATCGGCGAGTCACTGGCCGTCGAGCCGTCCGGCGTAATCACAACCGTCGGATTGAGCGTATCGATCGCGACGTTGTCCAAACCGCCCGTCCCCGAATTGCCAACAGCGTCCGTGTACCCCGTCCCAACAGTGACCGAGCCGGTCGCTTCCGTGTCGTCGTTTGCCGTGAATGTCGCCGTAAAGCTGTCGCCGTCGACCGCCATGAAGTTGCTCAGCACCCCGCCGCTAACCGACACGTCCGACGTGTCAAAGCCAGAGACTGCTTCACTGAACTCG
>Ga0209273_10003023_pt1 | contig 12113 bp, 10 predicted proteins | sample tdAd471_FD_187126 | JGI IMG/M metagenome (GOLD analysis project Ga0209273, IMG submission 187126) | Marine sediment microbial communities from the Atlantic coast under amendment with organic carbon and nitrate - tdAd47.1 (SPAdes)... | ecosystem: Environmental > Aquatic > Marine > Coastal >...
GGCGGGGGGGCGGGGGGGTGGGGGGGAGGGGGGGGGTCAGCGCTTTTTGGCGTCGAGTCGGTGGCTCGCGGGGACTCGGATGTTCTTGGCGAGTCCGAGGTAGCCCATCGTCCGGATGACGAGGTAGGAGGTGTCGAGCTGCCACCAGCGCAGGCCGTGGCGTGCGGAGGTCGGGAAGGCGTGGTGGTTGTTGTGCCAGCCTTCACCGAAGGCCAGGACGCCGAAGATGGGGTTGTTGCGGGAGTGGTCGTGCGAGTCGTACGGACGCGTCCCCCAGAGGTGGCAGACCGAGTTGACGCTCCAGGTGATGTGGTGGACCAGCAGGACGCGGACGAGCCCGCCCCAGAGGAAGCCCAGGAGGCAGCCGGTCCAGGTGCCCGTCACCGCGAGCGCGATGGCGGCGGGGAGCAGCATGCCCAGGACGACCCACAGGGGGAACAGGCGGCTGATCCAGCGGGTCATGCGGTCCTTGTGGAGGTCGGGCACGTAGCGCAACAGGACGGTGCGGTCGGGCGTGATGAACCAGCCCATGTGCGCGTGCCAGGCGCCCTTGACGAGGCCGCGGAACCCCGAGCCGTGCGTGTGCGGGGAGTGCGGGTCGTGCTCGTGGTCGGAGTGCTGGTGGTGCGAGCGATGGGTCGCGGCCCAGCGGAGGATGGAACCCTGCACCGACATGGACCCCAGAATGCCCAGGGTGGCCTTGATCACGGGGTTGGTGTCGAAGGACTTGTGCGTGAAGTAGCGGTGGTAGCCGACCGTGATGCCGAGCCCGGTGAGGAGGTAGCCGCCCACCAGCAGGGCCAGAGAGGTCCATCCGAAGCCGGGGCCCCAGAGGAGGACGATGGCGATGATGAGCGCGGCGGGCGGGACGAGGACCACGACGAGCGTGATCAGTCGCTCGACGAGCCCGGAGGTGTGCGCGTGGACCAGGGAGTCGGTGGGTTGCGCACGGTGATCGGTGCGGGCGTCGTTCGCGTCGCCCTGGCGGTCGTTCATGGGTTGCCTTGCGATCGGGCGTGAGCCCAGTGGCGCTGCAAGCGCGTGGGTGTGGTGGGCGGAAGGTCCGCCTCGCACGACCGGGTTCGCCCGGCCGGCCCCTCGGATGCGTGGGGTGCTGCCAAGGTTATACGGGAAGGGCGTCGCGAGTGTTCATCGGCCGGAATCGGGCCGTGGATGCACGAAGAAGGCTGTGTTCGGGTGGCGGGCGGGTGTTCGTGCCCGTATCACGCAGCGCAGGACGCCAGGGCGAGCCCCAGAATGAACAGCAGAACGGAATAAACGCACGCGATGATGAAGGCGTGCTTCCACTCCAGCTTCGCGATGGCCTTGCCCATGAGGGTCAGACTGCCGAGGCTCACAGCGGTGCCGGCGAGCTGGAGCGTGATGCCTTCCAGCCCCGCCGCCCCGAGCCCGACGCCGGCGGCGATGGAGAGGATGCCCGAGATCACGAGCACAAGCACGCCCGTGCCGACGGAGATCTCCTCGCGCGCGACGACGCCGGTGATCCAGGCGTACATGAACCCGAGAACGATGTAGACGAGGACGAGGAGGATGAAAGCCATGCGTGTGTTCCTGAATAAGGGGTGAACGGTTGGTGCGACTGTGAATCAGGGTCCGTGGGAAGCGGTCACTAGTTCTCGGCCCGTGGACGGAGGACACCGATCCCCGCTCGCACCGCCGCGACCAGTGTCGCGAGCGAGAGGACCCCGATCGCGATCGGCACGAACAACGCGGCGCTGGCGATCAGCATCGCGATGAGCGCGGAGAAGAGCCAGACGAGCGGCGACTCGAGGTAGGGCGGGGCGTCTCGCTGGATGTCGAAAAAGGCAAGGACGGCGGCGAGGGTGGAGACGAGGGTGAAGACCAGGCCGATCCAGACGATCCAGCCCTCGATCCGCTTGCGTGCGTGCGCGATCTCTTCCTGACGCCGCTGCACGACGTAGGAGATGTTCGATTCAGCGCTCTTTGAGATGCGCTCGATGGATTTCATAAGCCCGCGACCCATCCAGACCTCCCAGAGCGCGCGGTAGACCCTGAAGTCGAGCGGCCTGTCGCACAGCGAGACCGGGTCCGCCTCGTGCTGGATCCTCGCAATGGCGAGCGTGAGCTGCTTGAACCGGTTCTCGTCGGCCTCGCTGCCCGAACCCGCGATGAGGTTCCGGCTCTCGTGGTGGATCCGGTCGGAGATATGAAACAGCGCGGCCCAGTACACGGCCGCAAGCGCCCAGAGGTACGAGACCCGGATCTGATTGGCCGACGGCGTGATCGGATCCGTGCCCTCGTCCACCGTGACCGCGTCGGCGCCCCTGAAGATCGCGAACGCCCCGTGACCCCCGGACCACACGATGGGCTTGTCGTCATCCTCGACCGTGGCCTCGGACGGAGTATTGAGCGGTTCGCCGCAGAACTCCCCCGCGGCCTCGCAGAGCCGCCCGAGCGGGGTCTCGAGCGCATGGCTCGCCGAATCCGTCTCGCGCATGCGACAGGCGAGGAGGAAGCCCTCGAGCCAGAGGGGGCTGCCCCCCGGGTGAGTGGCCGGGTCGAGCATCTCGACGGTCGCGTCGCCTCGTATGTGGATGAGGTCCCGCGTCAGGCTCGCGACGCGTGCGTTGAGCGCCGTGAACGGATCGTCCGTGGTCTCCGATTTGATCTCGCGCCTGACCGCACGCATCGCCGAACGGAGATCCGTCATCCCGTCGGTCGGCGCGGTCCCGTGCTCGTCCGCCTCCATCCGGAAGGTCGCCCTGATGCAGGTCACGCCCAGGCCGTGCACGAAATACACGATCCTCGCGTGTGCCGAGACGAACGTGAAACCGCTGACAGGCCGGTCCGCGAGCCTGGCCGAGAGAAAGTCCGAGACGAACGGGGACGCGAACCAATCCGAGGTCCTGAGGACGTGCGAGACAGTTGACCGGAGCAGGCTGGGCGCGACGCCCTCGGGCGGCCTGCACACGGTCCAGCCCGGACGCTCGCGATGCTTGAGCGTCAGCGTGGGTGCCTGCCGCAGCCTGTGCAGGACGAGGTCGAGGAAGTCCTTGCGCGACTCCGCGAAACCTTTGTTCCGCCACGCGATCGGCGCGTGCAGCCACGCGGGGAGATAGAGCAACAACTCGATCTCGGGATTCAGCCTGATGTGTTCTTCGTACGACGAGTGCGGGCGCGCCGTGCCGGCGTCGTCAGCCCGCGTGTCGCTGGTTGTTCTTGGAGTGGTTGGCACGATGGCTGTTCTCGTCCGCGTGTGCGGGGCGAGTGTACCAAAGCCATGTCCCGTCAGGACGTTCGTGCTGTTGTTCGAAGCTGAATCCGGCAAGTTCCAGAAGCTTCTGCACGTGTCGCTTCGACTCGCGCGTCTTCGTCACAAACCGCTTGCCGGGGTTCTCCTCGATGAGTTTGCCGAAGAGGTGCCTGCTGAGCCCGTAGCCCTGGAAGGCAGGAAAGATCGCGACGCCCGCGAGATAGACAGTGTTGCTTTGCAAGAGCCTTGTCGTGACTTCCTTATCTTTGTGCGGCCACGGCACGTCATCGGCCCACACGACAGATCCGTACCACGCATCTGAGTCATTGGCATCGACCAGGACCCAGGTCTGTGCGTTGGCAGATCGGATGTAGTCGAGATAGTCCTGCGGCTCAAAGTGGTCGCTGGGGTGCTCGTACGCCGTCGCCTCGAGCTCGGTGAGCTTGCGGAACCGCTCGAGCGCCGTGTGCTCGTCGAGTCGGATCCATCCCCATTGGGTGGGCAAGGCTTGATGATGGCAGTGGTTGGTGTGGGTCACCGTCGGTCCCATAATGAATTCTAGGGTGTGTACGCTGCGCCATTTCAAGCGGCTGACTGACCATCGGGTTTTGTCGGCACCGCCCGGCTGAAAGAGACACGCCCCAACGCGGGCGGTTGAGGTCTGTGTCGCGATGCCCCCTGTTCGGGTGAATGTGTGCGCAGAAAAAAACCGGGGCAGGTGCCCCGGTTTGAGTTGGTTGCGTTGGCCGGTGGTTTACCAGCGGTCGCCGCCGCCGCCGCCGCCACGACCGCCGCCGAAGCCGCCGCCGCTGCGTCCGCCGCCGCCGCCGAAGCCGCCGCGACCGCCGCCGCCGCCGCCACCGAATCCGCCGCCGCCGCCACCACCGCCGCGGGACTCGCGCGGGCGAGCCTCGTTGACGGTCAGGTCACGCCCGCCGAAGTTGGTGCCGTGGAGGGCATCAATGGCGGCCTTGCCCTGGGTGGGGTCGGAGAACTCGATGAAGCCAAAGCCGCGGGGGCGGCCGGTCTCGCGATCCATAATGAGGTTCGCGGAGACGACCTCGCCGTGCTGCGCGAACAGGTCGCGGAGCTCATCTTCGGTGCAGCTAAACGGGAGGTTTCCTACGTACAGTTTCATGACGCTTCCTTCTGTGCCCTGACTTTGATACGAGACCGGTGCTTCTGCTCGGGCCAGCGGAGAGCGTCGGGATCAGCGGCGTCGCCGGGTCGTACCGGTCGCGCCTTCGAACGCCAAAAGAATAGCCCGTAGACGGCGCGTTCCAAGGGGGTTGGAGAAAAAGTCGCTTCATTTTGATAGGGCCCGGAGACCCGGTTTTGGGGGGGCGTTGTGCGGGGGTCACGCCGGGTGCATCGCGACGGGCACATTGGGCGTACATTGGGGCCATGAAGACACGCACGAATCGGTATGGGTTGGTCGCGGTGCTGGCTGTGGGCGGGCTGGCGTCGGCGGGTTTGGGGCAGACCCGCGTGGACCGGCTCTGGGGGCAAAAGTGCGTGGAATGCCACGCCGGGCGGGGCGACGGGGCCCGAGGGGGCAGTCTCGCCGGGACGTCCGACTGGCTGGGGACCCGGGATCGTGAGCTGTACGACGCGGTGCTGGCGCACGGGGAGGGGGCCGACGGGGGCGGGCTGCCGGCGTTCGAGGACGGCACCACGGGGGGCGACCTGACGCCGTCGGAGGCGTGGGCCCTGGTGAACCATCTCCGAGAATTCCAGGAGCAGGCCCGGAAGGGACGAGAGCCCGCGCCGCGCCCGCTGGTGCGGGGGGTGTACCAGAGCGAGCACCACGGGTACCGGGTCGAGCGGGTGGTGACGAGCGGGCTCGAGACGCCCTGGAGCGTGGCCTGGCTGGCCGACGGGCGGATGCTCGTGGCGGACCGCCCCGGCGATCTGCGGGTGGTGGACGGACGCCAGCGGGTGCCGGTGCGTGAGCTGCCCGCGATCCACGAGGTGGGCCAGGGCGGGCTGATGGACGTGGAGACGCACGTGGACGGGGACGGGACGGAGTGGGTGTACCTGTCGTACACGCACCAGGCGGGCGGGAACTACATGACCCGGATCGTGCGCGGCACGCTGGCGCAGGCCGGACGCGGCGCCATGCGGTGGACGGGCGAGGAGGTGATCTGGGAGGCGGACGAGGACGACTACCTGAGCGGGGGGCTGCACTACGGGTGCCGGCTGGTGTTCGACGGCCAGGGGCACCTGTACTTCCCGATCGGAGAGCGGGGGCGGGCTGAGCATGCGCAGGATCTGACGCGTCCGAACGGGAAGGTGCACCGGGTGCGTGTGGACGGTTCGATCCCGGAGGACAATCCGTTCGTGGGCGAGGGGGAGGGTGTGTACGCCTCGATCTGGAGTTACGGGCACCGGAACCCGCAGGGGCTGGCGATGGACTCGGAGGGTGTGCTGTGGGACACGGAGCACGGGCCGCGTGGCGGGGACGAGGTGAACATCGTCGAGCGTGGGCTGAACTACGGGTGGCCGCTGGTGAGCTTCGGGATGAACTACAGCGGGCAGCCGCTGGAGGCGCCGTGGGCGGACGTGGTCGGAGTGGACGAGCCGATCGCGATGCCGGTGTTCCGGTGGCTGCCGTCGATCGCGGCGTGCGGGCTGGACGTGGTGCGTGCGGACGCGCCGATGTTCGACGGGTGGGAAGGCGACCTGCTGGCGGGTGGTCTGGCGGGCCAGGTGGTGGAGCGGTTGCGGTTCGTGGACGGCGAGATCACGGAGCGGGAGGAGATCCTGCGCGGGGTGGGGCGTGTGCGTGACGTGGCGATCGGGCCGGACGGTGCGGTGTACGTGGTGCTGAACGGGCCGGACGAGGTGTGGCGACTAGTGGAAGCGGAGTGAGGCGATGCTGATGCGCGTGCAGGACGGATCGGGCTTGACACCGGCTGGTGAGCTTTCGTCTGGGGATGGTGGCGCCGCGGCGGCGGAGCCCGCGAGCGCTGCGGTTGACGGGCCGGGGGTGATCGAGGCGGTGGCGGACGGGGACCTCGGGGAGGCGGCGTCGCGGACGTGGGACACGCTGGTGTGGGTGTGGCATCTCGAGGTGTTCAAGATCGACGAGACGTCGGTGCAGGTCAGCCAGCTGGTGATTGCGCTGCTGATGCTGGTGATCGGGACGTTCGTGGCGCGGCTGGCGTCGCGTTCGATCGGGGCGCGGCTGCTGAACCGGTTCAAGCTGGAAGAGGGGCCGCGTCACGCGATCCAGACGATCATGTTCTACCTGCTGCTGTTCGCGGTGGTGATGCTGAGCCTGCAGACGGCGGGGGTGCCGCTGACGGTGTTCACGATCTTCGGCGGTGCGTTGGCGCTGGGCATCGGCTTCGGTAGCCAGAACATCATGAACAACTTCATCAGCGGGCTGATCCTGCTGATCGAGCGCCCGATCGCGATCGGGCAGATGGTGGAGCTGAACGGGGACTCGGGGAAGGTGATCAAGATCGGGGCTCGGTCTACGCACCTGCTGGGGTACCAGGGGGAGGCGTTCATCATTCCGAACTCGATGCTGCTCGAGAACACGGTGCGGAACTGGAGCATCCCGGACCGGCGGTACCGGTGCATCGTGGCCGTGGGCGTGGCGTACGGGAGCGATACCGCGAAGGTGCGGGACATTTTGAACGAGGTGATGGACGAGAACACGCGGGTGCAGGACAGCGACGACCGCTCGGTGCTGTTCCAGGAGTTCGGGGACAGTGCGCTGTTGTTCGAGGCGCACTTCTGGTGCACGCCGCGGAGCCGGCTGGACCGGATGGGTGTCGAGAGCGATTTGCGGTTTGCGATCGACGCGAAGTGCCGCGAGGCCGGGGTCACGATCGCGTTCCCGCAGCGGGACGTGCACCTGGACACGCTGAGCCCGTTGCAGGTGCGGATGGTGAGCGGGGAGGGGTGAGGGGCCCCTCGCTTGCGCTCGGGGCTAGTTGGGGTGGGGTGGGGAGGGAACGGAGGCCCCTCATCCGGCCGCTTCGCGGCCACCTTCTCCCGTGGGGAGAAGGGGGGGTGGATCGTCGCTGTCGCTCCGAGACTTTGACCCCCTCCGTCGCCTTCGGCGACACCTCCCCCGTCGGTGACGGGGGAGGATTTGGAAACCCCTCGCTTGCGCTCGGGGCTAGTTGAGGAGGGGTGGGGAGGGGACGGAGGCCCCTCATCCGGCCGCTTCGCGGCCACCTTCTCCCGGGGGGAGAAGGTGGGGTGGATCGTCGCTGTCGCTCCGTGTTTTTGTACCCCCTCCGTCACGCTTTGCGTGACACCTCCCCCGTCGGTGACGGGGGAGGATTTGGAGACCCCTCGCTTGCGCTCGGGGCTAGTTGGGGGGTAGGAAGAGGAGGGGTGGGGAGGGAACGGAGGCCCCTCATCCGGCCGCTTCGCGGCCACCTTCTCCCGGGGGGAGAAGGGGGGGTGGATCGTCGCTGTCGCTCCGAGTTGTTGTACCCCCTCCGTCACGCTTTGCGTGACACCTCCCCCGTCGGTGACGGGGGAGGATTTGGAAACCCCTCGCTTGCGCTCGGGGCTAGTAGAGGATTGATGGCGTGGAGAAAGCTTCGCTGTCTCCACGGCACCCGTGGACTTGTGGGAGGAGGGAGCTAGTTGTTTGAGGAGGGCGGTGGCGGCGCGGCGGGCGGTTTCGTTGGCTCGGAGTTCGTGGGGGGTGAGGTGGCGGGTGTGGGTGTTGGCGGTTTCGGCGAGGGTGGTGATGGCCGCGCGTTGGCGGTGGGGGGCGGCGCAGGCGTGCTGGAGCTGACTGGCGCGTTCGAGGCGGGCGAGGTCGGCGCGGGTGCGCTCGGACTCGGCCCAGGCGATGAGCTGGGAGAGGGTGAGGGCGTAGAGGCGGCAGAGGGCGAGGGGGGTGGCGTCGCCGGTGTGCCACGCGTCGAGGAGGGGGGCGTGGTGGTCGGGGTTGGGGAGGAGGATGGGGGCGGGGGGAAAGGCATCAGGCATTGGGCAACAGGCATCAGGGGGAGGCGCTGTTTGTGTCACGCCTTCGGCGTGCCGTGGCGGGGCTTCGCCCTGCGAGGAAGTGGGGGAGGCGTCGGTGAGGGTGGGGAGGAAGGGGGCTGTTGTTTCGCCCGCCGTCTCGCTTTGCGTGAGAACTTCCCCGCATGCCAGCGGGGAGAAGGAGGGTCGCATGCTCGCGCATGCGGTGGTACCCCCTCCGCCCGCTTCGCGGGCACCTCCCCCGTCGGTGACGGGGGAGGATTTGGAACCCCCTCGCTTGCGCTCGGGGCTAGTTGGGGCGGGGTGGGTGAATCGGTTCGATGCGCGCATTCGCCATTTTTGGTGCGCGGCGTACGCGGCTCAAGGGGGAGCGGTGGTTTGGGGTGACAGTGAGGTTTCTTTGCGCACAAGTGCGGGACATGCGCGCACGGATGGGGGTGGTAGATGGGGGTGGGGTGCCGCCGAGCGCCCGGGCTGGAGGCCCGGAAGGGAGGGGGCAGGGTGAGGAGAGCCCGTCAACCAGATGATGATTTGCACGCCGCCTTCGCCCTTCGGGTCGAAGGCGGGCACCTGGCGGGTGAGGCCTAGGAGCAGACCAACAGAGTGCCGTAATAATGACACACTGCCAGCCACGCACAAGGCAGTAGTCAAGATAAAGTGGGGAACTAAGCCATCAACCGGCGAGCAGAATCAAGAGAAGGTGGAAACGAAGTGGGACATGCTAAAGCGAGAGTAGTGGGCGACCAATTGTCAACAATTGACTTGTATGCTTGATACTTTCCTAGTCCCGCGTTGGAGAAACGGTCGCATAGTTCGCGTTTCAAATCAGTTGGGGTTCGCCTATCTTCAGCTTTTCCACCAAAATTATATCTAGAACCAGAGCCAAAGACGGCTTCAAGCGCAGCATTGTCAGCCAGCAGCCAAGTTTCAACAGACCTGCATGGGTTGATCACAACAACAATAAAGCCGCCAGTAAATAGTTCAGCATGATCGCGTTCAACCTCAGATGCGATATCGTACATTGATGGGTACTGCTTTTTTTCTCGATCTAGCTGTACAACCAATCCATCGCAACCTTTTGCTTGCGCCGTGACAATTGCGGAAACCAGTTTTTGTTTCAGGACCGGCTTCTGTACCACAACGGTTGACTTTTCGATCTTAATTTTACCGCTCGCTTTAATGTGCGAAAGCTTTTGTGCTGTGCTTAAGATGTACTCAACTGAACTGCCACCGCATGCAAATTGAACTAGCTTATCAAGTATACAAGGAAGCATGGCGTCATTGTAATCTGGGGGGCTTTCTGAATAACTGTGCCCGAGCTCGGTCTCTCCTTCGCCAACCACATGCAAAATCATCAGGGCCGCTCCTGGAGGTCTTTCTCGCCGAGAAGCATGCTCCACAGGTCGCCAATTGAAATATGTTGCGACACTGAACTTTCTAATACTTTCAATGAAGGCGATGAAATACTTGTTTCTCCAGCCGAATTGCGCTGCACTAGTTTTAACTCATCTTTAATTTGCTCCGCTGGAATGTCATCAAAAATGGCTGATATCAATTGAGGGCTATGCGTAGATACCAGAACTTGCACTCCAGATTCCGAGATTTCTCGCAATAATTTGCCAGCTCTCGTAATCATTCTTGGATGAAGACCGTTCTCCGGTTCTTCGTAAGCGATTGTTTGTACGTTTACTGGGCTGTATCGCAGCGTAGCCAACGCAAGCATCCGAAGGAAACCGTCGCTTACTTGATCGGCAGAGTATTTTTTTGATTTTGAACCAGCATTTAGTGATGGCTTCTCAATGAAAGATAGCATATAGTCTTTGTGCGCTATTTGCTTAAATTCAATATCATGTAGCCAAGGATAGGCTTTTTGCATGTACTCAATCAGACTATCAAAGGCTTCCCTGCCGGTGGCTCGCATGCGGTATAGGGATGCAGCCATATTTGAGCCGTCAGGCTTTAATGTGGAAGCCCCTAGTCTCGAAGGCATCCGCAAGGCTTCTGGGCCCCAGATTTCGTAGTGGCGAAACCTAATCATAGACCGTGCGATAGAACCCAGTAGCGGAAAACGCTTGCCTCGGCTCCGGACAAATGCGCTGTATACATCGCGAAGAAAACTGTGGGCCAAGGCCATATTTTCTATGGTCATGGGCCGACTGTTTTGTTCTGTTGCGATCATTCTGCGGCGAAAGCGATAGATGATATAAGGCAGTTTGTTTATATCGCCTTCATGATCGACCAGAGCTCCTCTTTTGTCCCATGGTGTCACTTCTTCTTCTTCGACATACAAAAATCTGCGTTTTTTGACGCTAATGGAAACATAAGCGTCGATGTCAGCTGGGGCATCGTCACCGCGAATTGCTTGGGTAGTAACTCTGGCCTTAAACTTAATCGACTTTTCAGAAGCCCTAAGTGTCACCAGATCGTTGAACTTGGCGCCTTGGCGTTCTAGTGCTGTATTGATCGAGTCGTTCGCGACAAGATCTCGCAAAAATGAGAGCGAGCGAAAGAAGCTGGATTTTCCAGCGCCATTATTCCCTATGAATACATTAAGGTTGCCAAGTTCGGTCTTCGTATTAACTAGGCTTTTAAAATTATTTATTTCTATATAGCGTATCATGTTAGCCCATATGGCTGATGATGGCGTCTCCGAACTCGGAGCACTTGAGGAGGGTGGCGCCGTCCATGAGGCGCTCGAAGTCGTAGGTTACCGTTTTGGCGCTGATGCTGCCCTCGATGCCCTTGACGATCAGGTCCGCGGCCTCCTGCCAGCCCATGTGCTCGAGCATGAGGACGCCGGAGAGGATGACGGAGCCGGGGTTGACCTTGTCCTGGCCGGCGTACTTGGGGGCGGTGCCGTGGGTGGCCTCGAAGATGGCGTGTCCGGTGTCGTAGTTGATGTTGGCTCCGGGTGCGATGCCGATGCCGCCGACGCAGGCCGCGAGTGCGTCGGAGATGTAGTCGCCGTTGAGGTTCATGGTGGCGATGACGGAGTACTCGGCGGGGCGCGTGAGGAGCTGCTGGAGGAAGGCGTCGGCGATGACGTCTTTGATGATGATGTCGCGGGGGACCCGAACCTTCGCTCCGCTCAGGTTCGGCGTCTCGGTGCCGGCTTTGATGATGTGCCACGGGCCGCCGTCCAGGGGGACCGCTCCGAACTGTTCGGCGGCGACTTCGTAGCCCCACTTCATGAAGGCGCCCTCGGTGAACTTCATGATGTTGCCCTTGTGGACGAGGGTGACCGAGGGCTTGTCGTGGTCGATGGCGTACTGGATGGCGGCCTTGACGAGGCGGGTGGTGCCCTTTTTGGAGACGGGCTTGATGCCGAAGCCGGAGGACTTGGGGAAGCGGATCTTCTCGTAGCGCTCGGGGAAGTGCTCCTTGATGAGCTTGCGGAAGGCCTTGTTCTCTTCGGTGCCCTCCTCGAACTCGATGCCGGCGTAGATGTCCTCGGAGTTCTCGCGGAAGATGACCATGTCGGTGAGCTCGGGCTGCTTGACGGGGCTGGGGACGCCCTTGAAGTAGCGGACGGGGCGGAGGCAGGTGTAGAGGTCGAGGATCTGTCGGAGGGCGACGTTGAGTGAGCGGATGCCGCCGCCGGTGGGGGTGGTGAGGGGTCCCTTGATGCCGACGAGGTACTTGTCGAAGTCGTCGAGGGTGGCCTGGGGGAGCCAGTCGCCGGAGGCGTCGAAGGATTTTTGGCCGGCCGCGACTTCGAGCCAGTGGATTCTGCGTTCGCCGTTGTAGGCCTTGGCGACGGCGGCGTCGAAGACCTTGACGGAGGCTGCCCAGATGTCGGGGCCTGTGCCGTCGCCCTCGATGAAGGGGATGATGGGGTTGTTGGGGACGCTGAGGCCGGCGTCGGTCATGGTGATGGGGGAGCCGGCGGTGGTGGGGGGGGTGGCGGTGGACATGTGGG
>Ga0209273_10003024_pt1 | contig 12111 bp, 10 predicted proteins | sample tdAd471_FD_187126 | JGI IMG/M metagenome (GOLD analysis project Ga0209273, IMG submission 187126) | Marine sediment microbial communities from the Atlantic coast under amendment with organic carbon and nitrate - tdAd47.1 (SPAdes)... | ecosystem: Environmental > Aquatic > Marine > Coastal >...
ACAACGGTGTAAACAACAGCACGGCATAGAAATCACCCGCCTCGCCGAAGTGGCGAATCATCAGCATGGTGCCTATTGTAGTCAATATAATTGTCGATATGTTGGTACCGACCAGCGTGGTCCCCAGCGCCACCTCCGGTGTCTGGAACAGCTTCAATACCATTTTGGCACCCCTGTTACCCTGGTTTGCCTTATGGTGCAGCTTGAGTTTATCCGAGTTCACCAGGGCGATTTCCGAACCGGAAAAAAATCCTTTCAACAGCAGCAGAAGCACCATTACCAGCAAGATAACTAGAAAGTCCATAACTCAGGCCTCTTTTCTGTAATCACCCGGAGACTGCTTCCGATCCGTGTCCCGGCTATCGGTAGCCACATCAACCGCCGCTTCTACCTTTGGCGCATCCGAATCCGCAGCTTCCGCTTCAGCGGCGGCGTCAGTTTCCGCTTCACCTTCCGGCGTTTCCTCGTCCTCTGCCGCTTCCTTCCCTCCCGGACGGCAACTTACCCTCACTGACGCGATACGATGCTCATCCATTTCCAGCACTGTGATGAGAATGCCTTCCAGATTGACGCTGTCACCGACCTTGGGTAAACGGTCAAGATGGCGGAAGGCGACACCACCGATGGTCGTCATGCGCGGATCCTCGATACCGAAGTTGGTCAGGTTGTTGAAGTCGGTCAGTTTCATATCGCCTTTGACTGCATAGGAATTCTCGTCGCGCTCCTGATACAACTCCTGCCCCTGCACGTCGCCGGAAATCTGGCCGAATATAAAGGTCAGAACATCCTTCATGCTGACTAAGCCTTCAATACCGCCGAACTCATTGAGTACCACCGCCGCGCGGGCATTATTGGCCTGAAAGAAGTCGAACATCTCATCCACTTTCTTGGTCAGGGGCACCACCACCGGCGGGTGCATGATATCCTCAGGTTCCAGCGTCGAAAGATCCACCTTGTCGAGCACAACCCGCAGTACGTCTTCGGCGTGAACAAAACCAACCACATTATCCCGATGGACACGAAACACCGGAACGCGGGGATGCTGTTCAGCCCGGAATTTATCGACCATTTCGGGAACGCTCATGTCCGCATTGAGAAAGGTGGTACGGGTTCGGGGCGTCATGATCTCCACTACCTCGGTATCACCCGCTTCGAGCAGATTGTAGATCAGGGCCCGCTCGGTGGCGTTGAGTTCACCCTCTTTTGCCACCTCCTCCACCAGGGTGCGGAACTCGTCCAGCTGCAGGATGTTCTCGGCGGCTTTCTCCTCGCCGACGATCAGGGTAGTAAGCCGGTCCGCAACACTGCGAATCATCCAGACCAGGGGTGTCACCATCCTGACCCATGTACTCATGGGCGACGCCACGATACCGGTGCTGATACGCACCGGGTTGGAAACCGAAATAGTCTTTGGCGTCACCTCGCCAAACAGCAATAACAAGGGCACCATGACCAGAACACTGATCAGGCCGGCACGGTCCACGCCGTAAAGACTGACCAGAATCGCCGTCATGTTCGCGGCCGCGGCAATGTTTACCAGCTCGTTACCGCAGAGTATGGAGATAATCAGGCGACGGGGTTGATCCAGCAAGGCATGCAAGGTCTCCGAATGGGGCTGGCGTTCGCGGCGTAACTTCTGCAGATCCAGCCGGGAAAGCGAAAACAGGGCGGTTTCAGAACCGGAAAAAAACGCCGAACCGAACAGCAGCAGGCCCTGAACGACCAGGCGTACCATCATATCCGGCTCTGCCAGGCGCGCCGTATCGAAGGCGAAGAATTCCTTCACCGTCGCCCAGTACAAAACCAGTTCCTGAATCAACCCATCCATCACTAACCGCCTCGATGGGACCCGTAGCTCGCCCCCTCGCCGGTGGCAGGGGTTCGGGCTCACTGCCGCATGATATTGCTGGATTCAATCGCTTACCGTGCCTCGCCTCCGCCCGCATCGGTGGAGAGCGGCCGGCCTCCTCATGGCCACACTAAACTGCTACACTTGTAAGACTAACGGTAACTGAGGGAATTGACAATGGAATATGCCAGGGAGAGAAATTGAGTCCACCCGAAACCGCAAGGCCGCGGCAGCCCGACACCGCCCGTCCAGGCTGCGTGAGAAACGACTGAACCATTTTCACAAACGCTTGAAGAACAGCAAATGATAATCCAGGCAATCACCAAAAAACCGACAGCGACCCGAAACACCGTTCTGGTTACGGTCTGGGCTCGACTGCACGATTCACCGAAGGAGAACAAAAATGGGAGCAAAGGCAAAAGACCAACCGATTCTTGTGCCGGTCGATTTTTCTGCCCACTCGGCAGTGGCACTCGAGCGTGGGGCCGATCTGGCGGAAGCCCTGAAAGTTTCACTGTTAGTGCTGCATGTCGTCCATGATCTTGGCGAAGCCCCCGGCTACTACGCTGTAAAAGGGCGGGGAAAACAACTGCGGCGGATGGAAGACGTTGCTTCGGACATGCTGGACGATTTCATACACGAGGCTCGAAAGAAACACCCTAAACATCACGCACTTGAAAACGCCGAGACGGCGATGGTGGTAGGGCTGCCGGTAAACAGGATACTCGAAGTAGCGAAAAAGTCCGACGCCAGCATGATCGTGATGGGCAGTCAGGGGCGAACAGGGCTCGCGCATGCATTGCTGGGATCGAAAGCAGAGCAAGTAGTCCATTTATCTCCGATACCCGTCACCATCGTTAAGGCCGGTACGAAGGCAGATAAGAAAAAATAACCGCCGCTGGGAGAGAAGAACATGCACGCTATCTTCAGACTTTGGGAACCGATCAAAGAAACGCCCAGGACGGTACTCCTGCTAATCGCGGTGCTGGCAGGTATCGCCGCTGCGCCGGCGCTGGCGGCAAGCGGCGACAGCAGCCAGATGGACTGGTGGAACATGGGCATGAAGCTGTTTGGCGGCCTGGCCCTGTTCCTGTTCGGCATGGAGCAGATGGCCGACGCACTCAAGGCGGTCGCCGGTGAGCGCATGAAGATCATCCTCGCCAAGCTCACAACCAACCGTTTTATGGGCGCCATGACCGGTGCCTTCGTGACTGCGGTCATTCAGTCCTCATCGGTAACCACGGTACTGGTCGTCGGCTTTATTACCGCCGGCCTGATGTCCATGGCGCAGTCTATCGGCGTCATTATGGGGGCCAATATCGGCACCACCATCACCGCCCAGATCGTCGCCTTCAAAGTCACCAAGGCGGCATTGCTGATGGTCGCAGTGGGTTTCGGCATGCTGACTTTCTCCAAACAGGAGAAAATCAAGCAATACGGCGCCATGCTGATGGGCCTGGGGCTGATCTTCTTCGGTATGAGCGTGATGAGCGATGCCATGAGCCCGCTGCGCAGCTACCAGCCATTCCTCGACCTGATGACCAGCATGGACAACCCTCTTATCGGCATCCTGGTCGCCGCCGTTTTTACCGGGCTGATTCAGTCGTCCTCGGCTACCACGGGTATCGTCATCGTCATGGCAAGCCAGGGGTTCATTTCTCTGCAGGCGGGTATCGCTCTGGCCTTCGGCGCCAATATCGGCACCTGTGTGACCGCTATGCTGGCGGCCATCGGCAAACCCCGGGAGGCCGTCCGCGCCGCTGTAGTACACGTGATGTTTAATGTGTTTGGCGTCATAGTCTGGGTCGGCTTGATCGGGCAGCTGGCGGAATTTGTGACCTGGCTTTCTCCCTCACACCCGGGATTGTCGGGGGTGGACCGTCTCGCTGCCGAAACACCGCGCCAGATTGCCAACGCCCACACGGTCTTCAACATATCAAACACCCTCATTTTTATCGGCTTTACAGGCCAGTTCGCGCGGGTCGTCGAGTGGCTGGTCCCGGACAAGCCACTCGAGGAAAAACTCATTGCCAAGCCCAAGTTTCTTGACGATGCACTTCTGGAGACCCCCTCTCTGGCAATCGACCGGGTGCGCCTTGAGATCGGCCATATGGGTGACCGTGTCAAAGACATGCTGGCGCAAATCATGCCGGCCATCCTCAGCGGTGACCGGGGATCGCTCAGGGCGGTCGCAAAAATTGACGACGAGGTGGATATCCTGCATGGATATATCGTCACCTATCTTGGACGCATCAGTCAGAACAGCTTGACGGAGGAACAAACCCACGATTTCATACATCTCATGGCCGCGGCCAATGACCTCGAAAATATTGGCGATGTCATTGAAACTGATCTCGTGCATCAGGGCTACGAGGGCATCGAACAAGGGGTGTCGATCAGTGATGCCACCCGAAAGATCCTCCTGGAATTGCATCATGTTGTGTCAAACGCTGTAGATATGGCCCAGGATGCTGTCGTGGAAAACGATCAAGTTGCGGCGCAGGAAGTCATCGCCATGAAAGGGGATATCAATCGTTTCATGGAGTCAGCCGCCATGCATCAGGCCAGACGACTTGTGGCGGAGGAACCGAACAGGCTTGCCGCCTACACCCTGGAGATTGACATCATCGAGAAACTGAAGCGGATCTACTATTTCTCAAAGCGTATGGCAAAGGCTGTGATGCCTGAGGAAACGCAGGAACGGGCAGCATAATACCTTTTTGAGTACTTGATACGGTGAGAGGCTGGGACATGACCACCAAAAAAATCATGACATCTCGTGTAGTGGCGTTGCGGCCCGACGACAAGGTTGCCGACGCCCTGGCTCTGATGCACAAACATCATGTGCGCAATCTGCCGGTAGTCGATGATAGCGGTGCGTTCATCGGACTATTCGGAGTTCGCCGCCTCGGCCGCCTGTTACTGCCGCAAGCGGCCGTGGATCTCAGTCGCTACAATGTCGCTGATCTCAGTTTTCTGCCCGATGAAATCGTACAGATGTCGGAACGTTGGAAAGAAGTCGCCAGGGAGCCGGTAGAACGCTTCCTCGAGAAAGAGAAAAAACTGTTGTTTTGTACCCCTGACACAAGTTTTCCCCAGCTGCTGGAGCTGCTGGAGCAAAGCAAGGATTCGAGCTTGCCGGTCATCATCGTCGAAGGGAGCGCCAGAAAGCTGGTGGGGATGGTGTCCGCCTGGGATGTCCTGGAGGGAATCATCATGAAACTACTGGCTGAAGGAGCGGGCGCGGACACACCCTCGGCGCAAGACAAATGAACACAACCCACAACAGCTAACGGACAACAGGCCAGACGACGCAAATGCACGGAAACAACGATCTCGCAACTCACGTAATCTTTGGCTGGGACCCGCTTTGGGTCTCGTCCATCCTGTTCGTAGCCACCTATGCCGTCATCGTCACGGAGAAGGTCAACCGGGCGATTGTGTCACTGCTGGGTGCCTGCCTGATGATTACCCTCGGGGTACTCAATCAGCAGACTGCGATAAGCGGTGTCGATTTCAACACCCTGGGGCTGTTATCCGGCATGATGGTAATCGTTGCCATCACCAGGCGCAGCGGCGTCTTCCAGTTCGTTGCCGTCTGGTCGGCAAAGAAGGTCCAGGCCAGACCCTGGGGCATCCTGTTGATGCTGTCGGTGGTCACGGCACTGTTCTCGGCACTGCTGGACAATGTCACGACTGTGCTCCTCATCGCGCCGGTCACTCTGCTGATCTGCCACGAACTCAAGATGAGCCCTTACCCCTTCCTGTTCGCGGAGATCTTCGCCTCCAATATCGGCGGCACAGCCACCCTGATCGGTGATCCGCCGAACATTATGATCGGTTCCGCGGTAAACCTGTCGTTTAACGACTTTCTCCTCAACCTCGCGCCCATCGTCCCGCTGATTATGTTGGTTACACTGGTTATCATCTACGTCATCTGGGGACGCCACATGCAGGCTTCAGATGAGACACGCGAACGAATCATGCGCTTCAGGGAACGCGAAGCGATAACCGACGTAAAACTGTTAAAACAGTCGCTGTTTGTGCTTTCCCTGGTTATTGCAGGCTTCGTTATGGCACACCCGCTGCACCTTGAACCCGCCACCATCGCCATGTTCGGTGCCGCCCTGCTGCTGCTTTTGTCCAATATTAAGAACAAAGCCGCGGAGCAATCAGAAAATGTCCATCAGACCTTTGGTGAGGTCGAGTGGGTTACCATTTTTTTCTTCATTGGCCTGTTCATCGTGGTTAAGGGTATTGAGGAAGCCGGGGTGTTGAAGATGCTCGCCGACCGGGTGATCGACCTGACCGGTGGAGATATCACCGTCACGGCTATGGCTATCTTATGGGTATCGGCCATCGCCTCGGCAATCGTGGACAACATTCCCTTCGTGGCAACCATGATTCCGCTTATCAAATCCATGGCGCCAAGTTTCGGCGGTGCCGAATACCTCATGCCATTGTGGTGGTCGCTGGCACTGGGCGCCTGCCTGGGCGGCAACGGCTCGCTCATAGGGGCAAGCGCCAACCTGATCGTCGCCGGTTTCGCCGAACGCGCCGGTCACCGTATTCACTTTCTGAAGTTCATGGCAATGGCCTTCCCCCTGATGCTGTTGAGTATTCTTATCGCCAGTGCTTATGTCTACCTCCGCTATCTCTAGTAGGACTTGATGACCGGTACATCATCATGAGCCTCGAACCCATACTCATTCCCACCAAGGTCGCAAAACCTGGCATGGTCGTCAGTGAGGTATTCGCTGAATGCATTCGGGTCAACATTCCGGGTATTCCGTTTTGCGATACGCAAGGCCGTATTGCCGGGCGGATCACCCTGAAAAACATCCTTAAAAAAACCTGTCTTCCGGAATACATGATCGAACTGGCCAGGATTCTGGGTGATCAGTTGTCCTGCATGGGGGACATGGAGGCCAAGGCAAAACAGCTCATGAATAATCCCGTCGACCCTTACATTCTGGAACCACATATATCACTCACATCCGACTCCCCCGCCGTCAAGGCACTGGCCCTCATGGAACAGAACGATACCAGCTATATCTTTGTTGTTGACGAGGGCCGTTACAAGGGTGTTATCACAATACAGGGGCTGGCCAGGATGCTCACGCAGCTTGATGAACAACCCGGCGACCGTTGAACCGACCGCTGAGATGGCGAATATCATGCAAACCTGGTAGTTAGGGCGACAAGACGGCATCCGGGTCGATATGGTAAGTTCACTCACATGACCAAGAATTCCTCGTTCTGGAAAAACCTTCTCGGCTACCTGGGCGCCGCCGACGAGACGGTCACCCTCGCACCATCACAAAAACTGCGCCTGTCGGGGAAAAGGACCAGAATCCCGCTGTCGGGATTTCCGATCTTTGAGGTGGAGATGGGAGAACAGCGGCTGCATATCGTTCCCGATCTCAGCGTCGATAAGCGCAAACAGAAGACTCCGTGCGATTTTATCCTGTTCGATCCACAACGCTACTGCGCCGGTATCAGCCACTGCCTGCGGCTGTCCCCGGGTGAAACGCTGGCCATAGATCGAAATGCCGAGTATCAAGACTACGTCTTCAGTTCCCCGCGCGACGCCTTCCGCCGTCATTTTTCCGTGCTTCACGAAGGTGATGCCCTGGTATTCAGAGACCCCGTCTCGGAACTGGGCACCTATCTTTCCCTGATAGACGAAGAACACGACACTTTGCACGTCCACAGTCGCCGGGCGGCTGCCCTGAAACGGGTCAGGGATATTTTCGGCGGTGCGATCCAGGCGCTGCCACCCGAAGAGGCGCTGGACACCCTGAGAAAAGTTAACCACTGTCTCCGGAATCAAAGCCACTGTCCGAAGGATTCCGTTGGCAACCCGGGCGGGGTGCTGCAACTGCCACCCCGGCTTACCCCGATCCTGGTAGGCGATCTGCACGCCCAACTTGACAACCTGCTCAAAATCCTCAGTGAAAACAACTGCCTGGAGAGCCTGGAGAAGGGGCAGGCGGCCCTTATCCTGCTTGGCGATGCAGTTCATCCCGAGCAGGATGGCGAATTGGAGGATATGCACAGCTCGCTTCTGATGATGGATCTCATCTTCAAGCTGAATTTACGATTTCCTGAACAGGTCTTCTATATCGTCGGCAACCATGACAGCTTCTCGCACGATGTAATGAAACATGGCGTACCCCAGGGTCTGCTCTGGGAGAAGCACGTCGCTGCGTCCCGGGGTGAAGAATACAAGGCGGAACTGGAGCTGTTTTATCGGCAATCACCCCTGGTAGTGGTTTCACAGGATTTCCTTGCCTGTCACGCCGGGCCTGCCCGCAGCAAAATCTCTCTGCAGACGCTGGTCAATGTTCGCCAGTTCCCTGACATCCTCCACGACATAACCTGGAACCGGATCAGAAGCCCCCGCTTCCCCGCGGGTTACGCCCGTAGCGACGTACGCCGGTTTCGCAAGGGGCTGGGGGCTGAAAGCGACACACCTTTCATCGTAGGCCACCACCCCTATTCACGGGAGGGGACCTTGTGGCTGAATGCCGGCCACATTGATCACCATCACATTATTATCAGCGCCCGACCCGATCGTATCGGCTTGATGACACGAATCGATGGCGACCTGGTGCCCGAAATCTATCCGACCGAAGCCTTGACGGCATGGTTGAACGAGCAAACTCCGACCACCTAGGTAATAATGGCAAGAATCGGGCAAGACGGTTCGCGGTGTCGGGTCAACTGCCGGGCTGGACGAGGGCCGATTTCTTCCACCAGGGATGCTTGGCCTCGATGAACCCCTCCCAATAGGCGTCGAAGCGGTTAAGCATGTGGTGATAGTCGCAGGTCCTCCAGCCGATAAGTCCGCCCGCGTAAACGAAAGTTTCATGATCCGTCTCGTTCGCCAGTAGCTTATCGAGCAGGTGCCGCATGACGGCCACGTCGTTCATGAGCCCGAGCAGGTCCTGTAGCCCGCGCATGTGGGAGATGAAGGTGTCCATGCCCACGAACAGCGGACGGAAAAATTCCGTGGCATAGCGCAGCTTCTTGCACTCGATGCGCAGGCTGTGCATTTCCTCGTGGGCATGCCGGTTGACGTTGCTTCCCGCCGTGAGCACTTTGCGCTCCTGCTTGTCCAGGAGCTTGCGTGAAAAGGGTACCAGATTCATAAACAGGAACTTCGCCTGCTTTTTGTTTAGCTCGCCCAATTCCCACTGCTTTCCGCCGAACCAGCCCGCGAAGCCCTCCTTGAAACGGCGATACCGTTCGCTGTCCAGCATGGAGCAGACTTGACGCTCGTAGGTTTGGGCCCGACGCTCCTCAGCCAGTTGCAGCAGCCCCTGGCATCCACTCAGGGGAAGTTCGTCGGCGACGGTGCTCAGTCCATCGGCGATGAACACGTCCAGGTCCCGTGCGAGGCCCAGTTCACCGGCAATCCAACGCATCTCTTCGGACCACTGGCTGCCCACCGCTTTCGGTATGGCATCGCGAAACAGGGACAGCGCCGAGCGCATCCGGCGTACAGTGACTCGGAACTGGTGGACGCCCTCGATGTCTTCCCAGTTTCGCGCTGCCGCCTCCCACTGGAGCAGGTACTCGAAGTTGTGCCGCATGATAGTGGCGAAGGCTTCACTGACAGACTGGTTGGCCGTCACCGGTGCGGGCGTTTTTGATTTTGTAGGCATAAGATCCGCAATTTCCTAAATAAACCCGCTAAGCGTACGCCCTGGGATCGGGAGCCAGGTGCAACACGGCAATGGCCTCGTGGGGACACTAGTGGCTATAGGCAGCCGGTCGTCTCAGGATCAACAATCCGTCGCGGCATACCATCAAAGGTGTGTCGCACAATAACCTGCAAACCACAACGGTGGAAATGGAGAGCCAGGTTTTCGTAGACAGCTACCTGCTTCTCTACCTCGTCCCTGCTGAGTCTCTCGTCCACCGGGTGCGTACCGGCCCGGGCCCGGGCTTTGCGAATGCTATAAATACGGTCTGCCGCAAGCAGCTGAAAATCGAAAACAAATCTCGCCCGCCAGTCGATATTGAAAAACCTTCGCTTTCCAGGCGGGATCTGCACCCGCTTCAGGTCAATCGGGGCAGGTGCGTCGAGCCATTCCCGGTCGAAAACCGTGTAACTTTCCCGAAATGCCTCGAACGGGAAACCGAAATGCACCTCTCGCGGCCGAAACGTAAGAACCCGGCTACGCCACCAGTCGTTCCGGGCGAGGTCAAGGTAGCCCTCTTCCGGCCACCCCTGTAGCTTCTGAATCAGAGTCGTCTTGCCGCTGCTGGGTGGGCCCGTGACGATAATCTGGCGAAAATGCACACCATGGGGATACGGGATACCTTTGACCCAGGCAACGTCTTCAACCGCGACACTGTTCAAATCCATCGAGTCGCCTCGAGCCAGTCCCGGAGACGCAGTCAGAAGGATCTCAAGCTGGCCGTGACACGCCCGGCAACGCCTGACCGCTGACCGGTAGTTATCGTGGTAACCGGGATTCGCGGGTACGCCAGATGCGTCATGTCATGATTGTTCGAAGCGCGGCTCAGGTAAATATACCCTTCAGGGTGAAGAAAATCAGCGCAGCGAGCACACCACCGACTGGCAGTGTAACGATCCAGGACATCACAATACCCCCAATAACGCGGATATCGATAGCCCCGATACCGCGTGCCAGACCGACCCCAATGACGGCACCGACAGCGATGTGGGTCGTCGAAACCGGCAAGCCCGTGCGTGACGCCAGCACCACCGTTGCCGCTGCTGCCAGGGTCGCACAGTAGCCCCTGCTTGGAGTCAGTTCGGTAATTCGGGTACCGATGGTCTTCATGACCTTATAACCCATGGTGGCGAGCCCGACAACGATACCGAATCCACCAAGGACCAAAATCCACAGGGGCAGCCCCGCTTTCTGTGTCACTTCACCCCCCGACTGCACGATACTGACCACGGCGGCCAGCGGACCGATGCCATTGGCAACGTCGTTCGAACCGTGAGCAAAGGCCATCGCACAGGCGGTAAAGATCATCATGGGCGCGAACACCTTTTCCACGCTGGCGAAGTGAAAGTCCCGGTCAGCGCCTGGATCCACCTTCACCCGATTGATCAAGGCCCAGCCTACTCCCGCCACAATTAATCCAAACACTAATGCCGCGACGAAACTCATGCCGGCCGACAGCTCGAGGTTGAGGTGTTTCAGCCCCTTGAACATGGTCACCAGGGAAATGATAAAACCGACCAGGAAGACATAGGCCGGTCCCCAGCGTTTGGCGTTGTGAAACGGATTATCGGTGTTGAGGATCAGAGCACGGATACTCAACATCAACAGGAACGCTATGCTCCCTCCCAGCACCGGCGACACCACCCAGCTGGCGGCAATCTGGCCAATCTTGCCCCACTGCACCGCGTCGACGCCGATACCAACCATCGCAAAGCCGACGATGGCACCGACAATCGAATGGGTGGTCGAAACCGGCCATCCCCGTGTAGATGCCACCATGAGCCAGATGGCCGCTGCCAACAGCGCCGCGAGCATCCCGAAGACCAGAATCTCCGGGTTATTGACGATGGGTGTGGGATCGATAATGCCCTTGCGAATGGTCTTGGTGACATGCCCGCCGGCGATAAATGCGCCGGCAAACTCAAAAATTGCGGCGATGATTATCGCCTGCTTGACGGTGATTGCACCGGAACCCACCGACGTTCCCATGGCGTTTGCCACGTCATTGGCGCCGATCCCCCAGGTCATATACAGACCGAAAACTACCGCCAGGACCATTAAAACGAAGCCGTATTGGGAGATGATTTCCATTTTCGCTATACCACCTTAAAGTTATTAGTTACCGGCATTATTCGGGATTTGTCGAATCGCTAGCCGCCAATTCTTGAAGCCGTTGCTATGGGTGAACTGTTATGACAATCCGGCTAACGGGCAATCAGAAGGCGCAGCCGATCGCCAACCTTTTCCGCGTAATCCGCCAGGTCACCGACCCATTGGATGAGCTGGTACCACATCATCACCGAGACCGGCTTCAACTCATCTTCGTGCTGAAAGAGCCGGCGAGTCAGCTCCAGGCCGAGTTGATCCGTTTCTTCTTCGATCCGGTTCAGCTCCTCCACCATCTCTTCAACCCGGGTCGCCTCGCGGCCGCGGAATCCGGTTGCCAACAGCTCATCCAGTTCTTCGATAATCTTTCCCGAGTGCTCACAGGCATCCACACAGCGCTCGGCCAGCGTCATAAGCGGTTCTTTGAGGAATTCCGGGAGTCCCATC
>Ga0209273_10003029_pt1 | contig 12100 bp, 9 predicted proteins | sample tdAd471_FD_187126 | JGI IMG/M metagenome (GOLD analysis project Ga0209273, IMG submission 187126) | Marine sediment microbial communities from the Atlantic coast under amendment with organic carbon and nitrate - tdAd47.1 (SPAdes)... | ecosystem: Environmental > Aquatic > Marine > Coastal >...
AATTATCCGCGGCAAGGAAGCGACCGACGCCGGTGCGGCCGAGGAACAGCGAAAGGCGTTGTTCTCGACCGTACACGGGGCCGGGCGTGTCTTGGGCCGTGCGGCGGCTCGCGGAAAAGTGGACCGTCGAACGGGCGAGGTGAAGCGTGCGCCGAAGGTGACCGCGGAGATGATGCGTGAATCGGTGGACGGGGCCGGGGTGGAGTTGCGCGGAGCCGGGGTGGACGAGAGTCCGCACTGTTACAAGCGGCTGCCCGAGGTGCTGGAGCATCACGCGAAGACGATCGACGTAGTGCACCGGTTGAAGCCGATTGGCGTGGCGATGGCCGGGGCGGACGTCTTCGATCCTTTTAAGGATTAAAGGCGTCCGCGTCGGCGGGGGCGGAAGGTGCTAGATGGTCCGGCGACATGATGCCCCCTCAAGCGCGGGTACGGCGGACGTACCGGCTCTTGCCGGTCTCATGGTTCTCGGAGACGCCGCCCTTGCGGGCTGATGCAGGCTCCCATCCGCCGTGCCGCCTTCCGGGTCCCGAGGCGACTCGCCAGGCAAGAGCCTGTGCTCAGCCCGAAGGGCGGCATTTCGTTAGCCCACGGCGCGAGCCGTGGGACTCAATCCCCCCGGAACGGAAGGCGGGGTCAGGCGGTCCGAGCCGCCATCACTCGATCCGCAATCCCGGGAAGTCCCAGATCCTTCAGCACCGTGCTCAGCGCCCCCATGTGGTAAGCCTCATGCCAAGTGAAGAACGTCATCGTGTCCAACACCTTCTGCTCGCCATGACCGAACGCGGGCCCCTGTGCCTCAAGCTGCTCGTCGGACGCTGCGGCAACAACGCTTTCCAACTCCTCCGCCAACCCGTTCCACTGCTCAATCAGCTCCGCCCGCGACGGATACCCCGCCCCGTCCGTTGCCCCGGTCTCTCCAAATAGATCTCCGTAGGGGCTAGCTTTCTCCTTGCCCAACGTCTTCAACGCCAGGCAACGATAGTGCAGCATGTGTCCAACGAGCCACGAAACCGACGGTCCGGCGCCGTCCCGTGAACGCTCGACGGCTTGCTGCGGATCGAGCGCTCCCAACACAAGTCGGACCATCCCGTCCGTAAACCGAAAACTCGCCGCCACCGGTACCGCTAGTGACATCGTGATCACCCCTGCGGCGCTTCGTGCAACGCTACCCGGTTTCCCTCTGAGTCCTCGAAGTGCGCGGTGAAACCATACTGCCCAATGCTCATCCGCGGCATCAACGTCTTCCCGCCCGCCTTCTCGATACTCTGTAGCGCGTCCTCAATCTTTGGGACATGGATGTAAACGAGAGATCCGTCGTGCGAAGGCACGTAGCCTTCGGCCTGGATCAACGTACCCGCGCAGCCCGGCGCGCCCATCTCCATCGGGAACCAAGCCATCTTCGCCGGTCCCATCTCGTTCTCAGCCAGCTCGGCCCCGAAAGCGCCTTCATAGAACTTCTTCGCCCGTCCCAGGTCGCTCACGGGTATCTCAAACCAATTCACCGGATTCGCTTGTATCGACATCGTACGTACCTCTCTTCGCTCAACACCGGGACGCAGCGCCGCCCCTCAACCCCGCGACGGCCAACCCGCCCTTAATCGACAAGACCCGCCAAATTATATTTCCAACAAACTCCGAGGTCAACAAGAAGGGAATGCCCACTCGGCGAAGGAAGTATTCGCTCGACGCCGATCGAATTGGCGCGGCCCCGTTATGATCGAGGTCATGCTATTGCTCTTACTGGCTCTCTCCGCAGCTCTCGCACACGCACAGCCGGCCGACTGTACGGTCGAGACGGTCTTGGGAGGTTCGCCGCGCGCGGCGGGCGACGGCGGTCCAGCGGTGGACGCCGAGTTGTTCTTCCCCGGAGTCGCGCGCCTCGGAGCAGACGGCTCTCTTTACATCGTCGACACGAACCACAATCGGATTCGGAGGGTACGGCCTGACGGCGTGATGGAAGGCTTCGCAGGGACCGGCGTCCCGGAGAATTTCGGCGACGGCGGCCCGGCGATTGAGGCCGGACTAAGGAACCCCCATGCGCTCGCCTTCGGTCCAGACGGCTCCGTCTATTTCCTAGACGCGGCGCCCCATCCAGGAGTGTTCGAGGCCTTGGTTGTACGCCGCGTCAATCCCGAGGGAGTTATCTCGACGGTAGCCGGCGGGCTCCCGGTGCACGACGGCGACGACGGCGGAACGGCCAAAGACGCAGCGCTGGGCCGCTTCTCCTTGCTTTCACATCTTGCGGTCGGACCAGACGGATCTCTCTACGTCACGGGAGGCCATCGAGTCCGCCGCATCCTGCCGTCGGGCCGGATCGAGACCGTAGCCGGCGTCAGTGACCCGAATGAACAGCGCGGCTCCTCGCAAGGCGACGGCGGACCCGCCGCCGAAGCGGCGCTGGATCGGCCGGGCTCGATCGTCGCCGGCCCCGACGGAACCGTCTTGTTCGTGGACGCAATCAACTTCCGAGTTCGCCGGATTCACAACAACCTCATAGCGGCCTACATGGGTGGGCCCGGAGGGAGTCCCGACGACGGAACTCTGCGTCAAAGCGCTCGCTGGGCCGGCCAGTCTCTAGGAATGGACGGCGAAGGTCGCATCTACTGGCGCGACGGCCGGGCGATCAAGAGGATCTCACTCGAAGATCGCGTCGAGACCATTTGGGAGGCGGATGCCGGGCTTCAGATCTTTCGCTTCAGCGTGTCCGCGGACGGGCGCTTGTTTGCGACGTTCCGGAACCACATTGCCGAGCTCGTCGAAGGCGGAGAAACCGTCCGCTGGGCCGGCCGGGAGGAACCGCCGCTGCTCGGCGAGGGGGAAGACTCGGGCGGGGCGTCGCTCTTGCCCAACGGGATCTCATTGGGGCCGTCGGGTGAGCTTTACGTCTCTAGCTTCCTGCTCTTCCGCACGCGCGTCTTCACCTCCGGCGGCCTTCGGCGCTTTGCGGGTACGGGGATCCGCGGCCGCAATCGCGATCCGGGACCCGCCGGCGAAGCGGAGTTCTTCTCGATCGTGGATGTCGCCGCCGGACCTGACGGTAGCGTCTACGTTGCTGAGTCGCACTTGGTGAGGCGAGTGGACCCGCAAGGCATCGTGTCTATCTACGCGGGAGACGGGAATTTCCGGTGTGATGAAGGCGTCGCGCCTGGCCTCTTTGACTGCGGGGACGGAGGGCCCGCGCTGGAGGCGCAGATTCCCAGCATTGCGGACATCGAGGTGGACTCGAGCGGAATCTTGTACATCCTCAATCAAGATCAGCGAAACGTACGGGCCGAACCCTGGGTGCGCAAAGTAACTCCGGACGGAACGATCGACTCCCTAGCCCGCAACCCCCAGCAGCGCGCTTGGGCGATCGGCCTCGACGGCGACGATCTACTAGTTGTTAGCGGAGCCGCACGGAGCATGCTGCTGCTGTTCGATGCGGCCGGCCAGGCTAGTGCGGTGGAACTCCCCCTCCGGCAGGATGGAATCGGATCGGCTGCCGGCGACGGGAGCGGCAACCTTTATTTGACGGTCTTCGGCGGCGTGCTGCGTCTCGGGCCTGACGGCGTTCTCGATACCATCGTGCCGACCTGGCCCGGGGACGCCCCAGCGGGAGACGGAGGCTTGGCGCCCCAGGGGCGCGCGCGTTCGCCCTGGCGATTGCAGGTCGACTCTGCTGGGGATCTCTATTTCATCGACGGGCGGAGAAGAGTCCGCAGGGTCGCCGGTCCGAGCGCGTGTCCTTCGCAAATACGTCCCCTGGTCTCCAGATCGTTGTTCACTCCCAACTTCGGTCGCTCCGCGCCAGGCGGCATCGGATCCCTGTTCGGCGTGGGACTCGGGCCGGAGCAGGGCGTCGGAGCCTCGCTTGACGCGGACGGACGGGTGACGACCCAACTGGCCGGTGTACGCGTCTGGATCGATGGAACGCCCGCCCCCTTGCTCTTCGTCTCGGCGAGGCAGATCAATGCGATCGTCCCGTTCGCCACCGCCGTTTCGGGGAGCCTTCACGGAGTCGGCGATCGGAAGCGTTTCGCGAACGAGCGTGTAAGCCGTATTCAAGTCGAGGTCGACGGAATCTTCTCCGAGCCGAAGAGCTTGACGCTGGCGGCAGCGGCTCCAGCGTTGTTTACCGTGGACGGACGACAGGCGGCCGCGCTCAACCAGAACGGCTCGCTCAATACGCAATCCAACCCGGCGGCTCCGGGCTCGGTCATTGTGCTGTTTGGGACCGGGGCGGGACTCACAGACCCGCCCGGAGCCGACGGCGCGATAGCGACTCCGCCGTTCGCCAGGCCTGTGGGAGAAGCCTCTGCTGAGGTGGACGAAGAGCCTGCTGCGCTCCTCTACCTCGGTGATGCTCCAGGACTGGTGGCCGGAGTCTTTCAGGCGAACGTGCGCATACCGGATTCATTGCGGGCCTCGGGCTCGCTGCGCGTCGATATCAGAGTCGGCGAGTCTGGCGACGAGTTGCGTGCGCCGCGGACCGGGTCGATCTGGGTGGGCCGGCCGGCCGCATCGGCTGCACGCTGAGAGCGTCCCTTCGTCTCTCCCCGCTTGCCCTTTGAAATGCGGGTTCCCGACGCGATGTGCAAAGCAAGAGCCCTTTGCTCAGCCCGGAGGGCGGGATTTCATTAGCCCACGGCGCGAGCCGTGGGAGCTCAAAGCGATCCCGTCCCCTTCCTTCTCTATTCGCGACCTACGATCCCACCGCCGTACGACGCCACCCTTTTCGTCTCCCAACCGCGGAGCGTACGCTAACTTCCCAAAAACGCCGAATTGTATGTCTATAATTCCTACTTAGGTTATTGGGAGTCGCTCTTTCCACGCATGAGCTTTCGCGGCGCTTCGGCAAAGTCGATGCGTTGCTCGGGATGTCTCTCTCGGTCGAGGAAGGGGCGCGGTACGCCTTCCTGGGTCCAAACGGAGCGGGCAAGACGACGACGATTCATTTGCTGATGAACCTAACTCGGCCGACGAGCGGACGGGCGGAAGCGTTGGGCGTCGATTCGCGGCGGCTAGGGCCGGAGACGCTGGAGCGAATCGGCTACGTGTCCGAGAACCAAAAGATGCCGGACTGGATGACGGTCGGCGAGTTCTTGGAGTTTTCCGGATCTCTTTATCCGAATTGGGACGCGGCGTACCGCGACGCGCTGCTCGATCGGTTCGAGCTGCCGCTCGGGCAGAAGCTGAAGCACTGTTCTCGCGGAATGCGCATGAAGGCGGCGCTAATCTCCTCGTTGGCCTATCGACCGAAGCTGCTGGTGTTGGACGAGCCGTTTAGCGGGCTCGATCCCGGTGTACGCGACGACATGACGGCCGGCATCGCCGAGCTGGCACGCGAGCACGGCGCGGCGGTCTTCGTCTCCTCGCACGACTTGGCCGAGGTGGAGACGCTGTGCGATCAGGTCGGCTTCCTGAAGCGCGGGACGCTGCGTGTCTCCGAACCGCTTGCGAGCCTGCGAGCGCGGTTCCGACGCTTGGAGGTGACCCGAGTCGGCGAGACGGACCGCCACGGGGGATGGCCCGCAGGCTGGTGCTCGGTGGAACGTACCGAAAACGGCTACTCGTTTAACCATGAGAGTTTCGATGCAGAGCTGGCCGCGGCGGACGTGCGCGAGCAGTTCGGCGACGGAGCTGAATGGAGCGCGCACGAGCTGACGCTGCGCGAGATCTTCTTGGCACTGGGGAGGAACTGACGCGATGTGGTCGCAGATCTGGCTGATCGTGCGGAAGGATCTGCGGCGGATTCGCTGGGTGCTGTTGATTTTCGCAATGTTGCTAGTTGTGGGGGCGGCGGTAACGGCCTGGGGGCCCTGGAAGCGGACTGAGGCGAGGGCGTTGTGGGATTCGCTCTTTCCCTTGATCCCCTGGCTGCTCGGCGCGGTCGCGACCGCGATGGTCGTCCACGAAGATGCGCTCGTCGGAACGCGCGAGCAATGGATGACTCGCCCGCTGCGACCGACGGCCGTCTTCTTGGCGAAGGCTCTGCTGCTGGTCGGCTGCTTCGCGCTGCTTCCGGCACTCGCGGATACCGCCCTGCTGGGCTACTTCGGGTTGGAGCCGAGCCGATGGGCTTCGGCGACAGTCCACGGGTCCTTGTCCTATGCGGAGTGGCTGCTCGCGGCCTCCGCGATTGCCGCCGTCACGAGCGGGATGGCAGCATACCTCGTTGCCGCTGTGGCGGCATTGATCTCGATGACGATATCGGCGATCGTGGCAGCCAGTCTCGGTCCCGAGGTTCAGGTCGGAAATCTCACGGGCGAAAAATGCGCCTATGTGCTCCTTGCCGTCTTCGTCTACGTCATCGCGAGGCAGTATCGGCGAAGCGGAACTTTGGGATCACGGATCGTACTCGCAGTCGGATTGCTGGCGGCTCCCTTCGCGATGCTGATTCGGCTTCCCGAGTCACCTCCACCATCGGTCGAGCTCGTTGGGCCGCCGCTCGAAGCATCCTTGGCTGCGCTTCCCGCAGCCAAGGGTCAATCTAAGAGCCAGGTGAATGTTCGCTTCTCCGCCGAATCAACTTCGCCGGAGATGGCTCTTGAGCTGCGCGGTGTGCGAGGAGAGATAGTTCTGGAGAGTGGCCCGCGACTTCCCTTTGAAAACCCCTACGATGACGTTGCGATTCTGCAGGGTCAAATCGTCAATCTAGACGCGGCTTTGAGGGCAGCATTACCGGGGTACGCATGGTCGGGGCCGCGGAGAACAAACGAGCGGTTCACGAACCTTTTCTTGTGGTCAGATACCGGCCTTTCGGAAGCCCCGGCAGGAACACACGCTTTGACGGCTCGTGGGCAGATTCAGAGCCATCGATTCGAGCTGTCGGGGAAACTCCCGCTGCGAACTCGAAGTAGCGTTCGCTCAAATGCAATTGCGGTCTGGATGTTCCACGTTGACATGAACGCCGACGAGGTAGAGGTTCAGGCTTGGTTCAGCACGGCAACCCCCGCCGGAGCGTCCGACAGGAGTCTCGTCACCGAGGTAGAGTACGTGCTTGTGAATCCTGTTCGCAAGCGGGCGGCTCGTCCCGGCGAGTCTGTCGGGTTCGACGACGACTTCCGACGCCGCCACATTCAGCGGTTTGGCGGGCTCGCGCTCGTAGAGCCCCTCTACCTGCACTTCGAAAGGACGGCTGACGGGGCGTTCGACGATCTCGACGAGCTCGAACTTCAGGTTTGGAAGTTGGTTCCGGCGGAGAAGTATACAGCGGTGATTGAAGAGCCCGCCTTCGTGGTACGGCGCTAGCGTGGTCCGGCAGGGTACGCGCCGAAAGTGACATCCACGATAGGTCTCTGTCAGGAAAAAGCTGTTGAGGCCGCTGGGAGGCGACGGCCTTCGATGCACTTCGGCCCCGAGGGGACCTGTACCCTTCTGCCCGTCCCCTTCTTCGCCTTCCTCGTCTTGGCTTGCACGGTCCCGCCCAGCGCAGGCGCACGTTTCACGCTTTGTGCGGCGTCGGGGACCTGAATGTGCGGCATCCAGGGTGTGCCGCGGTTGTTCACGAGATCCTCGCGCCAAAGCAGGTTTCTCGCTGGGACTGAGAACGGCTGCGGAGAAGGGGAACGGCATGTCGGCGCTCTGGATGCTTCCGACAGGCGGGGCGGAGGAGTCAATCATGGCTAGACTTGCGAAGCGCTCGATTCATGGCTCTGCGTTAGAGCTGCCAAAGTCCGTGGTCTGCGCCGCCGAGAAGGTAGATGGCGCAAGTACCGCGGCCAGGAATTTCCATGGGCGGGAGGGCGAGTTCGCCTCCTGCTGCAATGGCCGCCGCCACGGCCGCCGCGATGGCCTTCGGGTGACACGCCTTCGGGTGACGAGCCTTCGGGTGACGCCTTCGGGTGACGGCCTTCGACGCACTTAACTCTTTACTCAGCAACAAACTACGGATTCTCCAATACGAGCTTTTTTGGGCCAATCCGCACCAGCAACGCCTTCACCGGCGCGCCATCACACGCCCCTAGCGCCCGCACTTTCAAGCAGATCCCGCAGCCGGAGCCGCATTCCGCTTGACCCGTCCGTCTACCCTGAAACTAAGCCCCGACGGCCGAATCGAGACGTGAGCCCCGGGCGTCTTCAAAGATCAGAATCGACTCCCCAGTGGTCAACTCCTCGAACCCGACGAAGGAGCCCCCTTCGACAATCAGGCCCCGCGCGAAGAACCATGTCCGGCCAAGCTGATCGAACATTCAGCCCAGCCAGGGCAACACAGACCGGTCCGAGTGTTTCCGATTTCCCGACGCGGCAAAGTCCGGGAAATCACCCCAGAACGACATGACACCCAAGGAGCACTACACGAGAACAGCTAACTCACACAAATAAAGCATGTTAGGGCCGCCGGCCCTACCGGATGCCGCCTTCGGAGAAGCAATGTTACCTGCCCCCTCAAAGATGTATTGAAATTAAAGGACTTATGCAAGAGAAACACGTCAGGGCCACGTCAAAACGGCCCCTCCCAGAACGAACAATCAACAACTTACAGCCGCCAAAATGTCAGGAACATGACAAAAACCTGACACCGTACGGGACTGTCCAGGACGCCTCCTGCCGACTGCAGCCCAGCCTCGACCTCCCAAGGGCTCGCCTCGCCCCCTCCTAGCCAACTATTTTCGACGGCAGGTCGGCTTTCCGCTTCCGTACCCCGTCTACAATAAGGTCGAGCGGTTTTTTAACCGATTGCTGAAAACGATGCCGTGTGCTAATGTTCTGATTGTGCGATGGGGTCTTATCGCGCTGACGGCGTGGCTCTTAGCCATTCCAGCAGCCGCAGAACCGGTCGTACGGCAGTACCGGTTTCGAGAGGATTCGGACACGGGTCGACTTGTACGAGTCGGCGTTCGCGTGCGAAAATCCTCGAAGTCGGCGAGTACGAGCGCTCGCGTCGCCGCACCAGGGCTTACGGTTGTCCAAGGCGAATCCGCCCGAGGGGTGGATTTAGATGCTCTGGTGAGGCGCGAGGGCGAACGTCACGACGTCGATCCGGACTTGATCTTCGCGGTCATCCGGCAGGAAAGTGCATTTGATCCATACGCGGTGTCCCACGCGGGCGCCGTCGGGTTGATGCAACTCATGCCGGAAACCGCTGAGCGGTTCGGAGTAAAGGACATTCTCGATCCCGCCGAGAATGTTAGCGGGGGCGTGCAGTATTTGCGTCTCCTGTTGGAGCGATACGAAGGCGACCACCGTTTGGCCTTGGCGGCGTACAACGCCGGCGAGGGAGCAGTCGATCGATACCAGGGCATTCCGCCCTACTCGGAGACTCGCGACTACGTCAAACGGATCACGTCGAACTATCGCCCCGTGCAGGCTGTCCCGGAGGACGGCGAGTTGGACGAGGAAGTCGAAATCACGCATATTGCGCTGGTTGAGGCTTCCGACGGCTCGTTGCGATTCGAGACGGCGTCGAACTGAACGGCCTCTCGAGGCCCGACAGAACGAAGTGGTTGGAGCGGGAGCCCTTGACGAGAGCACATCGCAGTCTCTTGGTTTGCTTGCTGGTCGCCGTGGTAGCGATTCCGGCCGCGGCTAAGACGAAGCGCGAACTGGCCGGCGACCAGTATCGCCGCGCCCAGACCCTGCTCGAAGACCTCAAGGCTGTTCCCGCCCCCGAACTCAGCATCAAGCAGTACAAGCTCGTCGCCGACGCTTTCCGCAAAGTTCACCGCATTACTCCGGCCAGTTCCTACTGCGACGATGCACTGCTCGCAGCCGCCGACGTCGAAGCGATGAAGATCGCCCGCTTTGGTCCGGAGCCCTACAGCGATACGGCGATCGCCGCCTATCGCTACCTGCTGCGCGAGTATCCGCACAGTCAGCTACTTGCGAAAGCGCGCAATTCGATTCGGGAGATCGAGTCCGGCGCCTTCGCCAAGGCCGACGAGCCCGTCGTCGCAGAAGCGACTCCAACGCCGCCTGTCCCGGCTCCAGTCTCTGCGCCGGTCGACGAGCCGAAGGCCGTCGCCGTCTCTCTCCCCGCGGCCAAGCCGCTCCAGAACTCCGCGCAGGAAGCGCCGACGCGGCTTCTCAAGACCACGGCCCAAGTGAAGGACCTGCGCTACTGGTCGACGCCGGAATCGACCCGCATCGTCGTCGAACTCAACGACTTCGTCAATTACAAGTTCGACTTCCTCTCTCGCCCGCGCCGGCTCTACTTCGATCTGTTCACGTCTCGCCTGAGCGGCGCCCTCAACGGCGGCGCCAGCTACGAGGTCGGAGACGCCGCCGTCGCTCGCGTTCGCATCGGCCAGAACCGTTCCACCAAGTCGAGGATGGTCCTGGACCTGCTGGACGACGTGACCTACGACGTCTCCTGGCTGGCCAACCCGCCGCGGCTCGTCATCGAACTCCGAGGCAAGACGCCTCCGCGCCCCGCGCCCGCAGCCAAGCCGGAAGTTCAACTCGCTCGTGCCGAAGTCCCAACTGCAGACGAAGCGCGTGCCAATGCGCAGCCCCTGGCGACTTCCTACGCGCCGCCCAAGGCCGCACAGGCGACCTCCCGCGGTTCGCAGAGTTTGATCCGCGCACTCGGCCTCAAGATCTCCCGCGTGGTGATTGACGCCGGCCACGGCGGCCACGACACCGGCTCCATCGGACCGTCCGGTCTGCGGGAGAAGGACGTCACTTTGGACGTAGCCCTGCGGCTCGGCCAGCTCATTGAGGACGAACTCCACGCCGAAGTTCTCTATACCCGCGACGGCGACAGCTACCCCGAACTCACCGAGCGCACCCGCATCGCAAACGCCGCCCAGGCCGACCTCTTCATCTCCGTTCACGCCAATTCCGTCCGGACACGCAGCGTACGCGGCGTCGAGACTTTCTACCTCAACTTCACGACCGATCCTTGGGCGATGAAGGTCGCCGCCCGCGAGAACGCCGGCGCGAACAGTTCCGTCCACGAGCTCGAAGATCTGCTCGGCAAGATCGCCAAGAAGGACCGCATTGAGGAGTCCAGCGAGTTCGCGGCAAAAGTGCAGTCCGCACTCTACAGCGGCCTGGCCGAGAACACTCCCGGCCTCCGTAATCGTGGAGTCCGCAAGGCCCCCATGCTGGTCTTGATCGGCGCCAAGATGCCCGCCATTCTGGCGGAGATCGGTTTCCTGTCCAATCCCACGGACGAGAAGTTGCTGAAGACCTCCAAATACCGCCAGCAAGTCGCCAAATCAATCTTCGACGGCGTCAACAACTACGTCCGGACCCTCAGCTCGCATGAAGTCATGATGAGCGAGACCGAGACGACCAGCGCCGGCGCGGCGCTCGATTAGCGGCCCTCCGACCGGGTTACACTAGCGGGCGATGTCCCGTTTGACTCGTCGTAATCTCCTCCAACTCACAGCAGGCGCCGCGATCGGCGCGGGTTGCAGTACGCCTGCCGACGACGCTCCTCGTCCCAACATCCTGTTCGTGATGACGGACGACCAGCAGCACGACCAAATGTCGTGCGCCGGTCACCCCATCCTGCGCACCCCGAACATGGACCGACTCGCTGAAGAGGGCGTCCGCTTCACGCACGCCACCTGCACCAACTCGCTCTGCGCCCCCAGTCGGGCCTCGGTACTCACCGGCTGCCTTAGCCACGTACACGGCATCCGGGGCAACTCGGAGAAGGCCGACGCTGTAGAGACGCTCGATCCGAAACTGCCCACGTTCCCGAAGCTCCTCCAGCGAGCCGGATACAAGACCGGCCTCATGGGCAAATGGCACATCCGCGAAGCGCCGGCCGGCTTCGACGACTGGAAGGTGCTTCCCGGCCAGGGCGTCTATATGGACCCCGAGTTCTTGCATCAAGGAGAGCCCCGTCAGGAGTCCGGTCACTCGACCGATGTTGCTACCGACTTCGCCCTCGACTTCCTACGCCGCAATAGTCAAGGCGACGCCCCTTGGTGCCTGGTTTACCAACACAAGGCTCCGCATCGCCCATTTACTCCGGCCCCGCGGCACGCCGAGTTGTGGGAAGACGTGGATTGGCCCAAGCCGCCTACCTACGACGACGATTACGCCACTCGCACGATCGCCGCAGAAGCCAAGGACATGAAGTTCGAAGTCAGCTTAGCCGGCGACTATCCCGATTTGCCCAAGAATTTGAGCCCAGCGGCCAAGAAGGAATGGATCTTCAACC
>Ga0209273_10003030_pt1 | contig 12094 bp, 17 predicted proteins | sample tdAd471_FD_187126 | JGI IMG/M metagenome (GOLD analysis project Ga0209273, IMG submission 187126) | Marine sediment microbial communities from the Atlantic coast under amendment with organic carbon and nitrate - tdAd47.1 (SPAdes)... | ecosystem: Environmental > Aquatic > Marine > Coastal >...
CCGCAGAAAAGCACGAGGCCCCACAACACACCGAGAATCGTCTCGCCCACCGACCCAAGCAATCCGGCGACGGCCCCCAGAGCCGCATTGAAGACCAGCAGGCAGCCGATCCCGGCGAGAGGAACAAACGGTGCCGTCATGAAGTTCTGAAGTTGTCGCCGAGCGAATCTCAACCCCTGTCGAACGCCGATCCGGTCGCCTCTGGCAAACTGCACAGCCGCCATGCGGGCGATCGCTCCCCCGAAAAGCGACCAGACAATCAGAGCCCACAGCAGCCGGGTCCAGGCAGTTGCCAGTTCGGGCCAGGAACTGCCACTGCGAAAAATCTCAAGACCCGGACCGATGATCGAATGCAGCGGCGCGAGCAGCAGCCCGGCGCCCATCCCGACAATCTGACCGATCGCCGACGTCCCGAAGTCGACCGGCATTCTCAGATGCAGTGGCGACGCCTGATTCGCAAACGGCAACTGCAGAATCAGTTCGAGGCCGGTCTCGAGGATCAGCAGTGCGAGGCCGCCCAGCAGCAGCTTACCGGGATCGAGAGCCAGTCCGGCGGCACGCGTGAGAAACCGGAAGTCGAGCAGGTCGGTCGTGTCGGAAGAGGCGGAACCGGTCATGCAACCATCGCAAATCGAGTCGACAATCAGAAGGAAAACATCGGCAGGTCGAACGCGAATTAGAAGAGACTCCCGCCGTGTCTGAAAAGTGATCCGGTGCCTGCCGCACGACTGGCATGATTCTCTGCAGGATTGTGATTACGATCCGCGTGGGCCTCGTCGGAATCTGACCGGTTCTGCTGCGAGGCACCTTTTCGTTACGAAATCGCATGCGGGCGCAGTTGCAAGTCGCGGGAATCCCAATGGCAGCGTCAGATCTGGAAGTCATCGAACACGACGGCGTCACAGTCGTTGTGCTTGGCGAAGAGTACGACAACCTGGAAGAAATGGTGCTGGAACGCGCCTCGACGCATCTGCTGGAGATCGCGAAATCTGCTGAGCCGCCGCTGATCCTGATTGATATGGCGAAAACGAAATTCTTCGGCTCGGCGTTTCTGGGCACGCTCTTCCGCGTCTGGCGACGACTGTCGGCTCGAAACGGAAAGATGGCCGTCTGCTCCGCGACCGGAGTCGTTGCGGAGGTGCTTGAGGTCACGCAGGCCAACCGTCTGTGGGCTCAGCACGCCACTCGCGAACCTGCCATCGCGGATCTGAAAGGCTGAGTTCAGCCGGAAAAGCTTGAGTCATGTCGGACGTCGTTGTTGTCGGTGGAGGAGCCATCGGGCTGTCGGTTGCCTGGGAGATGGCGCAACGCGGCGCCGACGTGACAGTCGTCGAGCAAAGCCGCGTTGGCCGCGAAGCCTCATGGGCTGGTGCCGGATTCTTTCCGCCAGGCAATCTGACCGGGGCCGCAACTCCCATCGCCCGGCTGCGAGCATTCAGCCATTCGCTGTGGGCGGACTGGTCGGAAAAGCTTCGAGAGCGAACCGGGATCGACAACGGGTATCGCGTCTGCGGCGGCGTCATTGTTTCCTTCGACGAACCGCTCGATGGAGAGTTTCAACAGTGGCAGGCGGAAGGCGTCGCGATCGAACGCCTGACTGCGGACTCGGCGCGAGCGATCGAGCCAGCTTTGACCAGCGAACTTCGCGACGCGTACCACCTGCCCCAGCTGGCTCAGGCTCGAAATCCCCGGCACCTGAAAGCGATGCGGTCGGCGTGCGAACTGGCTGGCGTGAGGTTTCTCGAAGGCTGTCCGGTCACGAGCTGGGAACGTTCTGATCGAGGGATCATCGCTGCAAAGACCGCTCACGGCCGCGTGGACGGAGACCAGTTCGTCATCGCTGCGGGCGCCTGGTCGTCGGCTCTGCTGAGTGATGCCGGACTGCCAGTGACGATCGAACCGGTGCGCGGCCAGATCGTGCTGCTGCAACTGCCGCAGCCCATGTTCCGTCATGTGATCGAAGTCGGCCCACGTTACCTCGTGCCGCGCCCTGATGGCCGCGTGCTGATCGGTTCGACGGAAGAACGCGCCGGGTTTGTCAAACAGAACACAGTCGATGGTGTAGCCGGGCTGCTCAACTTCGCGACGTCGCTCGTGCCGGAACTGGACGGTGCCGATGTCGAACGCTGCTGGGCGGGACTGCGGCCATGTCCGACAGGGGAACTGCCTCTGATCGGACATCTGCCGGATGCGGAAAACACGATCGTCGCAACCGGCCATTTCCGCTCGGGCCTGCAGATGTCGCCCGGCACGGGAGTTCTTGTCAGCGAGTTGTTAACTGGCGCAGAAACATCGATCGATCTGGCGCCGTTCAATCCGGCGTTTAACGAATCGCAGACGGCAGTCGTTTGACCCGCAGGCGACGGCGTTTTCGAGAGTGTGTGTCCGGAGGGAACGCCGTCGCCTGCGGCTTCGGGTCAAACAAGGATTGGTAGCCTTTACCGGGAGCAACGGGTGGCGGGACGCAGACTGGCGATCATTGGAGCGGGGCCGATCGGCCTGGAAGCCGCTGTTCGCGGACAGCAGTCCGGCTGGAACATCACGCTCCTCGAACAGGGCTCGATTGGAAATCACGTCGCCGCCTGGGGCCACGTCCGACTGTTCAGCCCGTTCGGAATCAACGCGTCCGCCTGGGGCCGCGAAGCGCTCGCCGGTAAGTTGCTCCCCGCTGACGATGCTCTGTTGACCGGTCGCGAGTTCGTCGACCAGTACCTGCAACCGCTGGCCCGCCTGCCGCTGATGGACGGTCGAATTCGTGAGCGCACACGCGTCGTCACGATCAGCCGCGAAGCCTTCTGGAAGAGCGACCTCATCGGACAGCCGTCGCGCTCGGAAAGCCCCTTCCGCCTGCTGGTGGAGGATGATCAGGGACGCGAGGAGATCATTCAGGCCGACGTGGTCTTCGACTGCTCAGGCACATTCTCACAGCACAACTGGCTGGGCGCGGGCGGGATCCCAAGCCCCGGCGAGCGAGCCAGCGCCGACCGCATCGACTATCAGATTCCGGACATCTGCGGATCGGATCGCGACCGCTTCGCTGGAAAAACAACGCTGGTTGCGGGCAGTGGCTATTCGGCCGCAACGTCCGTCGTTGCACTTGCCAGACTTGCCGAAGCATCGCCCGGAATTCGCTGCCTCTGGGCGACCCGCACCGATCGGACGCCGCCCATCCCGCCGATCGAGAATGACCAGCTCGCCGGGCGTGCCGAGTTGACGCAGGCCGCCAATCGACTGGCAACATCAGCGGGCGACGCGACAAGCCCGGTTCAATGGATCCGGACGGTCGGGATCGAAGAGATTTGCCGGACCGCCGACGATCGTCTCAATGTCCGAGTCAGAGGTCGCTCAACAACCACGGCCACAACCGGCGATCGCGCAGCAGTCGTCGACCGCGAGAACGTAGAGACTCTGACCGTCGACCGGATCATTGCTCAGGTCGGCTACCGCCCGGATCGCTCGCTGTATGAAGAACTGCAGATTCACGAGTGCTATGCGTCGCAGGGACCGATCAAACTGGCAGCGGCCCTGCTCGGCGAAACGTCCGGCGACTGTCTGTCGCAGAGTGCCCCCGGGGCCGACACGCTGCGGAATCCGGAACCAGGCTTCTTCATTCTCGGTGCGAAGAGTTACGGTCGCGATTCCCGGTTTCTGATCCGCATCGGCCTCGAACAGATCGACGCCGCGTTCGCCCTGCTGGAGGCCTCGCCGTCATGAGTGCCTCACGCGAAACCCCGGCGGGTCGCGATTCGCAGCTTGCCGAAACGCGAGAACGCTGTCCGACCGTGCCGCTGCGGTCGCTCGACGAACTCTGGTTTCAGGTCGCTGGGACGCGATGCAATCTGGAATGCGCGCACTGCTTCATCAGTTGCAGCCCGCACAACGACAAGTTCGGTTTTCTGCGTCTCAACGAAGTGCGACGCCGCCTTGACGAATCAATCGCGTTCGGCGTTCGCGAGTACTACTTCACCGGCGGCGAACCGTTTCTCAATCCGGACATGGTCGCGATCCTCGAACTCGCACTGACATACGGCCCGGCGACCGTCCTGACCAACGCGACGGTACTTAAACCGGAATGGATCGCGAGGTTGCGGGCCGCTGAAGACGCGAGCATCTATTGCCTCGAGTTTCGCGTTTCGATCGACGGCCCCACTCCGGAACTCAACGACCCGATCCGCGGCGAACGAACATTCGAGCGTGCCATGCGCGGCGTCGAAGTGCTCGTCGCGCACGACTTCCTGCCCATCATCACGATGACCCGCGTCTGGGACGAAGCCGACGACCAGCGCATCCTGGGACAGTTTCGCGAGACACTCCGCGAGCACGGCTGCACGCGACCGCGACTGAAGATTCTGCCGCGACTGCAGATCGGGGCCGAAGCTCAGCGGACGGAAGGCTACGGTCGATTCGACCGCGTCACGGCGGAGATGCTGACCGACTTCGACGACCGGCAACTCATCTGCACACACAGCCGCGTCGTCACGGATCGAGGCATCGCCGTCTGCCCGATCCTGCTCGACGAACCAACCGCGCTGCTCGGCGCAACTCTCGACGAGTCCACCCGCGCTTTCCCATTAGCCTTCGGAGCGTGCTTCACCTGTTACCAATACGGAGCAATCTGCACAAACCCAACGTCCAGGACCGTTGAGTAAGCCGCGCGCAAGGCGATCATCACAACTCCTGCGGTTCGGTAGGCGACTTTCTAATAATTCGTAATAACCACAGAGGCGTGGATCAGCCTGGAACGTGTGCGACTCCTGAAGCTCGAGAAAGCACTCGGAAGGGCCATCAAGGAGCTGATCGCGATCGTCTCGCCGGCTACGTTCTCTCGTTGGGTGCGTGACGAGAAGGACGGACCGCAGGGCCTGATGACGTCACGATGCTTCAGCTCCGCGAGATTGAGGTAACGTCGTACGTTGGCGGACTGGTGAAGGCGTTCGAGCGGAAGGCAGATCAGAACACTCAATCAGATGTGCTCACCCGAAGCAGGCCCGTGTGATCGTGGACATCGTCAGTGTTGAGGCTTCGCTGTTCGAAAAGCGAGTCGACGAGCTGTGCCAGGAAGTACGACGCGAACTCCAGACCGATGCAGGTGCGGCTCTGCTGAATTGTGTGGCCGAGCCACCAGCGTCGGACCGTCTCGTCCTGAAACAGCCAGCGGGCAGGCTCTGTGAACCCATCCAGCGACAGCCGTTCCACTCGAAAACCGCACCGCCAGCCAGGCGTGACCGGCAATGTGCCAGGCTCGGGTGCGGGAATCTGATTCCATCGGTTCGTCCCGGAATCTCTAAGTGTTGAGTCGCCAGATCGTGACGTTGAGAACCGTCGCAAAGCTGACCCACAGCAGGTACGGAACCAGCAGACCGCCAGCGACTTTCGACTGCCGCCAGAAGCTGATGACCGTAGCCAGAATGGCCGCCCAGAGAATCACAATCTCGATGGCTGCCAGCCCTGGTCGCTGCATTCCGAAGAACAGCACAGACCACAGGCTGTTCAACGCGAGCTGGACCGCAAACACCGCGAGCGGCCCACGAGCAGCACGCAGCCCTCCGCGTCGCCAGATCAACCACGCCGACACGGCCATCATCAGGTAGAGCATCGACCACACCGGACCAAAGACCCAGTCCGGCGGATTCCACGACGGCTTATTGATCGTCGTGTACCAGCCCCGGATCTGCGGCGTCGTGACGGCAGCTCCCAGACCAGCCGCCGCAAAACAGATCACGATGGAGACGACCAGTCCCACGATTTGTGTGCCGACAGCAGGCGCCGCCGCTGCCAGCTCGCAGTCTGGTTGATCGCGGGAGATTGCGTCTGGTTCTGAGTTGTCCGTCATAGGTGATGGTCCATGCTCGATGTCATCCAGCGTGGCCGCAACGCGGTGTCTGTCGACAGACTTCTGGCTCACGGGCCACGGCGGATGAAAAGGAACCTGATCGCTACTTTGGCTTGCGAGGTGTCAGGTCCAGTGCCCTGCGGATCTCGATCAATTCCGGGCGGTTGAGCCGCAACAGAAACACGGTCACACGTCCAATGTCAGTCAACGCGGTGATCTGCCCATCGGCTTCGAGTTGAAAATGACCGAACCAGTCGTCGGTTCGTGGGTTGAATAGACGAACGAGCTGCTCCGTTTCGACGTCAATTGACGACAGGTCACTCCCTTTGGCTCGATTGCAGACAAAGCACGTCCCGCGAGAGTGGACTCCTCAGTCCTGCCCCGATGCTCGACCGCAATGATGTGATCCGGCTCGTGAGGCAGGAGAGCATCATCTTCGTGGATGAGGCAGTATTCGCAGCGAGACTCGGCTCGGCTCTGAACAAGCCGACGCAACGCGGCGGAAACGTACTCAGTCACGCCGGCCTCGCATCGTGCGCCTCGCCGGCACGAATCCGGGCCTTGACCAGCCTCATCAGCAGTTCGGCCTGTTCGTACTGATCCAGTTCCTCACGAAGTTCATCTCCCAGCCGCCCCTGCCGATTGAGTTCGAGGAGTTCCGAGGCGCGCTGCGTTGCCGCGTCGGACGGTCGGAACTCCAGTATCTGTTCCGGGCGAGGAGCTGACGCAAACAGGCTGGCCAGTTCTTCAAACAACAGCGACGACGACTGGGTGACTGACATCGCGAATGGTCCTGGCAGACAGATAAACGGCCTTCGGGTCGGTAGAGGCGTGAGCGGTCAATTCTAGACGGATCGTCACGTCGTTCTAAGACCAGAACCCGACGATCAAACCGTCCCTGAAAAGAAGGCGGATTCAGCGGTCGCCGGTTTGAGCAGACGGAGCGAAATTAGATGCTCCTTCAGAACCGGCCACGACGTTCGACGATACCAGGTTCGTCAGCCAGGCCCGCTCAGTCGACAGTTCCGCCGCCACTCAGCGAACTCAACGCCGCTTCGATCATCTGTGGCCGGGCGAGTCCGGCTCTCAGTTCGGCAGGGATACCGGACTCACCCCAGAACGCGCCGGCCAACTGGCCGCAGACGGCTCCGGTTGTGTCGGCATCGTCGCCGAGGTTGACCGCCTTCAGGACGGCGTCCGAAAAGTTGACCGCGTCATGGAATGCCCAGAGGGCAGCTTCGAGGCTCTTGACCACGTAACCGCTGCCCTGGATGTCTGGCGGCTGCAACTGGCGAAAGCTGCCTGCGGCGACGGCCTCAATGGCCGGATGAAATGGCTCTGCGTTTTTCACCCGCTGCATCGGCTCCCAGTCAGGAGCCAGCACGACGTCACGCTCCAGTCCGTGTATCAGTCCGGCGAGGACCACCGCCATGTACCGGCACCCTGACAAACACTGCGGGCTGGCGTGAGTCGGCAGGCTGGACTCGACGGCCCGAGCGGCCAGTTGTTCAACGTGATCGGGAAAGAAATCCAGAAACCGGATCGGCACCGGAGCGAGCCGCATGATCGAACCGTTGCCGCTGGACCGCTCATCGGTGCTGCCGGAGTGCCTCGCATCATTCGTCTGCATGAAACGCGACAGAGCGGACCGCGTGGCGATCCCGATGTCGAAGCAGCGGTCATTGACGGAATACTTCCCTTCTCGCCACCACGAGACATAGCGTCTCGCCTGATCGTTCAGGTCCCAACCTGCCGAGCCGATGCTGTCAGCCAGCGCGAGAGCCAGCGACGTGTCGTCAGTCCATTCGCCCGGTGCCAGGCCGTGCGGACCACCGGCCCGATAACCGCTGACCGGCTGAAACGATCCGGGCGGCTGAAACTCCACCGCGGCGCCGAGAGCGTCCCCGATGGCCAGTCCGATCAGGCAGCCGTGTTGTCGATCCTGAATCGTCATGGAAGGCACTCCATCCTGTTTTGGGCCAACGTTCAGCGAGGCTGAAGTTCCAGCACGGCGAGAATCGCTCGATGGTCGGACGCAACGGCCTCGTCCAGCACACGGGTTTCGATGACCTTCCACCGGCTCGCCGGATGGACCAGCACGAAGTCGATTTGACGGTTGGGCTGTGTGACAGGAATTGTCGGCAGCGGCTCGGCATTCGACCGTGTCCAGACCCGGTCCAGCGTATCGAGTGGCTGACTGCCGATCACGTCGTTCAGATCACCCGCCAGTATCGCCGGTCGGTCTGCCATCGCGACGAGTTCATTGACTGCACCTGCCGACAGAACCCGCTCCTTATGGTCGCGACGGTGGTCGAAATGCGTGGCCAGCAGAAGCAGTGATTCATCAGGGTCGGGCAGCTTCACTTCGACGGCCAGCACGCCACGCTGTTCCCCGTTGTCGATATTCGGAAGCCGGTAGTTCTCGTGCCGCACGATCGGAAACCTGGAAAGGACGGCATTTCCCGCATGGCTTGTTCAAGACTCTCGATGCTGCCGTAGACGTCGCTGTCGAGCAGCACCAGGAACCGGCGGAAGTGATCGGGGTCGCCCTTGTGTGGTGTGGCCGTCATCAGCAGGAAGTGGTCGGTCATCTTCGACAGCGACTCGCCCAGCCGATACGCGTACGTCTTGTGATCTTCCGACCGGGCGCTCATCTTGTGAGCCTCGTCGACGATTACGAGATCCCAGCGTGAACGCAGCAGGCTTTCGCGAGCGTCCTCAACGATCGAAGCCCACGAAACCGACGTGACCACCTGGTCCCGCTCCTGCCACGGGTTCTGGCCGTAGTTGGCTCGCAGGACGTCGCCGCGGATGACTTCAAACTTTTCGCGGAACTTGTCCGCCATTTCCCGCCGCCACTGAAACGTCAGACTGGCTGGAGCGACGATCAGCACGCGTTTCACCAATCCGCGGGCCTTCAGTTCCTTGAGAAGCAGCCCCGCCATGATCGCCTTGCCGGCTCCCGGATCGTCCGCAAGCAGAAACCGGATCCGTGGCAGCCGCATGAAGTAGCTGTAAACGGCCTCAAGCTGATGCGGCAGCGGATCGACAGCGAGTAGAACGGGTCGTAATCGTAAGCCAGCCCCAGCCGCTGAGCCTCAACTCCAGGGCGAAACATCCGGGCATCGCCGTCAAATGGCTCCCGATCGGCGGACACTGTGAGCACGGCGATCTGGGCAGGGGTCAGCACGGGATCGTGCGTCATTCCGCTGTTCCGCCCACGCCCGATAAGTTTCAACGACTCACCCATCGGAACGATAGCCAGAACCTCGACCGGTTCCGGTAGCGTCGGGCCGGAAACCACACTCCCGACGCGGATGGAATCAGTTTCTGCACTCATTTTCCGGCCCCGATACTGCTGTCCTGCGCCCGTCGAGTGGCCAGCGGAAGACGAACTCGGTTTTCGCCCCTGACAGTCCTGCGAAACTCAACTTCGCATCATACGCGTCGACTTCGGCGAGTTTACGAACGTTTGCATTCGCGAACAATCAGCCAGCAGTGAGACATCCGGGGCCACATCATGCCGTCGTGCGCTAAATCAACGATCCAAACGCGGCAAGTAACTTGATGCCCGTGGCATAGCTCTGGGAACTCGGTTCTCAGTTGATTGGAGCCCTGCGTGAGCTGGAAATGACCGGCTTGCGCGGGGCCTTTTTGTTTCAGGGCCGGTGGTCGGTCCTGCGTTCGATTTCTGTAACTCGGAGGGACGAAGCGTGTCGCACATTGTTTCGATTCAGACTGAAGTCCGTGACCCCGCCGCCATTCGGTCGGCGTGTGATCGGCTCAAACTGCCGGAACCGGTTTTCGGTGCCACGAAGCTGTTCACTAACTCCGCGAACGGCTGGGCGGTGCGATTGAACGAGTGGCGTTATCCCGTCGTGGCTGACGTCAACACGGGGAAACTCGCCTACGACAACTATGGCGGGCGCTGGGGAAAGCAGAACCGGCTTGATGAGTTCCTTCAGACGTATGCCGTCGAGAAGGCTCGGCGGGAAGCTCATCTGAAGAGCCATTCCGTCACAGAACAGACACTCGATGACGGATCGATCCGATTGACCGTGCAGGTGGGAGGTGCCGTATGAGCCGGGTCATCGAAATCACCGTCGCCCCGAACGGAGAGGCCAGAGTCCAGACAAAGGGATTTGCTGGCCCTGAGTGTCAGTACGCCAGCCGGTTCATTGAGCGGGCACTCGGACAGACCGTCGACGAAAGCACAACTGCTGAGTTCTTTCAGTCGGCGGAGTCCGAGCAAATCCAGCAGCGTCAGTAAGGTGGCAGAAGACGTCTGAAACCGTGTGCAAGAACCAGAGCGGCGAAGGCAACATTGCGTACGAGCACCTTGCTGGCTGAAAGCCTCGGCGGGTTCGCTTGACCTTTACTCTCGCAGCAGTCAGCCAGTGCTCTGGCGAGCTGTTTCATCCACGGGACGGTGCGAGGCCAGTCTTCCAGGCTTTCGAGCAGATCGTTCGGAAGCCCATGCGGACCAACCCGGCAGCCGATGATGCCGCCGGCAATCGCGGCGGTCGTGTCGGTGTCGCCGCCACAGCGGATGAGCGATGTGATGGCTGCTCGATGATCGTCCGGGAAACTCAGCCAGGCGTGCAGCACGACGGGAACAGTGTGATTCACAAAACCCGTCACGCCGCGTTGCAGGCCGAGCTGGGCTGCAAAGTCCTGCGTTGATTCACTGCGGGAAACACTGCCGGCAGCCTGTTCGATCAATGGGAGCAGGCTCACGTCGGGTTCGTCGGAAAGAGTGGTTCGCAGCTCATGCAGGAAGTGATCTGCGGAAACGGGCTGGCCGCTCGCCCCGATGCGGGCTGACAGAGCGACGGCCCAGGCTCCCTGCCACGCCTTGGGATCAGTGTGCGTCATCGTTGTCGAGATGCGCGCGAACTCCCGCAGCGTGTCGATGTCGGTGATCGCCGCTCCGAGGATGGGGGCTCGCATCGCCGGTCCGTTACCGGTGGAGAAGACACCGCTGCGATGAGGCGACACGCCGCAGCAGAGCTTCAGCGTCGCCTTGAGAGTCGCCAGACCGATGCCCGCCGGCATGGACAGCAGCCACCAGCGCATCCGTCGGGCGAGTTCACGGGCGAATCGTTCGGGATCATTGCCCGAGGCAATCAACGCCTGCGCGACCATGCAGGCGTGCTCGGTGTCGTCGGACACCAGTCCGCGACCGGGCAGCAGCCGGTACCGATCCGGCTCACCCAGCAGCTTTGCAGCTCGACGTCGCGACAGCCCTTCGTACGACAGGCCGAGTGCGTCACCGATCGCCATGCCCAGCAGTGAGCCGGCGATGGCCTGCCGTCGATCGGGTTGTGATTCCGTCATACCACGCTCCGGCTGTCTGTCGGAGTGATTCCTTACCTCATTCGGAGAATCAGTATGTCAATTCGTGACCGCTTCGCGGAATACGTCCGCGCCTGCTTTCCCGGAATCTGGATTGAATCGCATGAGCATCAGGACGCTCTGGCGGAACTGTCTGCGATGTGTCGTGAGGAAGACTGGCAGTTTGCGGCCTGGGACGTTGCCTCCGGGTTGCAGACGACCGGCAACACGAGGCAGCTTGCCGGACTCACCGGACGGTCATGGTTGGTGGTGATGTACTCCAGTCTGCAGTCGCCATGATTCCGAAAGATGTCCAACGAAGGTGGGTCGAGAGAACGGCATTAGCCACGGTCTCCCTGACGTCGCATTGCGACAAGTCGGCACGCTCACCTCGTCTCGATGAGACCGGGCTTGCTCACTCCTCTCCTGTGTCCCGGATCGAGCTGCCTCAGGAACGTCTCCGAAACGACTTCCCGATCTATGAGCCGTGACGCGCCAGGGCCTGTTGATTTAAGGCATACTTATGTATACCTATCCTTGTCGATGGATGCGGTCGTTGCAGGGAGGGGATGGTGAAGAGTAATTACTGGGCGAGGACGCCGCTCCCGCGGGAGCAGGCCGTGCTGTTTCAGACATACCTTGATGAGGTCATCTCGGCCGATCATCCGGCTCGCGTCTTTGCCGAGATTCTCGAAGGCTATGACTGGACGCCCTGGGAACAGACTTACCACGGCTGGCGTGGGCAACCGCCCATTCATCCCAGCGTGCTCGCCGGGCTGTGGCTGTATGGCATTCGTCGTGGAGTTCTGTGCACTCGTAAGATGGAGTATTTTACTACTCATAATGTTGACTTCATGTGGCTCGCCGAGGGCCACAGGCCGGACCACACGACATTCAGCAACTTCCGCACGAAATTCAAAGAGCCGC
>Ga0209273_10003032_pt1 | contig 12081 bp, 12 predicted proteins | sample tdAd471_FD_187126 | JGI IMG/M metagenome (GOLD analysis project Ga0209273, IMG submission 187126) | Marine sediment microbial communities from the Atlantic coast under amendment with organic carbon and nitrate - tdAd47.1 (SPAdes)... | ecosystem: Environmental > Aquatic > Marine > Coastal >...
GCTCTGAGGACTCTCGGCACGCATATCAACATGTGGTCCTGTTTCACTCTCAATATGTGTTATTTCACGAGTACTTCCAAAGCCAGCTATACCTAAGATTTCACTACCGCCACCATGATTTGCATGCTCCATTGTCTTCATGCCACTCATTTGATGCTGACTGTGAACCATTCCAGACATCTCGCTTATATCATGTTGGGTATGATCCATCTTTTCCATGCCTGCCATACCCTCCATCCCGTGCATACTATGATCCATTCCCATGCCCATATCACGGTGCGCCAGGACCGGTGCAACATCCATCTCGGGCACGGCAGATATTAAGCTGACATCCGAGGTCAATGTGCCACGGGTAAACCCTGTGCGATCTATACTTTGGGCAAAAACGGTATACGCACTATCATCGCTGGGTTCGACCACAACGTCGTAGGTCTCCGCGACACCGATACGAAACTCGTCAATGGTGACAGGTTCGATATTCTGGCCATCGGTGGCAACGACCGTCATCTTCAGACCGGGAATTCTCACGTCAAAAATCGTCATTGAAGAGCCATTAATGAACCGCAGACGAACTTTTTCACTCCGCTTAAATATTCCTATCCAACCCTCATCAGGGGTAACGCCATTCATCAAGTAGGTGTAGGTGTAACCTGTGACATCAGAAATATCTGTCTCACTCATCCGCATTTGATTCCACATAGAACGTTCATTCCATGTTTGCGCTACGCCTTTATCTTTGATGTCGCTCCAAACATCACCTACCGTGCGCTCACGGAAGTTGTAGTAATGGCTAAGCTTTTTAAGCTTGGCGTAAATATCTTGTGGTTTTTCATCAGACCAATCTGACAACATGACCACGTAATCCCGATCATAACTAACGGGATCTGGCTCTTTAGGATCAATGATGATCGCACCGTACATACCGGTTGGCTCCTGGAAGCCTGAATGACTGTGATACCAATAGGTACCGCTTTGATTAACATCAAACTGGTATTCAAAGGTTTCACCTGGCTTGATACCAGCGAAACTAAGCCCCGGCACACCGTCCATATCCGTGGGTAAAATAATGCCGTGCCAGTGAATAGAGCTGTCCTCTGCAAGGTCATTCTTCACTCTCAGAGTGACTCGATCCCCCTCGCGCCAGCGCAATATCGGCGCGGGTACTGAACCATTGACGGCAGTGGCCATCCTACTTTTACCCGTGAAGTTGACGGATTGGTAACCAATATTTAGGTCAAATTGCCTGCCTCGCAGAGTCGTTGGCCCTATACGGCTTTGGGTCGATGCTAACGACAATGCCGAACCCAGCCCCAAACCTAACAGCGCGCCACTCGCTACAATACCTGTGACAAATCGCCGACGAGACATAGAGGGTAAATCCAACAACCTCTGCCTTTGTAAACTGTTTTTCATTTCATACCCCTCAAAATAAAATGGGAGCGCATCAGTCGCTCGCACCAATATGCTCATAAACTACGTCATTGCCGTCTTTATTGAGTAAAAAAACATCGTATTCATCATGTCGATTACCCATCTCCATTCCAGGGCTGCCCACAGGCATGCCGGGAACGGCCAAACCAATAGCATTGGTAGGAGGATTGATAAGAAACCGCTGAATGATGTCAGCTGGAATATGGCCTTCAAATACATAGCCATCTTTCGATACTGCCGTATGGCAGGACTGGTAACGAGGAGAAACCCCCTTGTCAGATTTTAATTTATTTAAATTTGCAGGGTGATGTACATTCGTTTCAAAGCCAAAAGCCTTAACATGTGCCACCCATTTACTGCAGCAAAGGCAGGTTCGACTTTTGTAAACATCCAGCGTTACTTTTTCAACCTGAGAGTCTTTAGTTGCCACTGTATTAGCTAAATCAGTATTGTCCGAACAAGCAGCAACACTGACAAACAAAATGATGGCCACTAGCCATCTCATTCTTCTATAAAACGATTCCATAGTAATTCCCAAAAAACTAAGGCCTCTTAAGGCTTTTCAATTGGGAGCTTTTAAGACTCCCGCTAATTCAGCAGATGAATAAGAAACGCCAAAGTACAGGCGCACTTACCCTGTGTTAGCGGGAAATGGGAGGACGAAAAAGAGAGACTATCAACTGGCCATGGACCAGCTCATTATAATGATTTGTAAGTATGCCTATATCAGATATGAATAGATGTTGCCCCGAAGGCAATACTGCTGTGGCAGAGCAACCGCCTAAGCTACAGTCACAACCGAGGCAACACACAGATCCAGCATCATTATCCGTAGCTGATATGGTTAGACTCATCATATGTTGAGAGTGATCAATTACAACAGAATCTATCGCGTGTTCACGAGACTGTGATGGCGTAGATTGGCTTTGACAAGATACAACCATAGATGCCATGACTTGGCTGGTGAAAGCCATCATTACGAGCATTACGATAATATTTCTGTATTTTGCGATCTGCATTATTTAGCTTACTGTCATAGTCAGCAATTTACCTTACCTGTGCATAGAGCACACCATAGCAAATTAGTTCAATTCTTTTCATTCTACAAGTGCTTTCCTGTCTTCGAACGGCCTATACCACATCATACAATTTGTAGATATTGCGCGTATCTTTTTCAATCAGGTCTGCAAAATACAATCTCATCATCTATAGCTTAATTTTGTCAATATCAAGTTCATATTTGGTTGCCTTGATCTTCCGGATAATGGACTGCACCTGACCTTGAATAATATCGTTAGAATGATTAATTATCTTGCATCGCAGCTTAGAATCATCAGATTCTTTATCGGTCGCCCGAACAGGTGCTCACAAGTGAATATTTCCAGACCGAAGAATTTCGACACATCTCCTCATTCAATCGCCCCACCCCAATATATAAAAGCAACAACGCTCAAAACCCGGTAATATTTAGCTGGTACTAGGTGTCTTCCGAGATTGAATAAATTGTAAATCACATCAGGTGCGCTCATAGCTGACAACAATACCCCATCCAACGAGTAGATCTTCTATATCCCTGTAACTGTGATTTACTCTTTAGTAAAGCAAGACCACATAACTGATTATTCGGATGGAAATCGGTGTCGTTTGTCAGTGCTCACCTCAGTATTCTTTACTAAAGGCATTCAACTTATCAGGACCCTCTGGAATAAACGTATCCGAAAAAGACCATTAATATAATTGAAACCCTAAAAAGGGTTTGATATATTGAAATCTCAACCAGAATTACTAAGGCTGTATATATGTATAAACGCAATCAAGTGGAATGGAGCTGCTGGAGGGTCAATACCTTAGGTAGAGACGAAGATATTCCCAAGGTTTTTTTAACCCGAATTAAACGCCTTCTTGAATTAGATCGACAGCCCTTAAATGGTAATGCAACAGCCATGGCCTTCAGTTCAAGCAATATACCCATGGGAAAAGGATCGGAGGCCACTTTTTCAGACTTTGATGTGTTTTGTATCTGCTTAGGCCTCGACCTCTTGGACTTGGGGTTCAAACAATCAGAAGTGGTATTTTTCCTGCACCACGTCCGCGAAGATATCGAAAGAGTTTACAAGAAGATTCACAATAAAAGCTCCGTACATGGACGCAATCGATATGGAATCAATAAAGATAACGCTGTCTTTATGGTCATTCGCAAGATTGAATTAAAGGAGCTATTCCCCCTTATACCAAAAGACCACAAAGACCCCGTTATCTCACCACCTTTATTTTGTTTTGGCAGTGACGAGTTAATGGCAAAAACACTGGATACCGCCAACCAGTACCGCAAGTTCATCGTTATTGAATTAGCCAAAATCGCTGCCCTACTAAATGATTTTCTTCCTCAAGCACCTGTTCGTTCTCGCGGGCGGGGCTGAGTTTTTTTTGATTATTTGTAACCCCTTTAGAGGCTTCTATGAAAACAACAAATAAACAACTTAATGAAACAAGCACTGATCTACTAGAAATTACTTATGAGAGTGCTTACAGTCTAAAACCCTATAAAAACAATCCCCGCTCCCACACAAAAAAGCAAATTCAACAGGTTGCTAACAGCATCGAAGAGTTTGGCTTTGTTTCGCCAATTCTGATCGATGAATCGAAAGGTATAATCGCAGGCCACGGTCGTTTGGAAGCAGCCAAACTCCTTGGAATGAATACCGTACCTTGTGTCCTACTTTCTGTAATGACCGAGGCCCAAAAAAGGGCGTACATCATTGCCGATAACCGGCTGGCTGAAATTGCTGGCTGGGATCAAGAGCTCTTAGCGATTGAACTTCAATCCCTGATTGACTTGGACTTCGAGGTTGAATTGACCGGTTTTGAAACACCCCAGATTGACCTGATTATTGCAAGTCCAGGCTCAGTAACAATCAGCGACGAGAATACCTTCGATCCACCCGATCCAGATTTACCCCCTGTCACTCAGCTTGGTGATATGTGGCAGCTAGGCAGGCATACCCTCTTCTGTGGCGATGCAACCAAGGATGATAGTTATAAGCAGCTTCTTGGTAATAAGAAAGCACAGATGGTATTTACCGACCCACCCTACAACGTAACGATCAACAACCATGTCTGTGGTAAGGGGAAAATACAGCATCGGGAATTTGCTATGGCCTCAGGTGAAATGTCCGAAGCTGAGTTTACGCAATTTCTGAATAAAACCGCCACCTTAATGTGTCGTCACAGCCAAGCGGGCTCTCTGCATTTCATCTGCATGGATTGGCGCCATATGAGCGAGTTATTAAATGCCACTGAGCCGGTCTACAGCGATCTCAAAAACCTCTGTATATGGAATAAAGATAACGGAGGCATGGGGTCGCTGTATCGCTCTAAACATGAACTGGTCTTTTTGTTCAAAAATGGCGAGGCCCCACACATCAACAATATTGAGCTCGGTAAACATGGCCGATATAGAACCAATGTCTGGGATTATCCGGGGGTCAATAGTTTTAAAACCAACCTGGAGGAGTCATTAGCGCTTCACCCAACGGTAAAACCTATTGAGCTTGTAGCGGATGCCATCATGGACTGCTCAAAAACCCGCGGGTTAATTCTGGACCCCTTTGGCGGATCGGGTACTACCTTATTAGCCGCAGAAAAAACCAATCGAACAGCGGCGCTTATGGAACTGGATCCCCATTATTGTGACGTCATCATTAACCGTTATCAATCGATGACACAGGATCACGCCCTGCATGTTGGGAGCAAACAGACTTTCGAGCAAATAGCTTTTCAACACGAAAAACCCATAGATTCTATAGGGCTTGAATTGGAGACCGGTCAATGAAAGATGATGATAGCTCAACAACCAAACACTATAAGGTGGGTTATAAAAAACCACCCATATCAGGCCAATTCAAAAAAGGAGTATCCGGAAACAAAAAGGGACGACCAAAAAAGAAGAAAGAATCTATGACTGACAAATCAACTTCAGAAATTCTGCAAAAAGTGCTCAATGATACGATTTCGGTATCTGACGGCCAAGGCCCTAAAACCATCACTAAAGTCGAGGCCATGATCACACAGCTAGTCAACAAAGCGATCAATGGGGATATGCAGGCTTTCAAACAATTACAACCTTTGATGGCTGACTACAATTTATATCTGTCCCATCAAATTAAAAGGGATCAACAATCTCAACCTGTCAAAGGTCTCAGAATTATCCATAGTTACCGAGACAAAGAAGGAAATTCAGCACCCATAGAATCAGCCACTACAGACAATGAGGCCGGTAATGAAAGTGAAGGATGACCAAGGAGAAATGGGATCGCAGAAAATCAATGATTATTCAGATGAGACAGGCTAGCATCTAGATACAATACCCGGCCCCATGTTGATGATATGACCTCAAGTGCTTCCAAAGAAGTTACTTTTTAATTCTTATCGGTTCTATTCTTGCCATAAACTCCTGGATAGAAAGAATAGCTGTGCCCTGCCCACCTGGTATTCGTTCTATAGAGAAACGAGCATCTTCATAGCCTTCGCTGGTATGGATTCTGAGGCGGCAATCATTAGCAAAAACCATTTCTTCCAGCATGGCATAAGGAATTACAACTGTATTCCTACTCTCTGTGTAGATGGTGCGGGTAACCGTGTTGTAACCACCGCTATCAAGTTTGGTTGAATGTCGTGTTGAATACGAAGTAATTTCACCATCAACATTGATATCGATACCAGATATGCTCATGTATGTGGCGCCATAACCACTCGTATCAGCGTTATAGCTCATCACAAGAGCCACATAGTCTGGAGCCTTACTAGACCAACGCGCCCCTAACTTTACTTGATTGCCAAATGAACCCTCAGGGTCATAGAGCCAAGTAGGCGATACATCAATGACTGTCGCCTTATCAAACGTAGATGTTTCTTCGTTCACCACACCCAGCCCTGACATTTTTGACACCGAATCAGCCATGCCTGCGCAACCGGATAATTGTGAAATTAGAAGTACAGTAGCAACCACTAAAACGAATCCTTTAAACATGGTTTTTCCTTTTTTAAGTCTGGACAGATACCCGCTAGTTTTTGTTATAGCCATACTCACCACGGCTCAGCATGACTTCCTTCCAATAGTTTTCTCTCTCGATAATGGCCTTATCGTCCGTTTTCATGGGGCGATACTCGAGTAGTGAAAAGACAAAATTATCCCGGGCGTAACCTTTTCCAGTTTTTTTGATTAGCCTGGTCAACTCATCATTCCAACCATGCCCAGTTTTCAGGTAGCAGGACCAGCGTGACCAGATGCCTGAGTCACCATAGGCTGAGCCGACATAACGCTTGCCATTACTTTTATCAGTAATGAGATAAACCCCTTTCACATTTTCGAGGGCGGCCTTCCAGTCACCTTTGACTTGGTCAACAATGGCCTCTAGGGTATTGAAGTCGTGGTTAATATTTTCATAGCCGCAGAAGGCTTCACCGCTGTACGCCATAGGAAGAACTTCGGCGACAGTGATGTTTTCATGATGATTTTCCAACTTTAGAGCTCGTGCACGCCCAGGTCTGTTAAAGTGAACCTTTAACCGCCCTATCATGCCTTCAAATTGTTCTGTTAATTTGACGGTGTAGCTATAAGCCTTTTTGGTACTGTCTCTCGCCAGCACTTCATATACACCGCCAAACAACCAGATATTTTTCTCCTGATAACAGTCAATCAACGAGAAAATAAATTTTCGATTGAAATCATCCTTATCACCTCGCCAGGCATTCCAGTTTTGCCATTCCGCCTTATCCCGAACAAAGACATCAAGTGGATGGTTTTGGCCATTCCAATTGGCTAGATGGACTTTATAGTCCTCAGGGAGTTTTACAGTTGCCAGGTCGCTGAGCGGGATCATCAAGCTCTATCCCATGTTGTCAGACGGGAAAAAACATACACTCTTGGGAAAGGTAATTGATTAAAGTAAAACCATCTGTCCATGCTGATACCCGATAGCTAAATTCATTTTTGCTATAGGGCAGTACATGATAAGAGGTTACTCTTCGGTGTCTGACAAAGATTTAATCTTGGGGAATAAATCACCCACCTCAACATCCAATGCTTTGGCGATGCGAATCAAATTAATCGCGGAGACATTTCGATCACCCCGCTCGACACCACCAAAGTAGGATCGACCAAATTCCATTTCATTAGCAAACGTTTCCTGCGAAAACCCCTTCGCCTTGCGAAGTGTTCGGATCTGTTTGCCCAGTGCGACCAAATGAGGATGGCGAGTCATCCACTCAAGGTAGCGAAAAGGAACTCATACAAACACGCCCTATAAGTACCATTATCAATACAACGATGGGACAGTCAAGACAATTACCTTTGATGCACAAAAAAACCCTTACCCTCTGTGTCTCGTCTTGGCATAGCAGACGCTCAATACTCTCGACTACCTATCTATCACATGGCTCTATAGGGACATGACAACAACAGTACCCACATTAGAATCACTACACAGCCTTACCTCCTCCGAGCTGAGAGAGCACTACCAACACTGGTTTACACAGGCGCCACCGCGACATGCCAGCCAGACCTTCTTACGGTGCAATATCGCTTGGTTTATACAGGCCAAAGAAGAAGGTCATGACCCCATAGCACTTCGCACTACCTTGATCGATCAACTTCAAACCACGCTGGGAATAAACTGCCGTAAACCTAAATTAGCCCAAGGCACACGACTGATACGTGAATGGCAAGGCACCGTGTATGAAGTCACCGTGACCGATAGCGGCTATGTTTGGGAGGGTAGAACCTATAAAAGCCTTTCCCCGATTGCCACAACCATCACAGGCACACGCTGGTCTGGGCCCCGGTTTTTTGGCATCAAGGGACAAGCTCAGGTGTCTTACAATATCTCTGGTGCCTCGCTATGAATCAGACGCCCACTCAACACAAACGCTGTGCTATCTATACCCGTAAATCCTCTGAAGAGGGACTGGAACAATCTTTTAATTCTCTGGATGCCCAGCGAGAAGCGTGCGAAGCCTACGTTCGCAGTCAAGCCGCTGAAGGCTGGGTATTGATAGATACCCTCTATGATGATGGTGGCTTTTCCGGAGGGACGGTAGAGCGCCCTGCCCTACAACAATTACTCAGCGACATTGATAACGGTTTAGTTGATTTAGTGATCGTCTACAAAGTAGATCGACTCAGCCGTTCTCTGGCAGACTTTGTTCGCTTGATTGAACAGTTTGATCAACAGGACATTTCCTTTGTCTCAGTCACCCAGCAGTTCAACACAGCCTCCTCAATGGGGCGACTGACCTTAAACGTTTTACTGTCCTTTGCTCAGTTTGAACGAGAGGTCACTGGTGAACGTATCCGAGATAAGATCGCTGCCTCCAAGAAGAAAGGAATGTGGATGGGTGGTGCTGTGCCCCTAGGCTACGATGTGGTGAATAAACAGTTGGTCGTTAACAAAGTAGAAGTACAGCAGGTCAGCCAGCTGTTTGAACAGTACTTAAACTTAGGTTCAGTAAAAAAACTAAAAGCCTGGGCAGATCAACAAGGTATGGTGAGTAAGCACCGGACAACCCAGAAGCAGCGTCAAATGGGTGGTTGTGCTTTCTCTCGAGGGGCGCTCTACACCATTTTGAAAAACCCTACCTATATCGGCAAAGTCGCTTATCAAAAAGAACTTTTTGAGGGGCAGCATGAAGGTATTATTGAAGGGAAACTGTGGCAACACGTGCAAGCAAAGCTCTGCCAAAATCGACAGCAACAACAACTAAAAACTCACTGCCAGTCCCCTAGCCTACTCGCCGGGCTTCTGTTTGATGATCAAGGCAACCCGATGAGTCCATCTCATTCTAAAAAGGGGAAGAAACGCTATCGTTACTATGTCAGCCAAGCACTACTTCAGTTTAGAGAACAGGATGCAGGGAGTGTCACTCGGCTTGGTGCAAAAGATATCGAAGATATCGCCTTTACCCAATTAAAAGATTTTCTGAGTAACCCAAACCGACTATTGGACGATCTCGATTGTGATGGTTTGTCAGCGACTGACCGTCTGGCATTAACCAAAAATGCTAGGGCTATTGCTAAAAAGTGGGATCATCAGACCACAGAGAAAAAGATTACTTACCTGAAAGACTTTATCCACAAAATTACCGTTAGCCAACATCAAGTCGTTATCCATCTGAGAGGAGAAGAAGTTCTAGCTAGTTGTTTGAAGAAACATTCATTGGGCCAACATAAATTAGATACCTCTAACCCTATAAAGCTCACAATCCCTGTTTACCTAAAACGCTGCGGCATCGAAACCAAACTAATCATGGTTAACGGGCCACCACCTGAAGCACACCCGGCTTCAGTAAAAACTTTGCAGGCAACACTACTCAAAGCCTTAACCTGGAATCAGGAACTCATCACAGGGAAAGTACTATCAGCCTCTGAAATTGCTAAGCGTGAAAAGGTAACAAGCCGTTATGTTACGCACATACTCAAGTTGGCTTTTCTGTCGCCTGAAATTATAAAATCAATTACTCAAGGAACAGTACCTGCCACTTTCAATATGGAAGTCTTTAAAAAATTGGATCTAAAATATGTTTGGAGTGATCAAGAAAAACAGTTGTTAACTTTGCAATGAGCGTTATCGAATCAAAGCGGACATTAGGATTAAAGTTGTGAAAGGAGGCAATTGAAAGTAAAACTAAAAGGGTGCCCATAGATACCTTTGACGAAATAATAGTTATGGGAGGGAAGGTAATAAGTGAATAATTATTCCCCTGAATCGTTTTCTTGAGCTTCACTTTCAGCGATTGAAATCATTTGGGTCAAATTAGTGGATACGAGAAATAATGTCACAATTACGACAACCCAAGAAACAATCGCAATCAATAGGCAAATGACTACAGAATTGAACTTTTCAATATACCCTAAAGAAACCTGAGAAAATGCGCTTAGGAATGCCAAAATTATTGACCAAAAAATTAGTCGTGCAAGATTTTTTAGCGGTTTATAGAACTCTTCTTTACTGTTCTCTGCACGCCGTTTACTGATAACCTTTTGGTATTGTTTGTTATCGTAAACTTCTTTTTTCATTGTTTGAATAATGAAAGACTTCATCGTGAAAAGAAATGTCCCCAGCGTAACACTTGAAAGGAAAAGTGCTGACCTGAATTCTATATGCCAGTCAATCAGAGCTTGAAAACATATACTCATACTACCAACCTTTTAGCAATTTAGTACATTCTAAAATCCAGTCACTGTTCTGCGGTTGCTTCCCAAATATTTGGTCTTTCTCTTTTGCTACTTTTAATAAGTTAGTCATTGCTCCACAATTTTTGTAGTCGAGGACATTACCTTCAGGCAATAACTCGACATAACGGTCGTACTTTAATTTTAAATATTCGTCTTTGTTTTCACCGAGAAGCATAGATAAGTGTTCGCCATCTAGGCCTCGGCCAATGAGTTTCAAAGCCCTAGCGTTATTTGCTTTAGAAAAAAGGTTTGTTGCTGTAATAAGTGGGCCTCTAATAAGGTTTGCCGCAAAATCATTGGAAAGCCTCATTTTGTAGGAAGAGTTTGCAATGAAAGGGTCTAAAGCTGTAAACATTGAACTTGGGGCAAGGGATTCGGTCACTTTGAATTCGGCTTCTCGAATTTCAGAAAACTCATTTACTAGCCGTTTGATATCAGAGTATGACTGTATTGAAATCACCTCAAAACGGCCATTAAACTCCTTTTTAGCTTGCTTTAACTTGTTACCTTTTTTTCCTAACTCGGAAAGCTCTTTCGACTTTTCTTTAATTTTTTCAGAGCGAAGCGAATTATGAACTGGAAATAGAATCCGATATAGGCCGATGACAGATGTTGAAGTTAGGTATGAGTAAATAAGTCCTTTTTTTGAAATGGGGTTTATACAAAATAAAGAAGCTTCGGTAGTTTGTTCTGAAGCTGCCAGCTCTGCCTTAGAAATTATCAAATTCCCTTCATCGTCTCTGAAGGATGAAATTGACCTTTTATCATCTCGGAGAGTAATGATAGCCCCGATAATATAATTGTCGCGTATGTCCGTATAAATTAGATTGGTATGTTCACGAAATTTAAGCTCTTGATCTTCCTTTCTTACGATCTCATGATAAAACTCATCAAATTCAATATTGTTTGAAAGGGCAATTTCGAACCCGAAGGCTTTGACATTTGTTGCGGCCACTATTTTTCCCTGTGTTATTTGATCTGCTCTTTCGCCGATCTTACCATGAGATTAGTTGGCTTAGGCAACTAATCAAGCGACCACAATACTAAAGAGGTCGTACGAATATTTTTTGATCAGTCCCTTGGTTTCGCAGTTTTTGCAGCGCCTGCTTTGGATCGACAGCAGACATGACTATCTTGGCGCAGAAAAAGGCAAAAGCGAAGCGGAATTTAGTGCTTTGAGAAAATCAGATAGGTGGGGGTATTTTTCGGTCTCTACGGTAGCATTTGAGGTAAAATTACGAGGCCAGACTGATGCTATCTAGCTGAATTTTAAAGAGTTTTACCGAGCCTCCATGGAGACATGGAAACCCGGCAGACTGTTTGGCGGTGAGGGAGGGATTCGAACCCTCGATACGTTTCCGTATACACGCTTTCCAGGCGAGCTCCTTCAGCCACTCGGACACCTCACCGTGTTTTTT
>Ga0209273_10003034_pt1 | contig 12079 bp, 11 predicted proteins | sample tdAd471_FD_187126 | JGI IMG/M metagenome (GOLD analysis project Ga0209273, IMG submission 187126) | Marine sediment microbial communities from the Atlantic coast under amendment with organic carbon and nitrate - tdAd47.1 (SPAdes)... | ecosystem: Environmental > Aquatic > Marine > Coastal >...
TGCTAAGCTAATACGCTATGATGCGTCAGTTTGAACTTGTCGAGAAGGTCAAGTCCTACGACCCCGGTGCGGACGAGGACGCGATCAACCGCGCCTACGTTTTCGCGATGAAGGCGCATGGCGCGCAAAAACGCGCCTCGGGCGACCCGTATTTCTCCCACCCCATCGAAGTTGCCGGCATTCTGACGCAATACAAAGTCGATACCGCGACCATCGTCACGGCGCTTTTGCACGACACCATCGAAGACACCGAAGCCACGCACGCCGATATCGAACAGATGTTCGGCGAGGAAACAGCGCGACTCGTCGACGGCGTAACCAAGCTGACGCGGATCAATTTCGTCTCGGACAAGGCCAAACAGGCGGAAAACTTCCGCAAGTTCCTGCTCGCCATGTCCGAAGACATCCGCGTGCTGCTGGTCAAACTGGCCGACCGGCTGCACAACATGCGCACGCTCGGCTACGTCAAGAAACCGGAAAGCCGTCAGCGCATCGCCATGGAAACCATGGATATTTATGCACCGCTGGCCGAGCGCATCGGCATGGGCGAGATCAAGACCGAGCTTGAGGATCTGGCGTTTGCCGAATTGAACCCGGATGCACGTAAATCCGTCGTGCGGCGGCTGGAGTTCCTCCGCAATCAGGGTGGCGATCTGGTGGAACGGATCATTTCCGAATTGCAACGTTTGATGCAAGAGCAGGGGATCGAGGCCAGTATTCAGGGCCGCGAAAAATCGCCGTATTCGATATGGTGCAAGATGCAGCAGCACGACGTCGGCTTCGAACAGCTTTCCGATATCATGGCTTTCCGCATCGTCGTTTCCAGCATTGACGACTGCTACCGCGCGCTGGGCGTCGTCCACGGTGCTTATCGGACCGTGCCGGGCCGCTTCAAGGACTATATCTCGACGCCGAAACCGAACGGCTATCGCTCTCTGCACACCGGTGTATTCGGCCCGGAAAACCATCGCATCGAATTGCAGATCCGCACCCGGGCCATGCACGAAATCGCCGAGAGCGGTGTCGCCGCACACTGGAACTATAAGGAAGGCGGCAACATCGATGCCGCGCGCCGTGACGGGCCGCAATACCGCTGGCTACGGGAACTTCTGGAGATCCTCGAACACGCATCGAACCCGGAAGAATTCCTCGAACACACAAAGCTCGAAATGTTCAAGGATCAGGTTTTCGCCTTCACACCACGCGGTGAACTGATCAGTCTGCCGGCGGGCGCGACACCGGTCGATTTCGCCTATGCCGTACACTCGGAAATCGGCGACCGTTGCGTCGGCGCCAAGATCAACGGCCGTATGATGCCGCTGCGCAGCACGCTCCATAACGGCGATCAGGTCGAGATCGTGACATCAAAAGCGCAGACGCCGTCACCGACGTGGGAGCGTTTCGTGGTATCGGGCAAGGCCCGCGCACGTATCCGCCGCTTCGTACGCATGCAGGAACGCGATCAGTACCAGTCGCTCGGCCGTTCGATCTTGCAGCGCGCTTTCAAGGAATCCGGCAACGACATGACGGAAAAGGGCTTGAACGGCGTGCTCAAGTCTTTCAACCAGCCCAGCGTCGAAGATCTGTGCGCCCAGGTCGGCGCCGGGCACATCACGGCACGCGCCGTTGTCGAGGCTGTCTACCCGCGTCTCAAGACCAACGACAAGTCCGACAAGATCGTGTCGATCTCGCGTTCGCAGCCGAACAAGGGACAGGGTGAAGGCGTACCGATCACCGGCCTGATCCCCGGCATGGCCATGCATTATGCCGGGTGCTGCCATCCACTGCCGGGCGACCGTATCGTCGGTATCGTGACCACCGGCAAGGGCGTCACCATCCACACCATCGACTGCGAAAAGCTGGCACAATACCAGGAAGAACCCGAACGCTGGCTCGATGTCGCATGGGACACGAACGGTGCGGCGCAAAACCATGTCGCGCGGGTCAACGTGACCGTCGTCAACTCACCGGGCACGCTTGGCGATCTGTCGACGCTGATCGCCAAGAACGGCGGCAATATCTCGAACCTCAAGATCGTCGACCGGCAACTCGATTTCTTCGACATGCTGATCGATATCGAGGTCAAGGACGTGAAGCATCTGGCCGATATCATCGCCGCGTTGCGCGCGTCCACGGCCGTCAACACGGTCGAACGCGCCCGGGGCTGATCCGGCCGGGAGCAAATACCGGCCGCCGACACACCTGCCGAAAGGAAATCTTAATGCCTCGGACCTAAGCTCCGTGCAGTTGCATATCGCATCGGAGGGCAGAATGTCCGCACTGCAAATCTGGCCGGATCAGGAGACATCCGATCTCGGCGCTCGGGCTGGATACCGCAAACGCACGGCCAGCCGGGTCAACAATCCGACGCTTTGCATCGCAATTCGCGGCAAGCTCTATCAGACCATCAACTGGAGCCTCGGCGGTATTTTGATCGGCGACTATGACGGCGTGCTCGTCGCCGGCGATACGTTCGAAATCGACGGCATTGGGCGAGCCGGCAAGAAAAACTGGCCGGTCATGATCACCGCGCGGGTCGTGCGTACCGGCGGCGAAACCGGGATGGACCTGGCGGCGCAGTTTCTGACAATCAGCGCGCCCGCTTTCGATATTCTTGAAGGCATCCTGTTGCGCCGACCGCAGTACCAGTCCGCGTAAATACATTCATACTTCGACCGAAAACGAAGTGTTTTCCGGAAACCCGCGCTTATAATCCGCACTCCCTAGCAGCTTGCGGTTTCCGAATGTCGTCCGAGCCATCCCACAAAAGCGTCGAATATCTGCTTCTTCTGGTTCTGGCCATGCTGTGGGGATCGTCGTATCTGTTTCTCAAGATCGCCGTCGAAACCATTCCGCCGATCACCCTGATCGCATCGCGTGTGACCATCGCCGCCGTTCTGCTCAGTGTCATCGTCGTCTGGAAGGGACAGGCATTTCCGCGCGACGCAAAGACCCTGATGCGTCTTCTGCTGCAATCGTTCCTGAATAGCATCGGCGCATGGACCGTGCTGGCATGGGGTCAGCAATATGTCGAAAGCAGCCTGTCCAGCGTGCTCAATTCCACATCGCCGCTGTTCGTGTTCTTCATCACCTTTTTCTTTACCCGTCACGAGACGACTAATCTTTTAAAACTCGTCGGTGCGTGTCTTGGCGTCGGCGGTGTGATCCTGATCGTCGGCACGGATGCGCTGCAGGGACTGGGTCAACAGGTCCTGGCGCAACTGGCGATCCTCGGCGGTGCCATGATGTATGCCTGCGCGGCAATTTACGGAAAGAACTTCAGCCACCTTCGCCCAACCGTCACCGCGGCAGCGACCATGATCTGGGCGGCGGTCTGCCTGATCCCGCTGAGCCTTATTGTCGAACGACCGTGGACACTGGTGCCGACAACGCAATCCCTTTGGGCGGCATTGGCGCTTGGTGTATTCTGTACGGGCTTGGCGTTGCTTATTTACTTCCGGCTTCTGCACACGCTGGGTTCGTTGGGCACCGCCAGCCAAAGCTACCTGCGCGCCGGGGTCGGCGTGGTGCTGGGAATCGTCGTGCTCGGCGAACACATCACGCCGGTGATGGCGTGCGGTATCGGCGCGGCGTGGCTGGGAGTCGTCTTGATCAACCTGCCGGCACGCAAAAAGCCGTCAGCCGCTACTCAGGAATAAAGTTTATCGGGATCGACTTCGACGTCGGCAATGACGACGATTTCCCCGTCACGAACGGCATTGAAGAAACAGTTGCGCCGTCCCGTGTGGCAGGCCACGCCGGTCTGATCGACCTGAAGCAGAATCGTATCGTTGTCGCAATCCCAGCGGAATTCCTTCAGCGCCTGAATCTGCCCCGACGTCTCGCCCTTGCGCCACAGCTTGCCGCGCGAACGCGACCAGTAGCAGACTCGTCCGGTGGCAAGGGTCTCGCGTATGGCATCTGCGTTCATCCACGCCATCATCAAGACCTCGCCGGTATCGGCCTGCTGCGCAATCGCAGGAACCAGCCCGTCTTTATTAAAAGCGAGGTCGTCGATGATGTTGTCTGCGATATCGTCACTCATTGTCATCTCGGTTATCTCGCGGCATTGAACTTCTCGAAGCCGGCAGAGAGGTTGCCGATCAGATCGGCCGGGTCTTCCAGACCGATGTGATAACGCACCACGGGACCGGTGCCTGTCCACGGCGTGGCCGTGCGGATCTTCGCCGGATAGCTGGCAATCGCCAGGCTTTCGTATCCCCCCCAGCTCGCACCGATCCCGAACAGATCGTAACTGTCGAGCATCGCCGCCACAGCCGCCTTCGGTGCATCGATCAGCTCGACACCGAACAATCCGCTGGCGCCGGTAAAGTCGCGCTTCCAGAGCGCATGGCCCGGGTCATCGGGCAGGGCGGGATACATGACTCGCCGAACCTCGTCACGTCCCTGCAGCCATGTTGCAACCTCGAGCGCGTTCTTCTGATGCTGTTCAAGACGCACGCCGATGGTCCTGAGACCGCGCTGTCCCAAATAACAATCATCAGGCGCGGCATGGTAGCCGTAGCTGTTCGCCATGCCCTTAAGCGCCTGATAGTGCTCTTCCGTCGCCACCGTCACGGTGCCGAGCATGGCGTCGGAATGACCGACAGTGTATTTCGTCGCCGCCTCGATGACGACATCGACGCCGACCGAGAGCGGCTTGAAGAAGTATCCGGACGCCCAGGTATTGTCGATCAACGTCACAGCGCCGGATCCTTTGACCGCCTCGACGATGGCAGGCACGTCCATGACTTCGAACGTTACTGACCCCGGGCTTTCCATGTAGACGACGACGGTGTTGTCTCGCAGCAAATCCTTGATGCCGGCACCGATGTGCGGGTCGTAGAATTCAACCTCGACCCCGGCGCGTTTCAGAATATTGCCGGACACGCGCGATCGCGTCGGCCCATAGACCGTATCGGCCACCAGAACATGATCGCCGTTCTGCACGAAGGTGCTCATGGCACCGGCGATCGCCGCCAGCCCGGACGGATAGGACACCGTTTTGTGGCCTTCGTGCAGCGCCGTGACGGCGGCTTCGAATGCAAATTGCGTCGGTGTGCCCGAACGTCCGTACTGCGGACCGCTGTACGGCGGCTTGTCGCGGGTCTCGAACTGTTCCAGAGTCGGGAACGTGATCGTCGACGCGTGATAAACGGGCGGATTGACCACGCCGTGGTTTTCTTCCGGGTTGAGCCCGGCATGCGCCAGGATCGTGTTCTGACCGTATCCGCTCTTCTTTTCGTCGCTCATCTGTTCCCTCGCTTTATTGCAGAACGGAGACATTAACCGAGCACAGCCTGCTTGGCGATAGGGCCGTTTTCAGCGCCTTTGCAGCGCAGTTTACCATTTCGCCGGTGCGGTAGTGCCTTGTGATCCATTAAGTATTGTTATGGTTACATTGCGTTTCGTCTTGAGGCACGTTTGCGAATCGTGGTACGGATTCGGGTCTGCTGGGGGACTGGTTTGTTTTTCCGGTTGGGCAAAAACCTAAAATGAAGTCTTCAGGGAGCTTTATAACTATGAAGAAAACTGCATTTATTTCGGCAGCTGCTGCGGCAGTTGTGGCGCTCGGGGCAACCGTCGCCAGTGCCGGTACGCTGGAAGATGTCCGCGCGCGCGGTGAACTGCGTTGCGTGGTGTCGACCGGTCTTGCCGGTTTTGCATACACGGATTCCGCTGGCGTTTATCAGGGCTTTGACGCCGATTTCTGCCGCGCCACCGCTGCTGCGGTTCTTGGCGATGCCAGCAAGGTCAAATTCGTTCCGGCCACCGGCAAAACCCGTTTCACGATCCTGAACTCCGGTGAAGGTGATGTGCTTTGGCGGAACACCACCTGGACGTACGTTCGTGACGTCGACGTCAAACTGACGTTCGTCGGTGTGAACTACTACGATGGTCAGGGCTTCATGGTTCCGAAATCGCTTGGCGTTAAATCCGCCAAGGATCTCGACGGCGCCACGGTCTGCATCCAGACCGGCACCACCACCGAACTGAACCTCGCCGACTTCTTCCGTACCAACAAGATCAAGTACGAGCCGGTTCCGATCGAAACCAACGACGAGTCGCGCACCAACTACCTTGCCGGCCGTTGCGACGTTTACACGACGGACGCTTCCGGTCTCGCGGCGACACGTTCGACCTTCCCGACACCGAAGGATCACGTGATTCTTCCGGAAATCATCTCCAAAGAGCCGCTCGGCCCGGCCGTCCGTCAGGGCGACGATACCTGGGGTGACATCATCCGCTGGACGCTGAATGCGACCGTCGCGGCTGAAGAACTCGGTATTACGCAAGCCAACGTCGCCGAACTCGCCAAGGGTACGAACAATCCGGAAATCAACCGGATGCTCGGCACCGAAGGTGATTTGGGCGCGATGCTCGGTCTTGAAAAAGATTGGGTACAAAAAGTGATCGGTGCTGTCGGTAACTATGGCGAAATCTTCGAACGTCATATCGGCGCAAGCACGCAGATTGGTCTCGAGCGCGGTCTTAATGCGCTTTGGACGCAAGGTGGCCTTCAGTACACGCCGCCGTTCCGTTGATCCGGAACGAACCGTCAGCCTAGGCTGACGGCTTGAGCTTTGCGGGTGGGCTTCGGCTCGCCGAACGTCCACCCGCGTTGCTCACGCTCTCAACACCAAAGTCGATAACGGCGTAAAATGGTGACGGAGCAGGGAGGTGTCGCAGGGACGGCCATTTATTCGGACGCCCTTGCTGTGTGTATAACCGGGGGACGGACGGCCAATGAACACGACCACCGCGGACCATGACGTAGACGGGCGCTCTGCGCTCAGTAAACTATGGAATAACCGCGAAGCACGATCAGTCATCTTGCAGATCCTTACGATGGCAGCCCTGATCGGCTTCTTCGCATTTATCCTTTCAAACGCAGTCGCCAATCTGGCGGCAGTCGGCAAAACCTTCAGTTACGATTTTCTCTCTACGCCGGCGAGCTATGATATTAACCAGTCGCTGATCGATTACACATCGCGTGACACGCACTTACGCGCCGGCGTGGTTGGTCTGCTGAACACATTGCTGGTAGCCGCTTGCGGAATCATTCTCGCGACAATACTGGGGTTCATCCTGGGGGTGCTTCGGCTTTCGCCTAACTTCCTTTTAAACCGTATCAGTTACTGCTTCATCGAATTCACGCGTAACGTTCCGGTACTGCTGCACATCCTGCTGATCCATGGCATACTTGTGCACTCCCTGCCGCACCCGAAAGTCGCGAGCACGGAATTTAATCTTTGGGACCTGTTCTACTTGTCGAACCGTGGCGTATTCGCCCCGAAACCGATTATGGAACCGCTGTTCTGGGCAACAATTATCGCCTTCTTCGCCGGTATCGGATTTACGATCTGGTTCAAGCGCTACGCTAAGAAGGTGCAGGATGCGACCGGCAAGATCTACCCGGTATTCTGGATTGGCGTTGCTGCGATCATCGGCTTACCGGTTATCGTGTATCTTGTGACCGGCATGCCGATCGTCTGGGACGTTCCGGAATTCCAGCGCTTCAACTTCAAGGGCGGTATGGTTTTGCTGCCGGAGTTCATGGCGCTTTGGCTGGCCTTGTCTCTGTATACATCTGCATTCATTGGTGAAATCGTGCGTTCGGGCATCATGTCCGTCAGCCACGGCCAATGGGAAGCCGCCGGCGCGCTCGGCATCAAGCGGAGCCGCACTCTGAATCTGGTCATTATTCCTCAGGCGCTCAGGGTAATCATCCCGCCGCTGACCAGCCAGTATCTGAACCTGACCAAGAACTCCTCGCTCGCCATTGCCATCGGCTACATGGACGTCGTCGCCACAATCGGCGGTATCTCGTTGATGCAGACCGGCAAGGAGATGGAGACAATGATCATGGTGATTGCGATCTATCTCGTAATTTCTCTGATCATCTCGGCATTCATGAACTGGTACAACAAACGTATCAAACTGGTAGAGCGGTGAGGGAGATAGACAATGAGTGAAGTCGCACAACACTATACTCCCGGGACACACCCGGACATGCCACCGCCAGTGGGCCAGCGGGGCATTATTCTCTGGCTACGCAAGAATTTGTTCTCGTCGTGGATGAATTCTCTGGCCACGCTGATCGGCATATATCTGCTCTACAAGATTATACCGCCGCTGGCGAACTGGGCCGTCATCGATGCCGTTCTCGAGGCAGGCAACCGTAACGAATGCAAGGCCATCGCCGACGGTGCCTGCTGGGCGTTCATCAAGGACCGCTTCAGCATTCTGGTTTACGGGTTTTATCCCGAATCGCTCAGATGGCGGGTGGACCTGTCGTTTATCCTGCTGGCTGCGGCATTGGTGCCGATCCTTTTCGATCATATCCCGTTCCGCAAACCGGGTTTGATCTTCTCTTGCGTCTATCCGTTCATCGCCGGTTGGCTGTTGTTGGGCGGCATGGGGCTGGAGCCTGTCGGCACCGACGAGTTCGGCGGTATGATGCTAAACACGGTGGTCGGCGTGACGGGTATCGCGTTCTCGCTGCCGATAGGTGTCCTTCTGGCATTGGGCAGGCAATCGCATTTGCCGATCGTCAAATCGATTTCGGTCTGCTTTATCGAGTTCATCCGGGGCGTGCCACTGATTACACTGCTGTTCGTTGCCTCGACCATGCTCAACTACTTCTTGCCGCCCGGCACCACGTTCGACCTGCTTTTGCGGGTGCTGATCATGGTGACACTGTTCTCTTCGGCTTATATCGCCGAAGTGGTGCGTGGTGGTCTTCAGGCGATCCCGAAAGGGCAGTACGAAGCCGCCGACAGCATGGGGCTTAAATACTGGCAATCGATGCGGCTGATTATTCTGCCGCAGGCCTTGAAGATTTCCATCCCCGGTATCGTCAACACCTTCATCGGTCTGTTCAAGGACACGACGCTGGTGCTGATCATCGGTCTTCTCGACGTTCTCGGGATCGGTCGTTCGTCAATGGCCGATGCGCAATGGAACGGGCTGTCAAACGAAGTCTATGTCGCCATCGCGCTCTTCTTCTTCGTCGCTTGCTTCGGCATGTCGCGTTATTCGATCTATCTCGAAGGCAAACTCGACAAGGGGCACAAGCGCTAGAGAGCGCTATGGATACAAGCGCAAAAGCGCAGCAGGGAAAGGATTTATAATTATGGGTGAAGCCAATACAGCAACCGCTTCGGTGCAATCATCCGCCGGCAGTGACGATCTCATCGAGATCATCGGCATGCACAAGTGGTATGGCGATTTCCACGTCCTCAAGGACATCAACCTGAGTGTTAAAAAAGGTGAGCGGATCGTTATCTGCGGTCCGTCCGGTTCCGGTAAATCGACCATGATCCGCTGCATCAACCGTCTGGAAGAACACCAGAAAGGTCAGATCATCGTCGACGGCATCGAGTTGACGAACGATCTCAAGCAAATCGACGCGATCCGCCGCGAAGTCGGTATGGTGTTCCAGCACTTCAATTTGTTTCCGCACCTGACAGTGCTGGAAAACTGCACCTTGGGACCGATCTGGGTGCGTCAGACGCCGAAGGCAGAAGCCGATGCGACGGCCATGGAGTACCTCTCCAAGGTCAAGATTCCCGAACAGGCTCACAAGTACCCGGGACAACTTTCCGGCGGTCAGCAGCAACGTGTCGCCATCGCGCGCTCGCTATGCATGAACCCGCGCATCATGCTGTTCGATGAGCCGACCTCGGCGCTCGATCCGGAAATGATCAAGGAAGTGCTCGATACCATGATCGAACTCGCGGAAACCGGCATGACCATGCTCTGCGTGACGCACGAAATGGGCTTCGCGAAGACCGTTGCCGACCGCGTCATCTTCATGGACGGCGGTGAGATCATCGAGTCCAACGACCCGCATGAGTTCTTCGAGAATCCGCAGCATGACCGAACCAAGCTCTTCCTGAGCCAGATTCTCGGTCACTAAGCGCAAACGAATATCCCAGAGGGGGGATGGTGAGACGGTCCGCACTTCGGAAACGAGGCGGGCCGTCTCTCATTAAGCGTTAAATAATTCGTAGGCCCTCAGTCGAAAATGCCGAGCGCCTGTGGGTCGGCGATGACCCGGGTTTTCTGATCGTAAACCTCGAAACCGCCGCGCTGATAGACCTGCAAAGCGTTCGGGTGATCCAGATTGCAGGTGTGTACCGTCAGCCGCGCCGGACCGCGTGACCAGGCATCGTCGATGGCGGTGCGCAACAAATACGCCCCGTAACCCTGGCCGATGAATTCCGGGATCAGGCCGAAATAAACCAGATCGACTTCACGCCCGCCGTCGTTTTCACCGAGCTCGTAGTACCCGGCGGGAACACCGCCGACATACAGAACGACAACGTCGATATGATCCGCCTGAATGGCGTCGCGAAGCTCGTCATCGGAGATGATGCGGCGCTCCCACCATTGGTGACTGGCACCGACCGTGTTGTAGAGATAGCGGTAAAACGACACGGTGGGCTTTTCCGCGCGCATCAGGGCCAACGGGCCGAGTGGGGTGGGTGGCGGCGGCGAGGCCGGCGGCGCGGTCATTTCCAGATACGTGATGACCGTCTCGATTTCGGGTGCCTGTGCCGCCATTCGCCGTTCAACCGGTTTCGATCGGCGTGTCGTGACGGCTGCCCCATTCCGTCCACGAACCGTCATAAATCGCCATTTCGCTTTCGCCGATCAGGTAAGCGGCCAGCGCGATCACGCAGGCCGTCACACCGGACCCGCAACTGGCCACGGTCTGTTTTTTGAAATCGACACCGGCCTCGGCAAAAATATTTGCGATCTCGTCGGCGGAGCGCATCGTAAAGTTGGCATCCTTGTCCATCAGCATGTTGAACGGCAAGTTGACGCTGCCGGGAATATGTCCCTTGCGCAGTCCCGCGCGCGGTTCGTCGCCGGTACCGGCGAAACGGTCCGCGCTGCGCGCGTCGATAACCTGCTCGCGCTGCGCCGTGCAATTATCAATCACCTGCTCGACCGAGCGGACGAGGAAATTATTCATACGTGGCGTGAAATGACGTTCCTTCGGCACCGGCGGCAGATCATCGGTCGGCCGCCCCTCGGCCAACCATTTCGGCAAGCCGCCATTGAGCACGGACACGTCCTCGTGACCGTACAGACGGAACATCCACCAGACCCGGCACGCCGCGCTGGAGCCGCCGTTAACGTCGTAAACGACGATGCGATTGCCGTCGCCCAGGCCCAGCTTGCGCACCCGGCTCGAGAATTTTTCCGGTGACGGAATCATATGCGGCAAATCGCTGCTGTCGTCGGCGATATCGTCGATATCGAAAAAGACCGCGCCGGGAATATGGCAGTCGCGGTACTCGGCTTTGGCGTTACGGTCGACTGTCGGCAGAAAACTGCTGGCATCGACGATCCGCACGTCCGGTGCATTCAAATGCTCGGCAAGCCATTCGGTCGAAACGAGCGCATCAGGATTGGCATAATTCATAATCTACTCCAGCCAGGAAGGTACCGGCAGGTTCTTGTCTTTCAAGAACGCCGGATTGAAGAGCTTCGATTGATAACGGGTGCCGGAATCGCACAGGATTGTGACGATCGTATGCCCCGGGCCCAAATCCTTGGCGAGACGCACGGCACCGGCGACGTTGATCGCGCTCGATCCACCGAGACACAGGCCTTCGTGGCTCAACAGATCGAAGACCAGAGGCAAAGCCTCCTCGTCGGGGATCATGTAGGGATATTCAACGGAGATATCCTCGATGATCGGCGTGACTCGTCCAAGCCCGATCCCCTCGGAAATCGAACCGCCTTCGGACGCCTTGGCTTCACCGTGCTTGAACAGGTTATACATCGCCGCGCCCAACGGGTCGGCACAGCCGATCGCGATCTTCGGGTTCTGTTCCTTCAGGTATGTCGACGTTCCGGCCAGCGTGCCGCCGGTGCCGACGGCACAGATGAAACCGTCGACCTTGCCGTCGGTCTGGTGCCAGATTTCCGGCCCGGTGCTCAGGTAGTGCGCCTTCCTGTTGGACAGGTTGTTCCACTGATCGGCGAACAGACAGCCCCCCTCGGCGGTCTCGGCGGTTTCCTCGGCCAGACGGCGGGCAATGTGCTGATAATTGTCCGGGTT
>Ga0209273_10003035_pt1 | contig 12077 bp, 10 predicted proteins | sample tdAd471_FD_187126 | JGI IMG/M metagenome (GOLD analysis project Ga0209273, IMG submission 187126) | Marine sediment microbial communities from the Atlantic coast under amendment with organic carbon and nitrate - tdAd47.1 (SPAdes)... | ecosystem: Environmental > Aquatic > Marine > Coastal >...
GGCCCTATCGTTGGATAATGATTTTCAGGCCCTAGGAGCTTCACCATGCACGATTTGTCATTGCTGGCCATTATCTGGCTGGGAGTTTTTGCCGCATCTTTTGCTGCCCACCACACCCGGCTGACCCCAGTACTCTGGTACCTGTTTTTCGGTGCGATCATGGTCAATCTCGGTTGGCTACCGGAACAAATGCCGGTCTTTATCCAGGATTTTTCGGAGTTGGGCATCATTCTTATCATGTTTGCCCTGGGGTTTGAGGAAAATACCGGCAATTTTCTCAGCAGTATCAAGCGAAGCTGGGGTATCGCCTTTTTTGGCGCGGTGGCGCCATTTACGGTGGCGTATTTTGCCACTCTCTATTTCTGGGGCGACAACAACATGGCCCTGCTTTGTGGGTTGGCCATGACCGCCACAGCCGTCTCGCTGACCATGGTGTCACTCAAAACCGAAGGGCTCAGCAAAACCCCGGCAGCCACCGGCATTATGACCTCTGCGGTGTTGGACGACATCGCCTCCCTGGCGCTGGTGGCCGTGATGGTGCCCATGGCCACAGGGGAGGCCAGCCTGTCGTTTGCGGGTATCGCGCTGGTAGTGGGTAAAGCGCTGATGTTCTTTGTGCTGATTACCTTTCTCGGTGCCTGGCTGTTCCCCGCCAGTGAGGGTTGGGTTGCGAGAATTCCTTTTATCGGCCATTTCAGTCTGCGTCAGATCTTGTCCATGGCGCGCGGCGAATACACGGTGCTGGCGTTGCTACTGGTAGCGGTTCTGGTGGCGATTACCGGGCACCATTTCGGTTTTCACCCAGCAGTGGGAGCCTACATGGCGGGCCTGGTGATCAAACGGGAATACTTTGACTTCCACCCAGGTGAACAGATCGACTTTCACGGCCAGGCCAAACAGATTATCGATAACGTGGCTTTCTCATGGATTGGCCCCGTGTTTTTTGTCTCTCTCGGCACCAAACTGGTATTTGATTTCGACGTATTTATTTCCGTGTTGCCCCAGGGCTTGTTGTTATTCGTTGGCCTGTTTTTGGGTCAGGTGCTCTCCGCATCACTTGCCGCGCGCTATACCGGCAGTTTTGATTGGCCTGCGAGCTGGATGATCGGTTTCGGCATGCTGGGACGAGCCGAGCTGGCGTTTGTGGTCATGGATATCGCCTATGTTCAATACCACATCATGACGGTCGACGCCTTTTACACACTAATGCTTTGTGCCTTTCTGCTGAATGTATCCGTACCGCTCACCATTCGTTGGTGGAAGAAAAAATATGGTGAGGCTGCTTATACCTGACGCCAATAGCAGTTGTTGTGCGGTGTTGCTCAGCTATTAGAACGTTGCCGATGGGCGGTGAAAAATAACAGTTTTTCCAGGGCGGGGTTCTGGTATCACCGGCTTTTCCATATTCTGGCCACAGCCCGCTCGTTGCCCAGCCAGCCAACAATTTCGCACACTGAGCCCACCACAAAAAATACCGTGGTGGGAAGAAGCCCGGCGGTAGCCTCTGCAGTGATTGACGCGAACAGGCAGCCGGATGATAGCAACAGAAACAGAAGGCCCAAGGCAATCAGAATTTTTCGGTGGGATGATCGATAAACGTATTCATCGCTGCCAGATTCAAATGGGTTAAGCACCGGGGCAAACAGTTTTCGGAGAAGTGCTCTCATGACGGGCCTTGATCAGCGTAAAAAGAAGGTGTTCATCATACCGCAATTGTCGTCAGGCACGCGGTGATTCAACAACGAGAGATCAATGTTATTGGGTCGCGTCAGTGCAGATGTGGATAGCAATAGGCGGTTAACGGGGACTGAACGTAATAACTCCAAAGGTTGCTATACTCTGCCACGCTCAAAAAAAGGTGGGAGTGAGTAAATGCAGATTAAAGATAAAGTTGCAGTGATAACAGGTGCGGCCAGCGGCATTGGTCAGGCAGTTTCTACCCTGCTGGCCGAGCGTGGCGTCAAAAAAATTGCCGTGGTGGATATGACTGATCGTATCGACGCGGTGGCTGCGGATATCAATGCCCAGGCCGGGCGCGATGTCGCCGTGCCGTTTCAGGGCAATGTCACCGATGCCGAGTTTCGCCAATCGGTGTATGACCAGATGGAAAAGGATCACGGGGTCGTCAGTATCTGCGTACCCGCTGCCGGTATTACCCGCGATGACCTCGCTGTTCGCGTTAACAAGGAAAGCGGTAAGGCCAGCATTTATCCGCAGGAAAATTTCGAAATGGTGGTCAGCGTCAACCTGATCGCCCCGGTCTATTGGGCCATGGAATTGATTGCCCGCGTTGCCGAACATCGTGCCGCCAACGGCCTGAAAAAATGGGCTGCCAGTGAAGGTGTACAGGGCACAGTAATCTTTATCGGCTCCATTTCATCCCAGGGCAACAAAGGGCAGGTGTCCTACGCTTCCACCAAGGCGGGGCTGGAAGGTGCGGCCTCGACCCTGGCCAAAGAGGCCACCTTCCACGGTGTGCGCTGTGGCGTAATTCACCCCGGATTTACCGATACCCCAATGGTCCGCGCCATGGGCGATGACTATATCGAGAAATATATTCTGCCCTATACCCAACTTGGGCGACTGATCAAACCAGAAGAAATCGCCGATGCTATCTGCTTTATGATTTCCAACTCGGTGGTTTCAGGTGAGCTCTGGGCTGATGCGGGTTGGCATCCTTCGGCTTGATTTGAGGTTGAGTTGCAGTGCACTAAGGGGCTGCTGTTTTGATTCTGCACCTTGGATACAAAAGGCCGCGCAATGCGCGGCCTTTTTGTTAAAGTTTGATCTGACCCCACTTATTTGATCTGACCCCACTTATTTGCCACTTATTTAAATATCGGCGCAGTAAAGACTAATTTTGGTTCTGGGATCAGGTTAAAAAAGCCGCGCATAGAACGGTTTTTTAATTGTTGGGGGAAAGTTTGATCTGACCCCAAATATCAAAAATGGCTAAGCCATGAAAAAACGAAACGGAGCTCTCAGTGTCCATCTTGTGCGACTTGTTAGAGCAATTTTCTAGTTAATGACGCTTGGGTTTGGCAATATAAAATACCATTGTCCATTTGCTAATTTTAAAAAATGTAAGCTGCCGTAAAAAAATGGTGCAGCACCCATCTTTCCACAAGTCATAGTGCTCACTATGACATCAGGCTTGGTTGTTGTGAAAAAGTTTTTATACCTTTCGTACTCAGGATTACTCTCAGTAAATTCGCGCATATACGAAAAATAAACGCTCTCGCTAACAATGAAAGGACCTTTTCCTTTTGTTATTCTTTCTCCTAAATCCTTATAGGCCAAAGTATCTAAGCTTTCATTTATATATAACTTTCTAAATGACTTTTCATCTCTGGAATTGCTGTAAATGAAAGCTTCTTTAAATAAATTGATCTGCACTTCTGTAAGTTGTTTGCTGCCTAAAACCTTGCTAATTGAAATATCATTATTGCATTCAGTTTTGCTAAGCTCCAGAAGCGGGTCATTTGGAAACTTGTGTAGCTTTTTAAAAGTGATGCTTAACTCTTTATTTTCAGATGCATTAATTGCTGTGCTTGCAAGAAGCATTACTGCTAACCAAATAATTTTCAATGATGTTTCCATAAGTTTTCGTCCGATTTTTATTTAAATGCTCCGAGCTGTTCTAACGCCCGCAAGTGGGGCATGTTTTGAGTCTCATTAGAAAGTTTGTCCCTGACTGCTTGCGGCTGCTATGTTTCGAGTCCGCGAGACTGGATAATTCCATTGCACACATACAGGCAACTTCTGAAAACTTCTTCAGTTTTTTCAAAAAAGCTATCATTCAAAGTCAGTTCTTGGTGTCCGCCACTATAGTATTTGAGAATGTACCCATCATGGAGGTCGTGTATGACCTGGCCATGAGCGAACGCATTTCTCCATAGCATTAGCTTATTTAGATTCGCCTTTAGCTCTTTAATACCATCGGGCTCGAGAAGCTCAAACTGTTCAAGCATCCTAGTGAAAGCCTTTCGCTTAAAGGAAAAAGGAAAATCTGATGTGCCAACGACTTCATTAATAAAAAAATCTCGCTTAACCTTGGACTCTTTGAACAAGTACTTGCTCATAGCCTCAATAATTCGATCTTCGATCGTAATCATTGCTGCGAGTATTTCAGATCGGTTTTTTTCGATAACGGATATATCTTCTGTCGGCGTGGACGGAAAGCCTTGAGTTTTATCCTCGCGATCCAGATTTAGCCGGTATGTAATCGCTTTGGGAAAGTTGAACTCTCTCATACAAACATAACAGCTAAATAGGCAGTACAGTGACGTATAACTTTGCGTCACTATGCCAACTATTACGTGAAGTGATTTGTCTGGCTTGAAAGGTAGCATCCTGTCTCATATCACTGATATCCCTGTCGTGATGTGTTGTGCCTAAGAGAAAGTTGGCACGGCGATTAACTATTTCGAAAATATACCGCAATAAATTAGCGGTGGATAGAAAGGCAGTTGAATAGGGCCAGTGTTTATCCCTGCACCGGCTGATCAAACCCCAGATTACCCATCTCGATGCCGCGGCGGAAGTCTCGCATATGTTTTTCCATCCACTCTTCGGCTTTGTTTTCATCGCCCGCACAGATTGCATCGTAGACATGTTGGTGGGCGACCAGAATGCGTTCGCCGGGGGACAGGGCGCGGATAATGGCGCCCCAGGCGGGGTAGAACAATTCATTGAGGGGTGCGCGGGCCAGCAGCAGGGCATGGTTGTGGGTGGCTTCGGCCACCAGATTGTGAAATTCGATTTCCACTTCCAGCAGGGCATCGTGATCGTCCATTACCTGTTTGGTGCGCACCAGATTGTCGGCCAGTAATTGTTTTTCTTCTTTGGTGGCAGAAAGGCAAGCCAGCTTGCCCGCCAGCGGTTCCAGCCCCATGGCTACCTGCCACAGTTCTTCAAAGGTGACCTGATGCATCAGCATCGCCGAACTCACCGATCGGCCTATGGCTTCGGTGCCGGGCAGGGTGACGACAAGACGTTTGCGACCGGCGCGGCCGAGGATGCCGCCGTGTTCCAGCAGGCGAATGGCTTCCCGCACGGTGGAGCGGGTGACGCCAAACTGTTCTGCCAGATCGGTTTCTGTGGGCAGCAGGTCTCCCGCGGCAATTTCCCCGCTGACGATAGCGTTGCGAATTTTCTCGCTGACCACTTTGTAGGCGGGTTGGTGGGCGAGCCGATCAAAACTGACAGTTGGGGGCATGGTGTGGTTTTCCTATGGCGACGGCACGGCCGCTATTTTCTTATCAATACGACTGAGAATAACAGACTTTCCTATAATTGACATATTGTCCGACAATATGTCAGCATCGTATGGTCTATGAATAATAGGTGGAGTCTGACGTGTCTGAGATCAGAGCTCCGCAAACGCTATCTCGGGGGTAGCCATGACTGCTGTCATACCAGAACAACAGCAACAACCGGCGGCTGAAACCACGCCGCTACGCATTGTGACCGCGGCTTCACTGTTCGATGGCCACGATGCCGCCATTAATGTGATGCGACGGCTGATTCAGGCCAGTGGTGTGGAGGTGATTCACCTTGGCCACAACCGCAGTGTTGACGATGTGGTGCGGGCGGCGATTCAGGAAGATGCCGATGCGATTGCCATCAGCTCTTACCAGGGCGGGCACATGGAGTATTTCCGCTACATGATGGCACTGTTGCAGGAGCACAACGCCGGGCACATTCAGGTGTTTGGAGGCGGTGGCGGCACTATTACTCTGGAAGAAATTGCCGAGCTGGAAGCGGCTGGGGTGAACCGTATTTACCACCCCACCCACGGTATGGAAATGGGTCTGACCGGCATGATCGAGGATCTGGTGGCTCGGGCGAGGCAGGCGCGGGCCGCGACGCTGTCGCCATCTTCCCCGAATATCGATGATGAAATTGCCGTGGCGCAGATGATATCTGCCATCGAGGAAGGGGCTGTGTCCGACGCCGAACTGGCGCGGCTGAAAAAAACCTGGCAGCTGGCCGCGGGGAACACCCCAGTGGTCGGTGTGACCGGTACTGGTGGGGCAGGCAAGAGCAGCACGGTGGATGAGTTGTTGAGCCGTTTTTTGTTGCATCGCCCGGATATGCGGATTGCCGTGCTGGCGGTGGACCCGACGCGCCGCCGTACCGGCGGGGCGTTGCTCGGCGATCGCATCCGTATGAACAGCCTGTCATCAACGCAAATTTATATGCGCTCCATGGCTACACGTCGCCAGCATCTGGCCACCAGCGAAATGCTCGGGGACGTTACCCTGTTTCTGAAATCCCTTGGCTACGATCTGGTGTTGGTGGAAACCGCTGGTATCGGCCAGAGCGATTCCGAGATTGTCGATCTGGTGGATTTCTCCCTGTACATCATGACCAGCGACTACGGCGCGGCCAGCCAGTTGGAAAAGATCGACATGATCGATTACGCCGACATGGTGATTCTCAACAAATACGACAAGCGCGGTGCCGAAGATGCCCTGCGGGATATTCGCAAGCAGTGGCAGCGCAATCGCAATGCCTTTGATGTCAGTGGTGACCAGATTCCGGTGTATCCCACCATCGCCAGCCAGTTCAACGACCCCGGTGTGAATCGTGCCTTCTACCACCTGTGCCGCTTGCTGGTGAACAAGGCAGGTCTGGATGAGCAGCGTTGGTTGCCGCCCTCCGGTGATGAGCTTGAGGAATCACGGTCTGTAGCGTTAATTCCCGGCAGCCGGGTGCGCTACCTGGCGGAAATCAGCGAAAGTGCCCGACAGGTGAAAGCCCGAAATGTGCAGCAGGCGGAACTGGCAGCTATGGCTTACCACCATTACCAGGTGCTGGGTGAGCTGGATGATCCACAGCGCCCGGAACCTCTGGGGCTTTACCAAGCGTCCGCGTTAACCGACGTTGAAGTGGACAACACCTTGCGTACCCTGCGCCAGCGTTATAACGCGGCAGTTTCCGATCTCAGTGGTGAATCCATTCGCCTGTTGCAGGAATGGCCCACCCGAAAGGCTGGAGTTGAGGCCGACCAGTACTGTTACCAGGTGCGCGGTAAGGACATCACGGGTGATAACTATGTGGAATCCCTCAGTCACCTGAAGATTCAGAAAATTTCACCGCCGCCCTACAAGGACTGGGGTGAGCTGCTGGCCTTCCTTCTGGCGGAAAACCTGCCCGGCAGTTATCCCTACACCGCCGGAGTCTTTCCCTATCGGCGCGCGGGGGAAGATCCCACCCGCATGTTTGCCGGCGAGGGTACGCCGGAGCGCACTAACCGCCGTTTCCATTACCTGTCACGGGGGCAGGCCGCTGCACGACTGTCCACCGCGTTTGATTCGGTGACCCTGTACGGCGCTGATCCGGACCCACGCCCCGATATCTGGGGCAAGGTGGGTAATTCCGGGGTGTCGATCGCCACCCTGGACGATATGAAGAAACTCTATTCCGGTTTCGACCTGTGCGCGCCGACCACCTCCGTGTCGATCACCATCAACGGTCCGGCGCCGATGATTCTGGCGTTCTTTATGAACACCGCCATCGATCAGCAGGTGGAGAAATACCTGAAAGAAAATAATCTCTGGGATGAGACACAGCAGAAACTCGATGCCTGGTTCGGCGACAAACCGCGCCCTCAGTACGCCGGTGACTTGCCCGAGGGGCACAATGGCCTGGGTCTGGCGCTACTGGGTATCAGCGGTGACAAGCTGGTGGATGCCGAAACTTATGCACGCATCCGTGCCGAAACCCTGGCGGCGGTGCGCGGCACTGTGCAGGCGGATATTCTCAAGGAAGATCAGGCCCAGAACACCTGTATTTTCTCCACAGCCTTTGCCCTGACCATGATGGGTGATGTGCAGGCATTCTTTATCGACAACAAGGTGCGCAACTACTACAGCGTATCGGTGAGTGGCTATCACATCGCTGAGGCCGGGGCCAACCCGATCTCGCAGTTGGCGTTTACCCTGTCCAATGGCTTTACGCTGGTGGAGTATTACCTGGCGCGGGGTATGAAGGTGGATGACTTTGTACCCAACTTCAGCTTTTTCTTTTCCAACGGCATGGACCCGGAGTACACGGTGATGGGCCGGGTGGCGCGGCGCATCTGGGCGCGGGCCATGAAAGAACGCTACGGGGCCAGCTCCCGCAGCCAGATGTTGAAATATCACATCCAGACCTCGGGCCGTAGCCTTCATGCCCAGGAGATGAGTTTCAACGACATTCGCACCACGTTGCAGGCGCTTTACGCGATTTTCGATAACACTAATAGTCTGCATACCAATGCCTACGACGAGGCGATTACCACGCCGACGACGGAATCCGTGCGCCGTGCGGTAGCGATCCAGATGATTATTAACAAGGAGTTCGGGCTCAACTTCTGCGAAAACCCCTGGCAGGGTTCGTTTATCGTCGAGCAACTGACCGATCTGGTGGAAGAGGCGGTGTACGCCGAGTTCGAACGAATTTCCGAGCGCGGCGGGGTGCTGGGAGCCATGGATACCATGTATCAGCGCGGAAAAATTCAGGAAGAGAGCATGTATTACGAGCATCGTAAGCACGATGGCTCTTTGCCGTTGATTGGAGTCAATACGTTCCTGCCGGAAGCCGGTGCTGAGGAAACTATTGAAGGCCGCGAACTGGCTCGTTCCGATGATGCTGAAAAGCAGCAACAGGTCGATAACCTCAATGCCTACAAGGCGCTGCACCACGGACAGTGTGACGAAGCGCTGAAGCGGTTACAGCAGGTGGTGCTGAGTCGAGGCAATACCTTTGAATGCCTGATGGAGGTGGCCAAGAGTTGCTCCTTGGGGCAGATGAGTGAGGCACTTTACCGGGTGGGCGGGCTGTACCGACGCAATATGTAAATTCCGGGATCGTTTAGAGCATTTTTAGCGTGGGATTCAATGGTGGATTTGTGTACAATTCGCGCTCTTTTTTCAGGCCAACCACCAGTGTGAGATCCATGTTCGATAAAGACGTCACCATTGCCAGTTTTGACCCGGAAATCTGGGCTGCCATCCAGCAGGAAGAGCAGCGCCAGGAAGAGCATCTTGAGCTGATCGCTTCCGAGAATTACACCAGTCCCGCTGTTATGGCGGCTCAGGGTACCAAGCTCACCAACAAGTACGCCGAGGGCTATCCCCACAAGCGTTATTACGGCGGTTGTGAGTTTGTCGACAAGACGGAAGAGCTGGCCATCGAACGGGTCAAGCAACTGTTCGGTGCGGGTTTTGCCAACGTGCAGCCACACTCCGGTTCACAGGCCAACAGTGCCGTGTACCAGGCCCTGTGCCTGCCCGGTGACACTGTGCTGGGTATGAGTCTCGATGCCGGTGGTCACCTGACCCACGGCGCCAAGCCGAATTTTTCTGGCAAGATCTACCATGCTGTTCAGTACGGGCTGAACCCGGAAACCGGCCTGGTCGATTACGACCAAGTGGAAGCCCTGGCCCTGGAACACAAACCGAAAATGATCGTCGCCGGTTTCTCCGCCTATTCCGGCATCCTCGACTGGCAGCGTTTCCGCGATATCGCCGACAAAGTTGGCGCTTATCTGATGGTGGATATGGCCCACGTAGCCGGCCTGATTGCCGCAGGCGTTTACCCGAACCCGATGCCGTTTGCCGATGTGGTGACGTCTACCACACACAAAACCCTGCGTGGTCCACGTGGAGGCATCATCCTCACCAACAGTGAAGATCTGGCCAAGAAGATCAACTCTGCGGTATTCCCCGGTGGTCAGGGTGGCCCACTGTGCCATGTGATCGCAGCCAAGGCAGTCTCCTTCAAGGAAGCCATGAGCGATGAGTTCAAGACCTACCAACAGCAGGTTGTGAAGAATGCCAAAGCGATGGCGGCCACGTTCATGGAGCGCGGCATTAACATCGTCTCCAAGGGTACAGAGAACCACCTGATGCTGGTGGACCTGATCGGCAAGGAATACACAGGTAAGGATGCGGACGAGGCCCTCGGTCGCGCCTATATCACCGTCAACAAAAACGCGGTGCCCAATGATCCCCGTTCACCCTTCATTACTTCCGGCTTGCGTGTGGGCACGCCCGCGATCACTACCCGCGGTTTCAAAGAGGAAGAGAGCGTGCAGCTGGCTCACTGGATCTGCGATGTGCTGGACAGCCTGGAGAATGGCACGTCTGAAGAAGTGATTCCGGCGACCAAGGCCAAGGTGTTGGAGATCTGTGGTCGTTTCCCGGTATATAGCTAAGCCTTGTTAAAGTCTTTCTTGGCCCCGCTTAGGCGGGGCTTTTTTGTCTTTCGCCCTATGCTGGCGAAACGGTGCTGCAAGCGGGCTGGCAGCCAAAATGTGGTACCATGCGCCCCAGTTCAAACAGGTGGCTTGAGCCATGCATTGTCCCTTCTGTAATGCCGATGAAACCAAGGTGATTGATTCGCGACTGGTGGCCGAAGGTGGTCAGGTGCGCCGCCGCCGTGAATGCTTGTCCTGCAAAGAGCGGTTTACCACCTACGAGATGGCAGAGCTATTGATGCCGCGAGTGATCAAGCAGGATGAAACCCGCGAACCCTTTGATGAAGAGAAGCTGCGTGCAGGACTACTGCGGGCGCTGGAAAAACGTCCGGTGAGCATTGAGCGCATTGAAGGTGCCATTTCACAGATTCAGCACCAGTTGCGGGCGACCGGTGAACGTGAAGTAACCTCCCGTATGGTCGGTGAGCTGGTGATGGAACATTTACGGGAACTGGATGAAGTGGCCTATGTGCGCTTTGCATCGGTTTACCGTAGCTTCCAGGACCTCAGTGAGTTCCGCGCCGAGTTGGACCGCCTGGAGCAAAACCTACCTGAAAGCAGTAGGGATTAACGGTAATGTCAGACACCCTGGATACCAGTCTCATGGCCAGGGCGGTTGAACTGGCCGCTCGGGGTTGTTACACGACTATGCCGAATCCCTCGGTGGGCTGTGTGATTGCCCATGGTGATCAAGTGGTGGGCGAGGGCTGGCATCGTCGCGCCGGAGAAGCCCACGCAGAGGTGAATGCTCTGGCGGTGGCCGGAGAGCTGGCCCGGGGTGCTACTGCCTATGTGACACTGGAACCCTGCAGTCATCAGGGGCGAACCCCTCCCTGTGCCAATGCCCTGATCAAGGCTGGTGTCAGTCGGGTGGTCTACGGTATGCAGGACCCGAACCCGAATGTGTCGGGCCGGGGGCTGGAAGCGCTGCGTCAGGCAGGAATTTTGGTTGATGGACCCGTGCTTGAAGCTGAAGCCATGACCTTGAATCCCGGTTTTATCAAACGACAGCGGCTCGGTTTGCCCTGGGTAAGGGTAAAACTGGCCATGAGTCTGGATGGTCGCACAGCTATGGCCAGTGGCGAGAGTCAGTGGATTACCGGGCCTGCTGCCCGCAGTGATGTGCAGCGTTTGCGGGCTCGCAGTTCAGCGATCATTACTGGTGTGGACACCGTGTTACTCGATAACCCGGCCCTCACCGTGAGGCCGACCGAGCTGAATCTGGAAAATGCAGCAGATATTGCCCGTGACCAACCTCTGCGGGTGGTGGTGGACAGCAAGTTGCGCACCCCAAGGGATGCACAATTATTGACGGATGGCGGTGACACGCTGGTAGCTAGTGCCCAAAGGGGACAGCTGCCGGGCGCTGAAGTGGTAGTGCTGGACAACGGCAAAGGCCGGGTTGATCTGAAAGGGTTGCTGAAAGTGCTGGCCACAAGTGAATGCAATGAAGTGCTGGTAGAAGCCGGTGCCAAACTGGCAGGGGCATTTATCGCTGCAGGGCTGGTGGATGAGTTGATCATCTATATGGCCCCCAAACTGCTGGGTAGTCTGGCTCGGCCCCTGTTGGTACTGCCTCTGGAAAATATGTCCGATGCAGTGTCAGTTAAGATTGTGGATATTCAGCCCATTGGGGATGACTGGCGTATTACGGCTCATCCCGTTCCGGCACAGGGTATAAACTGAGAAGTCACTGACGCAAGTGGAGAAAGCATAGGTGTTCACGGGTATTGTTGAAGCAGTTGGAGAAGTGGCGGCCTGCGAGGAAAAGGGCGGCGATCTGCGATTGCGGATAAAAGCCAACGATCTGGATATGAGCGATATCGCGCTG
>Ga0209273_10003039_pt1 | contig 12061 bp, 9 predicted proteins | sample tdAd471_FD_187126 | JGI IMG/M metagenome (GOLD analysis project Ga0209273, IMG submission 187126) | Marine sediment microbial communities from the Atlantic coast under amendment with organic carbon and nitrate - tdAd47.1 (SPAdes)... | ecosystem: Environmental > Aquatic > Marine > Coastal >...
GACACGGACTGCCTGACCATGACCAACGGCACCCAGCACGCCATTCTGGTCGCGGTCATGGCGCTGACCCGGCCCGGCGATACCTTGCTGGTCGAAAGCATTACCTACCCCGGCATCATCCATATCGCTGCGCAGCTCGGTCTGAAGCTGGCACCGGTCGAGATGGACGACGAAGGCATCCTGCCGGACGCGCTGGAAGATGCGATCGAGGAATACCGCCCGCGCGCCGCCTATATGGTGCCGACGGTGCAGAACCCGACGACCGCCGTCATGTCGGACGAGCGCCGCCGCCAGGTCGCCGCCGTCATCGAACGCCACAATCTGTTGGTCATCGAAGACGATATCTGGGGCTTCCTGCCGGCCGACCGCGCACCGGCGCTGGCGACATACGCACCCGATCAGGTGATCTACGCGACCGGTCTGTCGAAAGCCATGTCGCCGGGTCTCCGGATCGGCTACATCGCATCGCCGCCGGGGGCAACCGATGCCATTCGCGCCGTCGCCCGCATGTCGACATGGATGACGCCGCCGCTGATGGCCGAGGTGGCGACGCGCTGGCTGTATGACGGCACCGGCGACAAGATGATCCGTTGGCAACGGGCCGAAGCCGAGGCACGCATGGACATTGCCGCCGAAGCGCTCGGCAACTTCAACATTCGCGGCCACAGGCACAGCTATCAAATCTGGCTGGAACTGCCGGACCCATGGCGTGCCGAAGCTGTGCGGGATCAGGCGTCGCGCAAGGGCGTCTATTTTCTGTCGGGCGATGCGTTCGTATTCGGCCGCCAGCCGGCACCGCACGCGATCCGTATCTGCGTCGGCAGTTGCCGCACCCGCGACGAGGTGCGTCAGGGCGTTGAGACCATCCGCGATATACTGCACGGCCCCGTCGCTGGCGCACCTGTGATCGCTTAATCAGCCTTTAAATTCAAAAACCGTGTGCGCGTGGTTGAGCGGCCCGTGCCCGGTGCCGAAGCCGGGATTGGTGCGGATCGCTTCCAGTACGAAAGCTTGGGCGCGGGCCACCGCATCCGGCATTGCCAGCCCTTGCGCCAGACCGCAGGCAATGGCCGACGCCAGTGTGCAACCGGTGCCGTGCGTGTTCGGGGTCTCGATGCGTTCCGCTTCGAATGCCCATGAACTGTCGGCGGTCACCAGCATATCGCACAGCGTCTCCGTGTTTTCCAGATGCCCGCCCTTGACCAGTACCGCATGCGGCCCCATCGCCAGCAGCGCCTCGGCGGCATGCGTCATCTCGTCGACCGTGGAGATACGCTTGCCGGTCAAAACTTCGGCTTCGGGGATGTTCGGCGTGATCAGGGTCGCCACCGGCAGCAGGACCGACTTCAGTGCGTCCTGCGCTGCGTCGGCCAGAAGCGATGCACCGCCCTTGGCAACCATCACCGGATCGGCAACGACCGGCACGCCGGGCGCCATTTCCGCCAGCACGGTGACGACCGTCTCGATGATTTCCGCACGGTGCAGCATGCCGATCTTGATGCAATCGGCACCGATATCGCCGAGCACGACCCGCATTTGCTCGCCAACGAAGTCACTCGGCACGTCATGGATTGCGTGAACGCCTTGTGTGTTCTGCGCCGTCAGCGCAGTGATTGCCGTCATGGCATAACCGCCGAGCGCCGTCACCGCCTTGATATCTGCCTGAATGCCGGCGCCGCCGCCGCTGTCGGAACCGGCGACGATCAACACGCGCCCTGTCATTGCGCTCATGCGTGCATCCTAGGACTGCGCGGTAATCGCATCGCAGATGCCGTCGACCACGGTCTGGACCAGCGCCGGGTCTTCGCCTTCCGCCATGACGCGGATCAGTGGCTCGGTACCGGATTTGCGGATCAGCAAGCGCCCCTTGCCGTTAAGGCTCTCTTCTGCATCGGCAATGACCTTGCGGACGCTGTCCGCCTCGAGCGGCGCGCCGCCGTTATAGCGGACGTTCTTGAGCAACTGCGGCAACGCCTCAAACATGTTGCAAATCTCGCTGGCACGCTTGCCGGATGCCACCAGCACCGCGAGCACCTGCAGCGCCGCGATAAGACCGTCGCCAGTCGTTGCATAATCGTCGAAAATCAGATGCCCGGATTGCTCGCCGCCGAGGTTATAGGCCTCCGCACGCATTGCTTCGGCGACATAGCGATCGCCGACGGGCGTGCGTTTCAATTCGAGCCCCAACCCGTTCAAAAACCGCTCAAGCCCCAGGTTCGACATCACCGTCGCAACCACGCCGCCGCCCTTGAGCCGCCCGGTCAGGTGCCAGTCGTGCGCAATCAGCGCCATGATCTGATCGCCGTCGATGACGCGGCCGTTCTCGTCGCAGACGATCAGCCGGTCGGCATCCCCGTCGAGGGCAAGACCGATGTCCGCACCGGCGGCGACGGTTTGCGATTGCAGCGCTTCCAGCTGGGTCGAGCCGCAATCCTTGTTGATGTTGGTGCCGTCCGGTGTCACGCCGATCTTACTGATTTCCGCACCGAGTTCCCAAAGCACCTCGGGCGCCGCCTTGTAGCCCGCACCGTTGGCGCAGTCGACGGCGACCTTGAAGCCGTCGAGCCTGAGTCCACGTGGAAAGGTCTGTTTTACGTATTCCGTATAGCGCCCGAGCGCATCGTCGAGACGACGGGCCCGGCCCAGCATATCTGCCGGTTCCAATTCGGCCACAAGATCGCTGTCCATCTTGGCTTCGATCTCGGCTTCGACGGCGTCTGAAAGCTTGTAGCCGTCGGGACCGAACAGCTTGATGCCGTTGTCTTCGAACGGGTTGTGCGAGGCCGAGATCATGACACCCAGGTCGGCACGCAATGAACGCGTCAGCATCGCCACCGCCGGCGTCGGCATAGGCCCGACAAGGACGACATCCATCCCCATCGCCACGAAACCCGAGGTCAGCGCCGGTTCGATCATATAGCCGGAAAGGCGTGTGTCCTTGCCGATCACGACACGGTGGCGGTGGTTGCCGCGACGGAACTGCAACGCCGCCGCCATACCCAGCTTGAGCGCGACCTCTGCGGTCATCGGGTAGCTGTTGGCGCGGCCACGAATACCGTCGGTGCCAAAATACTTACGCGTCATAAAACCGTCCATGTGTCTGCGATGCTCCGCATCCCCATTGTCATAATCCAAAATTATGCAAAGAAAAGGGTTTCCGAAGCGTTTATGCCGCAAATGCCGCCGATACGCCCTGCGTGGGGCTATAAATCCTCGGCTTCCTCGATGGCGCGCCAGACCGCGAGCGCCTGGCGGGTTTCTGCGACGTCGTGCACGCGAAACACCTGCACGCCCCGGTCCCAGCCCGCAATCGCCGCCGCGATGGAACCGGCAACACGATCCTTTGGCGCAACATCGCGGTCGATCTTTGTAATGAAGCTCTTGCGCGACACGCCCAGCAACAACGGCACGCCGAGCGCATGAAACGCATCGATACCCGACAAAAGCCGCAGATTGTGTTCCAGGTTTTTACCAAAACCGATACCCGGGTCGATGCAGATCTTTTCCTGCGCAAGGCCTGCCGCCTGCAGATCTTCAAGCCGCGTCTGCATATACGCGAAGATATCCTGCACCGCATCGCCGTAGGTCGGGTTGTCCTGCATGGTCTGCGGCTCGCCCTGCATGTGCATCAACACCACATCGACCCCGGCGTCGATGCAGACCGATGCGCTTTCCGGATCGCCGGTCAACGCCGTGACGTCGTTGACGATCCGCGCACCGGCTGCAATGGCGCGACGCATGACATCAGCATGGCGGGTATCGACGGAGATCAGTGTGCCGCAATCGGCAAGGCCTTCGATGACCGGCAGAATACGCGCGCATTCCTCTTCGGTGGTAATCGGCTTCGATCCGGGCCGGGTCGACTCCCCGCCGATGTCGAGGATATCCGCCCCCTCATCAATCATCCGTTTTGCATGATCGATCGCGTTCTGCGGATCGATAAAATCGCCGCCGTCGGAAAAGCTGTCAGGGGTGACATTGACGACCCCCATCAGGCGCGGGCGGTCGAGGGTCAGTCCGGCAAATGTCAGCGGTTCAGGTGTCATATTCTACCGCTCCAGAACGTCACCCCCACAAAAGCGGGGGGCCAGTCGGTCATCTTTCTGGGTTCCCGCTTTCGCGGGAATGACGGAGATACTTAAACGAGACAATCACTGCCCGGGTTGCGGCTCGGGATCGATACCGCCGGCACCATCGGGTCCCTTTTTCGGGCGGGTCTTGCCACCGGTCGGGATCGAGGTCCGGCGCGGCGCGTCTGCACCGGCTCCGCCGTCATGATCGCGATGGATATCCTCGCCGTTCAACAGCGCCTTAACCTCGTCGCCGCTGAGGGTTTCGTACTCAAGAAGACCCTTGGCGATGATTTCAAGCTCTTCACGTTTTTCCGTGATGATCTTGCGCGCGGCCTCCTCCGCTTCTTCGATGAGGCGACGGACTTCTTCGTCGATCATTGTCGCCGTGGCGTCGGAAACGTTCTTGTGGCGTGCGACGGAGTGGCCGAGAAACACCTCTTCCTCGTTGTCCGCGTAGCGCAACCGGCCCAGCTTGTCGGAGAAACCGAACTCGGTAACCATGCGGCGTGCAATCGACGTCGCCTGCTGAATGTCGTTACCGGCACCTGTGGTGATGTTTTCCTTGCCGAACACAAGCTCTTCGGCAACCCGGCCGCCGTACATAACGGCGAGGCGCGACAGCAACTGCCGCTCGGACTGGCTAAGCTGGTCGCGTTCCGGCAGGCTCATGGTGACACCCAGCGCACGGCCGCGCGGAATGATCGTCACTTTGTGCAACGGATCGGTCTTCGGCATATACAGCCCGACCAGCGCGTGACCGGCTTCGTGATAAGCGGTCAGTTCCTTTTCTTCCTCGGTCATGACCATGGAGCGGCGCTCGGCGCCCATCATGACCTTGTCCTTGGCTTCCTCGAAATCTTCCATGGTGACGACGCGTTTGGATTTACGCGCAGCCAGCAAGGCCGCCTCGTTCACCAGGTTCGCCAGGTCCGCGCCCGAGAAACCGGGCGTGCCGCGTGCAATCACGTGCGCATCGACGTCGGGCGCCAGCGGCACCTTGCGCATGTGCACCTTGAGAATTTTCTCGCGCCCGAGGATATCCGGGTTCGGCACGACGATCTGACGGTCGAAACGGCCCGGGCGCAGCAGCGCCGGGTCGAGCACGTCAGGGCGGTTGGTGGCGGCGATCAGGATCACGCCTTCGTTGGCTTCGAAGCCATCCATCTCGACCAGCAACTGGTTGAGCGTCTGCTCGCGTTCGTCGTTGCCGCCGCCGAGACCGGCGCCGCGATGGCGGCCGACGGCGTCAATTTCATCGATGAAGATGATGCAAGGCGCGTTCTTCTTGCCTTGCTCGAACATGTCGCGGACACGCGACGCGCCGACACCGACGAACATTTCGACGAAGTCGGAACCGGAAATGGTAAAGAACGGCACGTTGGCTTCACCGGCGACTGCGCGCGCTGTCAGCGTCTTACCGGTACCCGGCGGGCCGACGAGAAGGCAGCCCTTGGGAATGCGCCCGCCAAGGCGCTGGAATTTCTGCGGGTCTTTGAGGAATTCGACGATTTCCTCAAGCTCCTGCTTGGCTTCGTCGATACCGGCGACATCGTCGAACGTGACGCGCCCCTGCTTTTCAGTCAGAAGCTTGGCTTTCGATTTGCCGAAGCCCATTGCCTTGCCGCCGCCCGACTGCATCTGGCGCATGAAGAATATCCATACCCCGATCAGCAACAACATGGGGAACCACGAAATCAGCACACCCCACAGCGTCGGCGAGCCATCGTCGGCCGGTTCGGCACGGATCGACACACCCTTGTCCTTGAGGCGCTGAACAAGTTGCGGATCGTCCGGCGCATAGGTCTGGAACGCGCCACCCGATTGATATTGGCCGTAAATCTGATTGCCCTTGATGGTCACACCCTTCACATCGCCGCTTTCGACACGGGCGAGGAAGTCGGAAAATGCCATCTCGTTGATGCCCGGGCGTTGCGCCGTCCCCTGAAACAGGTTGAACAGCGCCAGAACCAGCAGGCCGATAATAATCCAGAGGGCAATATTCTTAGAAAAATTCACAGGGTCACTTCCTTTTCGGCGCCGCCGTTTCAGGGCTTTTCAGGTCCGTTCGCGCCAATGTATCCAGTTCATCGTCAAAGGCGCGTCCGGTCCTGTCCTAGAAATAGTGCTTTTCAACACTTACGCAACGGTAAATCCGCCGCCCGACAGAGGCATTGTTGGCGCAAAATGCACCGAAACGCCATTGTTTTCAATGCAGCCCGGTCTGGGCGCGAGATAGCCCGCGCCGCAGTGGACCAATGGCACCCCCGCGCGGGCCTTGGCGGGTAACGATTGAAACCATGCCGGACGGGCCGATTTTGGCCACGCATCGGCGACAGAAGCGGTCCACGGCAGCACCGTCGCATCCACCACATCCGCCGCGACCGTGATCACATGACGCCCATCCCAAAGGTGCTCCCCCGCCCGGAGTGCCCGAGGCATGGGCAAATTACGCGCTTCACGGAACACACCGATGACATCCGGGCCAACATCGAATTGTGCACCGCCCAGCGTGGCACCCTGGCCCGCACGCAGCTTCGCATCAAGACGTTCGATCGCCGCGATTTCCGGCGCATAGGCCTTGCCGCCGATGCACTGCGCCGCACGCGACAACACGCGCAGCCGGATTTCACCCGCCGCACCGGCAAGCGCGCGCGCATCGCAACGCAGATAACCGGCCCGATCGAGCGTCGCATGCGCCGCCAGCCAGCGTGCGGTTTCCGCCTCCAGCGCCTGCCGCGCACGGGCAAAGCGCCGCGTCGCAATCAGCAAATCCGCCGTGTTTTCGCCACCTTCGGCAAGTTCGCGGCGCACAACGGTGCGGGCATATTTGGGATCGGTGTTCGACGGATCTTCGATCCAATCGATGCCACGTGCCTGCACCGTCGCGCATAGCCGCGATTTCGGAATATCCAAAAGCGGCCGTAAAAGCCGGCAACCTGCAAGCGTTCGCTCGGGCGCCATCGCCGCGAGACCGTCCGGCCCGCTGCCCCGTTGAACGCGCATCAGGAACGTTTCCGCCTGATCATCGGCATGATGCGCCACCAAAAGGTGCAAGACCCCGTTGTCGCGGCACCAGCCGTCCAGCAACGCATAGCGCGCACGCCTTGCAGACGCCTGAATGCCATTCTGAGGCTTCGCCCCCTGCCATCGCAGAACACGTGCTTCGATGCCAAGCGCACGCAGCCGCTTGGCGGTCATGGCAGCCTCGTCGGCGGCTGCGGCCCGCAATCCGTGATCGACGATAAGCGCGTTCACCCGCCCGCCGCGCAGACGGACCCAGTCATGGGCAAGCACCGCCAGTGCCATGCTGTCGGCCCCGCCTGATACGGCAATGGCGAGGTGTACCGCGCCTTCGAACGGCGCAAACGCAGCCATCGCCTGATCGAATTCATCAGCCGTGACGGGAACGGGCCGGTCGGGCGGGGTCATATCCGGTGGCGGCTGCTCAGACGCAGCCGTTTTTCTGCCATTCGCGTTGCAGGGTATTCTTCAAGCCAGCCGGTGCGTCGGGATAATCGGCGCGCAGTTTTTGGAATGCGGCACAGGCCTCGTTTTTCTTGTCCAGGCTGGACAGCGACATACCGAGCTTCAGCAAAGCATCGGGCGCCTTCGGCCCCTGCGGATCGGTCTGGTACCCTTCGAGGAAGGTTTCCGCCGCTTCGACGAACGCACCACGCACATAATACGTTTCACCCAGCCAATAACGGGCATTGCTGGCCAGTTTGTCGTCGCCATGCTGCTCGATGAACTGCTTGAGCGATGACGCCGCCAGGTCGTATTTGCCCTGCCGCAAGAGACCGAACGCATGCATGTATTTGTCGCGGGGCGTACCGTCCGGCAGTGACGCGGTTTCCGTTGACGGCACGGCAGAAGGCTGCGTGGTCGCGGCGCTTACCCCGGCAGGGGCCGGTGCCGCCTGTGGCGCAGGCGCGGGTGTGGCAGGTGCAGGCGTCGCCGCAGGCGCATCGCCGGTGAGTTGCGCCAAAAGCGCGTCGGCCTCGCTTTGCGGCGCCGGTGCTGCCACACTCGGCTGCGGGTTATTCAGATCGGACTGGCTCAACGTGCCGAGTACCTGTGTGCCGTCACCCGTGGGCGCTTGAGGCGTTGCGCCAATCGACGACGGCATGGCCGGTTGCGGTTGCCCCATCGTCGGCGCAACATTCGTCATCGGCTGTCCCATCGCGGGCTGCCCCATGGCCGGTTGGCCCATGGCGCCGGCGCTTCCGCCCTGCTCCAGCTGCTTGAGCCGGAAATCCACGTCGGTCAGGAGCTTTTCGAGCTGCTGCGAGACCTGATTTACCTGATAGGAAAGTTCCTCGATGCGTCCCGTGGCCTGGCGCAGATCCTTTTCAACCTGGGACATGCGCACACTGAGACGGGCATAGGCAGGATCGCCGCTGGACGCCCCCTCACCCGAGGCCAAGGCGGCACCACCGCCCGATCCGCCGCGCGCAATTTGCACGTTCAATGTCCGAATATCGCGCTCCAGCCGTTCGATCCGGTCCATCAGGGCGCGGGCGTCCGTATCTTGCGCATGCGCCGGCAGCACCGGCATCAAAACCGCAGCGCACAGCACCACCGCCGCCCACGTTTTCTTACACGTTCCTTTGCTGGACCCTTTGAACGTCATCGCTTTCTCCGGCTTACTGCACATAACAAAACGCGCGGTGCCTTTGGGACACCGGCAGCGTTGCTCAATCTCTCGAACATATTAGGCAAAATTAAGGCGCTTGCCCATCCGGTGTAAACCGACGAGCAAGCGCCCTAACAAACTCTTCGAAAGCGAAGGATCAGCTGCCGGTGCTGTCGACAACCGTCACACCGCGGCGGTTCTGCGCCCACGCGGCTTCGTTGTGACCCAGCGCAGCCGGGCGTTCCTTGCCGTACGAGATGGTCTTGATGCGGGCCGGGTTGATGCCGAGCGCGACGAGGTAATCCTTCGACGCGTTGGCACGGCGCTCGCCAAGAGCAAGGTTGTATTCACGCGTACCGCGCTCATCGCAATGACCTTCGATGACAACACGGACACCGCCGAATTTCTTCAGCCACGCAGCCTGCTTTTCGAGGGCCGCACGGGCTTCGCTGCTCAGCTCGGAGCTGTCGAAACCGAAGAACACACGGTCGCCGATGTTAACGACCAGATCTTCCTGGCTACCAGCCGGGATCTGCACGGCGGCCGTCGCGGCGCTGCCGGTGCTAGACGTCGACGACGAGGCGCCGGACGACTGGGCGTTACCACTCGATTCCGGCGCTGTTTCACACGCTGCAAGCAAAGCAACCGCGGCCAGCACACTTAAAAATTTGAAACGCATAGGAAATACTCCTCAACGGGTGATATCTCATTAACCCAATCGCCGAACGCTCGGCACAAAATCAACACGCGCGCTCGCGAAAACGCCGGTTGGTGGTATCTTTAAAGAGAGATGGGCTTGATTCCAAGCCCTTTTTTGGAAAATGCGGACAACCACAATGCTTTCATATTTCGCTGATTCCGCGTTGTGGCATAACCGCTCACGGGATCAGTGGCGACCAAGCAGGGTCGGACGCCCCCACCGGCGTGATAATCTCGCGTTCGTTGTAGCCCGTCAGATCAACCGAGTAGAGCCTTGGTTCCGTGACATTTTCGCCGTTTTTCGACTGCCTGAAGTAGATCAGCACACGCCCGTTCGGCGACCATGTCGGCCCTTCGACCAGATAATCCTGCGCCAACAGACGCTCGCCTGTGCCGTCGGGCCGCATCACGCCGATGTAGAACGTGCCGCGTGATATCTTTGTGAACGCAATCAGATCGCCGCGCGGTGACCATACCGGGGTCGCATAACGGCCCTTGCCGAAACTGATGCGATGCACGTCCCGACCGTCCTTGTCCATCACGTAAAGCTGCTGCGAACCGCCCCGGTCGGAGTTGAAGACGATCTGGCTGCCGTCGGGCGCATAACTGGGCGATGTGTCGATGGCACCCGAGCGGGTCAGTTGCCGCGACTGGCGGGTTCTGAGGTCCATGACGTGGATGTTCGTGTTGCCGTTCTGCGCCATGCTCATGATCACGCTTTGCCCGTCGGGCGAGAATCGGGGGGCGAAGGTCATCCCCGGGAAATCGCCAAGCAATTCCTGACGCCCGGTATCGATATTGAAGATATAGACGCGCGGCGTATTACCCCGGTAGCTGAGGTAGGTGATTTCCTGCAGCGTCGGAGAAAATCGCGGCGTCAGCACCAGTTCGGAACCGTCGGTCAGGAAGCGGTGATTGGCACCATCCTGGTCCATGATCGCCAAGCGCTTTATGCGGCGGCGTTCAGGCCCGCTTTCGGCAATATAGACGATGCGGGTATCGAAATAGCCATCCTCGCCGGTGATCCGTTTATAGATCGCATCGGCGATGATGTGCGCGACGCGGCGCCAGTTATCCGGCACCGTGAAGTACGCAAGGCCGACCATCTGTTGCTCGGCGAACACGTCCCACAGGCGGAACTCGACGCGCAGCCGCCCGTCCGGCACCAGTTCGGTGCGGCCCTGCACCAGCGCCTGGGCATTGATGATCCGCCAGTCCCCGAAGCGCGGCAATGCATCGAGCGCGCCGTCGGTCTGGATAAAGGCACGGCGGTCGATCGGTTTAAATAGACCGGAGCGCTGCAGATCGGCGGCGATCACGCCCGCCATGTCGCGGCCGATGCGTGCTTCCTCGCCGCCCGTTCCGAAGAAATCGGTAACGGCAATCGGCAACGGCTCGGCTTTGCCCTGCGTGATATCGACCCGAAGCTCGGCGCGCGCCATGCCTGCCATCAACAGAACGCACATAAGAACCGGTATGGCTTTTCGCATCATCGAAAGGACAAACATGGAAGCTCCTTACAGTAAATCTCTCGGATCGAAGTTGATCACGATCTCACGCCATACCGGATATTTGTCAGGCGGCAGTGTGATGTGATTGCACTTCGGATTCAATACGGCACGTCTCGCCGCTTCTGCAGCGGTTTTAAAAAACGGATCCGAGACATACCTCGCCTGGTCCTCGATAGACGCCGACTGCACGGTACCGTCCGGATCCATGTTCAGTCGCACCAGCACGGCCAGATTCTCGGCATTCTTGGCCCCGGCCGACACATTCCAGCACGGTGAAACGGTCTCGAACACCTTGCGCTGCATGGCGTCGAGTTCGGTCATCGTCACCTTCTTCGACGGATCCGATTTCTGTGGCGTGGGCCTCGTGGTCAGCGCAGCGCGCATCTGTGCGGCGAAATCGACTTTCTTTTCTTCTTTTTTCTCCGGCTCGGCGGCCTTGGTTTTCTTGATTTCCTCAAGCGTCTTCAAAAGCGATGCGACCTCGAACTGCTTCGGTGGCTTCGGCTTTTTCACGACCTTGGCCTTGGCGGCCACGGGCTTCGGCGGCTCGGGCTTGGGTTCAGGCTTCGGCTCGGGCTCGGGCTTTGCTTCCGGCACAGGTTCGGGTTCCGGCTCCGGTTCCTTCTTAGGTTCAGGCAACGGCTCCGGCTCAGGCTCCGGTTTCGGCGGCAACGCGGCGATTTCGGGTTCGGGTTGCGGCGCGGGCGGGGGTGGCGTCGGCTCGGGCTTGGCTTCCTCGACCGGCTTCGGCGGCTCCGGTTCTTTCTTTTCGGGCTCCGGTTCCGGTTCGGGCGCCGGGGCCGGCGCGTTGCGAACCTCGTCGATCTCCACCAGTTCCACGAACACCGGCGTTTCGTCGAGCACTTCAGGCGGATTGATAAATGGCAGCCCAAGCATGCTCAGCGCGGCGATAACCGCGTGAAACACTATGGAAATGGTGAAACCGGACCGCATGATTATTGTACCGTCTACGCTTTCTAACCGGGTTATTGGGGCTTCTTGTCTTTCGTCTTGGCTGCCTTGTCGGATTTGTCACCGCTTCGGGTGATCAGGGCGACGCGCCGATAACCGGCACGGTTGATGGTGCCCATGACTTCCATGACACGCCCGTAATTGATGCCCGCGTCGCCGCGCACGAAAATCCT
>Ga0209273_10003040_pt1 | contig 12060 bp, 12 predicted proteins | sample tdAd471_FD_187126 | JGI IMG/M metagenome (GOLD analysis project Ga0209273, IMG submission 187126) | Marine sediment microbial communities from the Atlantic coast under amendment with organic carbon and nitrate - tdAd47.1 (SPAdes)... | ecosystem: Environmental > Aquatic > Marine > Coastal >...
TTGATTCCGCACCCGCGAAGGTCTAGAACTCGCCTCCTTCCTATTGGCGCGGGGTGGAGCAGTCCGGTAGCTCGTCAGGCTCATAACCTGAAGGTCGTAGGTTCAAATCCTACCCCCGCAACCAATTTTCCGCTTAAAGATCAGTGAGTTAGGTTTGGCGCCCCTTAGGGCCGCCTGCTGCAGTCGCATGGAAGCTGCATGGAAGTTGCCTGTTTGGTACGAACTCGGCGCAATAAGAAAGCCGGGGGCGGCATCCCAGCCCCTATTTCTTGATGCTTCCTGCTAGAGTCAGATTAGTCGATCCGTTCGGGCTAGTGGCCCAAAGGAACACGCAGACCCACAATGAAGTTATGGCTATCGATACCGATGTCAGTCGCGCCTACATCCACGTCGGTCGTGCCGAAGTAGCGGTATTCGGCCGACAATGTCATACCGCCGCCGAGGTCATAGCCTAGCCCAACGCCGAGCTGATAGGCAAAGCCCCAACCACTGTCATCAAGGCCGTATCTCACTGTCCCGCCAAAGTAGGTCGGAACAGCAGCATTATATTCTAGGTCAACATGCGCTGCGCCGATTCCACCGCCGACGATCGCTGTAACACCATTGCCCAAATTGTAGTCATACCAGACGTTTGCCATGATGGACCACGTCTCGGCTTGCCCGTTGCTTGTGAAGTTCCCGGTCGTCGTTCCAGAAAGCGGCGTTGTTGAGTAGGCACCTTTGAGGGGGCCAAGTCCGGTTGTTTTACCTGTTGAAATAGTTTTCGTACCAGTAGCGTATCCAACACCAACACCATAGGTGGCGGTCGTTGTGTAAAGGATGCTGCTATATGTATAGGCGTAACGGTAATTGAGCCGTGTCGCCGATTTGACGTAGCTGAATTGACGCAGAACGCCCGTATTCGCGCGCCGGAACCTGCCGTCCGAATCAACATCTGCCGTCCGGTAGGCGAGTTCGAGTTCGCTACGCCAACCATCCCCAAGATTCATTCCAAAGGCACCGCCAATGACAAATCCATTCTCGAAATCATCGCGCCAATTGAAAGCCGAATACTGAAGGTTCGAAGTCGACTTATAAACATTGCCGATGGTGGTGGAGCGGCCGACGGTGCGGGAGATATAGAACGTAATTTGATAGATAGACGAGGTGGGCGTAATGGTACCCTTATAGTAGGTGCCGACTTGCGGCCCGGTGCGAACAGTGGTCTGACCAAAAAAGTTCAAAGGGATGGTCGAAGAGTTCGACGTCGATTGCCCCAGCAACAATTCATCATCAAACGTCGATATTCCACCAAACAGACTAACGTATGTGCCCTCCGCGTGGGCCGCGGGGGCGGACAACAGAGCAATCGCAGCGGTGGACAAGGTCAGCGTGTCGCGGAGCTTCATAGCTAATCTCCTGATAGAGAATCGGAAGGGCTTTTGTGCGGAAATCGTACCCACTGACCGGAGACGACGCAAGGTGAGAGAGCAGACCCCTGCCCCCATGCACGGTCAAAGGATTGGTATCCGGTCCTTCTGTGAAGCCGCCCGCAGCAGCCGCATGGAAGCTGCGCGGAAGCTGCAGGTCGGCAGACGCCCCCTCTACTCTGCTGCCTTGGATTCCCAATGATGTTTGGGCACCTTGGCCGTATACCAACAATTTCACATACAAAAGTGCCTGGGGTGGGGGGTATTTAAGCGACCCCGGGAGGCAAAATTGGGCGACTCCTCCAATCGTATATTTGTTCGTCTCCCATTTTTTTGGGGATCCCTAAACACCACACTCATAACCTGAAGGTCGCAGGTTCAAATCCTGCCCCCGCAACCAATTTTCCGCTTAAAGATCAGTGAGTTAGGTTTGGCGCCCCTTAGGGCCGCCTGCTGCAGTCGCATGGAAGCTGCATGGAAGTTGTGTGGAAACTTCAGTTGAGCGTCCGTGCACTTAGAGCTATTCTGGACAGGGTGGTTCATCAGAGGGGTAGGGCAATTGTCACTCAAGTCGATTCTTATTACCGGTGCCGCAGCGGGCGCGCTTCTATCTTCAACCGCGGCTCAAGGCAACGAGACTTATGTCTCAGTTTTTGGGGGGTCGTCGTCGGTAGATACTGATTTCTCGGTCGGGTCGTTTTCGACGCGCTCGGTATTCAATGAAGGATCGTACAAAGGCACACGCATATTTGGCGGCAATGCTATCTTGGGGGCACTAACCAAGGACCTTTATAGTATCAGGGCGACATATGTCGAGCGCTACGCACTTACATACAACTACTCTTTCTTTTCAACGGTCGTATCTGGTTTTAACGAAGATCTTGACAATGGGTTTGTGGTCGGGGCAGCGCTCGGTCTTGACTTCATGGACGGCTGGAGAGCCGAACTGGAGGCCAGTTACCGCTCCTACGATGTGGGCGGCAATCATCGGGTCTCCGGCGACCAGTACTATGGATCCTTTTACAGCGGCACCCTGTCATTTGTAGGCTTTCTGTATCTCCGCAATAACTACGGTGTTACCGTGAAGTCTGGCCTCTACACGTCGGGTAACCCTTACATCCAACAGGGTTCAGGCAATTACATTGCATACTCGGGCACGTTTACTCAGACCATTAGTAGCGATGGCGACCTGTCATCGTTCGCTCTAATGGCGAACGTATGGCTCGATTTTGATTTGGGCGAAGAGATACCCCTTACACCGTTCATTGGCGCTGGACTAGGAATGGCAAGACTGGAAGCAAGTTATCGAACGCAGATGACACTTCCCGCAAACACGGTGGGGTATTCCTACACGCGGCCTTCTTTTAGTGTCTCCTACCGCGCGGAAGATGATGCTTGGGTCTTTGCGTGGCAGGCCGGTGCTGGATTAGCTTACCAGTTTGGAAACGGAATGAGCCTCTCGGCTCAGTACCGGTATTTCTCAACCGGAGATGTCGATTTGCCCAATCAATCAGTGAACATCGACGCCCATGAAGTATTGATTGGGCTCAGCATTCCGCTCGGAGAACTTTAGGGTAACCAAAGCCCCAATCACAGACCCCGCAAGACATAAGTCCATGTGACAATGTTGCGAGGAAGCTGCATGGAATCCTCGAGAAGATAAGGAAGTCGTCGGGAGCGCGCGGCAAAGACCTGGAAACCGCGCACCCGCCTGCCTCCACTAACCCCCTGTTTTTGCTGAGCCCGCCGCGGCGCATCGGAGTCCGGGAGAGAAAAAATTCGCTTGTTCGGTCCGATGATATTCCGCAGCGCGTCTATGCAAGGCGTGCTTACTAAACTGCTATCGAACTCGATCGCCACAATAGTAGTGCAGGTGAGATCATTGCAAAAAACCACATACATCTTTGACAAGCGTGAATGATGCGCCGTAGCTTGCGATTCGTTGTTGGATTTGCCCTGGTGGGCAAGCGGGGGTCCATTGTCAAAGAAAAGAGTACTAAGCCGACGTTCGTTTCTAAGAAATGTGTCAGGTGTGGCGGCGACTTTTGGTGCCATGATTACGGTGTCAGGCTGCGCTAGCACGATGACGGACTCTGATGTCGGCTCCAACGCTGATCTCATTGGTCAAGGGCGCGGCAGCAGAAATTCAGGGATCACTGATAGTGATCCCTATGATTCCGTCGGCAATGGACGAGGAGGTAGGACCTCTGGCGTTACCGATAGCGATCCAATTGATCCCGTCGGTAATGGGCGCGGGGTTTCCGGCCTGACAGACAGTGATGGCGGAACATATTCCGATCCAGTCGGGAATGGACGGGGAGGTAGGACCTCTGGCATTACCGATAGCGATCCAATTGATCCCGTCGGTAATGGCCGCGGGGGTTCTGGCGTGACAGACAGCGATGGCGGCACCCATGCCGATCCAGTCGGGAATGGACGGGGAGGTAGGACCTCTGGCATTACCGATAGCGATCCACATGATCCCGTCGGTAATGGCCGCGGGGGTTCTGGCGTGACAGACAGCGATGGCGGAACATATGCCGATCCCGTCGGTCGTGGTCGGGGTAAATAGAAACTGAATGCGTTTGCGTATCAATTTGGCGCTGGAACTGGTTTCCAGCACTTTGAGCTCCAACTACATTTGTAGGTTGGTAAGCGGCTCCGACCTGTGCGATCGGTTTGAATGCTTTGCAATAAACTGAATTGTCTTAGCGAAGCTGCCGTGAAGCTGCGTGGAATGTCGGGCATTGGGCGGTAGAGCGCGGCAATCAGCAGGAATGGCCAGCAATTTCAGCCTGCTGCTTAGTTCGGCTAAGCCTTTGTATTTGCTGGAGTTCGTTCAAAATCGACCGCCACACTCATAACCTGAAGGTCGTAGGTTCAAATCCTACCCCCGCAACCAAATTTTTCCATTAAAAGTAATGGCTTAAGTTTTGATGGTTTTCACGTCTGCGACTGCAGTCGCACGGAAGTTGCATCCAGTTTTGGCCGAATTCACTGGCAATCTTTGTTGTCACATTCAACTCATGCTGTGGCTTGTTTTCTGGGAACAGGGTCTCACCACCGCGAGCCCTTTTTCTCTGATAGCAAGGCAGCGGCGCCCGGCAGTATGTATGCCAGAGCGCCGCCTACAGATGTGCATGATCACCCTCACAAATGATCTGCGCAGCGTTGATCATCAAAGAGCGTTTGCAATCCCTGCTGCCGCGTCTCTGCAGCAACAATGGCTTCTTCCGTATTGTAATACGTTCCCACAAGGGCAGGCCAAAAGAAGAGACCGGCCGCTATATTGAGCGGCGTTATGCCGCGCTCCTCACGAGCAATGTGTTCATGGTCTTGCGCCACCGTCATTTCCTGGACTAGTGCCTCGCAGTTTAGTCCGACATCTTGTGGCTGCATGGGATTGATGACGGCGGGTGTAGCGCATCCTCCAAGCAAGATCCCCAGTTCAATTACTGTAATAAGGCGTTTCATTGGTCTAGCTTTCTCTATTGATTGACATTGATGCCAAACAGAAGACACGTCATCTGTTGGCTGAACCTAGCTAGAGCCTGGGCACGGGATTTCTAACGATGTATTCGTCAATCGCTCCCAGAAGGGTGTCAACGCCATGCAACAGCTTGCATTCTTGGTTACTCTGAACCGCATATTGGCATAACCTTGAATCTTAGAGCAGAAGCGGCGGAATGATGAACAAGCACAGATCACATCAATATGGTTGGTCGGGGATCAAAATCTGGATGGTCTGCTGCACCGCTTTTCTGCTCATCATATTCAGCAGTGCCGCCATGGCCCAAATACAAATCATTCAGGGCATTGAGGGCGTAATCTTTGATGCTTCACCTGATGAGGAGCCGGTGGAGTATTCGGATCAGTTTCCTGTCGGCGCATTCACCGTGCGGTTGGAGATCGGAATCTCTGGGCAGGAGAACTGGCGTAATGATCCGGCCTTGAGCATATCTTTACCCGGCGCCTATGAGGTTTATTGGGATGGTCGCCTTTTGGGCGCATTGGGGGTGCCAGGGCAAGCGGCCGCTGATGAAATCCCAGGCTCAACGCAAAGTTTCTTTGATCTTCGAGCGGATGATATCACCGTGGGCTTGCATATGCTTGAAATTCGCGCTTCGAACTGGCGCTTGATTTCGCCGGACAGCGCCTATCTGGACGTTTACCTGCTCCAGAAGCGAGCCATTGACAGAGATCTTGTGCAAAGGAGCGCAACCGTCGGCGCAGTTACGTTGTTAGGCGTCCTGGTCGCGGTTTTCTTTATCGCTTTCGAAGGAACCGTTGGAACAGGCGTTCATCGATTTGTGTTTGCAGGCCTTTCATTTGGGACCGTTGCACTAACAATGTTGGCGAACTTGCCAGAGATTGTCGCCGCGCCATACTATTGGGACCAGTATCGAGATATTGGTATAGTGCCGATAGCAGCCATCGTTTTTTCTCTATTGGCTTACGTCGCTTTCCGATTTTTGCAAGTGAAGCGAGTTTTCCTGTGGGTCTCAGTTTGCATGATCTCGGTGCTGATTCTGTCTCTTCCACAAAGTTTTCTGGGCGCCGATCATGACACACGGGTGTTCGTACTCCTTGCCCTGTTTTGCGCAGGCTCTGGAATTTGGGCCGCCCTAAAAAATCAAGGACGATGGCGATCTGTCATCGCAGCATCGGTAGTCGGCTTGATTTCGATCCAGATGAATACCGAAAGCCTCCATCTGTTTTTGTTTTTCATTGCCTGCGCTCTGTCTCTGCAGGCGGCAACGGAATATCGCTCAAGCCAGATGTTCACCCGGGAAAAGAAACTCAATGCAGCCCGATTGGAACTTGAACTCCTGAAGCAAAGCTTTCAGCCTCACTTCCTCATGAACACGCTGGCGGCGACCCAGGAGCTTATTGAGACGGCGCCCGCCCAAGCATCCAAATTCATTGAGGCCCTGGCGTTTGAGTTTCAGGCGCTTCTGGCAATGACGGGGAAGTCTCAAGTCACCTTGAAGGAAGAGATCGACCTTTGCCAACGATACTTGAAGGTGATGGAGCTGCGTCTGGAAACCAGGCTGACACTGGAGATTGCCGGTAAAGTTCCAGATTTCATGATCCCGCCGGGCATTCTGCACACTCTTTTGGAAAATGCCCTTAGCCACAATGCTCATGACTTGGTGGAGGTCCCCTTCCTGTTGACGGTCAAGTCCACCGTAAATGGCATTGTAATTGAGCTCAAAGCCCCCCTTGCCGCAGAGATAAAACCCAGCCCCCTTTCGTCTGGAGCAGGTACAAGATATATCGAGGCAAGTTTGCGAGAGTCATTTGGGGACCATTGGACAATGGAGGCCAAATCTGCGGATGGGTACTGGCAAACGACTGTCACCATTGAACTGTTTTAGAAGACATGACCCAACCCCTCAAAATCCTTTCAATTGAAGATGAACCCATCATTGCGCGCCGCGTTAAGAGACTGTGTCGGGAAATTCTTGGCAAGCAAATGGCGAGCTTCCAGCATGTCGCCTCCCTGGAGTTGGGACAGGCGGCCCTCGTCAATGATAAAGTTGATCTTGTATTGCTGGATCTCAACTTGAACGGAGAAGACGGTTTTTCCCTTTTGAGAGAGTTCACAAGCTACCCCGCACAGACGATTATCATTTCTGCCTATGCCGACAAAGCCATTGAGGCGTTTGAGTATGGGGTGGTTGACTTTGTTGCCAAACCGATTGGGAAGGAAAGACTTGAAAAGGCCCTCTCACGGGCATCACAAAGGATCGCGGGACAGCGCATCGATAAGACGGCACGGTTCCTGTCTTTCCGAACCGGGCGAAGAACAGAGATTGTTCCTGTTGAAGAGATTGCCTATTTGAAAGGTGCTGACAAATATTCCGAAGTTATCTCGATCGACAAGACCGTTCGACTGCATGACAAGACCTTGTCCCAGTTGGAAGCCATGCTGCCTGCCAATTTTGTCCGGAGCCACAGGTCCTATATCGTTCCGAAAGAACGCATTGCACAAATACAAACCTCACCGGGCAGCAAGTACGAACTCGTCTTGCTATCCGGTGAGTATTTGCCGATTGGTCGAACGCGCCTTGCCCAGATACGTGAGCACCTGGACGCCAGCACCTAGAAGCTAAAGCGAGCGCTCAAGCGAACGGTCCCGGGCTCACCGAACTCGTAACTTGCACCAAAACTAACGTTTTCCGTGATCCGATAGCGCGCGCCCGCGGTAAATCGGATCTCGTCTGTGAATCCAATTTCATCAAGGCCCGTGTTTTCAATCTTGCCATTGGGGTTATACCGGACAAAGCCGAACACCTCTGTGCGGGCCGATGTCTTCGCCCGAAACCCGGTGCGCAGGTCCAGGCCTTGCCCCTCGAGGTTCAGTGTATTGAGACCGATTTGAGCGCCAAGACCATTGATGCCTTCAAACGTTACATCTGTATTGAGGTATCCTGCTTCCGCGTTGAGTGCCAGCCAATCCGTCGCCTCAAATGCAATACCGGCTGCAATACGCCACTCACGAAATTGAACCGGCGCTATGCCGTTGCCATTGATCCCACCCTGCAACGCCACACCCAGTTCGGCGTCATAACTCATGAAGTCACCGGCAACGTAGCCTACGAGGTCAGAAGCGCCCAGGGCCTGACCATAGGCGCCAGCAATTCCAAATCCATTTGACGTGGCATCAGTAAAGGTGCCGGTCGTTCCAGCTGCTTCAAGGGTGAACTCATCAGTATTGAAGTTCGTATGCAGAAACTGGATTTCTACATATGAATAGTCGAAGGCCAGCGCTGTTTCATTTTCATCAGCACTTGCGGCATCTGCAAATGTCACCGGCGCCAACAGCGCCAAAACGCAGCTAGCCAATTTTGAATTGATATGCATTTCTCTCTCCATTCTCGTTTCACAGGATTGATCTCAATTTGTCCTGAGAATGGATTAGTGATGGCGGGTAGCTCGATCCACCATCTGGGCGTAAACTGCTCCATCATTGGCGGGAACTGCTCATGCATAAAATGAGTGAGATAATTTGGCCGATTTGGCCGGGCCGAAGCTGCGGTGAAGCTGCACGGAATCCCGGTCACTAGACGGTAAAGGGCGGTAATCAGCGGTATTAGATGGTAAAGTCAGCATACTGCATAGATCGGCTAAGCCATTGTTATTGCTGGAGTTCCTTCAAAAGCGACCGCCACACTCATAACCTGAAGGTCGTAGGTTCAAATCCTACCCCCGCAACCAATTTTCAGCATACAGATCAATGACTTAAGTTTTGGCAGTTTTCACGCCTGCTGCTGCAGTCGCATGGAAGCTGCATGGAAGTTGCGGTTTTTCTAGCAGCTGACTCTTAATCAGCGGGTCCGGGGTTCGAGTCCCCGTGGGCCCTCCAAATTTCCGTAAAACTCAGCCAATGCCGCCGATTCACAGAGTGTCTAACGCCAGACACTCTTGGGCCTATTTGTTCTACCGCACACAAACCATCTTCTCGAAGCGCAGTCGCTATCGCTGCACCAATTCCGCCGGATGCACCGAACACAACTGCTTTAAAACCGTCGCCGAGTGTTTTCATGTCTTAGGATTTGGGCCGCCTGACATCTCGATCCAGGATCGAGCTGCAATGCACCTAGTAAAAGCCCACCTCGCTTACGCCAACATCGGCTTGATGATCCCTGCCATAGGCTACAATACCAATCGATCTAATGCGCTCCGCGCGCGGGATCCCCGAGATAAAAGTGCCGCCAGGTTGAAAGTTAGCTAGGGGGATCCGCACTTCGGTCCATTCCGCCTCCGTTTCGAATTCCCCTTGATAGTACTGCCACGGCAGCCACATCCCGGCTGTCCGTAGATGGATATAATAGGGGGCTCCATTGCCGCGGACGACTAACCGCACGCCAGTCACTTCGGAGGGCAAAGTGTCCTCCAATTGTGACCGTATCTGAATAAAGCCGCCATTATTGGCGGTACTAACATTTCCGGTGAGGCGGGCGTACGAGCCCTCTTGGCCTGAGATGAATTCAACCTCGCCGCTGGAAACACCGCCCATTACAGTATCCGCGAAGTACCGCCACCGTTCATCTGGATTTTCTGAAAAGGTTTCGGTCAATGGAGACTGCGCCATCGTCGTCACTGGATTAAGAGTGATAAGAAGCGCAAGGATTGCACCCGAAGCTAGGCTTGCCATTCGCAGTAATTCTAAATTCAGCATAATAGATCATCTCTACCTTTTTCTGCACGTTTTTCAGTATTCATGTGTTTGACTATTTCGGGGATCATTGCTCACCAGAATCTCCAGATAATGTCGAAACGCCTGCGCATAGCTCTCAGCCCTAATGGGATTTATCAATGTATCTCTTGGAAGCGCCAGTCCCGTCGATTATGTGCCTGCAATTTGGACAGCAGAAAAGCGCAAAAAGGTGCTCCCAACCCCAGTACCTGCACGCCAACGCCACAAGCAATCCATCGCAATACGTTCATACAGAACGCACGCATTTTTGCGCGTCCTTGCAGAAGAGATCTCGAGCGAAGTGGTAGCCAATTTGGCTCAGCATTTAGCGGCGAGAGGGGGCAGATACGAATGAGTTCCGATCATTGCTCCGAAAACATGGCCCAGTTCAATAAGCTCCAAGGTCGCGTAGTTAAAGATCAGACAGATGCCCTACTCTTCTAGCCCGGTTGTCTGATCAACTGCCAGAGTATTTTGCCGCTGCATGAAAATCGTTACTTCGGCGAATGTAAGGCCGAACTTCCGGATATAGGAACGATTGATAACCGTTGAATCATCGAATGCCCAAATCCAATCATCAAACCGAACCATGTAGGAATTATCACCAACAGGCAGATCCATCTGGTAGGTCCATCGGAAGGCGTTGCCGTAAGATTCACCTTCAGCTCTCCCCAATATGTCTCCTGCTTCACCGACATAACCTCTAGTCCCCTCGGGCTGGATGGTCCAGACGCGATGTTCTGTCCCGTCACCCATCCCATAAGTGAAGGTCTCATCAAGCGTCAGTAAGCCGCCCTCGAACTGGCCCAAAATTTCCACTTGAAAACGCTGAATAACATTGCCAGATCTGTCCTGAACGATACCCCAAGCCCTTACATCACCGTCGAAGAACCGTTCGATACGAAACTCCGGCTCGACGCCCATATAGCGTTCGCCATCTACGGCGACCGAACTGCAGCTCGACAACGCTGCAGCCCCAATTACAACGAATAGTAGCCATCTCATAGATCCTGCTCCGCAAAAATCGCACGTTGGAATGCCGGGTTACTCGTTTCTGCTCCCAACCAAATATTGAAGAACCTGCCCGAGAAGCGAGGGTCCTCGACCGTCCCCAGTTTCTCTTGGCCGAGGTAGAAGTGCGCCCGCCCAGTTGCATCACGAATGCCGACGATGGTCATTCCTGGCTCAACATCGGGAATGAGCTGGGCAAGTTCACCTCTCCAGAGTTCGCGTGTGGTGGGATCCAGCGGCCCCTGCTTTTCTATTTCGCTCATAGAGCGGGCGACGATCTGTTCCGATGTGAATTCCCGCAAGTAGGACAGTGATAGCGCAAAGGGCGAGGAGGGGTCATATTCTCCTTCCGGAGCGTAAAGCTCAGCGTCAAAGACATTCCAAACCAGGACCCGCATCCTTGCTTCACCCGCCAATTCAGCATTTGGAACGTATGAATCAACGAGTTCTAGGTTTGCCGCAGCTGGCCCACTAAAAAGCACAAAAATCATAAAAAGACTGCTGGCTCTAAGGTGAATCATAAGTTTTTCAGAAGTTTCTATTTTTCTTACCTTTTTCTTTAGCATGACACGCCGCCTAATCCCCATCCGCCCCATGGCTATTCAATCAAAGATTGCCATTTTGATCTTCGTGACTATCCTGATCACTTTGTTTAGATTCACGAATAAATAATTTTGGTTTCATAGTAGCTGCGGTCCAAGTTGCCACGGTAATGGCCGCAGCCGCTATTAAAGCAGCGTGTCCAACAACGCTCACGGCGAAAAAAGTATAGCTTCCAACTGCTGCCGAAAAAGCTGCAGCCCACATAATGCCTAGGGCCTGCAAAACATAATGGCGGATGGCGACATCAGGAATGTGGCGAAGCGGGCTAACTTTGTGATTGAACACAAAGTTCCAACAGTAAACTACCAATTTTCTTTGTGTCGCGAACATGACAATTCTTCTCCAGAATTAAGTTTCGCTACCTTATACGGCTGTGTCGGTCGTTTGGATCACTGCGTCGCTAAAAGATTGTGAGCGTTACCTCAATAACCGGCATTGTCAGAGGAAAGCTGCTTGGCTCGTGAATTAGGCTGAATAGCGTCTCTAAATGACGCATTCCTTTCGCTATTTCAAAACCTTGCCCAAGATCATCCGCCCTGCGGTGATGATATTTGCCCAGTTTGAATGCGGAAGCTGCAGTGAAGTTGCATGGAACCCCGGGTACTACTGGACGGTAATGCGCGGTAATCAGCGGTAAAAGACGGTAAAGTCAGCATACTGCATAGTTCAGCTAAGCCACTGGTTTTACACGAGTTCGTTCAAAAGCTACCGCCACACTCATAACCTGAAGGTCGCAGGTTCAAATCCTGCCCCCGCAACCAATTTTCCGTATAAAGATCAGTGAGTTAGAATTTGGCAGTTTTCGCAACTGCCGCTGCAGTCGCATGGAAGCTG
>Ga0209273_10003042_pt1 | contig 12059 bp, 7 predicted proteins | sample tdAd471_FD_187126 | JGI IMG/M metagenome (GOLD analysis project Ga0209273, IMG submission 187126) | Marine sediment microbial communities from the Atlantic coast under amendment with organic carbon and nitrate - tdAd47.1 (SPAdes)... | ecosystem: Environmental > Aquatic > Marine > Coastal >...
GGATTTCCGAGGTGTGCCCAACATAGAGCCAGGCTTTGGCGAAGAGCTTTTCCTGCTCCAGTTCGAAAATAGACTGGTCGGTAAAAATCAGCCGGCTTGCGGTGGCGTTCTCTTCATCCACCAGACGTTCAAAGTCTGCGGGGCCAAGATTTTCTTTAACTAACATAGGGGTTTCTCCTGCGGAAGCTTCGAGCGTCAGGCGCTCATGTACTTTTGCCACTCGAGCAAAATATCAAATTCGGTGACTTCCCCGTAGTTAGAGGGGTAGGCTTTACCCGGTCCGGGGAAATCAGGGATGATTTTATCGCGGTAGGCCAGAGCCATCTGAAAATTCATATCGCCCTGGCGGCTTTGTTGTCCAGCGATGCCGATGTTAATACCCGCCCAGGCTTCGGCGTCGTCCTGGTCGAAGGTGCCAGCCACTGAGAAGGTTCTCACCCCCATTTGCATCGCTTTCTGTTTCCATTCGAGGGTGGTTTCCTTTTCGACCAGAAACCAGTTCCAGATTTCCATCTGGGTGGCAGACACCGGCTGCCAGACCCGAACGGCCAGCATGTTTACCGGCGGCTCTTCTGGATTAAATATGGCAGGTACCTGCACAGACGAAAAGTTAGGGAACATGGTCTGTACGCCACCAATCAGGTGTTTCGACATCGCCTGTTGTTCAGGGGTGAGCATCTGTGTATAGAGGTCGATCAGGTCGGCTGGATAACCTGGGTAATCGGGTAACTGGTCTCGCAGAGACTCCGGAATTAGCGGCAAAATACCGTTATGACCATTGCCCATACTCACGGCCGGGCTGTTTAACAGGGAGTCGCGAACCGTCTGCGGTGGCATACCAAATGTCGCGGCGGTGATGGGGCCGTGGACCTTCACGGCGTGGGGGCCATCCGCACCGAAATTGACCGCACCGGTTTTCCAGTTGGCGTCGACCACCCAGCGGTGGGGAGCGCCGAGCACTTCCATGCCTTCCGGGGTGCGGTTGTGATACAGGTCCAGATACCAGCGGGCATCGCCCAGGTAATCGGCCAGATCGGGGGCGGCTTCATCCCAGGTGGCAAAAATCAGTCCGGCGTAGGTGTCGACGCGAGCGGCGGTTTTCAGGTTGAGCGTATTGAAATCAACCTTGCCGTCGTAAAGCTCCATGTCATCGGCCGTGGCTTTGAGTGATCCATCCAGCCCAAATGCCCAGCCGTGGTAAGCGCAGACAAATCCCCTGCTCGAACCGACATCAGAGGTGCATAGCAGGGTGCCGCGGTGACTACAGGAGTTGAGCAGCACGTGGATTTTGCCGTGCTCGCCGCGCGTGAGAATGACCGGGTCGGTGGCCATCTGCCGAGTGACGTAGTCACCCTCGTTGGGGATTTCCGAGGTGTGCCCAACATAGAGCCAGGCTTTGGCGAAGAGCTTTTCCTGCTCCAGTTCGAAAATAGACTGGTCGGTAAAAATCAGCCGGCTTGCGGTGGCGTTCTCTTCATCCACCAGACGATCGATGTCAGCGGGGCCGAGATTCTCGTTAAGCAGCATCGTTTTCCCCCAAAAGCCAGCCTAGGCCATTTACTAAACGATCGTTAATTTATTCGATTCTACTACGGCTCTAATTTTTCAAACCAGTCGTTTTTGCAGTTTTTACACAGCGGTCGGGTGTAGATTAACTGTCCAACGAGTCAATGACCGGTTAAATCAGTGGGAGATGACATGACGCCATCGAATCATCAGGCAGTGCTACTGACCGAAAAATCAGCAGGCATTCTGCGTTTAACTTTAAATCGCCCCGGCCAGCGCAATGCATTGAGCGGCAAACTGATCGATGAGTTGAGTGCGCAACTAGGTGCTGCGGCGCAGGACAAGGGAGTGCGCGTGGTGGTGATAGCTGCAGCGGGTACAGCATTCTGCGCGGGTCATGATCTGACGGAAATGGTGGCTCTGGACAGGTCGCAACGGCAGCAGCTGTTAGAACGGTGCAGTGAAATGATGATGACACTGCAGCGAATTCCTCAGCCAGTCATCGCGCAGGTGCAGGGGGTGGCGACGGCCGCCGGTTGTCAGCTGGTCGCCTCCTGTGACCTGGCGGTCGCGTCCAGTCATGCGAGATTTGCTACGCCAGGGGTCGATATTGGCCTGTTCTGTTCTACCCCTGCGGTCGCACTGAGTCGGTCGGTGCCGACTAAGCAGGCGTTAAGAATGCTATTTACCGGAGCCCCGGTGGACGCTCGCTGGGCGCAACAGATTGGCCTGGTCAGTGATGTTGTGGAGGAGGTCGATCTGGAGTCAGCGACTGCGGCTCTGGCGGAGCAGATCGCCAGCAAGTCGGCGGCCTGCATGGGTTCTGGCAAACAGGCGTTTTACCGCCAGCAGGGTTTATCACTGGATCAGGCCTATGCCGATGCTGCGGCTGAAATGATTGCTAACCTTGACTCAGCGCCGGCGAAGGAGGGGATTGCGGCTTTTCTGGAGAAAAGAAAGCCCGTCTGGCCAGATTGAAATTGGAAATAGTGCGGCTGATCAGAGTCCGTATTGACTGAAGAGTGCTTTTCGCGGCGCAAGATGACTCGATTACTCGGGTAACATAGACCGCCTGTAGTTCTTATCCCGGCTGGGTATTCGTTGGTATATCGCGTAACCCGGCGCCAAGATTGATTTTTGCAGAGGTAGTAATGTCGGTTGATCAGGTAACACCCTTTAAGAAAATTCTGGTGGCTAATCGTGGCGAGATCGCCATTCGGGTATTTCGCGCCTGTACTGAGCTGGGAATTTCTACGGTGGCGATCTATTCCCACGAAGATCGTTTACATCTGCATCGCTATAAAGCTGACGAGGCTTACCTGGTGGGCCGCGGTAAATCCCCGCTGGCGGCCTATCTAGAGTACGACGAAATAATTGAACTGGCGCTGGCAAAAGAGGTAGACGCCATCCACCCCGGCTATGGGTTCCTCTCTGAAAACAGTGATTTTGCTCGGGCTTGCGAGGCGGCGGGAATTGTCTTTATAGGTCCCTCGGCTGAGGTGCTGGATGCGCTAGGCGACAAGGTAAAGGCCCGTCAGGCAGCGGAGCAGGCGGGGTTGCCAACCATTCCCGGCACCCCGGATGCGGTTGCCAGCGATGACTCTGCGCTCGAGTTCGCCAGCCAGGCAGGCTATCCGTTGATGGTCAAAGCCGCCATGGGCGGCGGCGGCCGAGGAATGGCGGTGGTTAACGATGATCAGGAACTGGTCGATGCCATGGCTAAATGTCGGTCTGAAGCCGAATCAGCTTTCGGCGACGCTACGATATTCCTGGAACGGTATTTACTGCAGCCGCGTCACATTGAGGTACAGGTACTGGGAGACAGGCATGGCAACCTGGTACACCTGTTTGAGCGTGACTGTTCGGTGCAGCGTCGCCATCAGAAAGTGGTGGAAATAGCACCAGCACTGAATCTGACCGACAAACAGCGGCAGGCGATCTATCGGGATGCGCTGGCGATTTGCCGGCAGGTTAACTACAGCAATGCCGGCACGGTGGAGTTTCTGTTTGATGGCGAGGGTCGCCACTACTTCATCGAGGTCAACCCCCGCATTCAGGTTGAGCATACGATCACCGAGGTGATTACCGGCCGTGATCTGGTGCAGGCGCAAATTCGGGTTGCCGAGGGTTATCCGCTGCACGATGACACCATTCGCATTGCTGATCAGGCGGCGATCAAGAAAAGCGGTTATTGCCTGCAGCAGCGATTGACCACGGAAGATGCGGCCAATGGCTTTGCACCCGATTCGGGTCAGATTACTGCGTTTCGGGCCGCAGAAGGATTTGGTATTCGCCTGGATGTCGGCGCTGGCTTTGATGGGTCGGTGATTTCCCCTTATTACGATTCGTTGTTAATCAAGGTGTGTTCGTGGGCGCTCGATTACGATCAGGCGTTGGCAAAGGGACTACGAGCGATCCGTGAGTTCAGGATTCGTGGCGTAAAAACCAACATACCGTTTCTGGAAAACCTGCTTGAACACCCGGTGTTCCAGGCTGGCAAGTGCGATACCACTTTTATTGATAACCACCCGGAACTGCTGGAGTTCAAACCCCGCCAGGATCGAGCCAACAAACTGCTTGGTTATTTTTCGGAGCTGGCGTTAAACGGTTTTCCCGGTATTGATGAGACAGCGATACCGGCCAAAATGCGACAGCCGGTTGAGCCTCCGGCCACACCGGTGGCAAAGCCCTCGGCTGCGTTTGAAGTGCTCCAGGCCGACGGCGCGGCAGGCGTGAGTCGGTGGTTACTGGAACAGGACCAGTTGCTGGTTACCGATACCACTTTTCGGGATGCTCATCAGTCGCTGCTGGCCACCCGTGTGCGCAGCCAGGATATTTTAAAAATTGCCCCGGCCAGCGCCAGCGCTGGCCAGCAGCTGTTTTCGTTTGAAATGTGGGGTGGTGCAACCTTTGATGTCGCCTACCGATTTTTACACGAAGATCCCTGGCAGCGGTTAACCCGACTGCGAGAGTTAATGCCCGGCACCCTGTTACAGATGTTGCTGCGCTCTGGCAACGCGGTGGGTTACACCAATTATCCAGACAATGTCGTTAACCGATTTATCGACGAGGCCGCCGCTGCAGGCATCGACGTTTTCAGAATCTTTGATTGTTTGAACTGGGTAGAGGGTCTACGACCCTGCATTGATCGGGTAGCGGAGACCGGCAAAATTGCCGAAGCAGCCATTTGTTACAGCGGCGATATTACCGACGGTAAACGGGTTAAATTCACCCTGGAATATTACCTGTCTCGGGCAAAACAGGTTGAGCAGGCCGGTGCCCACATACTGGCGATCAAGGATATGGCGGGGCTACTCAAACCCGACGCCGCGCGAATACTGGTTTCTGAATTAAAACAGTCGTTAACCATTCCAGTCCACCTGCATACTCACGACACCAGCGGCAACGGAGTAGCCACGTTACTGGCGGCGTCGGCGGCGGGTGTTGATGTAGTTGATGCGGCGCTCAGCGCAATGTCCGGCGTGACTTCGCAACCGTCCCTGAATGCGCTGATCGCTGCGCTTCAGGGCACCGCCCGAGATCCCGGTATAGATGGTCGTGGCTTACAACAGCTGGCCGATTACTGGGAGGCGGCCAGAGAACCCTACACGCCGTTCGAATGTGGTCTAAAAGCTGGAACCGCAGATGTTTATGACCATGAAATTCCCGGTGGTCAGTACTCCAATTTCCGTCCCCAGGCTATTTCCATGGGGCTGGGAGAGCGTTGGGGCGAAGTGCGGAAAATGTACCGCACCGTTAACGACATGCTCGGGGACATTATTAAGGTTACCCCTTCGTCGAAAGCGGTCGGCGATATGGCGCTGTTCATGGTGCAGAATGACCTGACCCCGGCGGACGTGATTGAGCAAGGTCATGACCTGGCTTTTCCGGATTCGATTGTCAGTCTGCTCAGCGGCATGATGGGACAGCCGGATGGTGGGTTTCCCGAAGAGTTGCAGCGGGCCGTGTGCGGTGATGGTGAAATTATTACGGTGCGGCCAGGTGACCTGCTCGATCCCTGGGACTTTGCCGCTGACGCGGTGGATCTGAGCGAGACGCTCGGGCGTGAACCGACCGCTCAGGAGCAGGTATCAGCGGCCCTGTATCCAAAAATATTCCGGGAATACAGCCTGTTTCAACAGCGATTTGGTGATGTTTCGGTCCTTGACACTACCGATTTTTTCTACGGTTTGAAAATTGGTGAAGAGAAGGCGATTGAGATAGAACCCGGAAAAACCCTGATGGTTAAATTGCTAGCGATTGGACAGCTTGAAGCCGATGGCCAGCGTGAGGTGTTTTTCGAGCTTAACGGTCGTCGCCGTAACCTGCGAATGGCTGATCGCAATGCGGCCAGTGAGATAGAGTCTCACGAGAGTGCGGACCCTGCTAATGCTCAGCAGATAGGGGCTCCAATGCCGGGACTGATCGTTGAACTGCACGTTGCCGAAGGCGACCGGGTGCGCGAGGGCGAAAAACTGTTGACCACCGAGGCAATGAAAATGCTTAACGTCGTGGTTGCCCCCAGCGACGGAGTAGTTAAACGATTACCTTTGACGGCGGGAGTCGAGGTTGCAGCCGGGGATCTGGTCTGCGAGCTTGAGTAACCTGAGATGGAGCGCTAGCCACAGCCGGTGAAACGGTCAGCTCTTTCGGGCCGTTTAGATTAGTTGGTGTGCCCCATGGGTTTGCGCAACGCCTTGGCGACGAGCTGGTTAAGCAGGTCGATGTCAGTCACCGGTTTTTGCAGGTAATACTCGAACGCCTGGCGGCGAGGGTCCGTGGTTTCCAGTGCCCAGCCAGTCATTAAAATACGGCTAATATGCGGGTCGTGTTCGCGCATCCGCCGAGCAAGTTGATCACCGGAAATTCCCGGTAGATCAAGGTCGATGATGGCCACATCCCATCGACCCGGCTGAAAGGCGCGCATGGCGGATTCGGCGTCTTCGAATATGGTTACCTCGTAATTATCATCCAGAGACTGGCTGATCACCTGGCCAATGGCCCGCTGGTCATCGACCACCAGCACCTGCGCGTGGAGGGCGGTGCGGTCTTCCCGGTTTTCGGTAATGTCTGCGGGGTCTACCGCCGGGAAAGTGACAACGAAAGAGGTCCCCTTCCCCGGTTCACTGGTGACGGCGACCATGCCGTCCCATTGCAGCACCGTGGTCATTACTTTTGAAAGTCCGAGGCCGGTACCAAGGGTTTTTTTAGTGGTGAAGAAGGGATCAAAAATGCGCCGTCGGGTATTACCATTCATGCCGATGCCATCGTCAGTGACTTCAATTGAAACTTCCAGCGGGTTAGGCTGAAAAGTTCTGATCGTGACTGTTCCGCCATTGGTAAGCGCGTCCACCGAGTTCTTTATCAGCTGTTCAAGCATGCTGGTTATGCCGCCGGGGTTTGCGCGGATAGCCCTGCATGGCTCCGCCAGTTCAACCTGAAAATCAATGCGCTGACCCGCCGTTATGGCCTGCTCAAGCCAGCGCGGCTGCTGCTGATTAAGCAGGTTGCTGATAATGGAACTCAGCTTCAGATTGTCCGGAGTCTGGTCAACATGCTCGGTAACCGCTTCGGTGAGCTGTTTTACCAGGTTGGTCAATTTTTGACCGTCCGAGTGGGCGACCTTGGCCCAGCTCCTGACTTCATCGTCGTCAGAATGGCGTTCGATCAGCTGGGTGGCGCCTAATATGCCAAACAGCAGATTGTTCATATTGTGGTTGAGGCCGTGGGCCAGTTCCTTTAATAACTGGTAACGGTTCTGGTTCTGGTCGTCTCGCAGGGCCAGAAGCTGACTGATCGATGGAATTAATGCGGCCAGCTCCTCATCCAGTTCCGGCATCTCCACGGGTAGTGGTGGATTAGGTGGCAAAGATTGTTCGAGCATTCGGACCAGCCTGGCTAACTGAGTGCGGTGTCGGCGAGCCTGGCGCTGCATCTGGGCCACCAGAATAATGGCGACAACTGCCAGTAGCCCAAGGGCGGCTGTGCCCATGACCAATAGAGAAGGATCAGCAGTCATTTACCAACGACTCGAAGCGGGCAGACGACCCATCGGGTCTGTCGATCAGTGTGGATCGCGGGTTGGCGATACATGGTTTAAGGGGTCATCGAAGAGACTTTTTTCCAACTAGGTCGGCTTTGTAGCCGTTCTAAATATGCCTGCATGTTCGCAGACAACTCGACTTTTCGTTCAACCGCCGCATTCAGGTGAGGCAACATGACAATGTCGGCCAGTGAGAAATCACCGAGCAAAAATGATCCTTCGCCCAGTTGGGTTTCGATTATCTCGCTGTTTTTTCTTATCGTTTCGTGGAGTTGTTTAATCAGGTTCGGATTCTGCTGCTCATTCGGGGTGAGCAGTAGTTGACCCAGAGCACTGATAGGGGGGTTGTAGGTGCCTGGTTGCCAGATCAGCCACTGGTAGAGTTTGCTACGCCATACTGGATCGGTTGGGATCAGCCCGGCGGTCGGAAATTTTTCTGCCAGGTAGAGCATGATGGCCGATGATTCCCACAGCAGGTGATCGCCGTCGCGCAGGGTGGGGACTTTGCCGTTGGGATTGATGGCCAGGTAATCAGGCTGTTTCTGTCCGCCCTGCATCAGATCGATCGAGTGGTATTCATACTCGGCACCGACTTCTTCGAGAGTCAGTGCGGCTTTGCGACTATTGCCGGACAATGGAAAGGCATAGAGCTCAAGCATTGGCGTTCTCCGAGTAAATATTTTTTTTAATCAGACCGCCCGACCCGGCAATGCGTCGGTCATGTTGCCATCGATCATAATCGCCGTGCCATTGACGATGACCTGTTCGATTCCTCTGGCCTCAGCGACCATGCGCACTCCCTGTTCGGGCAGGTCATTGATCAGATGTGGGCGTTTATCAGAACCTACGGTTTGTGGATCAAACACCACCACATCGGCATTTAATCCCTGTTCGAGGCGCCCCCGGTCGGAGATGCCAAATAGTTCGGCCGGTTCGGTGGTGAGCCGCTGAATTGCGCGCTCCATGCTCATTACCTGACGTTCGCGTACCCAGTAGCCGAGCAGGTAGGTGGGGTAGCCTGCTTCACCCAGCATATCGACGTGGGCACCCCCATCAGCCAGTCCGATACGCACACGCTCGTCACAGATAATTTGTTGCAGGCGAGCATCGTCCGAGTTAGCCACGGCGACCGTAAAGCGGGTTTTAACCTGATCTTTGATGGCAATATCAAGCAGCGTGTCACAGCCATCGCTACCCCAGAGCTCCCCAATCTCTGCGATGGTTTTGCCGATCAGTGGTTTTAGCTCAGGGTGGTCAGAGTTTTGAATTTCATAGAGATTCCAGTCTCCTACCATCGCCCCGGGGCCAGCCATGTCTTCTTTGAACTGCTTTCTGAACGCCGAGTCGGCAAAAATCTGGGCCTGTTTTTCTGCGGTTTGATTAAACACCGGTGCCCATCCGGGCAGAGTGGCAAACAGGAAAGGGTTGTGGAGATCCGCGTCAGCCAGGAACGGGCGGATGACGGTTTGAGCGTAACAGCCTTTTTCGACCAGTGGCGCCGATTTATCCAGCGACGCAAAAGCTGCACCGGGTGCTCCATTCAAATCGAGCAGGGTCAGCCAGGAGACTGGCCGACCACTGCGGTCAAGCAGCATCTCCAGCAGGTCGAACTCATTGTCCGCCAGGTGGGCGAGTTTCTGGGTGACGGCAATCTCAATCGCCCCGCGGCTGGCGTTTTTAAGTACGTCAGCATAGCGCGCAAACTCCTCCAGGCTGGTTAGGCGACTGGCCAGCGGTTTGCCGTGATGACCAATGTGGTTGGGTTGTTGAGAGCTACTAAACCCGATTGCCCCCGCTTTCATGGCATCGTCGAGCAGGCCGGCAATGGTGTCGATTTCGGCACCGTTGGCGGCGCGGTCGCTGGCCGCTTCGCCCATGACGAAGGTCCTTAATGGCGATAAGGGAACCAAAAATCCGATATTAATCGCGGTGCCAGCAGATGTGGTGGCGGCCATAAACTCTGGAAAGGTCTCCCAGCGCCAGTCAATACCCGCGTTGAGCACGTTTTCCGGAATTGCCTCCACATTGACCAGGTCGGTAACTGCCAGTGGGCGGTCCTGTTGGCGACACGGAGCGATACCGACGCCGCAATTACCAATAACCGTCGTGGTAACCCCGTGCCAGCAGGAGGGAGTGACCTGTTGATCCCAGCTAAGTTGAGCATCGTAGTGGGTGTGTGGGTCGACAAAACCCGGGGCGACGATCTTGCCGGTGGCGTCGATTTCACGGTCCGCCTGTTCAGTAACGGAGCCAATCGACACTATTTTGTCGGCCTTGATGCCCAGGTCCGCGATGTAGCCGGGTTTTCCTGTGCCATCGATGATGGTGCCGCCACGAATAACAATATCTAATGACATGATCTGCTCCTCTCCGGTTGCTGAGACAACTCTACGGGATTTAACTTCTGATGAGCGTGCCCGCGATGCGTCGCCGTTTTTGATCCTATTGAACCAGTCTCCGCCCTGTTTGGGAACCTGAGAATACAGTTCCGGCCAGGAACCTAGCGGTTTCTCCCCTCAGGATAGGGGTGCCATAGCTCCCTAACGAGATGGGAGAGTCGTTTTAGGTCGGCGGGTTCGGACAGGCGATGATCGCCCTGTTTGACGTAATGTAAGGTCACGTCATCGCTTTGTAGCTGCTCGATCAGGGTTAGGGAGCGTTGCCAGGCCACGTCGCTATCATTCATGCCGTGGACGATATGGACTGGGCAGTGAACCGGGATCGCCCGATTCAATAACAGGTGATTGCTCCCTTCATCAATTAACTGCTGGGTGATGACGTAAGGTTCGTCACCGTATTCCGTGGGACGTAGCAGCCGGCCATTGGCCAGTAATTCGGCGCGCTCCTGGTCGTTAAATTCGTGACGGATCATCTCCTCGGTGAAATCGGGCGCCGGAGCCAGCAGTAGCAATCCCTGTACTTTTTCAGGCCGCTTAAGGGCAAGTAACAAGCTAATCCAGCCGCCCATGCTGGAGCCAACCACCACCTGGGGCCCCTGTGTGAGGGTATCGAGTACGGTCAGTGCATCGTCACACCAGCCGCCAATCGTGCCATCGGCAAACTCGCCATCGGACTCGCCGTGGCCCAGATAATCAAACCGGACAAAAGCGCGGCCGTGGTCTCGGCAGTGGGCTTCGAGAGCCACTGCCTTGGTGCCGTTCATGTCTGACATGAAGCCGCCGCAAAAAATAACGCCTGGTGATTCTCCCGGTAGCTGGTGGTAGGCGATGCGATGACCCGCTGGGTGAGGCAGGTACTGGGTTGTAGATTCGATCATTGGTGGCTCATTTATCTCGATGGTGGATTAGAAACGGGGTCCGGTGGAGGGCTGATAGTACTTCAGCCCGGATGGTGCAATCTTGTCATACCGGCTCAGGGCTTGCAGAAACGGAAATGGCGGATTGAAATCTAAAGCTCAAAAATAAACCATAGGGGATCAACAGCCCGTTCGTCCTGAGCTTGTCGAAGGACGTCCTTCGACAAGCTCAGGACGAACGGAATCTTATTGCGCTTAGGTTGGGGGGCCAGTCCTTCGATCTAGCTCAGGAGAACCCCGTCGAACCGCTTAACAGTGGGTGAAGTAACTTTATGTTTAGCTCCGCTGAAGAATTTGAACAGATATTATTGGCGGGTCCCGTCGATGCTTGAAACAATCAACCTCAGCGTCCATATACTCTTCATGGAATGTGCAACTAATTTTAAGTATTGGGACCGGGTGAAATGCAACGAATTTTTCTGTTCGCGATAACCAATATCGCCGTACTGGTAGTGATCAGTCTGACATTCAGTCTGTTAGGGCTGGACCAGTATCTGGCTCAGCAGGGGATGAATATGCCCTTCCTACTGCTGTTTGCGGCCCTGTTCGGCATGGGTGGATCGGTTATCTCCCTGCTGCTGTCAAAAACCATGGCCAAACGAATGACCCGTGCCCGGGTCATTGACCAGCCGGCCACTGCTGATGAGCGCTGGCTGGTGGAGACGGTGAGGCGTCAGGCAATGCTGGCGGGCATCGAAATGCCGGAAGTGGCGATTTATCCCGCTCCGGAAATGAATGCGTTTGCCACCGGCGCCAATCGCAATGCAGCGCTGGTCGCGGTGAGTGACGGTATTTTCCGGAAAATGAGTCGGGATGAACTCGAAGCTGTGCTTGGCCACGAAATTAGCCACGTTGCCAATGGCGATATGGTGACCATGGCCCTGCTGCAGGGGGTGCTGAATACCTTCGTGATCTTTTTTGCGCGGATCGTGGCTCAGGTGGTCAGTTCTGCTGGTTCTCGTGATGGCCAGCGGGGCGGTAACTTTATGATTTATTTTGCGGTGAACATGATCGCCCAGGTGGTGTTTGGCATATTAGCGTCGGTGGTCTCCTCCTGGTTTAGTCGTAAACGGGAGTTTCGCGCCGATATTGGTGGGGCTAACCTCGCCGGACGTGACAAAATGGTCGCCGCACTGCGACGGCTGCAGTCGGGTGAGCCGGCACAGTTGCCCGAGCAGCTTGATGCGATGGGGA
>Ga0209273_10003043_pt1 | contig 12056 bp, 8 predicted proteins | sample tdAd471_FD_187126 | JGI IMG/M metagenome (GOLD analysis project Ga0209273, IMG submission 187126) | Marine sediment microbial communities from the Atlantic coast under amendment with organic carbon and nitrate - tdAd47.1 (SPAdes)... | ecosystem: Environmental > Aquatic > Marine > Coastal >...
AGCTGAATCGATGAGCGAACCAGGACCCAGCACCAGGAAATCGGACCCGATTTCCCAGGACTTGCCCGACGACGTCGTCCAAGCCCTGGGCCTGGACGCCTCGCGGCGCTGGAGGCCCCTCCTGGTCGCGGGGCTGCTGGTCCTGGGGGTCGGCGTCGCGTTCGGCTATCGGGCCTGGGGGGGAGACTCTGCCCCGGTGACCCGCTGGCGGACGGCGACCGTCGAACGTGGAGACCTGACCGTCGTGGTCCGCGCCACCGGCACGCTCCAACCGGTCGACACGGTTCAGGTCGGGGCCGAAGTGTCTGGACGCGTGGAGTGCGTGAACGTCGAACCCAACGATCCCATCACTCGGGGTCAGCAGCTGGCGAGTCTCGAGACCGAGACCTACGAGAACGCCCTGGCGCAGGCCGAAGCCCAACTCCACGTGGCCCAGGCCGCGGTCGCCCGGGAACAGGCGAACCTGACCCAAGCGCAGGCGGAAGAAGCTCGCGTGCTCGGGCTCAAGCAGGTCGTCTCCGAGCAGGCCCTGGTCAGCGCGCAGGCCGCCCGCATGCGGGCAGAGGCCGACCTTCGCGCCGCCAAGGCTCAGGTCGACCTCGCACAGAGCCGCGTGGATTTGAGCCGGACCAACCTCAGCAAGGCGGTGATCCGCTCCCCCATCGAGGGCGTGGTCCTCGTCCGCAACGTCGAGCCGGGGAACACTATCGTGGCCTCCTTCCAGGCCCCCGAGCTGTTTACCCTCGCGACGGCCCTCGATGCAATGCAGCTCAGCGTCGATGTCGACGAAGCCGACGTCGGCAAGGTCGCGCCAGGGCAGCTTGCGACGTTTAGTGTCGACGCCTGGCCTGGTCGCGTGTTCCCGGCGACCGTCGTCCGGGTATCCCTCGCCCCCACCGTCGCTGACAACGTGGTGACCTACGAAACCCTCCTCTCCGTCGACAATTCGGCAGCGTTGCTGCGCCCCGGCATGACCGGCGCGGCGACCGTCGTCACCGGGACCCTCAGCGACTGCTCGCTAGTGCCCAACGCCGCACTCCGGTTCCACCCTCCCCAGGAAGACGCAGGCGGGTTCCGCCTCCGCCCAGGCCCTCCGGGCCCACGCCAGCGGAATCACGCCTCCGGCGGAGCGGTGTGGGTGCTGCGGGAGGGAGTCCCCACGCGGCGCGCGGTGAGCACCGGACCCACCGACGGCGAGCACACCCAGCTCCTCTCCGGGTTGGAGGTCGGCGACGAAGTGATCGTGGGCACGGACACCCAGGACACACCATGAGCGAAAGCGAGGCGGACCCGCTGATCGAAGCCCACCGGCTCTACCGGCTCTACGGGCGCGGAGAAGCCCTCGTGCGGGCCCTCGACGGGGTCGACCTCAGCATCCACGACGGCGAGTTCGTGGCGATCATGGGCTCGAGCGGCTCGGGTAAGTCGACGTGCATGAACATCCTCGGCTGCCTCGACACACCCACCTCGGGCAGCTACCGCTTCAAAGGGGTCGAGGTCGCCAGCCTCTCGCGGGATCAGCTGGCGCTCCTCCGCCGGCACTACATCGGGTTCGTGTTCCAGAGCTTCAACCTGCTCCCGCGGACGACCGCGCTCGAGAACGTCGAGCTTCCGCTGGTCTACCTCGGCCTCCCGACCCGCCGCCGGCGCACACTGGCCTACGCCGCCCTCGAGCAGGTCGGACTCGCAGACCGGTTCCGGCATACGCCTGGCGAGCTCTCCGGCGGCCAGCAGCAGCGGGTCGCGATCGCGCGGGCGCTGGTTACCCGCCCCGCGGTGCTGCTCGCCGACGAGCCCACCGGAAACCTCGACACCCACACCAGCCACCAGATCATGGAGACCTTGAGCGAGCTCAACGCGCAGGGCTTGACCATTGTGATGGTCACCCATGAGCTCGAAGTCGCCCGCTTCGCGCAACGAGGGCTGCAGTTTCGTGACGGGCGCCTCGTGCGCGACGCCCCTGTCGAGGAGTGGGTCGCGTGATCCTCTGGACGGCGACGCGGATCGCGCTGGGCGCGATCCGTCGCAACTTGGTCCGTTCGTTGCTCACCGCCCTGGGGATCGTCATCGGGGTCGCCAGCGTGATCGCGATGGTCCAGCTGGGCGAATCGGCGAGTCGGAGCGTGACCCAGCAAATCGCCTCGCTGGGTCCCAACTTGCTCACCGTCCACCCGGGGGTCGACCGCCGGGGCCCCGGCGGGGTGCGCAGCGAAGCCACCCCATTCGACGTTGCTGACGCCTCCGCCCTGGAGACGATCCCGGGAATCGTGGTCGCCCCGGTGACCCTCTCCCGCGCGACCCTGGTCGTGGGAAACGCGAACTACACAACGTCAGTCGCAGGTAGCACCGAGGTCTACTTCCCTGCCCGGGGGCTGGACATCGCTCGCGGACGCAGCTTCGACGCGGGCGAGCTCGCCTCGGGGGCGGCGGTGTGCATCGTAGGTCAGACCATCGTCGAGGAGCTGTTCCCCAGCGCCGACGCCCTCGGCGCGTCGCTCCGGGTGGGGAGGACCCCGTGCCGTGTGATCGGGGTCCTGGCCGAGAAGGGGGAGCTGTTCGGTCGCGATCAGGACGACCTGGTGGTGATGCCCATCCGCGCCGTCCAACGTCGGGTCGCCGGGAACACCGACGTGAACACGATCTTCATTTCAGTGACCACCGCGGACTCCTCAAGCGAAGTCCAACGCGCGATCTCCGACGTCCTCCGTCGCCGCCGCGGTCGCGTCGGGGAAGAGGACGACTTCTACGTGCGAGACATGCAGGAGATCTCCAAGGCCCTCCGTGGAACCACGGCTACGCTGACTCTGTTCCTGGGCGCCATCGCCGCGGTGAGTCTGGTGGTGGGTGGAATCGGAATCATGAACATCATGCTCGTGTCCGTCACCGAACGGACGCGTGAGATCGGGATCCGGCTCGCGATCGGAGCCCGTGCGCGCGAGGTCATGTTGCAGTTCCTCGTGGAAGCGGTGGTGCTCTCGACTCTCGGAGGGGCCTGCGGGATCGCCCTCGGTGTCGGGGGCTCGGTCCTCGCCGCGCGGGCCCTGGATCTGCCGCTCGTCGTATCGCCTGCGGTGATCGCGCTGGCCTTCTGCTTCTCGGCCGCCATCGGGGTGCTGTTTGGCTTCGTCCCTGCCAGGCGCGCGGCGCTGCTCGATCCGATCGAGGCCCTACGGCGCGAGTGAACCGGGGTTGGCGTGGGCAGCCAGGCCTCCCCCGCCGCGCTCCCCCATTCGCAGGAACAACAACGCCGGGAGCAGGATCAAATCGCCCAGCAGCGCGAACCCGATCGCGGCCGCGGTCATCGAGCCGAAGAGCCGGTTCGCGGGGAACTCCGATGCGAGCAGCACCGAGAACCCGAGCACCAGCACCACGGAGCTGAGCGTCAGCGCGACCCCCGTCTCCTCCAGGGTCTGGATCACCCCTTCGGGGTCGTTGAGTCCATCGCGGTGGCTGAGGCCGGCGACCACGTGGATCGTATCGTCCACACTGATCCCGAACACGATCGCGAACAGGACCGAAGTGCTGAGGCTCAACGCGGTCCCGGTCAGGACCATCACGCCGCCGAGCAGCAGCAACGGCAAGAGGTTGGGCAGGATCGCGAGCACCGCCAGGGTCGGGCTGCGGAAGAAGATCACGATCAAGCAGAACACCAGCAGGAACGCGGTGCCCACGGTGCGCGCCATCTCCCCGGTCAAGCGGGACTGGATCACCTGATTCATCACCGAGGCACCTGTGAGCTCGAAGGTCACCCCCTCGGGGAGGTGGCGGGCCGCGGCCTCCTGGATCCTGGCAGTCAGGGCGTGAAAGGGGGTCGAGTAGAGGTTCTTGATTCGCATCTGCAGCCTCAGTAGACGCGGATCGTCGACCTCGTCCACGTAGGCCGAGGTGGGGTCCTCGCCGCTGAACCAGTAGAGGAAGTGCAGCTCGGCCATCGCCTGCTCGCTGTCGGGCAGCGTCCCAAGGTAGGCAGGGTCGCGCTGGTTCGCAGTGTGGTAGGCGTCGCTGAGGTAGTCAGCGAGGGACAAGGCGTAGAGCACCCCCTGCTCACGGAACTCGGGTCCGCGGAGCTCCTCGGCCAGGGCCAGGAGCCCGCGCTGGACCTCGGGTTCGTAGACGCGGCCGCCCGCGTCCACGAACAGCTCCAGGGGGACCGCGCCGCCCATCCGCTCCTCGAAGAAGTTCCGCGTCTGGACCAGCGGGTCGTCTTCGTCGAAGTCGTTGAGCATGCGCGTCTCCTGGGTCGGCGGGAGCAGCGCGAGGTCGACCGCGAGCGCCGCCGCCGCGGCGAGGACGACCGCGAGGGGGCGCCGGCGTACGGCCCGCCCCAGGGCTCCCAGCGGGTTTCGCCGCAGCGGGCGCATTGGGTTGCGCGGCTTGGGGGTCAGCGCTGTGGGTGCGATCCAGAGCACGAGCGGCGGGAGCAGGGCGAAGGTCGTGAGGTAGGCCGCGAGCACGCCAAAGGCCACCGGAAGCCCGAGCTCGCGCACGATCTCGGCGCGACTGGTCGCCAGGGATGCGAAGCCGCAGGCCGTGGTCAGGGTCGTGAACAAGCACGCGACCCCGACCTCCTGCACGGCGACCTGCATCGCCGCAGGGGGCAGGCGTCGGGTGAGCTCTTGCCGGAAGCGGGTCAGGAGGTAGATCGCGTCGCCCACGCACACCACGAGGACCATCACCGGGATCACCGTCGAGAGGAACGAGAGCGGAAATCCAGCGATCGCCATGAACCCCAGGGTCCACACGGTGGAGAGGCCCACGGTTACCAGCGCCAGGAGGGTCGGCGCCAGTCGGCGGAACACGGCGGCGAGGGTGAGGAAGATCACCCCGAACGCGAGAGGGAAGAACGCGCTGAGGTCGTGGTCCATCAGCTTCAGCACGCGCACGTTCGAGATCGCGAAGCCCTCGAGGTAGCCGGCTTCACCGTCGCGCAGCGCGCCCTCGCTGCTGAAGAAGCGGAGCAAGTCGTTGCCGAAAGCTCGGCGCGTGGCCTCGCTCTCGTCGCCCGGTGCGAGGGGGACCCAGAACCCCGCCAGGCGTCGGTCGGAGGAGATCAACCGGTCGAGGAACGCTGGGTTGGCGCGCAGCAACTCCCACTGCGCCTCGGGGTCCCACTCGGCGTCGCGCTCGGGCGCGTAGACCGAGCGCACGTCGAGGTCCTCGGGGCCTGGGGTGTAGGCGAGCGGGGCGTTGGAGAGGGAGGTCAGTCGATCGGGGTCGACGCATTGCAGCTGCGCGAGCGCCTCGGTGAGGTCGTGCACGCGCCGGATCCCCTCGCGGGAGAGCACGTCGTAGGGCAGCTCGACGAGGCAAAAGGCCGTGGTCTGGTCCGAGCCGAAGGTGTCCAGGAAGCTGTCGTGCACCGCGCGCTGGGCATCCCCGTCGGGGAAGATCTTCTCCATGCGCACGTCGCGCTCGAGGCTCGGAATGCAGGCGGCGAGCAGGCCGGTCAGCACGGCCACGAGCGTCACGCTTGCCAGGGGGTGCTTCAGGGGGAGCAGCAGCGCGCGCTCGAACCGAGTGGGGGTGCGGGCGCCCACGGGCGGTTAGAGCTCGACCTTGAACGCGACGAGGGTCACGTCGTCGGTTGAGCGTCGTCCCTCCCGGAACGTGTCCAGCGCACGCAGGATGCGCCAGAGGAGGTACTCCGCCTCGTAGCGCCCGAAGCGCTCGACCACCCGGTAGAGGCGGTCGTCGCCGAACTGCTCGTTGCGCGGGTTCAGCGCTTCCGTCACGCCGTCCGTGTACTGCAGCACGAGGTCACCTGGGAGCAGCGTGACCTCGACCTCTTCGAGGCTGGAGTCGAAGATCGGACCTTCGTCCATGCCCAGCGCCATGCCCTTGGAATCGATCACCTGCAGCGGAGGTTCCCGCTTCGGGTTGTAAAGGATCAGGGGGTTGTGACCCGCGCGCGAGAAGATGAACCGGCGGCTCTCCGTGTCGAGCAGGCCATAGAACACCGTGACGAAGGTGCGGTCGTCGAGGTCGCTGAAGATGTCCCGGTTCGCCATGCAGAGGGTCTGCTGGGTGCTTGGAACCGCCGGGGACGGGCCCGGTCGTTCGCGGCCGTGGACCTCGACCAGCTTCTTCGCCAGCCCCATCAGCAGCGCGGCCTCGATCCCGTGACCGGTAATGTCGCCGATCACGATCGCGTGGTGACGCTGGGAGGGCTTGAAGAAGGAGTAGAAGTCCCCCCCCACCGCGTCGCAGGGTTGGTAGGCGCGGGCGAACTCTAGCCCTGGCACCTGCGGTACCTCGGACAACAGCCGCAGCTGCTTGTTCCGCGCCTCGAGCAGGGACTTATCCTGCTCGCGTGCGCGATCCATTCGGCGCTGGACCGCGTCGAGGTTGTCCTTGAGCTTCTGCCAGGCCACCTCGTCGAGGGACTCCTGAGGCTTGAAGACCTTGGCGGTGTTGCTGTCGCGGACCCCGCTCTTGGAGAGCGCCTCTTCGACGACCTCCTCTCGCAGGGCCTCAGGAGAACCGCTGAGCCGTCGCTCTTCGTCGAAGGACTCGCAGTGGGTCCAGAGATGGGCGACCACTTGCTCAACGGTCTTCTCGAAGGTCGCGCTCTCTACCGAGGCGCCGATGGTGATCGCCTTCTGGGGCTGCCGGCAGTGGGGGCACACCCAGTTGGAGACCGGATCGGTGACACCGTAGAGCGGGTCTTCGAGCAGCCACTTGCGCACCCTGCGGTGGCGGTCGAGCTGCACGTTCTCCGCCTGCACCGCGGCGGCCATCTCCTCCCGACTCTTGATGGGGTGCTTGCTGGTGTAGTCGGCGCAGGCGCCGAGGTGATCGAGCACCCTCGCGTAGAAGCGCTGGGCCGCGGCCGCGTCGAAGGTCCCCTTGGCGACCTTGGGTGGGAAGCGCGCGGGGGTCACCCGCGCGCAGTAGGGACAGAGCCAGTTGGTCTCGAGGTCGCGCACCCGCCACAGGGGGTGGCGCCCGATCTTGCGCCGCAGCTTCTCGACCTGGCGCGCGTGTGCGCCCTCCTCGATCTTGCTCCGTAACTCGGAGACCGGACGGGGTTCGCCCTCGAGCACGGTGTAGGCCTTGCAGCGGTCGAGGTGTCCCGCGACCGCCTCGAAGAACGCCGTGCGCCCGCTCCCCTCCGGGACTCGAATGTCCAGCACTCGCGCGCAGAAGGGGCACAGCCAGCGCCGGTCGGGGTCCATCAGGCGATAGGAGGGGTCGGTCTTGAAGCACTTGGCGACCTTCGCCGGCTCGAACTCGCCGCCGCGCTTGCTGCGCTTGCGCAGGTCGGCCAGTGGGCGCAGCTTGTCTTCGCCCTGGGCGAACACCTCGCAGCGCAGCAGGTGATCGACGACCCGGTTGATCAGCTCATGGTCCTCCCCCAAGTCCTCGAGGAAGTCGGGCTGGAGGCTCGCCTGCAGCGGGCGGAATTTCGCCCCCTGGGCGCAGTAAGGGCAGAGCCAGCGCCCCCCTTCGTCGCGCAGGCGAAACCGGGGGTCCTCGCGCATGTAGCCGAGGATCCGGATCTTGAACACGAGGTACTGCGCCGCCTGTCGGACGCGGTCGACGTCGCTCGGGACCCCCGCGCCCCGATTCCAGGTCTCGCACTCGGAGACCAGGTGCCCGGCGATCCGCTCCTCGAGGGTCTCGTCGAGCTGCAGGTCACGAACTCCGAGTTGCAAGCAGTAGGGGCACACCCAGTTGTTGGAGCGGACCATCACGCGCCAGCTGGGGTCCTCCCGCAGACGCTGCTCGACCATCCGTTCGACGTTGGCCGGCATCCTAGCGTCGCCTCGCGGCCTGGCGCTCGGCCTCGCTTGCGAGGGCCTCCTCGCGCAGCTTGAGGTAGCTGAGATAGCGCTCCTCGTCGATCTCTTCGGCCTCCACGGCGGCCCGCACCGCGCAGCGGGGCTCCTGGTCGTGGGCGCAGTTGCGGAATTTGCAGCTCTGACCCACGTCGAGCAGCTCGCGGAAGCCCTGCTGGAGCTCCTGAGGCCCGAGGTCCCAGAGCCCAAACGCCCGCAATCCCGGGGTGTCGACGACCCAGCCGCCGCCCGGGAGCCGAATCAGCTCAGCGGAGGTCGTCGTGTGGCGCCCACGACCGTCGGCTTCGCTGACCTCAGCCGTGCGCAGGCTGACCCCCGGGTGCAGCGTGTTCAGCAGCGTCGACTTGCCCACGCCGCTGGGTCCGACGAACGCGGAGAGGCTCCCGCTCATCAGTGTCCGCAAGGCCTCCAGCCCCTCGCCCGTCGTGGCGCTGACGAGTAGCGCGCGGTACCCCAGCTTGCGGTAGACCTCGAGGTCTTCGTCGACGAAGGCCCGGTATTCGGCGTCGGCGAGGTCGACCTTGTTGATCACCACGCAGGCCTCGATCCCGTCGCGCTCGAGCCCGACCAGGACCCGGTCGATGAACGCGCGCTTGTAGGGCGGGTCGAAAGCCGCGACGACCACCAGCACCTGGTCGACGTTGGCGCAGAGCACCTGGTTGCGCTTGAAGTCCCGGACCCGCCGCATGGCGTTGCGGCGCGGAAGCAGGGCCTCGATCACGCCGCGGACCTCGTCGGCCTCGGCGGCGTCGGCGTCGGGCTCCTCGACGAACTCGACCTCGACCCGGTCGCCGACGGCGAGCCGGATCTTCTTCTTGCGAAACAGGCGACCTCGGAGGTCACAGCGCAGCTCGCGCCCCTCGTCATCAGCGACCTGGGTCTCGTTGCCAACGATCTTGATCACCGTCCCGGTCACCCGGCCCATAACCCCAGTATAGGCAACCCTAGCCGCACCCAGGAGCTGAGCTGGATATACTCCTCCCGGAGGTTTTTTCCCCCCCCATGCCGCGTTATAGGGATGTCGTTGCCGGGCACCTCCTCGTCCTGCGCCAGAGGGCTTCTCTGGCCCAGCTGTGGGAGGCCCTGCGTGCCCTCGCGTCTCAGCAGCACGGGACGCTGCTCGAGGCCCTCGAAGCCTCTGGGGCGCTGTCCCCGAACCAGGTCGACGCGTTCCGTGCAGACATCCCCAAGGTCACCCGGGCCGAGCGCGAGCGGACGCTGCTGCGGCTGGTTCACAAGACCCGCGGGGTGGACCCCCAGCATCTGCTCGGCGTGTTCAACCAGGTGCGGGAAGCGGGCTTCGTCCACGAGGTCGGCGATCGCCTCGTTCGGTCGGGAGTGGCGACCGCGGGCGAGGTCCAGGACCTCTACGAGTGGGCCGACATCGCGCTCTCCCACGCGCGGGCCAAGCGCGTGGAGGCCTTGATCCGCCTGGCCAAGAGCGGCGCTTCCTTCGGGGCCGCCCTCGCCGACCGACTGCAGGCCTGCCTCCAGCTCTGCGAGGGGCTGCTGAACCTGGAGCACCGCCCCACGGGCGGGCGCGCCCCATCCGACCCGAAGCTGCTCTCGGCCGCGGAGGGGCCGCCGCCCATCGACCCTGAGGATTGCCCGATCTACGGCTACGAGATCATCTCCGAGGTCGGGCGTGGGTCGATGGGGGTGGTCTACAAGGCCCGGCACTTGCACACCGGGCGGTTCACGGCGCTCAAGATCCTCCCGTTGAAGTTCGCCGAGAAGGCCGTCTACCTCGAGCGCTTCAAGCGCGAGGCGATGGCCCTCATGCGCCTGAAGCACGAGCACATCGTGCGCGCTTACGACTTCGGAGGGAGCGAGGAATACTACTACCTCGCGTTGGAATTCGTCGACGGCGAGACCCTCGATCGCGTGCTCGAGCGGCAAGGCCGGCTCCCCGAGCGGGAGGCGCTCGAGATCGGGCGCCAGATCGCCCTCGGCCTCGACTGCGCGGCGGCCTCGGGCGTGATCCATCGCGACGTGAAGCCCGAGAACGTGATGCTCACCCGCGACGGGATCGCCAAGCTCTGTGACTTTGGGATCGTGAAGCTCGACCAGATGCAAGAGGGCACGCTGACCATGACAGGGACCACGGTCGGCACCCCGCACTACATCTCACCGGAGCAAGCCCGCGGCGAAGACGCCCTCGACGTGCGCAGCGACCTCTATTCCCTGGGGATCACTCTCTATCACCTTGCCACCGGGCACGTGCCCTTCACCGGCCGTTCCCAGGGCGCGATCCTCGTGCGACACATCCTCGAGCCGGTCCCCGACCCTCGCTCCCACAACCCTTCCCTTAGCCGCGAATTCAGCGAGATCGTGCGCGGACTGACTCACAAGAAGCCCGAGGATCGCTTCGTGAACGGGCAGGCGGCCGCAGACGCGATCCAGGCCTACCTGCAGGCTTCGGCGCTCCAGCGGGGGTAGCCAGCGCTCAACCTGGGCGGTTGATGAGGAAGGTCGCCACCTGGTCGAGGAAGCTGCGCAGGGTCTGCTGCGTCTGGAAGGAGAGGTCGACCGCCTCGAGCGCCGTGTCCATGCAGGCCATCCAGGCGTCCCGCGCGGCGCGGTCGATGGGGAACGGCATGTGGCGCATCCGCAGTCGGGGGTGTCCGCGCTGCTCGATGTAATCCGCCGGTCCGCCCAGCCGTCCGCGAAGGAACATCAGCAGCCGCTCCTCGGCGGGGCCCAGGTCCTCCTCGGGATACATGGGGCGCAGCAGCGGGTCCTGCGCAACCTGGGCGTAGAACCCGCGCACGATCTCGGCCAGGGTCGGCTCCCCCAGCTCGGCGTAGAGCTCGCCAATCGGGTCGGCGTTCACTCGGCCAGGGCGTCCACGTCGGCGACCGCCGCCAGGCTCTGGGCGAGCGCGGCGTGCGCGTCGGACGGCTCGGCGAACCACTCGCCCTGAAGCACGAGGGTCACCACACAGTGCCCGATCCGCACCGCCACCACGCTCCCGATGGGCTGGCCCTCGACCTCGATTCGCCCCAGGCGAGCCTCGTCCCCGGCCTCGAACCCCTCGACCTCGACCAGCGCCGCGCCCTCGATCAGCTCCGTGCCCACGCGTAGCCCGCTCCAGGCCGCCCGGAGAGCAACCCGCGCGTCGCGCTCCCCCGCCTCGCGGGAGACGTTGCTCACGAGGAACAGCGCGTCGTCCTCGAAGCGGTAGGTCACCTCCCAGCTGCCGTCGAAGTAGCCGAACTTCTCCAGCTTGCCGCGGGGGGCGCCCCGTCCGTTGAACCCCGCGCGGAGCTCCTCGATCTCCAGGACCAGCGCCTGATCGGCGGCGGAGACCGGGAGCGGGGTCTTGCTCGACTCGTAGGCCAACGCAACCGCCAGGGAGCCGATCGCGATCACCGCCGTGAGCATCACCGGGACCCCAGCCAGCAGCAGCCAACGGCGCCGAAGGCGGCGAGGTCGATGCGCGGTGGGGTTTCGATCGAGCATGCCTTAGCTATAGCAGGAGCACCTCCCCCGCGCCGTCATCTCGCGCTAGGCTGAACCCTCGCCGAGGGGAGGTTCGCGTGCGCGTGATGACGATTGCTGGGGTGTTGCTCCTGGTGGCCTGCGCCAGCGAGGGCCAGCAGCCGCCGCAACCCCCGCCCCCCGTTGTCAAGAAGGAGGCCGCTGTGCCCGGCTTCGAGCACCTCGCCGACTACACCGGACCCCAGGGGGCCGTCCTCGGCAGGCTCTACCGCCACTCGGCCACGGGGCTCAAGCTGCGGGTGCTCACCAACGAGAGCGTCCCTCAGGTCTTCGTGCACGTGAAGACGTTGCCGGCCTCCGAGGGCGGAGAGCCGCACACCGGCGAGCACCTGCTGCTGGGGAAGGGCGTGCGGGGCAAGACCCTGGCAGCCGCCTCGTCCATGAGCCTGGTGGAGTCGACGGCCTACACCGACCAGACCGAGACCTGCTACTCCTTCAACTGCGCCGCCGGTGAGGACACGTTCATCCGCATCCTCGAGCAGACCCTGCGGGCGCTGTGGCTGCCCGACTACACGGATGAGGAGATCCGTCGGGAGGTGTGCCACCTCTCGGTCACCCCCAACGAGGACGGCTCGCTGCGGCTGGAGGAGCAGGGGACCGTCTACAACGAGATGGTCTCGACCTTCGAACGACGCTGGATCGTCTACTACGAGCTCGCGCGCCTGGTCTACGGCCCGGATCACCCGCTGAGCTACGTCGCCGGGGGTCGGCCAGAGGGCATTCGCGAGCTGACCCCCGCCGACATTCGCCGCTTCC
>Ga0209273_10003044_pt1 | contig 12049 bp, 12 predicted proteins | sample tdAd471_FD_187126 | JGI IMG/M metagenome (GOLD analysis project Ga0209273, IMG submission 187126) | Marine sediment microbial communities from the Atlantic coast under amendment with organic carbon and nitrate - tdAd47.1 (SPAdes)... | ecosystem: Environmental > Aquatic > Marine > Coastal >...
AAAAGGAATTGGGTAATTTGCGCGGCCTTCTGGAGGGCGAGCTGGCACAGCTGGCCTGGCGTGAAATGGCCGAACGCCCCTCGGTAAAAGCGGCGTTGTTGAGTCGCCTGAATCAGCTGGGCCTGTCACGTCCGCTCTGTAATGCGGTGGTGGATAAAATGCCGTCGCGGGGAGAACTGGAGCAGCTCTGGAAAGCTTGTCTCGAGCTGTTGACCCGCCGTATTCAGGTGACAGGCGATGCGCTGTTGAATGAGGGAGGCATCATTGCATTGGTGGGCTCCACGGGCGTCGGAAAAACCACAACCATCGCCAAGCTTGCTGCGCGTTTTGCTATGCGTCACGGGCACCGAGAGGTGGGGTTAATTACCACGGACTGCTTCCGTATCGGTGGCCAGGAGCAATTGGAAACCTTTGCCGATTACCTGGGCATCCCGATGATCGTCGCCACTGATGGTCAACAATTGCAGGCCGCTCTGGAGCAACTGGCTAACCGGAAACTGGTACTGATTGATACCGCCGGCATGAGTCAGAGAGATGTACGCCTGCTCCAACAATTCCAGACGTTAAAATCGGTAGGTTTTCCCATTGATGCCTATGTGGTGTTGTCAGCTACAGCCCAAACCGGCTCACTGAATGAGGTGGTCAAAGTATTTGGCCGCTCCGCGTTGGCAGGGGCGATGATTACCAAAACCGATGAGTGCAGTGAACTGGGTGGCCTGATTGATCTGTTGATCAAGAGTAACCTGAAAGTGGGTTATGTCAGCAGTGGCCAGAAAGTGCCCGAAGATATTGCCCCGGCCCGGGCGGAAAACCTGCTCGAGAAAGCGGTTTCCCTGATGGAGGAGTCGACTCGTCAGGATGAGACGAAGTCTGCCGGGCGTGTTCAAAAACGGGCAGTGGTGTAATTGTCCATGATGAATCAGGCAGAAGGCTTGCGCCAGATCGTCGCACAGACTCCAGTGCAGGTCATTGCGATCACCAGTGGCAAGGGGGGAGTTGGCAAGACCAACATCGCGGTCAATCTTGCCGTCAGTTTGGCCAAACGGCAGCGGTCAGTGTTGTTGTTCGATGCTGATCTCGGCTTGGCGAATGTGGATATAACTCTTGGGCTCAAGCCGAAATACGATATCCGACATGTGTTGTCGGGGGAGCGTACCCTTGAAGAAATACTGCTCGATGGACCATCTGGAATCCGTATTGTGCCAGCCTCTTCGGGTGTTTCCGATATGGCCTCTCTCACTCCGCAACAGCAGGGGGGGCTGGTACGTTCTTTTAGTGAACTGGGCACTTCCGTTGATACCCTGATCGTAGACACTGCTGCCGGAATCGACAGCAGTGTCCTGACCTTTACTCGTGCCTGCCAGACCGTACTGGTTGTGATATGTGACGAGCCTACGTCTATCACCGATGCCTACGCCCTGATCAAGGTCCTTAATCGCGAGTGTGGGGTGAAGCGCTTCCAGGTCGTTGCCAACATGGTGGACAGGCCGATACAGGGTCGGCAGCTCTATGAAAAAATTCTCAGGGTCACAGATCGCTTTCTCGATGTGCAGCTCGGCTATCTGGGCGCGGTGCCGCGGGACGATTATTTGCGCCGGGCGGTACAACAGCAGAATCCAGTGGTGGCAGCCTATCCGCGTAGTAAATCTGCGATAGCGCTCAACAAACTCGCCCTGGCAGTGGAGGCAGAGAGTGCGCCCCGGGCAGATTTTGGTGGCCTGAGTTTCTTTGTTGAACGATTGGTGAATTGTTCCCCGGCGGAGCTTGAATCTTGACCGTTAGCGAAGCCAAGGCATATGCCCAGGTGCAGAAGAACTGCCTGGAAAAAACATTGATTGACCACCTGCCATTGGTGAAAAAAATTGGCTTGCATCTGGTGGGGCGGTTGCCCGCACACATTGAGCTCGATGACCTGATGCAGGTGGGGTTGCTGGCGCTGAGCCAAGCCTGGGAAAACTATGATTCGTCCCAGGGAGCCAGCTTCCCCACCTATGCGTCCATTCGCATCAAGGGGGCGATGTTGGATGAGGTTCGCCGCTGCGGTTGGGCGCCTCGCTCGGTACAGCAGAAGTTGAAGGCGGTTGCCGGGGCCATCCGTCAGCTGGAAGCGCAAAATGGTCGAGCTCCGAGCGATGCTGAAATTGCCTCGACCCTGGGTATGCCGCTGGATGAGTACCACACGATGTCGGCCGATCTGGCCAGTAGCCGAATGCTGCCCATTGATGAATTGGATGATGAGAGTGTCGCTGCGGGTGGCGACCCTTTCGGCGACCTTGAGGGAGAGGGCGTCAAGGAAGCACTGGCTGAAGCAATCAGTCGCTTACCCGAAAAAGAGCGCCTGATGATGTCTCTCTACTATGGGGAGGAGTTGAACCTCAAAGAGATCGGATTGGTGCTGGGGGTATCCGAATCCCGTGTTTCGCAATTGCATGGTCAGGCGCTGGCAAGAATTCGCGCTGATCTCGTTAACTGGACGACATAGGAAAAGTTGAGTGGCCGTTAAACGTCAGTCCGTTGATTTTCTCACCATGGCCGGCATTGTTTTGTCGCTGTTGGCTATTGTGGGTGGCAACCTGCTTGAGGGTGGGCACACCAGTTCGCTGGTTCAGCTGACGGCACTGATAATCGTTTTTGGTGGTACCCTCGGGGCCACCATGGTACAGACGCCACTGAAGGTCTTCATACATGGCTTGAAGCGAATTCGTTGGGTATTTCTGCCGCCGGCAGCAGAGTGCGACGAGTCATTAAAGAAGATGGTGGAATGGAGTCGCCTGGTGCGCAAGGAGGGCTTGCTGGGGCTTCAACAAATTGCCGATCAGGAAAAAGACAAATTCATTAAAAAAGGTCTGATCTTATTGGTGGACGGGTGTGAACCGGAAGAGATTCGCAAAATGCTGGAAGTGGAAATAGACAGTTTTGCCGCCAATGAAATGAGTGGCGCCAAAGTTTATGAAGCCATGGGGGGCTACTCACCCACTATCGGTATTATCGGCGCTGTGATGGGGTTGATTCATGTGATGAACAACCTTTCCGACCCCTCTGCCTTAGGGCCAGGTATCGCCGTGGCTTTTGTTGCAACCATTTATGGTGTGGGGTTGTCTAACCTGTTTTTCCTGCCCATTGCAAACAAACTGAAGACGCTCACGAACCACCTGGTTCATCACCGGGAAATGCTGATTGATGGCATGGTGGCTATTGCCGAGGGGGAGAATCCACGCTCCCTTGAGAGCAAGCTCGAAGGCTATCTGACATAGGCCCTGGCAATGGGAAGAAAGGTTCTCCACGAAGAACACGAAAATCACGAGCGGTGGCTGGTTTCCTATGCGGATTTCATCACACTGCTTTTTGCATTCTTTGTGGTGATGTATTCGATTTCCTCCGTCAACGAGGGCAAATACCGGGTTCTGTCTGACTCTATGGTCTCCGCGTTTCGCAGTCCAAAATCTTCACTGGAGCCTGTTCAGATCGGTGAGCTGGTGCGATCACCGTTGATGATGCCCGACCAGATCAATGACGTCTCAGAAACGCCGATGCCCATTATCACGCCCATGCTAAAGAGTGCGAAGGGGAAGGGTGAAGGCGAGGAAGAAAAGGAACAGCAGCCAACCCTGACAAAAGAACAGCTGGAAACCCAAAAAGCACTTGATCAAGCCCGTAAGGAAGTCGATGAGATCGCCGGGCACGTCGAAGAGCAGCTGGATAGCCTAATCGATACGGGCATGATCAATGTCAAGCGCAATGCCTTCTGGGTCGAAGTAGAAATCAAATCCAGCCTGTTGTTTCCCGTTGGCAATAGCCAGCTCTCTTTCCAGGCAATAGATATATTGAAGAAATTGTCAGGCATCCTGGCCGATGTCCCCAACCGGGTGCGTGTTGAGGGTTTTACCGACAACCAGCCGATCAGTACCACGGTATTCCCTTCAAACTGGGAATTGTCTACTGCGCGGGCAGCGGCAGTGGTGAGACTGTTTGAAGAAAATGGTGTGTCACCGGATCGCATGGCTGCAATTGGTTACGGGGAGTATCACCCTATCGCGGACAACCTTACCGATGAGGGAAGGGCAAAAAATCGCCGGGTGGTGATTGTGGTGGTGGCTTCCGGTGCCAAGGGGCAGGATCAGCGTATGTACGATTTTGATTTGTTTGATGAGAATGTTTAAGGTAGTTCTACTCAATTCCAGTTGATGGCGTTCATGCCGTAGACCGAAGGGAGATGAACATGATCGACCCATTGCGCCCACGAGATATCGAGCGGATTCCAAAAACCCGCCCGGTGGCATCTGGTGAAGACTTGAAAAATCGCCAACCCGGAGTGGAATACCACACGCCTGACCAATCGACAGAAAAAGCTCCGGACAACGACACTTCCCGGTTGGGCAACAATGTTGATGAACGCTGTTAAGCGGTTAACACCAGCCCATACTGGAAAGTTACTTCTGCAGCCCTGACTGGCCCCAGTGTTTTTGTACGATATGTTGAATCAGCATTTCCTGGGCAGCTTCGCTATGTTCAAACTCTACCCTGATTTGAAATGTGTCCTGACCTGGACCCTTCACCGAACACTCGATTACTCTGGCCTGTAATTTGAGTTGTGTATTGGATGGGCTGAGTGTGATGTACAGCAATATCCTGTCTTCCACAGAGAAGGAGGAGCGACCTTCAAAAGCCATTCCGCAGCCGCTGATATTGACCTTGGCTGCTTCTTCATTGCCGGGCGCGTGATTGTCGTTCAGCCCCGGTTCCAGTGATGCGATCAGTGAAAGTTTCTGGTTGAGAAGCCCCAATGCTTTTGCAAGTAATGGGTCCTGTTGCCAGCAGAGGTTAATCGCCTGATTCAGCTCCCGATCGAGTTCAGCTAGAAGCGTCGACAGGGGCACTTCGGCATGTTGTCCTTCGCGTTGTGACAATTCGACATCATTCAATTTGTGATAACTCAAGCGAACCAGATCATCAATTCGATAGTAGCGTCGACGTTCGGTTTTGCTTTCCATTCAGCGTGTTCCTCTGGCTTCGTTGACGGGCTTAGGGCGTGATGCCCGGGCTGTCCAGATTGAGTGTGTTGAGTATCTCGGGGTTTGATTGCTGAATATCCCGAATACTTGCCGCAGTTGCGTCATCCAGTCCTTGTCGGATCACAATTTCCACGCGCCGGTTATAGGCGCGGTTTTCTGATGAAGTGTTCGGTTTGAAGGGAGAGGTATCTGCACGTCCAATGACCATAAATCGATGGCTGTCCAGCCAATTGTCTTTGATCAGTTCATGGGTGACGGAGAGCGCTCGTGATGAGGATAAATCCCAATTGGAGCGGAATCGACCACTGGAGATAGGAATGTCATCAGTATGTCCTTCCACGGCAATTTTGCCCTGAATATCCTTGAGAGCTTCCCGCAACCCGGCCATAACCGGAATAAAATCGGGGTTGAGTGTTGCAGATCCCGATGGGAATGAGCCTTTTTCTCTAATACGTATAGTGATGGCGCGCCCATTGGTTTCGATATCAATTTTTCCACCGTCAACTTCGCTTTTCATCACCTCGCGGAGTTTATCGGCGTCCTGTTTGGTTTCCAGGATTAGATTTTTCAGCTTTTCTTCAAGTAGCTGTTTGGTTTGTTGTTCATTGAGTTTTTTGACATCAATGTCGGGGGCATCGGGGTTGCCGACTTGAAGTGATTGCTTGGTGGTCTCGGTGGTGAATTGGTTGACCGTTTTCATCTGTGTGGGCTGGGTGCGACCGGGACTGAACTCCTGGGCGATAATGCTGGTTCCTTTGGGGATGTCTTGAACCTTCACCTGGTTCTGAACACCAAAAGCGTTTTTCATGGAACCAGCGATTTGTTTGTACTTTTCTACATCCATTTCTGAAAATGAGAGAAGCAAAACAAAAAAACACATCAGCAGTGACATCAAGTCAGCGAATGTCGCCATCCAGGCAGGTGTACCTGGCGGTGATTCCTCTTCATCAAACTCTAACACTTAGGCGGCCTCCGGATTCGCTTCTTCTGTCTGACGCTTTTTCGGTTCCAGGTAGGCCTTAAGCATTGCTTCAATAATTCTCGGATTCTGGCCCTGTTGAATTGCGAGAACACCATCAATGCATATGGCTTTTATCCGTCCTTCTTCTGTTTTCCGAAGGTTGAGTTTATCTGCAATGGGCATGGCCACCATGTTGGCAAACATGGCACCGTAGAGTGTGGTGAGAAGAGCTACAGCCATTGCCGGTCCGATGGACTTTGGATCGTCCATTGCAGATAACATCTGCACCAGACCAATCAGGGTTCCGATCATTCCCATGGCCGGCGCGACATCGCCACTGGCGGTAAACACCTTGGCTCCCCATTTGTGTCGTTCGATGGTTTCTGTCGCATCTTTTTTCATTACCGTGCTGATGACAGTTGCATCCGCTCCATCAATCAGCATCTGAATGCCCTGATTGAGAAACGCATTGTCGATCTCTTGACCTTCCAGAGCCAGCATCCCCTCTTTGCGGGCCACCTGCGCCAGATCCACAATTTGGGATATCAGTTCTTCAGGTTTATCGGTTTTGTAGAAAAAAGCTCGAAGGGCAACTTTGAAAGCGCCGAAGAATTGTTTGATGGAGAACTTGATCATGACCACCATGAACGTTCCGCCCAAGACAATCAGCATGGAGGGAATGTTCACAAATACCAGCGCTGAACCGCCAGATAAGATTGCTGCCAAGACAATACCAATCGCGCCAAGCAATCCTATTAAAGTCGCCAGATCCATAATTACTCCTCAGTATTTCTCAACGGCAGTGCTCTTTAGAAGTCCACATTTTCATGTGACTGTCAGCGGGTGTAAAGGCTAAGTTCAACGGTTCCCGCAATGCCAAAATATTTACTTAGTTATTGCGCAATTGTCTGCTGAGTGGCCCAGAGACCATTGAGATTGGTTTTGTTCATTAGCAAGTCAGCCACTTTTTCTGCAGCCTCTCGGCTATTAAACCCTGGCAGCTGGACTCTGTAGGCTGTTTTTCCTTTCAGGTCGGTTCTGGTCACGGTGGGTTGGTAGCCCAGTTTGCTGACTGTTTTCTGAAGGGCGTTTGCCGCATTCTTCGTGGAAAAGGTCCCCAGGTTGAGTGACCAGAGCACACTGTTTGTCTTTTTTGTGCTTGGTGCGGGGGTGGTAGTTTTTTTTGTCTGGGTACTGCGCAATAGTGCCATGAACTGTTCCATATCCCGTTGCACAGTGGCTGTTTGTTCTCTCTGCTCGTATAGCTGGAGTTCAAGCTGCTCAACCTGTTGTTGTAAATGGGTGATTTCGGCCTTGAGCGATGTTTGCCCCTCTAGAACAGGCGCAAGGGACTCCTGGGAAATAGGCGTGTCTTTGACAATGGTTGGAGTTATTGGCCGCTCGGGTGTTGTCCCTGTCCTGATCAGCAGAATCATTATTACGACAGCAAGGGCAACATGACTTGCTGTGAGCAGCCATAGCAGAGGTTGTTTTTTGTTATGGAGCTTTTCTTTGACAACGGGGTGCCCACCAGACGGTTGTTGATCAACAGATTCTTTCGTCGATTTGCCCTGGTCGCCGTGCGTTTCATTTTGCGGCGCGTTGGAAGCTGTATCGGACAGCCAGTCACGGTCTATTTTCAGGTTGAGATCTTTTTCCATTATTCGGCGAGTCTATTAGTGCTATGGTTACGGAAATTAGTAATTCTTACAATGCACTATGCACGAACTGTGCCGGTATCTAGCGAATGGAAGAACTGCAGCTAGCATTGACGACTTCCCGTGTCGACCAAAAGAACATGGGACTATGGTTGAAGTCCTGGCAGGTGGGCCAGGTGCTGCAGGCATTGGTCGTCGACAAGGCCCCGAGCGGTCAGTTGGTGTTGAGAATCGCAGGCCATCAGATAACCGCAACTGCTGATATTCCGGTGCAGAAAGGGGCTGTTCTGTCATTGGAAGTCAGTAGACTGACCCCCCAGCCCACTCTTAAGATTATCGGAGCACCACAATCAACACCGACCGTAGCAGCCGGGTCTGCCGACCCACTTTCAGGCGCTTATCAGGGGCTTGTGGTTCGACAGAATGATGTTGTATTGCCCTTTCAGTTAATGCGACAGATCTTAAACGGCGTCAACGTTACGTCACTTTTGCCTATGTTGGGTAAAGAGCTTGACGCTGTTTTACGTTCATTAAGTCAGCTCTCCGCACTGAAAGACCCCAAAGTACTGAAAGGGCTGCTGTCACAGCTTTATCAGTCTGGCACTGGAAATACGTCACGCTTGATCGGATTGATGGCATTGCTGGAAGAAGGTCTGCCGCAACAGGTAGGGGAGCAGGACCTGGCACAACTGCAGGCTCTTCGGGATGCCATTGAAGGGGCCTTGTCGAGGTTGGCACTCAGCCAGATTAAGTCCGCGATCAGTCAGGATGGCGCCGTAAAAGGGTGGTACTTTGAGTTGCCTATCTTCATGGAGCAGGAACCGCGCAACCTGTTTTTGGTGGTTGAGCAGGAGAAAAGGAGTGCTGGGCGGGAATCTTCTTCCTGGCGTTTATGGCTTGCTCTGGATGGAGGGAAACTGGGTCCTGTGGAGGCGGAAATATTTTACGGTGGGGAAGCATTGTCTGTGGTGCTCTATGCTGAACAGGAAGCGACGTACCGGGCCATGAAATCAGATATCGGGCAATTGCGTGATGCTCTGGAGGCGAGCGGCAGCATGACGGGGGTTGTCCATTGTCGGCGTGGACTGACCGGTCGTACATTTCAGCAGGCTATCAGCATGGCATGTCTTGAGGCGCGGGTATGAAGCCGCCATCGCCACCAGGTCCTAAAAAGGCGGCAGCTTTGAGTTACTCCGGGGTGGGTGCACCCAAGGTGGTAGCAAAAGGTGAAGGAGACGTCGCTGCAAAAATCACCGAAATAGCTGAGCAGAGCGGTGTTCCAATTATGCAGGATCATGCACTGGCTTCGGTACTTCAACAGGTGCCCTTGGGTGATGAAATTCCCGAGGTGCTTTACGTGGCTATCGCTGAGATTCTGGCCCATATATACCGTGTCGGGGAGTTAGTCGACACTTACGATTAATGCCTTATAATGTGCATCCTCACACACAATGGTTGTTATTTGGTTAACAGTAGCGACCGTGAATTTCAAATAATAAGCGCAGGGGTTTTCGTAGATGGATTCAGTGGGATCATTGACACGCCTGATTGTCAGGCTTACCCATTTGGTTGACGATTGCGATCATGACGTTGCCCTTTTACTGAAGAAGTTGCGCCATACCCTTAAAAATGGATGTGAGCCAACAGACATTGATCGTTTGTCTGATGAGTTGGCTCGACACATGATTTTGCGCAGTGAGGCGTCAGTCAAATCCCGTGCAGATTCTGCACCCGCTTCAGTCAAAGATCTTGTCGCAGCCATTCGCTCTCTACCGGTGGATAAGGGGCTTCGCCCCAAGCTGGATGGCTTGGCTGACCGGCTGTCTGGGGCGCCGGATATTGAACAGCAGCTCTGTTATCTCAGGGAGATTTTTTCTCTGCTTTCCAATTCACTGCCCAAACTGGAAAGTAAAGATGCTTCGCGAGGTGTTGTTAAAGGGTGGTTTGATAAAAAGAGCAGTAAGCCGGATCCAGCACTCGATGATTTTCTGGCGAAAACCGTGACCCTGCTAAAGCGCATTTTCAGTCTGATTGATGTCCTGAATGGCAATGGCAAAGAAACCAACTGGTTGCGGGATCAATTAAAAGATTCTCAATCTTTCGAATCTGTCAGCACGGTTCTGGAAGATGTTATTGAACTGCTGTCTGAGCTGTCTGCCAAGGTGAATGAAGAACGGATGACCACCCAATCCTTCCTGGGTGATTTGCGGGATAAGTTGCAGACAGTTGAAGAGGCCATTTTTTCAGTTATTTCCGATGGCGATGATTCCTTCCAGCGAGCTGCACAGTTGGAATCCGAGGTCAGTAATGACGTTAAAGTAATTGGCAAGGCCGTTGAAGAAGATGATCTTCTGGCCCTGAAACAAACGGTGGAAGTGGGACTTTCCAATTTGACGGCCAAGGTTGCCGGTTTTCTAGAGGAAGAGCAGCGCCACCACCAGGAAAGTAAGACTAAAATCCAGGATCTTTCTCGCCAGGTGCGAGACATGGAAGCAGAGACCAATAAGCTGCGCAGCGAAGTCAGAGTGAAACAGGATCTTGCGGTCAAGGATCCATTGACAGGCGTATACAACCGGGCCGGCTATGAGGAGAGAATCAAGGAAGAATTTTCCCGTCGGGAAAGAACCGGCGCATCATTGTCTTTGGTGTTTGTCGACTGCAATAAATTCAAGCAGATCAATGATACTTTCGGCCACAATGCTGGTGATGTTGTGCTTGTAAAAGTTGCTGAAGTATTGAAAACCAGGGCCAGGGTGTCAGACATTGTCGCCCGTTATGGTGGTGATGAATTTGTGGTGCTGTTGCCAGATACACCCATAGATGGCGCCGAAATTTTTGCCCGAGATGCATGCGCCAAAGTCAAACAGGCTGGATTTAATAACAACGGCAAACCTCTGGACGTATCTATTTCTTGTGGTGTCACCGAGGTCAGGACAGATGATGACCCTGCAAGTGCATTACACAGAGCTGACCAAGCTATGTATTCTGCGAAAAAAGCCACTGAAACTACCGTTTTCTTAATGCCTTGAAAGCAGTAGAGAGCGAATTTTGACAAAGCCAGTTCTGATTTTTCGGAATATTCTTAATACTTAAAAAACAATTGTTTGTCCCTTTTTCATATGTTCTTATAGACCCCAAAGTTATGGGTTGTCACAGTTCATCGTGTACGACATCAGGTTTCGTATCAGCAAGAGCGTGAATGAAAAAACATATCAGTAAAGACCTTTATGCTGCTCGTGAAGCAGCCAAATACGACCGACCCATCCCCAGCCGTGAATATATTCTCGACTTCCTCAATGAGAGTACCGGCCCTCTGACTTACGAAGAACTATGCACGGAATTCGGCATTCAGGACGAGGATGCCCGTGAGGCGCTGCGCCGTCGGTTGATCGCCATGGAGCGTGATGGCCAGACAGTGCGCAATCGCCGCCATGCCTATGGCTCTCTGGACAAAATGAACCTGATCAAGGGGCGGGTCGTTGGACACCCCGAGGGTTTTGGTTTTGTGATTCCATCCAGCGGGGGCGATGACCTGTTCCTCTCCAGTCGCCAGATGCGACGGGTCATGGATGGCGACGAGGTCTTGGTCAGAATTGCCGGCTGGGACCGTCGCGGTCGCCCGGAAGGTTCTATTGTCGATGTGGTGGAGCACCACACCACCACGCTGGTTGGTCGATATTTTGTGGAAAGCGGCATTCATTTTGTCCGCCCCGATAATCCCCGCATGACCCAGGACATTCTGATCCCCACGGAGCAGCGGAGTGAGGTTGAGCCCGGGCAGATTGTGGTGGTTGAAATTACCACTTTCCCAAGCCGCAACAATCTGCCTGCAGGACGTGTGGTCCAGGTGCTTGGAGAGCACCTGGCGCCGGGAATGGAAATTGATATTGCCATTCATAATTACGGCATACCCAATGCATGGCCTGACGAGGTAATTGCCGAGGCTGAGGCCATTCCAGAGACGCTCTTGCCGGAAGATGGCCAGTATCGGGTGGATTTGCGCCAGATGCCGTTCGTTACCATTGACGGTGAAGATGCGCGGGACTTTGATGATGCAGTCTTCTGTGAGCCGCGCCGTAATGGGTGGCGCTTGCTGGTGGCTATTGCTGATGTGTCCCATTACGTTCAGGTGGGTAGCCCCCTTGATAGGGAGGGTTATCAACGGGGTAATTCTGTGTACTTCCCCCAGAACGTAGTGCCGATGTTGCCGGAAAAGCTGTCCAATGGCCTGTGTTCGCTGAACCCGGATGTGGACCGTCTGACCATGGTCTGTGATATGACACTGGATAACGGTGGCAATATCACCAAGTACCAGTTTTATGAGGCCATCATCCATTCCCACGGGCGGCTGACATACACCCAGGTTGCCGCCATGATCGCCCAGCGGGGCGATCGGGATAGCGGTGTCCGGAAACAGT
>Ga0209273_10003047_pt1 | contig 12031 bp, 9 predicted proteins | sample tdAd471_FD_187126 | JGI IMG/M metagenome (GOLD analysis project Ga0209273, IMG submission 187126) | Marine sediment microbial communities from the Atlantic coast under amendment with organic carbon and nitrate - tdAd47.1 (SPAdes)... | ecosystem: Environmental > Aquatic > Marine > Coastal >...
TGATCTCGGGATGGTGACGCTGATCGGGATCGATGTCACGAACCGGAACCTGATCGATCGTGGGTTGCCGATGATGGACGCGTTCTGGCATCGCATCTTTGGCAAGCGTGGCATGCTCATGGACCGGAACGCCAGCGGCGGTACATCGGTCTTTGCCAACCGCGAGGTGCGCTCGTTCGACGGCGACATCGGCGCTTCGATCTCGTCCAGCGGCTCGGCTGGGGCGGCCTTGCTCATGGGCTTTGCGGTCTTTGGGATCTATTGGGCACTGGCCGGGCCGGTCGGGTATGCCGTGTTCAACAAGATTGGCATCAAGAAGCACACCTGGATGCTCTTTGTCGCGGCGATCGGGTTCTTCACACTGATCGGCTGGGGTGGCGTCTCGATTCTCAGGCCAAGACAGGCGAGTGTGCAGCAGGTCGCGTTCCTGGACGCGGTCGATGGGAGCGTGTATCAGCGTGTCCGCTCGTATGCGAGTGTATTTGTGCCCGGGTATAGCGATGCGGGCGTGCGCGTGGGAAGCCCGGCCGAGGAGGAATACACCGAGTTCCGTCCCGCCGCTACGTATTGGTCGGAGCATTACAACTCGCTGCTTGCGTCGGCGGCGTTCCCGGATGCCCGGCCTTACAGCATCTCGGCCCGCGATCCCGATCGCATGCGATTCCCTGCACGAGCCACTGAAAAACGATTCCGGTTTGATTGGACGGGCGAGCGACGCTGGTCGATGCCGAGGCCGGTGACAGATGATGGCTCGCCCGGAAACATCCGGCTCGATGGCAGCGGCAGACCCGTTGGCAATCTCGTCCACGACCTGCCGGGAGCGCTCCGGGATGTGGTGATTCTCGTTGTAAAGGATCAGCGATTCATCGGCACGCAGACGGGGTTGCCGGTCGTTTCGAATTACGATGCATACCGGTTTGCCGGCAGCAGGGCGTGGGCTCCCGGTGAGAGAATTGATCTGTCTACATTGGCCGGCAGCGATGCCCAAAATCAGCGCAACGCATCGACATACTTCGATGATCTGATCAGCCGAGCCAGTGCGCTGGCGCCGGGCTTTGGTGGAGGTAGGCCGACGGGATCAACCAACGATCGCTTGATCGCTTCGGCCTTTGTGTCACAACTTGAGCCGCCCAAGCAGGGCGATCGGGCCGAGACGCTTGCAGGTGTTCGGCGGTACACGCACGGGCTCGATCTTGGCCGATGGCTGACCCAGCCGTGCATCATCGTGCTCGGTGTAGTCGAAACGCCGAGCGGGACTGATGCAACCGATCCGTTGCCGATCTACATGCAGCGAGGCGGCAACTGGAGCGAGCTCGACTGGTCGGGAAAGACCGTCGTCCGCTGGGTCTATCCGCTCGAATCGAACCCGCCGAAATGGAATCTCACAACCAACCCGTCAACGGGCAACTGAGGCAACACTCGCATGGCGATGATCGAAACTATCAACCTGACCAAACGCTACGGCGACCTCGTGGCGTTGGACAATCTCAACCTCACCATCGAAGAGGGCACGTGCTACGGCTTCATCGGGCCTAACGGCGCGGGCAAGACGACGACCATCAAGATCCTGGCGACACTACTCAAGCCGACGAGCGGGCAAGCGAACGTCAACGGCCTGACGATCGGCTACCAGAACCGAGAGATCCGGCCGCGGATCGGTTACGTCCCCGACTTCATGGGCGCGTATGAGGACATGGTTGTTCAGGAGTATCTCGAGTTCTTCGCGGCCGCGTACAACATCAACGGCGATCAGCGCAAGAAGGTTGTTCTTGATGTGCTCGAACTCACCGATCTGACGTACAAGGCGACGGCCGAGGTGAATAGTCTGAGCCGGGGCATGCAGCAGCGGCTGTCGATCGCTCGCGTGCTGCTGCACGACCCGAAAGTCCTGCTCATGGACGAGCCGGCCAGCGGCCTCGACCCGCGCGCCCGCATCGAGATCCGGGAATTGCTCAAAGAGCTCCGCCGGATGGGCAAGACGATCCTGATCAGCTCACACATCCTTCATGAGCTGGCGGAGCTCTGCAATCAGGTCGGCATCATCGAGCGGGGCAAGCTGCTCTTTTCGGGCAACGTCAAAGAGGCGATCCGCAGGGCGAAGGTGGGGCGGACTTTCCATGTCATGCTGACCGACCGCTCACGCCAGGCAGCCGAGATGCTGACAAGTGTCCCGGGCGTGCGCAAAGTGACGCTTCGCAAAGCCGAGGACGACGAGCGCGATGCGACTGGCGATGGCAACGTGATCGAGGTTGTGTTCGAGGATGACTCAGCGACCACGCCGAGCGATGTGCCCAGCATGCTGGTGAATGCGGGCTACCGCATCAACGGATTTGGCGAAGAAGCGGTCAACCTCGAAACTGCTTTCATGCGATTGACGCAGGGCATCGTGCAGTAAGCGGCTCGGTCTGAATCCGATAGTCGCAATGGTGGTACCATCTGTTCCCGGCGTCTTGGCCGGCAGCCAGGAGATTTCGCATGGCCCGTCAGACCGCTTTCGCACTCGTATTGGCGACTTTCTGCTCTTCAATGGCGATCGCACAGATCGGTGAGCCGCCGGCGACAGAGGTCCGCACGGTCAGCGACACGCTGCATGGCGTCGAGATTCGCGACGACTTCCGCTGGCTCGAAGGCGACGACAAGGGCAATATGACCGAGGAACTCGGCGAGTGGACCGACGCTCAGAACGAGTACACCCGCCATGCGCTCGACTCGATCCCGGGCCGGGCAGCACTCGAATCGCGCTTGCGCGAGCTCATGGAAATCCCGCTCGTCTCGGCACCAAGAATGTTCGGCGATATGTACTTCTACAACCGGCGCGAGGGCTCGATGCCCCAGTCGATCATCTGCGTCAAGGAGGGGCTCGATGGTGAGGAGATCATTCTCCTCGATCCGCAGCAGATTGACCCGACCGGCCTGACCACTGTTTCGTGGACCGCGCCCAACCCCGACGGGTCACTGATGGCCTTTGGTATGTACCGCGCGGGCGATGAGAACTCGACGCTGTACGTCATGGACGTCCACTCAGGCGAGTGGCTCGCCGAGGAGATCCCGGGCAAGGTTCGGCTTGACGAGTGGCTCCCCGATTCTTCCGGCTTCTACTACTCGGCGCTTGAAGATCTGGACGACGCGTATTCTGGCGTCTCGCGCTATCACAAACTCGGGACGCATCACCGACAGGACCGCACACTCTTCCGCCAACACGACTTGGCCACTTTCTACGGCGACATGGCCTACTCCGAGGAGAAACTCAAACAGCTTTCGACCACGTGGGGGCCTTGGATCACACCATCCAAGGATTGCCGGTGGGCGGTGGTTGGCTACTGGACCGGCACGAGCGGGTTCGATATGTGGGTCACGGATCTGGCCCACTGGTTCGAGACTGGCGAACTGAATCTCGTTCCCGCAGCGATCGGAAAGTCGGGCCGACCAGGCTCATCCAATTTCGAAAATGACACGCTCTATATGGAGACCACAATCGGCGCGTCCAACGGCCGTGTCGTCTCGATTGATCTCAACAACCCCGAGTACGACAACTGGACCGATATCATCCCCGAGGATCCCAAGCTGGTGCTCTCGGGTGTCTCGTTCGCCGATGGCATTATTGCTGCCGACTACCTCGATGCTGCAAAGACACGAATCGACCTGTACGATACCGATGGAAACTCGCTCGGGAATCTCTCGCTTCCGGGGATCGGATCGGCCGGTCTGTCGACCAAAGACGACCGCACCGAAGCGTTCCTGACCTTTACCAGCTACAACATGCCCACGAGCATCTACCACATCGATCTGGCGCACACCGACGCCGAGCCGAAGCTCTGGTCACGCGCTCCCGTCAAGGTCAACCCGGACATCGTTGACGTCAAGCAGGTCTGGTACGAGTCCAAAGACGGCACGCCAGTGAGCATGTTTATCATCCACCCAAAGGGCCTTGAACTCAACGGCGACAACCCGACCATCCTTTACGGGTACGGCGGTTTCAACGTGAGTATGACGCCAAGATTCAGTTCCACGATGTTCCCGTGGTATGAGGCGGGAGGTGTCTATGCGGTCGCCAACCTGCGTGGCGGAGGCGAGTACGGCTCGGCCTGGCACGAGGACGGCATGCTCGATAAAAAGCAGAACGTATTCGATGATTTTATCGCGGCTGCCGAGTACCTGATCGAGAACAAGTACACGAACCCTAAGCGCCTGGGTGTCGCCGGTGGATCCAACGGCGGGCTGCTCACTGGCGCGATGATTGCACAGCGGCCGGAACTGTTTGCTGCTGTCGAGTGCCACGTCCCGCTGCTTGACATGCTGCGATATCAGGACTTTCTGATGGCCCGCTACTGGGTCCCCGAGTACGGCTCAGCCGAGGACGCCGAGCAGTTCGATACGCTTATGGCGTACTCGCCCTATCACAATATCCAGAAGGGCGTTGAGTACCCCGCAACATTCCTGACCGCTGGTGAGAACGACATGCGCGTCCACCCGATGCACGCTCGTAAGATGGCCGCGATCATGCAGGCCAGCACCGCCGCGAGTCCTTCCGAGAAGCCGGTCCTCCTCTGGGTTGACAGGGAAGCCGGACACGGCGGCGGCAAGAGCCTCGACCAGCGCGTGCGCGACATCGCCGATCGGCGGATCTTCATGATGAGGCAGTTGGGGATGATTGAGGAGTAGATTCCGGCTATCACTTTATGACTAGAAACAGCATGCTACCAGATCCAACCGATCCTAGTGGCTATGCACCAAGCAAAGAGGATTTGCAAGCGATTGTAGATCACGAATCGGAGCTTGCGTGTTTCTTCAAAAGATATTCAACATTCAATGTATGTCTATACATAGGATGGCGACTACGGAATCACTCATCAGCTTTAGTACTTAACGTTCCACATCTTGCCATCAGGCTAATAGAGGCATCTTGCAGACACCAGCGAGACTGTCGTGACAAGCCGTATGAGCGGAAAGACCACCACAAAGCATTGAATATTGTGTCGCAATGGAATGACCCACTGCTGACGCATGCCCTAGAACGCCAGCAAGACATAATGCTATTTGGCAAGATAGCGGAGCATCAGCAACTCCGGCTACAACTAGCCCAATCAAGAGAGCGACATGTCATAGGACGTGCAGTAAGACTGCTCCGATGCCAGTCTATGAATCGCGCCTGGCATGTTATGCAATCGCACACTGGGCTTAACGCTACAAGCTGGCTAACGATGCTCATTGGCGGCGCAGGACATTGCCACCAAGATGCGATACTGAATTACAACGGCTATGAGAAGGTGCTCAAGGATGTCCCTTGCGGCACTTATGAGCGTTTTGTCAACATAGTATCTTACACGCCCGAAGAAATACGAAATAGATACATAGACTTGAGAGAGCGGGTTAGGAATCCGCTATATTGGTCATCAATAATGCCGTACATCTGGACGAAACCATTCATAAACTTTGGATCCCGTGGCCTGTATTCGGCGGTGCCTGCGATGATAATGCGGCATGCCGAACGGGGACTCGCAGGAGTATTATCTGGTCGGGATGGAGAGATTTGGGATGCGGGTGTTTCTAAGGCCCTAGAGTCATATGTGGAAGAGCAGTTGACAGACTGCTTTGGGGATTCGCATGTCCATCGTTTGGATGGGAACAAGCTGGTCTCAAATGCCACAATGCTATCCGACTTTGTTGTAGACGAACCCAATTCTCGCATATATATCGAAGTCAAGTCGGTTCGTGATCGACGCATGACCTTTATGCCTCACGAGTTGCCGAGTACGAGATACACTGAGCAAATTAGAAAAGCTGTCGAGCAAGTTAGAACTTCCGCAACTCGTAACAATGAAATCACTAGAGTTCTCGGGCTGGATGCTTCAGCCAAGCCAATATATGGACTCATCTTATTGCAAGATGATGGCGTTGCTAATAATTCGCCGTGGTATTGGAAGCACGCACTTAAAATGGAGCGAGGAACTCCAGCAGGGCGCGATGCGAATGGAATATTAGAATATCCACCCCAGATTGCATCCGTTGATTTATTAGATGTCCTTGGTCATATCCTAAGGAACACAGACCAGGCATACAGCCAGCTGATAAATGAACAAGAAGAAAAGGACCGCTCTCTGAGTTACGGAGATTGGATCAGGGAGTTAGTAGATATCCGAACTGACACTCCAATGGAGTTGACAAGATCAGAAACAGCAATGGATGAATTCATTGAAGAAGTGAGGCCAATGCTTGAGTAGCTATAGAAGTTGCTATGAGATCCAATCCTCCGCCGCCAGCCGCTCGGGCACGTACGTTTCTGTCACGTAGCTGATGTCCTTGGTGATCAGCGATTCGACTTCCATTTTGAAGCCGTTGCGGAGCATGCCCTGGATTTCTTTCTGCCAGGCTTTCTTGTCCTGGAACCACGGGTACTCGGCGATCTGCTTGGCGCGGGTCTTGTCACGGTCGTTGAGTTCGATCTTGACGTCATCGGACAGGCCGCAGGCTTCGTAGTCCTTGCTACGGATGCCGAGGTACTTGGCCTCGGGGATCGCCAGGCGCTCGGACTCGAAGGCGAGGCTGATCGAGCCCTGCTTGATGACGCTGTAGATGTAGTGCCCCCACGGGTCGCAGTCGAGCAGGCAGATGATGGGCAGGCCGTGCTCCTTGTTGAGGCGGTGGAGCAATCGGCGCACACCCCTCGGCGGCTGGCCCGAGCCCTCCGTCAGGATGCAATTGTGCGTGCGCCAGAACTTGTCCTCGTTGAAGCGCTGCCAGACGGTGTCCTTCTCAACGTGCAGGACAAAGTCGGCATCGACCTTCTCGAACTGGATGACGTCCGGCTCGCAGATCGACGGGATCGCGTAGCCGCCGGAGCCCATGCGCCGGCAATCGATCGTGTCGCCCGAATCGATGACAGTGATGTTGCCCACCATCGTGCCGCGCTTTTTGGCGAAGATGTGCAGCTCTTCGCGGAGCGAGCCGACCGTGACTTCAAGGTCTTCGAGGATGCCGTCGGACTCAGTCTGGTCGTTGAATGTCTTCTCTTTCGTGCCGGCGATGGTGTGCAGGCCGCTGTAGAACATACCGCGAAGGCTGAGCGTCTTGTCCTGCTCGATGAGCTTGTTGATGCCCTGCCCGTGCAGGAGCGTCTGCATGAACTTGCGGGCCTGGCCCATGTTGAAGAGCTGGCGCTCCTGGGCGGCGTTGCCCATCTGGAGGATGCCGCGGCTCTTGTTCCATTTCGTGTTCGACGCGGCCCGCGTGGGCACATCGAGCTTGGGTTCTCGGCCTGACAGCGCTGATGTGACGATACTCTCGGCGAGCTGCTGGAGACGCTCGGCGGTCACGACGTCACGGTCGGCGCGCGAAGAAGCGACGGCCTTCTGACCCGCTTTCTTGGTGAGCTTCTTGCCGCTGGGCTGAGTTGGGGTCGATTTCTTCGTGGTTGATTTCTTGGCCATGGCTTATCCCTCGAAGAGCGACGCCTTCTCACCGGCGGCCTTCTTGCGGACTTTCTTCTTCACGACTTTCTTTTTACTCACCTTGCCGCCGGCACGCTTGGCGGGCTTCGCCTCGGTTTCCTGCTTGGCGTCATCGGTGTCGCTGGCGATCTTGCCGTTCTGGACGATGATGACGTCCTCGTCCTTTGCGAGTCGGCCGTGCTCGTCTTTGATGTACTTGCCCTCCTCGTCGAGCTGGGCGTCGGCGATCTCGGTGCGCCGCTTGGCCTGTTTGAGGAGCGCCTCGTAGAGCTCTTCCGCATCGGTACCTGTGAGCGCATTGCACGCCTTGGCGATTTCGCCGATGTAGCGTTCGAAGATATCGCGGCGTTCACCCTCGCGCTTCATCTTCTGGCGGCGTCGGATGTATTGCCCGAGCTTGCGGCCGCACTCCTGCAGTGCGAGCTTCATCTCCTTGCGGATCTCGTCGTAATCGGCGATGGCTTCCTTGCTCTCGCTGGTAAAGGGCACCCACACGCTTGCCATGTGGATCATGACGACCAGCGGACCGACGGGTGCGCCGCCGCGGGGCTGGCTCATGTTGTAGTTGCGCCAGGACGTATCCACCACGCTCTTGAACGAGCAGCATGCGGACTGCTGGTAGAGCAGGGGCACGCGGTTGGCAAAGCGGATCACGCGCGCGGGCTGATCGCCCGGCAGGTCGCCGCCGTATGCGACCGCGGCTTCGATCTGGAACGGATTCCCGCGGTAAACAGCCGGGCTGCGCGTGCTGGCGGTGTAGAACTCGGCCTGCACGCCCTTGAGCATGCCCGCCAGCATCTGGCGTACGCCGATCGGCGCGAGGCAGTCGGTGGGGGGGCTGCGGAGCTTGGCGTTCTGCAGCGCTTTGTAGATATTCTCGGCTGCGGCGTTGTCGATCGTCGAGACGTAGGTTTGCCCGGTGATCGTTTTCTTGGACGAGCTGGCCGCTTTGGTGACTTCTTTCACCGCTGAGGGTGGCACCCGGCAGAATTCGTTCTTGAAGAAGCCCGCGAGCTGCTTCTCTTGGGAAGTCTTGACCATCCGCAGAAAGCTGCCGAGTTCGACGCCGTAAGGATGCGGCTTGATCTCTTCCGTTTCGGGCGGGAGCTCGTCGACGGTGCGGGGGTACTCGATCCGGTCTGCCCGCTCGATCGTGCGGACAATGGTTGAGTCTTCCGCGATTTCTGCTGGCGAGGTTTCTTTCTTGCGTGTCGTCTTCGACTGGTCGTCGTCGATGTCGAACTCGGGGCTTTCGCCTGCTTTGTCGGGCGGGATGAAGGTGATCTTGGCGTGCGGGTTGGCGATGCCGGTTTGCTCGAGGTAGGCCTCGACGCTCGTCTTGCCGCGCTGGTAGCGGGCTTCGAGGATGATGGCGACCATCGTGCCCGTGCCGGTGCTGGTTTCGGGGAAGTCGTCGGTCTCAACGTCGACTGTGACCTCGGGCTGGTTTTTGGAGGTGTCCATCGCCAGTTCGATGTGGTGGGCGGGCTTCTTTTTTTTGGGCTTGGTGTGGATGACCATGGGCTTGCCGGTGGTCATGAGCCCGTACATGCCGGCCGCGGAGATCCCAATGCCCTGCTGACCCCGGGACATCTTGAGCCGGTGGAACTTGGAGCCGTACAGAAGCTTGCCGAAGATGTTTTCTACCTGGCGCCGGACGATGCCCGGGCCGTTGTCGGTGATCGTGACCTTGTAGCGGCCGGGCTTGGTGGCCGAGGGCGGGGCCTCGAGTTCCTCGATTTTGACCTCGATATCCGGCAGGATGCCCGCTTCTTCGCAGGCGTCCAGGGCGTTGTCGACCGCTTCCTTGATCGTCGTCAGGAGGGCCTTGCGGGGGTTGTCGAACCCGAGAAGGTGCCTGTTCTTGGCAAAGAACTCGGAGACAGAGATCTCGCGCTGCTTGGCTGCCATTGTTTCGGCGGTCGCGCGAGATGTGGACGATTTCTTGGCCATGCCACCCTCCGTGGTGGGTCTGAAAGCGGTGAATCCGGGATGAGGGGGAAGGATAGCGGCTTTCAGGCCCGCGTATCCGCCCTCCACTCATTTGACAATGAGCATGGATTCATAGCCCATTCACCGGACGCTCAGGTCGCAATGCGATGCTTGAGAGGTCGGGCCTACCGAGGCCAGCGAAATGGACCCAGCCAGGAGGACCAAGCAATGACGACTCAGACCCTCAATTGTATCGAAGCCTGTCAGGAATGTGCCCAGGACTGCGAGGCCTGTCTTGCTGCGATGCTCGGCAAGCAATCACATAATGACTGTCCAAAGTGCTGCCGAGAATGCATCAATATCTGCACCCTTTGTGCGCACGCCATCATGAGCGAGAGCAAGTTTCAGTCTGAGTACTGCAGGCTCTGCGCTGATATCTGCCAGTGGTGCGCCGAGCAGTGCGGTGAACACGATCACGAGCACTGCCAGAAATGTGCCGAGTCCTGCCGGGCTTGTGTGGAAGCGTGCAGGGCGATGGTGGCCTAATGGGTGCGCCGTGAAGCGATTGGGTCCGGGTGTCGCAACAGCTGATTTCAGAATAGTGACGATTGTGCTGTAACCAAACGGCTGCCAATCGGTCAAACTCCCATCGGCAAGCTCGTAAGCCGATGACCAGGAGTGACCGTTATGTTCCGGACTTTTGCAACGATCTGCCTCGCTGTGCTTACCCAAACTGCCAGCGCTGAACCGACATCGATGCTCGTATTTGCAGGCCCGCCGTCAGGATGGATCAAGGAATACGACCTCCAGGGTGTGTTCGTCCGAGATCTGCTTGAGCCTCGGGAGTTCGCCTCGCCACAGTACGGCGCGATCGGACCCGATGGTCTGCTGTATGTCAGTTCATGGACCACGCACCGCGTGGTGAAAATGGACCTGCAGGGCAATGTTCTCGGCGAGGTTGTGCCCAATGACGGCGTTGTTCTGGGCAAGACATTTTTGACCATCCGAGGCGACGAGCTCATTGTCAGCGGTTCCCAGAACGGCGCGATCGGTGTTTATGACGTGAGTACCGGCGACTATCGGCGCAACCTCGTGGAGGAGGGGGTCATCAACGCCGCTCACACAGTTTTGTGGCTCGATTCGGGCGACATACTGGTCACGGACATCAGCGATCACTCGATCCGTCGATTCGATTCCGAAGGCTCGTACCTGGGTTATTTCTCTGACGACGCAATTCTCGCCCAGCCGGCGGGCATGGAAATCAGTCCCGATGGCTCGACGCTCCTCGTCTCGAATTTCACCAACGGTCAGATCAACATGTTCGATCTAGTCACGGGCGATCATCTCGGCCAGCTCTTCCAGGCCGGTACTGCGGCCGACGATTTGACCTACGGCCCGGACGGTATGCTCTATGCCGCCAGCTACGGCACCAATTCCATCTACCGATACGACTTCGATACCGGATTGGCCGAGGTCTTTGTCGATGGCACATCAGGGCTACGTGGGCCGAACTCGGTTCTGTTTGTCCCATCGCCGGGCGTCATCATGGGCTTTGTGGTTCCCGGGGTGTTTTTGATTCGACGCAGACGCGGATGAGCCGGGCGCGGGCGTGATTTCCGGGGTGTGCGGCCTATCCTTGTCCCCACACCGAAGAAGGAGCACGAGCAATGGAAACCACTCTCATTATCTTTAAGCCCGACGCTGTTCAGCGGGGTCTGATGGGCCGGATCATGAGCCGATTTGAGGACAAGGGTCTTCAGGTAGTCGGCTGCAAGCTGATGCAGATCAGCCAGGAGCTGGCTGCGACCCACTACGAGGCCCACAAGGAGCGTCCGTTCTACAAGGGTCTGGTCGGCTTTATGACCAGTTCGCCCGTTCTGGTGCTGGCGATCCGTGGCAACAACGCCATCGCTGTCAGCCGCAAGATGATGGGCGCCACCTTTGGCTCCAACGCCGAGTCGGGCACGATCCGTGGCGACTTTGGTGTCTCCAACAGCTTCAATCTCATTCACGGCTCAGACAGCCCCGAGGCGGCCGAGCGCGAACTCAAGCTGTTCTTTAAGGATGGCGAAGTGCTCGACTACGACCGTGCTGTGGAGAGCTGGGTCTACGACATGTCCGGCGGCAAACCCGAATAATCGGGTCGGCCGGTCAGTGGGTCGGTAGTTCAGCGAGTTTTGGGAGTGAGTCTCAGGAATCTCGGCTGGCGGCGTCGGCGTGACGCCCGGCGGTCGAGCGCGCGGTGCGAGCCGAGCCGTTGCCGTTGGCGTGGCTGTGGTCGACATGCTCATCGCCCGGGCGTGTCGGCGTGGCCGCGACGACTTCGAGTACGACGCCATTTGCATCGGCGACGATCTGGTCGGCGACCTCGCGGCGATGGACCGAAACCTCGCGCGGGAACTCAAAGGCAACGCGCACGCGATCGCCCTTGATCGACGCGATACGCACCACGCCGATGGGGTTTTCGGGGTTTCCTATAACGACTTCTTCGCCTTCCCGGCGCGTGATTACCAACATCCTTGCTATCCCCCGGCCCGACGGTTACGAGTCCCGCCGTTCCACTGATGGGCAAGCATAGCGGAAAAGCCTGTCGGATGCGACACCCGGCCAGAATCCGAAATAGAATTTGTAAAAAACCCTAATCGACGGCG
>Ga0209273_10003049_pt1 | contig 12029 bp, 10 predicted proteins | sample tdAd471_FD_187126 | JGI IMG/M metagenome (GOLD analysis project Ga0209273, IMG submission 187126) | Marine sediment microbial communities from the Atlantic coast under amendment with organic carbon and nitrate - tdAd47.1 (SPAdes)... | ecosystem: Environmental > Aquatic > Marine > Coastal >...
CGCATGACGGGCCTGCATAATCTGGACCACCCGTGGATAGAGCACGTTAGCTGGCCCAGTTCTCATTTTAGTGGTGATCTAATTGCGGCAGAAACCACGCTTGATGGCGATCTGTACGTCATTCTTGGTGATGCAACGGGCCATGGACTGGCAGCGGGGTTAACGGTGATGCCAGTTGCGGACCTTTTCCATGGACTTACCGCCAGAGGAGAACCTATTCCCGGTATTGCTGCCAGGTTGAATGAGCGCCTGCATCGATTATTGCCAACTGGACGGTTTGTGGCAGCGATTCTGGTGGCAATAAAACCATCCCAGGGGATTGTCGAGGTCTGGAACGGGGGTTGTCCTCCGGCTTACTGGGTCGATAGCTCGGGGCGGGTGGTGGAAACTTTTCCTTCTAACCATTTGCCGCTGGGTGTCTTGCCGGAGATTGACAATAACCGTTCCAATACAGTGGTCTATCAGCGCGACGATCCGGAGAAGTTGTATCTGTTCTCTGACGGAGTGCCCGATGCCGAGAAAAATGATACAGGGGAACAGTTCACCCTTGGGCAGGTGGAAGCAATTTTAGCGGCTAATTGCGGCTTAAGGCTTTCGACACTGATGCAGGCATTAAAAGTTCACATCGGCGACACCAGCGCACAGGATGATATTTCTATCGTGGAACTCTCACCGCCGGTGCTGAGTCTGACTCAGGAACTGGGCGTTGTCGCTGAGCAGCCAATCGCGCAGATTGTCCGCTAAAAGCGAGTCGTTCTGGGGATGTGATCTGTGTGCAACCGTTATTTGAGATAGCAGAATTTTTAGCTGGATTTGCTCATTGTTTTGCGCTACCTGTACTGATATTCGGTTAGAATATCGGCCCTCTGTTCGACAGCAATTCTAAATGACGTCGAATTTTAAGGGGCTCCGGAGAGGTGTCTGAGTGGTCGAAAGAGCACGCTTGGAAAGCGTGTGAGCGTTAACCCGTTCCGAGGGTTCGAATCCCTCCCTCTCCGCCATATTTTGTGACTGGATGTTGTGAATGTTTTTCTGGCGAAAAGGTTTGCCAGAGCAGGAGTGCGAGCCTGATAATGGGCTCTATCCGATGTCAGGGACGAATTTGAGTGCGCTTTAGCGCGGCCACGAGTTATCGCTTCCTGTTCATTCCGATTAAGTCGCTCGGTATAGTGTTTATGGCAGAGCCGGCAAGTCCCCCCGCGATGATAGATCGTGAACCCCGTCAGGCCTGGAAGGGAGCAGCGGCAGCGGTTGATTCAGGCGCCGGGGTGTGGCTTGCTGGTGATGCCGCCATTTCTTTGACCGGTCCTGTCGGACTGAATAAAAGACGTCCCGAATAATACTGGACGCTGACTCAATGCCAACAGGTGGAATGGTTCGATGAGTTATCAGGTGCTTGCGCGCAAATGGCGCCCCCATAGTTTTGATGATCTGGTGGGCCAGGACCACGTTCGCCAGGCACTGACTAATTCCCTCGTTACCGGTCGATTACACCACGCCTATCTGTTTACCGGGACGCGCGGTGTTGGTAAAACGACCATTGCCCGGCTACTGGCCAAAGCGCTGAATTGCGAGCAGGGCGTCTCAGCAGAACCCTGTGGTCAGTGCAGTGCCTGTACGGAGATCGATGATGGCCGGTTTATGGACCTGCTGGAGATAGACGCGGCCTCTCGAACCAAGGTAGACGATACCCGCGATCTGCTTGAAAACGTGCAGTACGCGCCGACCCGTGGGCGTTTCAAGGTTTACCTGATCGACGAAGTACACATGTTTTCCAAGAGCAGTTTCAATGCGCTGCTCAAAACGCTGGAAGAGCCGCCAGAACACGTTAAATTTTTGCTGGCAACCACCGATCCGCAGAAGATTCCGGTCACCATACTTTCCCGCTGTCTGCAGTTTAATCTGCGGCAAATGCCAGCGGACGTGATTGAAAAGCAGCTTGTCAAAATCACCCGCGAAGAAGGCCTGGAAACAGAGTCAGAAGCTTTGCAGCTGCTCGCGCGCAGCGCCTCGGGCAGTATGCGCGATGGTCTGAGTCTGCTTGATCAGGCGATCGCATTTTCCGGCTCCAGTCTGACGCTGGCGGAGACCGCCAGCATGCTTGGTGCGGTTGATCATGGTCAGGTCGTTGAAATGTTGATGGCGCTGCACCGGGGAGATGCTAACGGCCTGCTCAGTCAGGTCGATCAGCTTGCCGCCAGGGTTCCGGATTATTTGGCGATTCTTGAAGAACTGCTGAGTATGCTCCATGCCCTGTCGGTGCGTCAGCAGGTGGAAGATGCGCCAGTACAGGTAGAAGTGCCCACCGAACAACTGGCGCAGATGGCAGCGATGATTCCAGCGGAAGAGTTGCAGCTTTACTACCAGCTGGGGTTGCATGGTCGGCGTGATTTGCCACTGGCGCCCACGCCTCGGATTGGCCTGGAAATGGCGCTGTTACGGATGCTCGCGTTTCAGCCAGAGCGGGGGGCAGTAACGGCTGAATTCAGGGCGGCTGATGGGGAGGCCCCGGCTGTTCCGGCTGTATCAGGCGGGGCGGCAGCGGAGCGAGTAGCGCCATCCGCGCCAGTGTCTGCTGCGGCGGACACCCAGACAATACTCGGGCCCCCACCGTCAGATTCTGCCCCCACTCCTCAGGAAACTCCTCAGGAGTCGTCCACCAGTGCGTTATCGGACGATCAGGAACCTGCATACCCGACGGCACCGGTAGATTCCGCACCGGTGTTTGAGTCAGAGTCGCCTGCGGCCTTTGTCGAGGATCGGGTCGAAGAAACAATGCCGGAAACCCAGGAAGTGCCACCCAGTGCCTCCCCAACGCCCGTTGCAACTGGCAACGAAAAACCCGTTTTAGGTGATAGTGAGGCGGGTCGTTCGGCGGCGTTACCCGACTGGAGTCAACTGGCTTACGCGCTCTCGCTCACCGGTCTGGCTCAGCAGCTGGCGGCTCAATTAGCGCTGGTGGAGGTCGCTGACCATGAGTATCGGTTCACGCTGGATGCGACTCATCGCGCCGTACTGAGTCGCTCAGCACAGTCCCGCCTGGAGCAGGCCCTGCAGAATTATCTGGGTCGATCGGTTAACGTGAATATCGATGTGGTGCGCAATGTTGGAGAGACTCCGGCCAAAGAACGACAGCGAATTGAGCAGCAGCGGCTGGATGAAGCGACCCGTAAGCTGGAGGAAGATCCGACGGTCAAAGCGCTGGCTGGGGCATTTGGTGCGCAGCTGGAGCCCGACAGTATCGAGCCGTTGAGCCCCGAGTAACCACGGATGCCAGAGCCGTTAATACATAGACTATAAAAGCACAGAAAGGACAGCAGACAATGAAAGAAGGCATGGATCAGTTGCTAAAAAAAGCCCAGCAGATGCAGGCTGATATGCAGAAGGCTCAGGAAGAGCTGGCCAAACAGGAAGTTAGCGGCGAGTCCGGTGGTGGCATGGTCAAGGTGACCATGAACTGTCGTCACGATGTGTTGCGCGTGGGAATCGATCCCCAGGCGATGGACGATCGAGACATGCTGGAAGACCTGATAGCCGCAGCCTTTAACGATGCGGTGCGTAAGGTTGAAAAACTGAGTCAGGAGAAAATGGGTGGCATGCTCGGTGGCCTGAATATTCCCGGTATGAAAATGCCTTTTTGAAAGCCCTGATGGAAGAGGATCGCTGAGATGGCATTACTCGATGGGCTGATACGGGAGCTGCAACGGCTGCCAGGAGTAGGGCCTAAATCGGCCCGGCGGATGGCCTATCACCTGATGGTTCATGATCGCGATGGGGCTCAGCAATTAGCTCAGCTGATGCGCCAGGCCGCTGAAGAGATTGGTCATTGCGAACTTTGTCGCAATCTGACCGAACGAGACCTCTGTGAGATATGTGCTTCTTCCAAGCGTAATCCGGGACAGCTCTGTGTGGTGGAGTCAGCAGCCGATGTTCAGGCGATTGAGGGCGCTACCGATTATCAGGGTCGATATTTTGTGCTTATGGGACATCTCTCCCCACTGGATGGTGTCGGGCCGGAAGAATTGGGCATGGATCAGCTCGAGCAACGCTTTGCCAGCGGTGAAATTAAGGAGCTGGTGCTGGCGACCAATGCCACGCTAGAAGGCAACGTTACCGCCCAATATATTGCGAGCCTGGCAGAACCGAATCAAATTAGCGTTACCCGAATCGCCCACGGTGTACCAATGGGGGGTGAGCTGGAGTTTGTCGACGGGCACACCCTGCGCGCAGCTTTCAGTAGTCGGCGCGAATTTGATTAACCAGGCGTTTCTGCGGCTAATCGATTGATACGCAGGGCGACGGGCGGATGCGAGTCATAAAAAGCCGAATGCAGTGGGTCCGGTGTGACGGTGGACGCATTACTTTCGCTTAGTTTGATGAGTGCTGTGGCCAGCGCCTGACTACCGCTCTGAGTGGCGGCGAAGGCATCCGCCGCGTACTCGTGCCTTCGGGAACCGTGGCTGAGCAGTGGCTTTAGTAGCAGAGTAAACGGTGGAGTGATCATCATAAACAGCAGCAATGCCGAATGTAATGATGGGTTAGGTACCCCAAGCGAGTGGTAGAACCAGGACTGCTCGAGCAGCCAGCCGAGCAGGGCCAGCGCGGCTAGCGTAAACAGGCTGCCCATGATCAGCCGGTTGCGAACGTGGTGCAGACTGAAATGGCCGAGTTCGTGCGCCAGCACCGCTTCCAGTTCATCGTCGTCGAGTATTTCCATCAGGGTATCGAAAAAGACGATGCGTTTGTTACGGCCAAAGCCGGTGAAGTAAGCATTGCTATGGGCCGAGCGGCGCGACCCATCCATGACCCGAATATCATCCCCGGCGAATTTAGTGCGCTCCAGCAGAGCCCGGATGCGATCGCGCAGCGGACCGTCGTCAAGTTGTTTGAAACGATTAAACAGCGGTGCAATAAAAACCGGATAGGCCCAGGTCAGCAACAGGCTAAAACCAAGCCAGACCAGCCAGGTATAGAGCCACCACAGGCCTCCTGCGGTATCCATGAGCCAGAACACGGCAGCCAGTAATGGGGCGATCAGTACCGTGCTCAGCAGGGCGCTTTTTAGCAGGTCGATGACGTAGGTTTTAATGTCGGTACGGTTAAACCCAAACTTCTGTTCGACTGAGAAGGTTTTCCAGAGGCCCATCGGTAGGTCGAGTAGCCCGCTGATTAGCATGACCATCATCACGACTGCGACACCAAGCCAGACCGGACTGCTCAGATGCTGGGCGAGAAACTGGTCAACCCAGGCAATCCCGCCGCCCAGGGTCCAGAGCAGTATCAGACCGGCGCCAATGAGCTGCTCGAGTCGGCCGAGGCGCTCGTTCGCGATCGTGTAGTCCGCTGCTTTCTGGTGAGCGGATAGCTCCAGCTGGTTTGCGAAAGCGGCAGGCACCTGATGCCGGTGATGTTGAACGTATCGGGCGTGCCTGACGGACAGGTAGAGGTGAGTTGCCAGTGATACGCCAAGCAATAGCAGAAATAACGTCGTAAACATGGTTTTTTTATGAGTCCGGAAAACAGCCGCAGGACAACTGTTAGAATCGCGGCTCCAATAATTCTAAATGGCGCACGCTATGAATGGTAAAACCGGCAATCTGATCTGGATCGATCTTGAAATGACGGGTCTGGATACTGCCTCAGACACCATTATCGAAATTGCCACTGTGGTTACCAACTCTTCCCTGGATATTATTGCCGAGGGGCCGTCGTTGGCTATTGCTCGACCGAAAGAGCTGCTAGATGGTATGGATGACTGGAATCAGCGTCAACATGGTCGTAGCGGGTTGATCGACCGGGTACTTAAATCGGAAGTTACGGCTGAGCAGGCTGAGCAGCGAACGCTTGATTTTCTGAAGCATTATGTGACTGATCAGGAATCGCCAATGTGCGGCAACAGTATCTGTCAGGATCGCCGTTTTCTGGCCCGCGAAATGCCGACGCTGGAAGCATTTTTTCATTACCGTCACATTGACGTCAGTACATTAAAAGAGCTGGTCAACCGTTGGGCGCCGAGTCTCAACAAAGGTCTGAAAAAATCAGCGACCCATCTGGCCCTGGCCGATATTCACGACTCAATCAACGAGCTGCGCTATTACCGCGAGCATTTTATTAACCCTGAGCAGGGTGGTTAAGCCGCGCAGGTTCACCGGTTAATTCAGGGTAGCCACGGCTAACTGATATTGGTCAATTTTTAACGGTACAGGAGTAGATTCATGCAGGATTTTCTAGATCCCTCCCTGGTAGACCTTTATGTGTTGCCGTGGGCAATCCGTCTGGCCATGGCGCTGGTTATTTTCATTGTCGGCCGCATGGTGGTAAGGGTGATCTGTCGAGTCGCGCGCAAAGCGATGCTCAAGAGCAACCTCGACAGTATGCTTGCTGATTTTCTAGTCACCATCCTAAACACTCTGTTGTTGCTGGTGGTGGTGATTGCCGCGTTGAATCAGCTCGGGGTCGACACCACTTCAATGATTGCCCTGATTGGCGCAGCCGGTCTGGCGGTTGGTCTGGCCCTGCAGGGAACGCTGGCGAACTTCGCAGCCGGGGTAATGTTGATAGTTTTTCGCCCTTTCGTGAACGGCGATTTTATCGAGGCGGCAGGTTGCTCAGGAGTGGTCGAAAAAATCACCATCTTCAGCACTATTATTAAAACCGGCGATAACAAGCAGGTCATCGTTCCTAATGGTGCTATCTACGGCGGCACTATTACCAACTTTTCGGCTAAAGAAACGCGTCGGGTCGATCTGGTGTTTGGTATTGGCTACGATGATGACCTGCTAAAAGCCAAACAGATTATCGAGCAGATAATGGGTGAAGATAGCCGAATTCTGGCTGAACCGGCTCCTGCCGTTGCGCTGGGTGAACTGGCCGATAGTAGCGTAAATATTAACGTGCGCCCCTGGGTAAACAGCGGTGATTACTGGCCGGTACGCAGTGACATGCTGGAACGAGTCAAGCTCGCTTTTGATGAGCAGGGTATTTCGATCCCATATCCACAGATGGACGTGCACCTGGACAAGAGCGCCAGCTGAAAGATAAACAGCTTACCCTCGGACTGGTGCTGGCCGCCGGTCCGGGGTGTTAGCCGCGAGATTTCCGGATCAGACGGTGAGCTCGGTAATCGCCCATTGAACATGTTCGGTGACCAGCTTGTCGGGGTGGTCAAGGCGCGTTCTTAGTGCCGTCACAATCTCTTCTCTCTGCCGATCGGTTGAGGGCCGGCAGTTGCCCAACGCTATTGCAATGTTTCGCAGCCAGCGGCAATGGCCGATGCGCCGAATTGGGCTACCTTCCAAGTTTTCGTTGAACGCTTCCTCACTCCAGGCAAAAAGCTCTAGCAGCCTGCGATCGTCGAGTCCGTGGCGGGGGAGAAAATCCTGTTCCGCCGACATCTTCGCGAAACCATTCCAGGGGCAGACCAGCTGGCAATCATCACAGCCGTAGATGCGGTTACCCATTGCCTTTCGAAACTCCACCGGAATCGGCCCGTCGAGTTCGATCGTCAGGTAGGAGATACAGCGGCGCGCATCGAGTTGATAAGGGGCCACAATTGCATCGGTTGGGCAGGCAGTGATGCAGCGGTCGCAACTACCGCAATGGTTGGAGGCGGGCCGGTCGGCGGGCAGTGGCAGGTCCGTATAGATCTCACCGAGGAAAAACCACGAGCCAGCGCGACTGTTAATTAAGTTAGTGTGCTTACCGATCCAGCCGAGTCCCGCCTGTTCCGCCAGGGCTTTTTCCATCACCGGTGCACTGTCGGTAAATACCCGATAGTTGAGGTGCCCCAGTCGTTGTTTTATCTGTTCCGCAAGTTTGGCGAGTCGCTTACGCATCAGTTTGTGGTAATCCCGACCAAGGGCGTAGCGCGAAACGTAGGCCTTCTGATCCTCGGATAAAAGCTGCTCCATTCGCGCTGGATCGGCCTCTGTTAAGTAGTCGAGGCGGGCGCTAATGATGCTCACCGTGCCCGCAACTAACTCCTCTGGCCGGGAGCGGCGGTTGCCGTGACGCGCCATCCACTCCATGTCACCGTGATAACCCTTCCCAAGCCACTCCTTCAGGAACTGTTCGGCCTCGGCTATCGGCGGTCGGCTAAATCCGATATGGGCAAACCCGAGGTCTTTTCCCAGTTGACGAATGTCATCCGCCAGTTCCGTTAGTTGTGTGTCATTCATCACGGGCTTTTATTCAACTAAAACATCAACTATAGTTTGTATATGCAGGTTTTATATAAAGATTTATATACCACCGAGCAATCGAGAATGCTCGATAAGAGCGCCATTGAGAATTATGGCCAGGCAGGGTACACCCTGATGGAAAACGCTGGAATTGCCGTCTTTAACCATTATCGCCACCGGTGGCCGTTAGCCCGCCGCATTCTAGTGCTGGCTGGCCCTGGTAACAACGGTGGTGACGGTTACGTGGTGGCGGCCCAGGCTGCATCGGCAGGGCATCAGGTAACCCTGGTGGCATTTGGTGAACCTGCCACCGATAGCGACGCAAACCGCTTTCGACAGGAGTGGCTAACGGCCGGCCATCACATCACTCATCCGGCGCAGATAAATGTGCCTGATGACTCGATAGCGGGCCATGATCTGGTGGTGGATGCGCTGCTGGGTACCGGCTTATCCCGTTCACCAGACGCGTTGATGACTGAGTGGATTGAGGCGGTCAATAATAGTGGGATCGCCACGGTTGCAGTGGATGTTCCTTCCGGTCTGGATAGCGATGTTGGCGTGGTGCTGGGTGTCGCTATTCGCGCCCGAACCACGGTTACCTTTATTGGTCGCAAACAGGGCCTGTATACCGGGCAGGGCCCCGAGTATTGCGGCAAGGTCCATTTCGATGACCTGGATGTGCCCGGTGAGGTCTACGATGAGGTCGACGCAGCGGCCCGCCTGGCGGTTGCGAGCGGTGATCAACAGTCGATAATTCCGCCAAGATCTCGAACCAGTCATAAAGGTGACCAGGGTCATTTGCTACTGATTGCCGGGGGACCGGGAATGGCTGGCGCGGCGATTATTGCTGGCAATGCGGCCCTGCGGGCCGGTTCTGGTCTGGTATCGGTTGCGGTTCATCCAGACAATGCGGCGGCTGTGGTCAATGCCAGACCAGAGATGATGGTTCACGGAATCGCCGACCCTGCCGATTTAAAACCCCTGTTAGAACGGGCAGATGTGGTGGCGATTGGGCCAGGACTGGGCAGGGGCCCGTGGGCGCAGCAGATATGGGCGATAATAGCTGGCTTTTCAGGGCCTCTAATAGTGGATGCAGATGCGTTGAATTTGCTTGCCCAGGCGCCGCACGCTGCGCCTAACCGCGTGCTGACGCCCCACGCGGGCGAGGCAGCTCGCCTGTTAGGGTGCGGTGTCCCTGAAATTGAGGGGAATCGCTTTGCGGCGGTTAAGGCCCTGCTAAAAAAATATTCGGGAACCGTGCTGCTGAAAGGGGCTGGCACGCTGGTGCAAACCGCCAGAGCGGTGCCTACGGTGATTCGGGGCGGAAACCCTGGCATGGCTAGTGGTGGCATGGGTGATGCGTTAACCGGTGTGGTCGGCGCTTTTCTGGCACAGGGCATGGACAGGCTGAATGCCACCCTGCTGGGTGCAGCAGCCCATGCCTGGGCTGGGGACCTGGCCGCTGCTCAAATCGGAGAACGTGGCCTGCTGGCCACGGACCTTATTGCACGGCTTCCGCAGGTAATTAACGGCCATCATGGACAATTGGAACCGGGGAAATATGGTTCAGTATCGGGTAAATTTGGCCGATGAGTCGGCTCAAATCAAATTTGGTGCACGCCTTGCGCCCCTGTTGTCGTCAGGGTTGCTGGTGAATATGCACGGCGACCTGGGTGCAGGAAAAACCACACTGGTGCGTGGTTTGCTGCGCGGGCTTGGACATACCGGTCGGGTGCGTAGCCCAACTTTTACCTTAATGGAAACCTACGAAACCGCTGACCAGGCAGTGTGTCACCTGGATCTGTATCGACTGAGCGATATGGAGGAACTGGAGATGCTGGGTATTCGCGATTACCTGGATGGCGACTGGACGCTCTGGATCGAGTGGCCCGAGCGGGCACCCGAGCTGGCTGAACAGGCGGACATTGATCTTACTATTAACTATGCCGGCAGCGGTCGTGAGCTGGTGCTGGCCGCGCGGACAGCAATGGGCACGGCTGTTGTGGAGAAACTGACATGATTCGTCGTTGGTGGGTGCTACTGATCTGTTTGACTGTGTCAGGTCTGGCCGGCGCAGTAGAGCTAAAAGGTTTGCGTGGCCAGACTAATGGCGATGGAGTACGCGTCGTTTTCGACCTGTCCGCGCCAGTCAAGTACCGAATTTTCCCCCTCACAGGCCCCAACCGTCTGGTGGTGGATATGGATTCCACCTCGTCAGCCCAGCCCCTAAAGCTGCCAGCGACCGGAATGGTTAAATCAGTGCGGGCAGGCAAACGCGAGGGGGGTGGCCTGCGGGTGGTCCTGGACCTGTCCGCTCCGGTTAAACCCAAATCTTTTTTGCTCGGGCCACAGGGTTCAGTGGGCAACCGTCTGGTGGTTGATTTAGCCGATAAAGCCGGCCCTGCCACCGTCTCTGCCGCGCCTGCTCGTGCGGTGGAGCCAGCCGCGCTACGGCCGGTGGTCATCGTTATTGATCCGGGCCATGGCGGGATCGACCCCGGCGCCCACGGCAAGAACGGTGTGCGCGAGAAAGACGTGGTGCTGGGAATTTCCAGGGAACTGGCACGGCTAATCAACCAGCAACCCGGTATGAAGGCAATATTAACCCGCAATGACGACCGGTTTATTGAGCTTAGTGAGCGGCGCAGAATAGCCAGTAAGCATCGCGCGGATCTGTTTTTATCGATTCATGCGAACTCCTTTACCAGTTCCAAAGTGAAGGGGTCCGCGGTTTACGCTTTGTCCGAAAAGGGGGCCAGTAGTGCGGCGGCTAAAGCTCTGGCGGATAAGGAGAATGCCGCCGACCTGCTCGGAGGGGTGGATTTAAGCGGTAAAAACGACCTGATTAAATCGGTGTTGATGGACCTGTCACAGAACGCTACCCAGGAGAGTAGCCTGCAGTTGGCGGAAAAAATTCTCCATGGTCTTGGTGGCGTTAACTCGATCCATAAACGACACGTGCAGACCGCTGGATTCGTGGTGCTTAAATCGCCTTCCGTGCCATCCGTTCTGGTTGAGACCGCGTTTATTTCTAATCCCAACGAGGAGAAAGTGCTCGGTAGTTCCTGGGGTCAGCGCAAGTTTGCCAAGGCCATCTTTGCAGGTGTTCAGGATTTCGTTCAGCGTGATATGTCGCTGCGGCTGGCGAGCGTGAAGGTCAACGCGAAGGCTTCACCCAGAGGTGAGGAAAGCAAACCTCGGCAGACGACTTATGAGGTGCGCCCTGGTGATACCCTCAGCCGAGTCGCTCAGCGTTATCGGGTCTCGCTATCCAGTCTGCGGTCAGTGAACAGCATTCGCGGTGACCGCCTGCTAGTGGGAGAAAAACTCCGAATTCCGCTCTAGCTAGCGGGGGGGGTTTTCTGGTTATTGAATCGGTGCCCGACGGTCAAGAATTTAACCGCACTTAATTGTGGTTATTCAATTTGGTTGGGGTAGCCTGCCTCCTGGATATTCGACGCTCCGATTTAAAGTATGCCCAATGCGGAACCTGTCATTCAGGGCCTTTAGGGTTGCGGGTGTGGTCTAGCTGAGCGGGAGCTGCAGCGACTGGTTTTCACCGCTTAGCTTTCGATTACGCACCCCTTAATCCCTCCTCAGCGATTACAATATTGGCATCCCTGGATGCAGGCATTTTGTCATCCTCCGCCACCGTCGCAAACGAACAACCATGTCTGGATTGAGCAGAATTTCCGAACTCTCCAGCCAGCTCAGCAATCAGATTGCGGCCGGCGAAGTTGTCGAGCGGCCAGCGTCGGTGGTTAAGGAATTGCTGGAAAATGCCATTGATGCCGGCGCTGACAAAATACAGGTCGACCTTGAGCAGGGCGGAATTCGTCTTATCAAGGT
>Ga0209273_10003052_pt1 | contig 12014 bp, 10 predicted proteins | sample tdAd471_FD_187126 | JGI IMG/M metagenome (GOLD analysis project Ga0209273, IMG submission 187126) | Marine sediment microbial communities from the Atlantic coast under amendment with organic carbon and nitrate - tdAd47.1 (SPAdes)... | ecosystem: Environmental > Aquatic > Marine > Coastal >...
CGTCGCTGCCGGCTTCGTAAACCTGGGTGGTCAGGCCGAGTCGGTCCCGTAGGCAATGGAGTGTGTAAAGCCCGGCAAAGCCGGCTCCGATGACGACAGCGTCGACTTGCCGCTGTGTGCCGTTACCCAGCTGTATTGCGTTTTCCATTGTTCTGCTCTCCCTTGATATAGCCCTCTCACAAGCATCGGGGGGATGCTAGCACGCAACCAGGGGTTTTTTGGAGCTGGGAATACCCGGCAGCGTTCCGAATGCGGCCATTTGGAGTTTATTCCGCGCTGGCGTTCTGGTCGCTGCGGTTATCGCGGGCGCGACCTACCCGATACCCATCGATCACGCCGATTAAATAACAGCCGGCCAATGCAATGGTGGCAATATCCACTAACCGACTATTGGCGGTGGAGGCCTGCTGTGACAGGGCCAGGCTGATTGACGCGAGATCAGCGCCCACTTCGCCGCGCTGGATCATGTCACTCACCCGCAGCGCTATCTCTAGGCTACTGGCCAGCAGGTAGTAGATTGCCCAGAGCGTCACGCTAATCAGGATGCTGCCGGTGAGGTATTTTTTTACATAGAGGTGGCCAGCCCCGGGAAACAGGAAGGCGGACAGTAACAGGGTTCTAGTTGAATATTTCACGCTCTATCCTCCTAACCCGTGACCTTGGTGTCTGTTGCCGTCCAGCAGCCATGGGCGGCAAAAAATAGTAGGGTTGTTCACCTCAACCGGCAATCACATCCGGTTTGAAGGGGTGCAGTCGCTGCAAATACTATAAGTAACCTTAACTCCGGGATGAATTTTCGCCCGGCAGTCCGTGCTAACAGGAGTCCTCAATGGCAGAATCGCGCTCTATCTGGTTTGCTACCGCTCATCTGCAATTTACCAACAATATTATCCTGACCAATCCGGAGCCGTTCGCGCAGGAGGGTTTTTCGGTGCATCCGATGAATCCCGGGATTGGCGACAAGGTGGTGCGCAGTCTGGTGGATGGCCGTGCGGATTATTGCAACGTGCTCGGTATGCCCATTATCCGAGCGGTCGAAGGCCTGCCGTTGAAGTTCATCGCTTCGTTTCAGAACACCGGCTGGGAACTCTGGACCCGGCCGAATATTGAACGGCTGGAAGACCTGGAAGGCAAAACCATTGGTCGCACGTCGCCATTCCCACGGGAGCGGCTGGATTCCGCCCTGCTAGAACAGGGTGTCGACCCGGCGAGTGTTGCGGAAGGTCCCTTTGTTCAACTGGACGCGGCCGGCATACAGGAGGTGGTTGACGGCGTGGTGGACGGTGCCCTGCTGATGGCACCGATCTCTTCGATGGCGCGGGAAGCGGGGCTGGTGTCGCCCTATGATCTGAACCTGAGCGGCGATTCGGTGGCCTATGGAATCATGACCACTGACTGGATGCTGGCTGAAAACCGGGATGAGGTTAAACGGTTTTTGCGGGCGCTGCTGCGCAGTACGGCTGACCTGAAACAGAACCGGGAGTTGGCGCGTAGTCTGGTAGAACAGCAGTTTGTGCCCGATCGTTATATCGAGCAGGCACTCGACGCGACCCTGCCTTATTTAAATGAGTCCGGTGAACTCGCCATCGAATCTCAGCGGCGCTGGATCGACATCTCCCGCAGATTGCTCGGACTGGAAACACCGGTCGCGCTGGATCAGGTTTTTGATTTCTCTATTCTGCAGGAGCTGGCTGCGGAGGCGGCAGATTAGGCGGTGTGGGTTAGTTAAAAAGCTTCTGTCCCGAATGGCACTAAGTTAAGGCCCCTTTGGGATGGTTTTTTCGCAATCCCTAATAAACCGTTCGTCCTGAGCCTGTAGTTCGACAGGCTCACTACCGACGGAAGAGCACTGCCCCCACGGCGTCCTTCGACAGGCTCAGGACGAACGGCCTCTTCGACCCGGTAACGCCGCCTTTAAACGACCCGGTTGGCGGTGACCTGGCGCCCTGTAACCGATCCTAAACACCCTTAACTTAGTGCCACTCCCCTCTGCCCCCGATAGATTCGGGCTGACCTCAGTGATTGAAAGTATCGATGGCTTTTACCAGTCGCCACGCCTGTTTCAGTGCGGGAACGGCGATTGTGTGCTTCTGTGCCAGCTGCATCAGGTAGCCGAGGGTTTCGTCGACTTCCAGCCGTTTGCCACGCTCCAGATCCTGCAGGGCCGACATGCGGTGATTGGGTGCGCCTTTTAGTAACTTTGCCCCCATCTGCTGCAGTATCTCCAGGGCTGCGGCATCGTCACCCTCGCAAATTTTAGCGGCGGGCAGAGGTCCGCTATCGTCTACCTGCACCCCTTCGGCGGTGGCAATCGCTGCGGCCTCGCGAATCATATCGATGGCGAAGTGGGCGCTATGGGGGTCCGAGCAGAGCTTTCCGGTCTCCAGGCGGGTAATGACCGACAGGGCCATCAGTGGCATCCAGGCAACAAATTTTGACCATTCGCCGTCAAACATCGCCGGATTGGGAACGGCCGCAATGCCGGCATCGCTAAATACCTGCACCAGTTTTTCAATTCGTGGAGTAACGCCGCTGGGAAGTTCGCCCAGATGGAAGGCCTGGTTCTGGGTGAAGACCACGCTGCCATCCGCCAGTACCTCTCCGCTAATGGTGGCAATACACCCGAGGGTACGTTCGGGGCCAAACAGGTCAGCCAGCTGCTCGTTTTTAAGCACGCCGTTCTGTACCGAGAGCACGCAATCGACTGGCAAACTGGTCAGCGGAGCCAGGGCGGACAGGGTGTCGTAGCTTTTTGGGGTGACGATCAGCAGGTCGGCGGTGGGCAGGGCCGCCGGGTCGGTTTCAATGGCAACCTGAACAGTATCCTCGATGATGCCGGAGACGCTAATGCCCTGTTTGCGTAGCAGTTCTGCCCGAGCTCCGCGGGCCAGCAGGATCACATCCTGCCCGCTACGGGTCAGGGCAGCCGCGAGTATTGAGCCAAGTGCGCCAGCACCCAGGACAATTATTTTCATCGATCGATCCTCCAGCATTTATTAGAGTAAGGTTGGTGAGCAGCCAATCTAAAAGGAAAAGCAGATGCGTACATTAGGCAATATTTTATGGCACATACCCTTTCTCGGTTTTCTAAACGCGATCACGGTGTGGCTCCTCGGGCTGTTGTTAACCGTGACCGTGGTCGCGGCTCCGATCGGCCTGGGCCTGATGGAGCTGGGCAAGTTTTTATTCTGGCCGTTTGGGCAGACCATGGTGAGTAAAGCCGACATGAATTTAGAGCAGAACCTGGTCTGGAAGAGCTATTCGACCATCGTCATGGTGCTCTATTTTCCGATTGGGTTGATTCTGGCGGTGGTGGCGATCTTTCAGATTGTCGGGCTGTTTATCAGTATTCTGGGCATACCGGTGGCCCTGGTGGTGGCTAAATCGCTGAGTACCTTCCTCAACCCGGTGAACAAAATATGTGTGCATTCTGCCGTGGCGAGCGAGATGGAACGCCGCAAGGCGATTGATGGCGCCAATCTGAAATAGCCGGGCCGGGGTTGTTTCTGGCCCTGCCATAAGTGGATTAGTTTTCCAGCGTCCGGATGAATGCGTCTGCCTCGCCAATAGATTGTTCCATGGCGGCCACGAGTGCCGACACGTTGGATTCAACCCCTCGCAGTTCGCTTTTCAGGGAGCTGATCGCCTGGGCATTGAGGTTGTGTTTCAGATAAAGCACCTGGTCGCGAAACACGGTTAGCACCGGGTCAATTTTCTTTTCGGCGCGCTGCATGGCGCTTAATAGCTGTTTGTATTTTTGTTGGGTGGTGCGCAGCTTCTGTTCACTGCTGTTGCGTAAGCTTTTGTTGGTGTAAATATCCAGCTCACTTTTCCACTCATCAAACAGTGCTTCGGCCACGTTTTCCACGGCGGCGATGCGGTCATGCACCGCTTCAGCGGCCTCCTCGCTCTGTTCAAATTCATCGTTCAGGCGGTTATAGACCACTTCGAGATCGCCGCCGTCGAAATTGGTCAGGGCGCTGAACTCAGCGAGTGCCGATTTAAATTGTTCTTTCGCCTCCTGCTGACTATCGCGGGCCTCTTCGACCCGGTCGGCGAGGATATCGCGCTTGTGGATGCCGAGCTTTTCCATGGTGCCGTAATAGGCGGTCTGGCAACCGGTGAGTGTGACCAGAAAAACGCAGAGTACCGGAAGTGCGAAAAGCCGCAGTTGAAGCATATTGGGAAGTCCTGTTGTTGAGGGTTAATTCCGCGGAACGCCGGTCGATGGCGTCGGCAGGTCACTGTCGGGAGAACACCTTTTTCAGTAAATCGGTGGTTCTTGCTGCCGGGTTCTCACGAATGCGTTTTTCTTCCAGAGCGATATAGGTGAACAGGCCATCCAGCGCCTGGTTGGTTACATATTGATCGATATCCAGTGCGTCTTCGGGCACGTAGCCACTTAACAGCGGGTTGTTCAACAGGGGTGCAGCCTGGGAAACGAGATTTTTATAGGCGGCAGTCACGCCAAACTGATTGGTGGCTTTTTCAATCACTGGCTGAAATTTTGCGGCCAGACTGTCGCCGGCAACCTTTCGAAAATACTGGGTGGCCGCATCGTCCGGCCCCTTAATGATGTTGGATGCATCGTCAACCGACATCTGCCGGATTGCATCGCCCAACAACTCGGCGGCTTCCGGAACCGCCTGTTCTGCCGCGTGGTTCATGGTGCTGATGAACTGATCGGCATAGTCGCCCTGGCCGACGCCGCGGGCTGTTTTCTCCACCATCGTCAGCGATTCCGGCATCGGAATTTTCACCCGCGCATCACCCATAAAACCGTCTTTTTGGCCGAGGGCTTTGATCGACGACTCGACTCCGTTGGCAAGCGCCTGCTTCAGCCCCTCGGTTATTTCGTTGTTGCTGAGCTGCGACAGGGCCGCCTGGGAGACCTCTTCATTGGTAGATAACTCTTCTACGGTGCTTTTTAAAAAATCCTGCCAGCCAGCGTGAACTGTAGTGCCGAGCGCCATCGCAAGAACAGCGCCAGAGGTAATAATCGTGGTTTTGTTACTCATCTGTCTGATTCCTATTGGGAATGTTTGACTATCTGTTTTGCGATCTTCTGATACTTTAACTCGAACATTAATCCGGAGAAGGAAAATGCGTGCAGAACAGATTGATCAGGTCACCATTAATGTGAAAAACCTTGAAGAGAGTGTGAAGCTCTTTTCAGAAGTGCTGGGCATCAATTTTGGTGATCCTATCGAGGCCAGAGTAGCTGGCCATGATGTGCGTTTCGCTTTTAGCACCATGGGTATTGGGCTGGCGCAGCAGGACCCGCCTGAGGAGGGGTTTCGCGCGCTGGGGATAAAAGTGGACGATGTCGATGAAATGAAACAGCAGATGGATGCTCGCGGGCATGAGCCACTGTCTCATATTGAGGCCCCGCTAAAGGAACTGCAGTACATGATCGGCGGGGTGCGGTTTAATTTTGGTGAATACCCGGGGGCGCCGCTACCCAACCGTCCACTCTCTTTGCTGCTGGAGCGCGAGGGAATTCTGTAAATTCAACGGGTGGATGAGGCCGGATTAATCCTGTGCTATCCGCCGGTTCCGCCCCCCCCGGGGGTCTCGATGCGAAGTCGGGCCCCGGCGGGGAGCTCAAATACGCCACTGCCGGGTAAGGGTTGCTGATTGCCATCCTGCACCAGCAGGTTGCGGCCAGGTTGACCGTTGCCGCCGCCGTCCAGACCGAAGGGTTCGGTTAAGCGGCGTTCGGTTAACAGGGTGGCGGTGACCGGTGCAATCATTTCAAATTCTCTTACCAGTCCATCGCCACCGGGTTGAGCGCCATGGCCACCGGAACCGCGGCGGATGGAATATTCCCGCAGGCGCACGCCGGGGAAACGCTGTTCCAGCACTTCCGGGTCGGTGATGCGAGTATTGGTCATGTGTACCTGCACGGCGCTGGCACCGGCGTGGTCGCGGGTGGCACCGCTGCCGCCGCCGAGGGTTTCGTAATACTGGGCGTCGCCGCGCTCCTGCTGCCAGCCAAATATCAGGTTGTTCATAGTGCCCTGAGACGCGGCTGCTACCCCGAAAGCGCCGAGCAATACATCGACAATGCGCTGGCTGGTCTCCACATTGCCGCCGACTACGGCGGCATCGGCGGCGGGGTTTACGATCGAGTTTTCCGGCAGGGTAATGGAGACATTACGCAGGCAGCCTTCGTTGAGCGGTATGTCGCTGTCGATGAGCGTGCGCAGCACGTACATAACCGCCGCACGTACCACGGCCACCGGTGCGTTGAGACTGCCTTTGTCCGGCGGGCCGCACTCGCTGAAGTCGAATTCGGCGGTGACGGGTGCCTGTTCCGCGCCAGAATGGTCCAGATTGATAGTGACCGCGATGGCGATGCCATTATCGAGTTGATCAGCCCGGCGGAGTTGCAGGGACTGGCGTTCGCCCAGCAGTTTTTTGAGGGCCTGATCAATAGCCCAGGCGGCGTTGTCCTGAATAAACCCCATGTAGCGAATGACCTCGTCAGCGCCCTGTTCTGCGACCAGGCGCTGTAATTCACGCTGGCCCAGCTGGTTGGCGGCGATCTGGGCGCGCAGGTCGGCGAATCGCTCATCGATATTGCGCGCTGGCCAGGGGCCACCGGTGAGGTGATCATGAATGGCGGTGGCTAAAAATTCGCCATTCTTCACCAGCTGAAAACCGTTGAACAGGATGCCCTCTTCACTCAGGATGCTGGAAAAGGGTGCCATGGAACCGGGAGTAGTGCCGCCGATGTCGGCGTGATGGCCGCGGCTGGCAACAAAAAACTGAGGGGACTCCTCGCCGTTTAAATAAACCGGCGTGATCACGGTGATATCGGGCAGATGGGAGCCACCAAAAGCGGGGTGATTGCTGGCGTAAACTCCGCCGGGTTCCAGAGGGTGCTGGGCAATGAGTGCTTTGATGGTGGCACCCATGGCTCCCAGGTGTACTGGAATGTGCGGAGCGTTAGCCACCAGATTGCCATCGTGATCGAACAGGGCGCAGGAGAAATCCAGCCGTTCTTTCATGTTCACCGAATGGGCGGTTTTTTGCAGCGTAACCCCCATCTGCTCGGCGATACCCATAAACCGGTGGTGGTATATCTCCAGGGTGATTGGGTCGAGTTTCGCGGCCAGCGACCGGTTGGCCGGTTGCGACCTTGGCGATTGTGATCGGCGGGTCAGGGTAATGCCGTGGCTGGCATCGCCACTGGCTTCAAACTGGTCATCAATTAACAAGGTGAACTGGTCGGAGATAAGCAGCGCCGGGGTGGGCAACGGTCGGTCAGGTGTGACTGCCTGCAGGGCAATGCAGGGCAGGGTTTGCCATCGCCCATTTAGGTAGACCTGCGTTTTTGGGGGTATTTCAAAGGGGTAGGGGTTCTGGTGAAGTCCGGCAGCGGATAGCTGGCCCCGGTGTGCCCCAGTCGCTGACTGGCTCATCTCGACCCGAATATTGACCAGTTCCAGTGAGTCGGTGGCGACGCTGTAACCATACAGCTGGGTAAACAACTCGGCGAATCGGGTGCAGCAGGTAGCGTAATCTGCCCGCTCCAGGGTCAGGTAACTGTCGCTGCCCTGAGGGCGCAGATCGAGCAGGTCGGTACGTTCTGGCTCGGATTGGTCCAGGTTGGACAGCGGGCGCAGTTCCGCCGCCAGCTGGTCGAACTGATCATTAACCTGGCGGAGCGACTCTTCATTAAACGGCTGTAACAGGCTACGTTCGCCCTGGTGTCGGCGCGGGGCGATGGCAATGCCCCAGGCGGAATAAATACCGGCCAGCGGATGGATCAGCAACCTGTCGATGCCGAGAATGGTCGCCAGTTCCCCCGCGTGCAGGCCACCAGCGCCGCCAAAGCTCACCAGCGCATGGTCACGCAGGTCATAGCCACGGGCAACGGAAATGCTGCGAATCGGTTTGGCCATCTGCTGGTTGGCAATTTGCAGGTAGCCGAGGGCGACCTGCTCCACTGACAGCGTGCTGCCAGTGGCCTCGTTGATGGCGTCGGTTCGGAGTTTAAGCGCCTGCCGGGACGCGTCGGCATCAATACCGCTCTGATGGTCAGGGCCAAATTGCCGGGGAAAGGTAACCTGCAATAATCGGCCGAGCACCAGGTTGGCGTCGGTAATGGTCAGAGGCCCCCCCTGGCCGTAACAGACCGGGCCGGGGTCGGCCCCTGCAGATTCCGGCCCGACGGTCATGCGCTGACCATCAAAGCCAAGAATGGAGCCGCCGCCAGCGGCCACCGTCTCTATCTGCAACATGTTGGCGTGGTAGGCGATGCCGGCGGTGGTGACTTCGTGGCGGTACTCAAATTGGCCGCCGTACCGGCAAACGTCGGTGGAGGTGCCGCCCATGTCAAAACCGATCAGCTGGGGATGCTGCTCTGCGAGTTGAGCCACCGCCACCACGCCGCCGGCCGGCCCGGAAAGTACGGCCTCTTTGCCGGTGAAACCGGTGGTATCGGTCAGGCCACCGCTGCTCTGCATGAACTCCAGCGGAACAGCGCCTAACGCCTGTTGCAGCTGGTTTACATAACGCAGTAGTACGGGACTTAAGTAAGCATCCACCAGCGTGGTTTGTGCCCGGTTGACGAGCTTAATTAACCGCATGCAATGGTGGGACAGGGAGATTTGCGTAAAGCCTGCTTGCGCTGCGAGGGCACCAACGCGCAGTTCGTGAACCGGATTTATCCAGCTATGCATCAGCGCGACGGCGATGGCCCGGATACCCGCTGCCTGCCATTTCTCCAGCTGGTCGATAACCGGCTGCTCATCCAGCGGGGTGAGGAGGTTGCCGTTGGCATCGAGCCGTTCGGTCACCTCGCCCACCTGCTGGTAGAGCTGGTCGGGCTTTTCGATCGCCAGGGCGAAAATATCAGGGCGGCTCTGATTGCCGATTTCCAGCAGGTCGCCAAACCCCCCGGTGATCAGCAGGGCGGTGGATTCGCCCTTGCGCTCGAGCAGGGCGTTGGTAGCGACCGTGGTGCCGATGCGCAGGGTGGCGATTCTCTCGGCCGGAATCGATTGCTCGGCGGTGAGTTTGAGCATTTGCCGGATGCCCGCAACCACGGCGTCGTCGTAGGCCGGTGAGAGGGAGCGTAGTTTGCGGGTATGAATCTGGCGTTGTGGATCAATGCCGATCAGGTCGGTAAAGGTGCCGCCCCGGTCGGCGGCAAATAGCCAGCTGTTTGGCATGGGTGAAACCTTTAAACGGTTTGGGAAATACGGCTGAAATGCGGCGAACAGGATCGATTATGTTACCGATCTTTTGTCACCTGCTAAAAAAGTGTTTTGCGACGGTGAACCTTTGTATATTGGTAAACGGAGTTTTTCTGGAGAGGGGGAAGATAACCATGAACACACCGAGTCAGGAATTACCGCAGATGCGGGTGACCACCCCGGTGCCGGATATGGGCAGCGGGCCTATCCCGGTCGAGCCTTACATCAGCCCGGAGTTTTTCGAGCAGGAACGGGAAAAAATTTTCAAGCGCGCCTGGCTGCAGGTGTTGCGTGTGGAAGAAATACCCCTTGCCGGAGATTACCAGCTGATTGATTTGCCGGTGCTAAACATAGCGGTGATTGTGGTCCGTGGTCAGGATAATCAGGTTCGGGCGTTCCATAACATCTGCACTCATCGAGGTAACTCGGTGACTTTGCAGGAAAAGGGCAATGCCCGCACATTTGTTTGCGGTTATCACGGCTGGGTGTTTAACCTGGATGGCAGTCTACGCGCGCGGCCAGGGGAGGAGTACTTCAGCGACGATACGGAGAAATGCGATCTAGGCCTGCTACCGCTAGCCTGTGATGTCTGGAACGGTTTTGTGTTCATCAATTACCAACCCGAACCGGCCGTGGGACTGCTGGATTTTCTTGGTGAGATTGGCCGTGACATGGAAGGTTTTCCTTTCGGTGAGCTGAGCCATATTGCTCGCTACCGGGCGCGGGTCAAGGTTAACTGGAAGGCGTTTACCGATGCCTTCCGCGAGGGGTACCACGTTGCTATGGTGCACGGGCAGTCGATTCCCGATTCGATGAATTCGCCGACTAATCCCCAGGGTGTACCGGTATCAGCGCGGCTATTTGGCTCGCATTATTCGATGTCGACCTGGGCTAATCCGGAACACCAGCCCACCCCGTCCGAGGCGCTGGCCTGGAAACTCGGCATGACCTTCTCGCCCGGGGAACAGCTTGATCTGGGCGGGGTCAATCCTAGCGGAGATGACATCTGGTGGTTTGATATGAATATGGTCTTCCCCAATTTTTTTGCGGCACTGGGGCCGGGTTGGGTATTTACCTATCACTTCTGGCCACGGTCAGTGGATGAAACCGACTGGACCATGAATATTTACCAGATGGAGGCCGAGGATTACGGCCAGCGTATCGCGCAGGAGCACACCAAGGTGTTGTTGCGCGACTTGCTTTATGAAGATCTGAGTACGCTGGAATCGACCCAGAAAGGCATGTCATCCGGGGTGCTTAAGCAGCTCCATATCAGCGATGGCCTGGAGCTTGCGGTGCGGCAGCAACAGTGGGTGGTGCAGCAGTGGGTGAATGGCGATGGCGATCCGGGCCAGATTTGATTACCGGCCCAGCCAGTTCCCCGATCCTGAACGGAGATTAGCGAGATGAACCAGAAACTACCCAGCCAGTTTGCAGCGTTTGAATCCCTTGCCGTGGTCTGGGCCTGCGCGACTGAACGGGAGCGCCATACCCTCAGGTTGACCAGCGAATTTGAGCAACTTAAGCAGCTTTACGATGCCGTATTGCCAGAACTGGAGCAAATTGTTGCTTACCTCAACCAGTTTCCGATGGGCCAGTTGCCGGAGCAGGAACAGAACTTACTTTACCTGGCGCTGTCATGCATGGAGGTGACCCTGGCGGTAGAGGCTCACGGTCAGACGACCGTGCCTGGCGGATTCGACCCGGCCCGGTTTGAAGTGGATTTTTAGTGGCAGTTTCAAGGGTGTTTCTCAGTGTCCGCGCCCATACCAGAGAAAGGCCTGCAGACCTTACGCGCAGTGGAATTTATCTGCCCCGGCCATCGGGCATTTGGGGGGTATAATCGCTGCCCCGAAAAGCGATTATTGAGGAGGTTTTCCCTTAGTGAACCAGCCCGAATCTGTCACTGATACGCCATTTGAAAAGTTACGTAGCGAGCCGGTCTCGGCGCTCAACCTGACCGTTGAAGAGTACCGCCACCGGGTTACCGGGGCGCGTCACTTTCATCTCGCGGCGGAGGATGATAACAACGTTTTTCTGGTGGCTTTTCTGACGGTGCCGCAGGATTCAACCGGCGTGGCGCACATTCTTGAGCACACCGCACTGTGCGGCAGTGAGCGCTTTCCGGTGCGTGATCCCTTTTTTCTAATGCTGCGCCGTTCACTGAACACCTTCATGAACGCCATGACCTCCAGTGACTGGACGGCCTACCCGTTTGCCAGTCGCAATCGTAAGGATTTTCAGAACCTGCTTGAGGTGTATCTCGACGCGGCTTTTTTCCCCAAGCTGGATGAGCTGGATTTCCTCCAGGAAGGCCACCGGGTTGAGTTTGAAAAAAATGATTCAGGTGATGATGAACTGGTCTATAAGGGGGTGGTGTTCAATGAGATGAAGGGGGCGATGAGCTCGCCAGTCTCCACCCTCTGGCAGAATCTGGCCAAACATCTGTTCCCGACTACCACCTACCACTACAACAGCGGCGGTGACCCTGAGGTGATCCCGGATCTCACCTGGGAACAGTTAAAAGCCTTTCACAGTCGCCATTACCACCCCAGCAATGCGGTGTTTTTTACCTACGGTGATATTCCGGCTGAGCAGCATCAGGCGGAGTTTGAGCAGCGTGTGCTGGCTCAGTTTGAGCATCTCGATGTGGATTTTAGTGTGCCGGACGAGCAGCGCTACGCGGCTCCAGTCGCAGTCACTGAAACCTACGCCCTCGATCCACAGGAAGATGGGGCGCGTAAAGCCCATCTGGTGGTGGGCTGGTTACTGGGACCAATGGTGGATGTCCAGGCGGCCCTGCGTGCC
>Ga0209273_10003058_pt1 | contig 11974 bp, 9 predicted proteins | sample tdAd471_FD_187126 | JGI IMG/M metagenome (GOLD analysis project Ga0209273, IMG submission 187126) | Marine sediment microbial communities from the Atlantic coast under amendment with organic carbon and nitrate - tdAd47.1 (SPAdes)... | ecosystem: Environmental > Aquatic > Marine > Coastal >...
TGCGTCGCCCCGGCTGGTGCCGCGGCTTGCACGTTGTCGACGAGGACCGCTTCCTGGTCGCGTTTACGAGAATGCGGCCGACGAAGTGGCAGAACAATGTGAGCTGGGCCAGCCTCCGCGAACTGAAAGCGCTCTACCGGATGCCGGCGCGGGTCTGCCTGTTCAACGTGCGCGAGCAGCAGACCGAGTGGGAATTCGACCTTCAGGACGTCGGCATGACGACGGTGTTTTCGATTCACGAGGCACCGAAGGAAGCGGTCGTTCGTGCAGCGGCCTGACACCTTCGTAGCGAACGTCGCGCAGACTTTCGGCCGTGTCGCCGAAACTCTGCCGTGGTCGTGTCCGAAACTCTGCGTGAGTTTCGCTACAGAACAAACTCGTGCCTGCGCTTCGCGCGGGCGCACCGGTTCCGACGCTCCGCGTTGTTTCGTTGGCAGAGTGGACGCAGAGCGTCCGATGCAGTTCCCAGGGCTTCGCCCTGGGCTGACTTAGAGCCGGCCCGTTGGGCCTTGTCTGTGTCGTCTGCTGGCGGTCCTGAAAGTCGTTTCGGAGCCGTTTGCGTCTCTCACTCCACTCGTTCCTGTCGGATCTCTGTGACGACCTCTCCTCCCACCATCCCGCTGAAGCCTCTGTCGCTGCGGTCGAACTTCCTCTGGACGTTCGCCGGCAACTCGATTGCCGCGGTCTGCCAGGCGGTCGTGCTGCTCGTTCTGCTGAACACGACGACGCTGGAAGCGACGGGTGAGTATTCGACGGCGCTGGGCTGGTGCGCTCCGCTGTTTATGTTCGCGGGGCTCGATATTCGCATCCTGCTGGCGACCGACAGCCGCAGCGAGTTCCGCTTCAGCGAGTACCTGGCGGTGCGGCTGCTGCTGACGGGAGTCGCTCTGGCCTGCGTGCCGATCATCGCTCTGGCGACAGGCCGAGGCAGCGACGGCGTGCTGATCTTTCTGGGCGTCGGCATCAACCGGCTGCTCGAACTCGTGTCCGACGCGTTCTACGGCCTGATGCAGCGGGCCGAGCGGATGGACCGAGTCTCGCGGTCGATGGTCATCCACGGAGCCGTCGCGGCACCGATTCTCGCGGGCACGGTCTGGATCAGCGGTAACCTGATGGTGGGCCTGCTGCTTGCAGCGCTGGCGAAGACGGCAGTTCTGCTGCTGTACGACGTTCCGCTGGCAACGAGGCTGGCCAGACAGGTCGAAGGTCACGATGAAGACTCATTGCGAAACGTCCTAACCGTGCATCCTCGGCGTTTGTGGCAGCTCGCGTCGCAGGGTGTGGCACTCGCCGTTCGCAAACTGTTCGTGTCCCTCAACGCGAACGTGACGAAGCTCTTTGTCGACGGGATGTGCGGGACGGCCCTCGCTGGCGTGTTCGCGCCGTTCGCGGCGGGTGTCAACGCGTCGACGACAGTCTCGCGAGCGCTCAATCAGGCGGTCGCGTCACGGCTCGGCAAGCTGGCAGCGAACAACGACATGGCTGGCCTGCGGCGCTTGCTCGGCAAACTGCAGCTGCTGTATCTGGGGATGGGAGCAATCGGCATCGCCGCCGCCTGGCTGCTCGGGCATTTTGTCCTGAGTCTGCTCGTCCCGCCGGAAGTTGTCGAGTTCAGCCCGTTGCTGGTGATCGTGATCGCAGCCGTCGCGGTGCAGTACCAGGGCGGCATCCTGGACATGGCCCTGGTCGCGCTGCGTCGAGTCAACGTCCTCGTCCCCGTCTCCGGGGCGACCCTGCTGACAACCGTCGTCGGCTGCTGGCTGCTGATCCCAGAATTCAGCCTCGCCGGAGTCACCCTCGCCATGCTCGCCAGCCGCGTTGTTCGCGTTGTGATCCTGACCTGGTTCATTCGCCAGGAGATGGCTAGTCGCGACACCTGTCCGCGAACGCAAGCAGCCCCGAACTCGCTCGACCAGGCAGCGTGAACCTCGGATCGGCGATTGTTTCTTCATCGACAGCGTCGGCTTGTTCGGTATTTCAAGGTAGCGAAAGTCGCGCAGACTTTCGGTCGAAACTCCTGGCGAGTTTCGCTACGACGGCTATCGACGTCGCTGAACCACTTCGAGGGACCTCGCTTTCCGCCGTATCGAGCACTCGCTATATCGCTGCCCATGCCCAGTCAGATACGCCAGCAAGTGATTCAGGCCGCTCGGACGGTCGTCATCAAAATCGGGACCAGCGTCCTCGCCAACGATGACGATTCGCTCGACGTGTCGCGCATTGCGTCGATTGCCGAGCAGGTTTATCGCATCCGACAGTCGGGCCGGCAGGTCGTTGTCGTATCGAGCGGTGCGGTCGGAGCGGGCATCGGGCTGCTTGGTCTGAAAGAGCGGCCATCTGACCTGCCTCACCTGCAGGCGGCGGCCGCGGCCGGGCAGGCGCATCTGATTCGGCTTTACAACGACTGCCTGGAAACGCACGGTTACCGGGCGGCTCAGGTGCTGTTGACGGCGAACGACTTCCGCCATCGCGAGAGGTATCTCAATGTCCGCAACACGCTGAACACGCTGCTTGAGTACCCCGTCGTCCCGATTGTCAACGAGAACGACACGGTCAGCATCAGCGGAATTCAGTTCGGCGATAACGACGCGCTGGCGGGCATGGTCAACAACCTGTTCGACAGCTCGCTGCTGATTGTCCTGTCGGTAATCGACGGCCTGCTCGACGGCGAACCCGGCGACCCGAGCGCGAAGGTCATCCCGCTGGTCAAACAGTTTGACGATGACCTGCTCGGCCTGGCCCGTTCGACAAAGAGTCGTCGCGGCACGGGCGGGATGCGGACGAAGCTGGCTGCCGTGCGGCGAGTGACCGACGTCGGCGAGAACGTGATCATCGCGAACGGTCGCACGCCAGGCATTCTCGATCAGGTCATGGCGGGCGAGGAAACCGGGACGCTGTTTCTGGCTCACGACCGCAACGTGCCGGCCTGGAAGCGCTGGATCGGCTACACGATCGAACCGGCCGGCAGCATCCACGTCGACGCCGGCGCCCGCCGCGCCCTGACCGAACAGGGTCGCTCACTGCTGAGCATCGGCATCACGCGCGTCGAAGGGACGTTCGACAAGGGCGAACTGGTCTCGGTCATCGACCCGGACGGTGAGGAATTCGCCCGCGGCCTGACCAACTACAGCAACGGCCAGACCCACCACCTCGCCGGCCAGCGAGTCTCATCGCTGGGAGCCAACGCCGAAGAGTTCCCCTACGACGAAGTCATCCACCGGGACAATCTGGCGGTGATTCGGTGACAACAGTGGCCGTCTTTGGATCGGCGCGAGGACTCCCAGTCGATGACAGATGAAGCCGCGACTGCCAGTGACGCTGAACGTCAAGAATTAGTTGACGCAATCCAAGGGCAGTTCAACGTCGAATTGCTTCATTGTGAACACGCATCAAAGCACCGAATTCGTCCTGATGCTGCCGTTTACGTGTTTGCTGAAAGTCGATCCCTTTGCGACGATGTCCGCGAACAGATCCGTCTATTTGCTGCGGCGAGGGGCTGGCATTTCATTCGGAGGCGGCCAGTGTCGGAAACCTGCATATCGGATTTTGATGTGACTTACCTTGCGAAGATGAATCAGGTCGAACTCAGAATTGGGTATCACGCTACTCGGAGAGCGAATCTTGAATCGATAACGAGTCTGGGGCTATTGCCAAGCAGGGCAGAACGTCAGAACAATCGCCGCGACGATTGCACAGGAAACATCTACCTGTGCCGTAAGCTTGGCAGCCAGTTGGACGAGGGAGCGAAAGGGGCGGAAAGTGCTTTCTGGTGGAGACACCACCTCGCGAACCATAACAGATTCAACGATCAAGACTGGATCATTCTCGAAGTCGACACTACGTCTGTTCCTGATGCCATGATCTGCTCAGATTTCTGTAGCAACTCGGGCGTGATCGTTTCCGGCGTAAGCAGTATTCCTTCGTCCTCAGTTCGAATCATCGCAGACTAGAAATCGGCGATGTCACAATCGTGCAGAACGATTCGACTGGTGTGGATGTACTCTGCGATACGGCTGGAGTGAAGACTGGACAGCCCATTTGGCAGTTCTGAACGCCCATGATTGACAAAGCGATGCAACCCAAAGCTTACGTGGAAACCAGCGTGGTCAGTTACTTGACGGCATGGCCGTCTCGCGACGTGGTGATTGCCGGGCATCAGCAGGTCACTCGTGACTGGTGGCGAACTGCGGCGGATCGTTTTGAACTCGTCGCCTCACAGCTTGTGGTCCGGGAAGCTGGTGCTGGAGATCCTGACGCTGCGGCCGATCGACTGGCCGCACTTGCCTCTGTGACTTTGCTGGACGCGACTGACGAAGCATTCGCACTTGCTCAGAAGTTTCTGGATTCAGGTGCTATCCCCTCGAAGGCTGCGGAAGATGCCGCGCACATTGCGATAGCAGTCACAAACGGCGTCGAGTTTCTGGTAACGTGGAATTGCCGTCACATCGCGAACGCGGCGATCCGTTCTCAGATTGAACGTGTCTGCCGAGACTCTGGTTACGAACCTGCCGTGATCTGCACACCGGAAGAGCTGATGGAGATTGATGATGGATTCTGAGTCCGCCGACCCAATCGTGTCCGAGATTCGCAAAGAACGCGAGCAGCATGCTGCCACGTTTGGATTTGATCTCGGTGACATTTTCCAGGACCTGCGGGAACAGCAGCGGGCCTCGGGCAGGAAGTTTGTTCGGTACCCGGCTCGCCCTTCAGAACCGGCTCCAGTGTCGTCACCAGGTGATACTGACCAGAACTCCTGAGTTGAGTGTCTGACGGCACGCGTGAGCCTTGGTGACCAGCATGTTGTTGATTGTCTGGCTGGTTGTTGCAGCGTCGTGGCGTCAGCAGGTCCCCCGCAATCTGTCCTGCTTCAATGCCTGCTCTCGTCGCGTCCGTGACGCGACGACCGAGTCCGCTCCACTGTCTTTCCCTCTGCGCTTGTTTCAGTAATGAAATGGCAAGGTCAGGAAGTTGCGTTGCGCACGCTTCAGATCTCCGCCTGCTGGGTTTGGACTGCGAGGTTTAACGCGAATCGAGTTGAATCAGGGGAATGCACCATGAAGGACGACAGGCACGTTGATGCGGACGATGGAGACGGCAGGGACTTCCTCGCGACGGAACATGACGCCGAAGAATCGAAGCGGTCCCGGCGGTCCGAGTTGATGTTTCGGGTGATGCTGTGGTCGCTGGGGATTGCTGCTGTCTGTGGGGTTGGAGCGGTACTCACCGCGAGCTTTGATGTGGTGGGGCGGGTTGTTGGGACGGCCATTCTGACGGCGGGTGTTTCGGCTGTGTTGTGGCAGTCGATCGATCGGATCGGGGGCGCGCGGGCGATTGTCAGGCGGCTTGTGGATGTCGCGGCTGGCGGGTTTTATCTGTTTGCGCTGCTCGGGATCTGGGAGGTCGGGCGCGAGTGGAAGATGTGGGGGACGGCGGTTGCCATCTTTGCGGGCTTTTCGCTGGCGGCAGGTGGGCTGTGGCTGGCCGGGCGGAAGGATCGGCGGATTTCCGGGCTGATGCTGGCGGTGTCGTCGGTTCCCAGCTTCCTCTGCTGGCTGAGTGCGATCTGGCTGGACCTGTCGAAAGATACGGAGGCCTTCTTTGCCGGGACGGTTCTGACGGCCTGGGCGAGTGCCGCGGCGGCCTGTATGTTCGGCCACACGTCCGACTCGAAACATCAGTGGCGCTGGGCTGGCGTCGCGGCGGCGGTGATTGGCTATGGGCTGTCCGTCGTGCTGATCTTCGAGGGTTCCTCAACTGAGTGGCTGGAGAAACTCACGTTTGTCGTTGGCTCAGTCTGTGCCGTCGTGCTTCACACCAACCTCTCGCTTCTGGCGAAACTCTCCGACGGACAGAAATGGCTGCGAACCGTGACCGGAGTTGTCGTTGTACTCTGTGCGTGCTGCGTCGACGCTCTGGTGATCACAGACGCCAACGGAACGGGGCTGCTTGTGCGGCTCACGATTGCCTTGGCGATCCTGGCTTCAGCGGGATCGATCGCGATCTCGTTTGTCGGTCGTCGCAATGCGCGTCTGGAGAAGCTGCCCAAAGACGCCATCGACGCCTCAGACTCGTCACTGTCCGCCGTCGAAGTGCGATGTCCGCGGTGTGGTCAGCAGCAGCGCCTCGCACTGGGGCACTCTGAGTGCCGCTCCTGCAAACTCGGCTTCGAGATTCAACTCTTCGAATCGAGCTGAGGGGCCGTGTTTGTTTTAAGAACCGCTCGCACCTGCTGGTTGTCACGGTCCTGTCGTGAGCGGCCCTTGCTCTGCTGTACGCGGTAGACTCAGCGTTAATCATCGCCGTCGAGGAACGGGTCGAGGTTGATCGTCGGTTCTTTGTCGGACGAGGGCTTTGCCGGGCGTTTCTTTTTGGGGCCGACAGCGGTGACCTTTGCGGAATTCTGCGGGCGGGGGCGTGGGCCGTTGGATTGAGTTTCGGCTTTGCGCGGTGTGGCGGGCTGGCCGGTGGCTTCCCGCGCGGGGCGGACTCTGGCCTTCTTCTGCGGTGTGACTTTCGTGCCGACCGGCAGTGGTGTCTGACGCTGCTTTCCGGGGACCGCTTTTGGGCCGCAGGCGGCGCAGTTGCCGCGATGGTCGAGCGGTTCGCCGCAATCGTTGCACAGCGGCACGGGAGCGCGTGAGCCGGAAACGCCTTCGTCGTCAGCTTCCGGCAGTTCGGGCAGAACTTCGAGCAGTTCGACTTCGGCGGTGATCTGCGACTGCGGCACGGCGCTTTCGGACGGGCGCGACGCCAGCGACGGTTTGCGCTGCGTGGCCTGCTGCAGTTCCGCCGACTGGAAGTCCGTCGGGTCGCTGGCTGAGACCTCTTTCACGACGACGTTTTCCTCGCGGACGATCTCGGTCGACGCTTCTTTGCCGCTGGTGACATCTTTGGCGGAAACGTGGACGCGCGCCTGTTCGTCGTAGTGGATCGTGACCTCGATCTGCGAGTTCTCCGGCAGGTCCTCGGGCAGATTCTCGATGACGCACGTGCCGAGTTCGACGCAGTGATCGTCGCTGGCCGTGCCGCTTTCGACGATCCGCAGATGCACGCGCTTCTGGTTGGGCGTGACGGTGCCGAACCGCTGCGACACTGAGGCCGGGAGCGCGGCGTTTGCCGGGATCAGGTAGTGCGGCACGCGACCGTCGCGTTCGTCGCGGACCAGAATGCCGAGCCCGCGGGCGCTGACGCTCTGCTGTTTGATGCTCGCCAGACGCTGCGTGACTTCAGCACTGAGGATTGACCGCGCGAAGTCGTTATTCGTCAGCAGCATCCCCGCATAGTAGGTTGCCCCGTGAGCGATCGACTGGTCGGGCGAGAGGGATGTGTTGAGGGTCCGTCCGCCGAGTCGTTTCAGCGCGTTGCGGATCATCGGCATTCGCGACGCGCCGCCGACGGTGAGGATCACGTCGACGTGAGCCCAGCCCATTTTGTTGTCTTTGAGCATCGACTGCGTGAGGGCACAGGTTCGATCGACGAGCTTGCCCGTCAACTTCTCGAACTGCCCCTGCTCGACCTGGTACGACTTGCGATTGCTTTCGTGCTGCACGGTGAGAGCCGCTCGCGGACGGACCGTCAGACTGCGTTTCGCGTTCTCGACTTCGAGGGCCAGAAACTGCAGGCTCTCGGGATCCTGTCGCGGATCGGCACTGAACTCGCGCGTGAACTGCTTGGCGATCGCGTCGAGCAGCGTGCGGTTCCAATCGATGCCGCCGAGGTTCAGGTCGCCGCTGCTGGCGATGACTTTGACCTCGTTCTTCTGATAACTGACCAGCGACAGGTCGAACGTTCCGCCGCCGAGATCGTAAACGAGAATTCGTTGTTCGTCGGCGAGTTCGGTAAACCAGAGGCCTTCCGAACCGAGCACGTAGCACAGTGCGGCGGCGACGGGTTCGTTGATAATGTCGACGCGTTTCAGTCCGGCCCGGCGTCCGGCTTCGACGACCCACTGACGTTGCACATCACTGAATTGAGCGGGCACGGTGATGACCGCCTGCTCGACCTTGCCGATCTGTTCTTCCGCCGTCGCCAGCAGTTTCTGCAGGATGACCTTGGAGATGTCGAGCGGTGTAATCGCCTTGCCGTCGATCTCCCAGCGTTTGCCGGGGTCGCCCATGAATCGTTTGGCGTTCTGGATGACGCGGTTCGGTTTGATGACTGCGTGACGCAGAGCCTCGGTGCCGACGACGATCTCGCCGGAGTCATCAAACAGGACGACCGACGGCGTCGACAGCTCGCCTTCCTGATTGGTCAATGTGACCGGTTCGCCATGCTCGTTCAGGTACGAAATGCACGAGTACGTTGTCCCGAGGTCGATGCCGACAGCGTGGGTCTTCAGCATGAGAACTGCTCTTCTGGATCGAATTGCCGGAGGCCGGATTGGCGCCGGTATGGTCTGGCGAACGAGGGCGGGGCAGGACGCTGGCGATTCAGAGATTGCCAGTCCTGCCAGCCAGGGGCAGAATGCCCTCGTCATGAGTGGAAACGCGAATCGAACCGCAATTCAACAGGCCTGACCGACGTGCCGCGCAGCATCCTACCCAGCCGAATCGGGAGTCTCCACCACGGAATGAGGCTGCGCGACCGGCAGTTCAAGTCGGCCTGGCGTTCTTGCGGAACCGGATTCTCCGGTGTGACTGACAAGGTCGAACGAACAACGCTGTCTTCAAGCTCGTACGTCAGCATCCCACTCCACCCTCCCGCTGGGAGGGTCGGCTGCGAGGAACGAGCAGCCGGGGAGGGCGTCACGCTGGCCATAGGACCGTCGGAGCAACGCCACGGCAAACCCTCCCCGCGGCTGAGACCGCGACCCTCCCACAGGAAGGGTGGAAGAACTGGTACGAAGTATCCGATGCGGTGCCCGTTTGTTTTCAAATTGAGGGCACTGATTGCGTGTTTGCTCGTGATTTCAGGATTCGTCGCTTCACGGATCGGGGTGGCTCAGGAGGGAGGCAGTTTTCTCACGGAAAAAGCATTCGACGACGCGCTCGAACAGACGATCTCGGTGACCTGGCAGGCTCAGGATCTGCGGTCTGGTTTGCAGGGCCTCGCGAGGGCGCGGCGGGTTTCGATTCTGATCGACCGGCGAGTTGATCCGTCGACGGAACTCTCACTGGCAGTGAAGAGTGTTCCGCTGCGCGAACTGCTTGATCGAGTTGCGGCGGAGTTGTCACTGGGAGTCTCGCGACTGGAGAACGCGATCGTCATCGGTCCGCGCGAGTCGACTCGGCGACTGCGGACCGACGTCGAACTGGCAGCGGGACAGCTCGTCAAGGCGTCGAGTGATGCGGGCCGAATTCGCGAACTGCAGCGGCGGCTGACACTCAACTGGCCGGACCTGACGTCGCCGCGCGAACTGCTCGACGAAGTCGCTGGCCGTTATGACCTGCGGATTGAGAACCCCGAGCTGGTGCCGCACGACCTGTGGGCGACCGGGGCGCTGCCGGCGTCGCGCGCTGCCGAGTCGCTTGTCGTCGTGCTGTCACAGTTCGATCTGGGGTTTGAGTGGTCGGACGATTTGCGAAGTGTTCGACTGGTCGAGCAGCCGCGCGGTCCGCAGCTCGAACGTGACTTCTCGCTGCGTCGTGGAGTGGCGGTTTCGATTGTCGACGAACTTCGCGAATCGATGCCGGGGTTGCTGCTCGAACTGCGTGGACGCCGTGTGGTCGCGCGCGGGCTCTTCGAACAACTTGAGCAGGTTCAGGTGACGCTGCATCCGCCGAGCGAGACTGCGAGTCCTCGGCGTACCGGGCCGAAGGTCGTCACGTTCACGTTTGAGATTCGCAACGCGCCGTTGAACGAGTTTATGGAGAAGTTCGAACAGCAAACGTCTTTCACATTCGACTACGACCGCGAGCAGTTTGAGAAAGCCGGCGTGCGACTCGACAGTCCCGTCAGTCTGAAGATGAAAGATGCGTCGCCGGACGAACTCTTCAAAGCAATGTTCGACCCGCTCGGCGTGAAGCCTGAGGTTGATGGGACAACGGTTCGTCTGAAGTTGAAGAGCCGCACTGAGGAGTAGTCATCCACGATGGAGCAGGAATCGTCCACAGACAAAAGACGGTCGACGTGGATCGCATTCTGGTTGTGCGCTGTGACCCTTGCGTCCTGTTTCTGCTGTGACCTTCGCGAGTGGCTGGTCTACTTCGATCCGTGGTTCGCTATCTGGGTGGCGCGACCGGTATTCGTCATCGGCATTCCGTGTCTGTATCTGATTTGCCTGCCTGCACGCTCACAAACAGAATCTGCCGACTACCCCCTGAGCTGGCCGTCACTTGCCGTTCTCGTGACGCAGGGCGTCGGTATCGGCCTGTGGTGGCTGATGATTGGCGTGGCTCAGTTATGTCGCGGCCCGGACTGGAACTTCTACTGGCCGTGGGAAGAAGAGATTCCCCGATTAGTGCCTTTGAACACTCTTAATCTTTCTGACTGGTTCTGGCGGCAGGAAGGACAATCGTGGGAGCGTCTCGAGGAACCACTGGTCCGCGAAATTGCGGGCATCGGTTTCGTCTTTGTGCTCTGCGCTGGCATCGCGGTTTCAGCCTACCTGCTGATGCGGCGAGCGAACGCAAAGCGTTCTATCTGGCGAGTCGCTGTGTTCGCTTTTGTTTTGCAGGTGCAGCTGATTGTGGTCTTCAAGCTCAATCTGCGATGGTTCTTCAATGTCAAATACTTCATCGCCCTGCCGGAGTACTCCTGGAACCTCTGACCCGGTTCGAGAAATCCGAATTGCCCAGTGGATCGCCGCGGCGTCGCACGGAGTTCTCTTTATCGCATAATGACAACCGCTCGACAGGGCGAGCGAGTCAGTGGACACGGGATTGAAGGAGCACTTCGATGAAGTTTCGCAGAGTACGGCTTTGGGCGATTGCGGCGGCGGCAGTGGCGGCGATCTCAACGACGGCGGAAGCTCAACCGGGACCGCGTCGCGGCGGCCCGGTTTTTGATGGGCGTCCGAGTCCCGAGCAGATCATTGCTCGGTTTGACCGGGATGACGACGGCCAGGTTTCACGGGATGAGGCACCAGAAATCGTCGCGGATCGCATTCAGAGGGCCGACGACGATGGCGATGGAGCAGTCAGCCGGGCCGAGCTGGAAGCCTTCTTCGCTGCGTTCGGTGAAGGCCGAGGACCTCGACCGGAAGGCGGCGGCCCGCCCGATCGTGGTCCTCGTGACGCCGGTCCGCCGCGACGAGGTCCGGAAGGCCGCGACGGAGACCGACGGGATGGAGACCGTGACCGACGCGATGCTGGTCCGCCGCGTGGTCCACGCGATGCCGGTCCGCCGCCTCACGATCGGCATCCGGAAGGCCGACGTCCTGAAGCTCGGGATGGGGGGCGACATACAGAACGCAGTCCGCATGGAGACCGCGGGCCGAAGGGGCGTCGAGGACCGGAGCCGCGCGGTCGGAAGGCGGAGGGGCGTCGACCGCCGCATCGAGGCTCGTTCGCAGGTCCGCCGCACCGTCGCGATGGGCGGTTGGGACGCGACGGCTTCAAAGGTCGTCCGCACGCAGGTCAAGCTGGCCGCGATGGTCGCCCCGGCTTTCCTCGTCGAGGCTTCGACGGGCCGCCGCCGTTTGCTCGCCGAGGTTTGGCTGGCGGTCCGCCACCGTTCGTGACGCGTCGCTTTGGCGGTCGACCGCCGTTCGCTGATGGTCGCCCGCCGTTCGCTGATGGTCGCCCGCCGTTTGCTGATGGTCGCCCGCCGTTTGCTGGCGGTCCGAGTCGCGGTCGTGGACCGCACGTCGATCGTGATGGACGTCGACCGGGGCCGCCGCAGATGCGCGGTGGGCCGCGCGAGTCTCTCCGGGAAGACAGAGATCGAGTCGGTCGCCGCGGACACCCGCCTCGTCGCGAAGCCGACCGTCGTCCGCCGCGCGACAAAGATCGCTCAGAACGCAGCCGCTCAGAACGCGACCGTCCTGACGGTGAACGTGGCGATCGTCGTGCTCCGGAACGCGGCCGTCCCGATC
>Ga0209273_10003060_pt1 | contig 11959 bp, 18 predicted proteins | sample tdAd471_FD_187126 | JGI IMG/M metagenome (GOLD analysis project Ga0209273, IMG submission 187126) | Marine sediment microbial communities from the Atlantic coast under amendment with organic carbon and nitrate - tdAd47.1 (SPAdes)... | ecosystem: Environmental > Aquatic > Marine > Coastal >...
ACAATACCAGCGCACCGCCCACAGGATCACATCACCCTGGAAATGGCGCCACTTGAAATCCGTCATCGTTCCGTCCGTCCAATCTCCGCCAAGCATGCTCAAGCTTCACGATTTTTGCAACAGAGCCGCATCGAGGGAGGCTCCGGCCTCCCTCTTTTTTTAACGCCGCTTCCAGAACGCTGCCGCCAATGCCGGTTGTACCGGCACGCTAGATCGCTAACGTCGTTTTCGCGCTGCGGGTGAGCCCCTGCCCCCCAAGGCATCGATCCCCGCAGCGCACCACCACCCATGATGAGCGGCCCAGGGCCGCACTCCAATCTCTGGCACCTGCCACGTTAGATCGTGCGGCCTTGCGGCCGCGCGCCATCGGTGGTGGCACGTGCCGCCAGTGGAACAGCCGGGGCTCCTGCCCCTCGTTCCCGGAAGCGAAATAGACAGGCCGAGGCTCGCTTCGCTGCGCCCGCACCAACCCGTCGATTTCGCTTCCCCCTCCCCTCCCCGCGCCTCGCCGGCGGGTCAGAGCCGCAGCCAGCAGGCAGGCGGCTTTGACAAGCAGGAGTGAGGAAAAATGCCGAAGAACACCAACCGGGTCGATCTCTATCAGGCAGTCACCGACGACATTCTTTCGATGTTGGAGGCAGGCACCAAGCCTTGGGCGAAGCCGTGGAGCGGCGGCGCTTCGATCCCCCTTCGCCACAACGGCATTCCCTATCGCGGAATCAATATTCTCAGCCTTTGGGCGAGCGCCATGCGGCAGGGCTTCGCATCGCCCTACTGGCTGACGTTCAAGCAGGCGCTGGAGCTGGGCGGCAACGTCAAGAAGGGCAGCAAGGGAACCACCGTTGTCTATGCGAACAAGCTGGTCATCAAAGACGAGGAAACCGACGACGAGCGCCGCATTCCGTTCCTGAAACGCTACACCGTCTTTAATGCCGAGCAGGTCGAGGGAGTCGAAGGAAAATACCCGCCCCCGCCCGCGATCATCAACAATCCGGACAGCCGCGACGACGAGCTGGAAGCCATGTTCGGTCGCATCGAGGCCGACTTGCGCCACGGCGGATCGAGCGCGTTCTACCACATTCGCGACGATTATATTCAGATGCCGGCATTCGAGGCGTTCCACACCGGCGATGACTACTATGCGACGCTCGCCCATGAGGCCACCCATTGGGCCGGCGCTGAAAGTCGCCTCAATCGCAAGACCCTCACGTCAACGTCCCGCGCTGACTACGCGCGCGACGAGCTGGTCGCCGAGCTGGGCGCGGCCTTCCTTGGCGCTACCATCGGCTTCAAGGTCGAGGAACGCGAGGACCATGCGGCATATATTGAGCACTGGCTTGCCGCGCTGCGCAACGATAAGCGCGCGATTTTTGAGGCCGCGCGGGAAGCGCAGAACGCCGCTGACTACCTGCTGGCGATGATGCAGGAGGGGGGCGGGTGACGTCCCCCCGCACCGGCAAAACCGGGTCGGGCCACCGCGCACGCGCGGCGGCCCGTCGCCATGGCGGAGAAGGAGAGAGGCGCTAGTGATTTATCTTCAAATCCCGGTTACAACCACAGAAGTAATCGGGGGAACGGAACCCATGGAAGAAATCCTAAAACACTACCGCGATCGCATTGAAGCCATGGACTTCGAGCCCCTGTCCGATGATGAGGCCGCCGCGCGCCGCGCCGCCGATGCCGAAGGGGTCGCTAGCGTCCGCCTTGAAGGGCTAGAGCTGACGGCGATCGACGCCGCTTTCCTCGATATGCTCGCCGAATTTCGAGTTCCGCAAGAGCTGTCCAGCGCGCTCACGATTGAGTTCACCCGCGACATGCTCGCCGCCAACACACACGCGCGCCATGACGCATGAACGATCCATATACCTACCGTGATAGCCGCGTCTTACAGAACAAGCTCGGCATTCGTGACGAGCGGACCCTAAATGAGCGCGAAGCCCTTCTCACCGCCCGGCGCTACGGCGAGGTTCTAGCCGCGCGCACCGCGCCCGCGACGAACACGCGCGCCTATCAGGATCTTCACCGCCAGCTCTTCCAAGACGTTTATCGCTGGGCCGGTCGATTGCGCATCGTCGACATAAGCAAGCCGGGCAGCACCTTCGCCCGTGCGCATCTGATAGAAGCCAGCCTAGATCGCGAGTTCAAGCAGCTTCCCGACCTCGACACACTGCGCAAGATGGACCCCGACCGCTTCGCGGACACCATGGCGCGTCATCTCTCCGAGCTGAACGCCGCCCACCCGTTCCGCGAAGGGAACGGGCGGGCGATGAGGCTGCATTTGCAGCTTCACGCCATGGCGGCCGAAAAGACGGTTTCCGTTCAGGCCATCAATCGTGTCGAATGGCTCGAGGCGAGCCGCACCAGCTTTCTCACGGCCAATCATGCGTCGCTGGCGAAGGTCATTCGCGACGCCATGGAAGGCGAGCGGCAGAAGGTCGAGCCGATCCGCGGAGCTGCCGGCATCGCCATGCCGCCGCAATTGGACATGCTCTTGCCGCCGGGGTCGAAACAAACAATCTCGGTCGACCAGGCCAAGCAACAGATAGAGCGCTATCTACCCACGGCACAGGTCATGGCCGCGCGGCAGCACGAGCAACTTAGCCGCCTCGCGCAAACATCGAGCGACATGCGCCAGCTCGCCGAGCGCTCGGCCCAGGAGGTTGCGTTTCTTCGCGACCCCAAGGGGCCTTTCCACCATCTGCAATTGATAGAGCAGCGCCGCTACGACAAGTTCGAGGTCAACTGGTCCGAAGGCATGGACCCGTTGCAGCGGGTGCGCTCGATCAGTGCCGGCAGCGCCGCGTTCCTTTCAAAGATGGCGGAACGCGACGTCAAAGCCGCCGATCGCGCGCTTCACCTTTCGCCGATGCCGCGCGGCGTCGGCCAAGTGGAGCGTCGCCTTGCCGATCAATTCATGAAGAACACGGCGGCCGAGAACCGGGCCGATCCGCGCCTTGCGCCATTCCAGCTCGCCGTCGAGCGCCACATCGCCGATGCTCGCGCCGAGGGCGCGACGAAGGCGCAGCTCGCGAAGGTCGCCGACAGTGCCAAGCGCTCGGTCGCCGAGGACCTGGCGCACGGCAAGACGCCCGAGAAGATCAACGACAAGTCCAAAGGTCGCGAGCGCTAGCCTGACCGGGTGAATGGAGCGGCCCAGGGCCGCGCACCAATCTCCGTCCCCCGCCACATCAGATCGAGCGGCCTTGCGGCCGCAGCACCCCTTGCCGTGGCCGGTCCCGGGCACGGGGAACACCAGGGCGCCGCCCTTTCGTTCCCGAAGCGGATTAGAACAGGGCCGTGGCTCGCTTCGCTGCGCCCGCACCACCCCCGTCGAATCCGCTTCCCCTCCCCAACCCGGTCCTCGCCGGACCGGCAGAGCCGCAGCCCGCAGGCAGCGGCTTCGCCGAACAGGAGTGAGGACAAATGGCTTATACCGAAGTGCAGATCGCAGAGATCGCGGCGCTCAATGACCTTGCGCGCGCCGCTATGGGCGTGACGAGCAAGGTTGTCATGACGCAGGGAATCGCGGCCCTCGACGACGCAACGCGGTCCCGAATTTTCGAGCTGGTCGAGACATTCAACGACTTCACGCCCGATAACGACCCACACGGGGAGCGCGACGTCGGTTTCCTTTACCGTGACGCGAGCGGCCAGTGGCGCACCCGCTGGACGAGCGAGGTCGAGAAGCCGGCGCTCTCGGTCATGTGGAAGATCGACTATTACGACCGCGCGCTTGAGTTCGGCAGCGAGGAACCTTGGAACCCCCAAGTTACCAAGCGCGTGCTGACCATCCTTCTCGCCAGCGAATACTAGGGGGCGAGGGATGCGCGCAGATTGGCGATTGGAAGCCGAGTGGCAGGCCGCCCTAGCCCGCGCGGCCGAGGCGGCGAAAGCCAGCTACACCCCCAACCCGACGGAAGGACCGGCAGCGATTGTTTCCGATGCGCTGGTGCTTCTCGATTGCGTCGAGCACGCCGAATGCTTCGACGGCGCAACGGGCGGATTTTTCATCCTTAGCGACGGCCGAGAGTTTCGGTTCTCGGTCGAGCCTGCCGAAAGGAATGACCGATGACCCATCATTGGACCGATGACGCGGGCGAGATTGCCAATCTCGCCCGGGCGGCCGACGCTATCGAGATCGCGGGTTGCCGTGAGGTCGAGGGCACCGTTGAGCGTTGCAACGGCGAGCCGGCGAGCTTCTACAGCGTCTATTTCCATTTCGATCCGGAGTGGCGGGAGGACCCGAACGACCTGAGGGGCGCCATGTGCATCGCCGACCGGTCTACGCTTCGCGAGGCGATGGACTTCGCCGACGAGCAGGCCGCACGCTGGTCGCTTCCGATCAACAATATCGCCCAAGGCGAGTTGCACCACGACGCCCATGTTCGTCAGATGGACGATGAGGTTTACCGACTCCTCGAGCCGCGCTGGTCGCAGGCGGAATGCCGCCAGCTCTGGCGCGATGCGGCGCGGGCACGGACTGAGCGGCGCGCCGCCGAGGGAGGTTCGCGATGACGAAGCTTTACTATGACGCCGGCGCGTGGACTGTTCCCGGTCAGCAGAGCCGCGAGGCTTGCCGCGTGGATTTGCCGAACAGTCCCGCAGAACTGGCGATCTGGCTCAATGATCGAGGCGTGCGGCCGAACGTGGCGGCCGCGAGCGCCGACGCGCCGAAAGCGGACGTGGCGGCGGCCAGTGAAGATCCAATCGCCATCGGCGATTGGATATTGGACCGCGCCACGCCAGCACAGATCGAGCAACTATTCGCCATGATCGGCGCGCGCTTCCATGAGCTGCGCACGGCGGCCGAACGACGCCGAGCTGGGGGCGCACCATGAAGCGCGCGATCGTCGCCACGATCAACGGCGTCAGCTTGGTGGTGGAGGTTGAGGATAATCCGCTAGGCTGGCGCTGGTGGAGCTGGACGGAATGGGACGCGGACGATTGGGCTCCCCTCGCCCAGCACCGGATTGTGCCGCTGACCGAGCTGGCGGACTCGATGGGCCGCCGAGCATGGCTTTGTGGTTTGGAAGGCGGCGGATTCCGCTTGCTCGGGGCGTTCCGCGTCTTCCCGATCCTTGAGCAAAACCCTGATGAGGCGCGCGCCTTTGTCGAGCGCCTGTTCGTCGACCACGCGCGCGAGCCAGCGCTGTTCTAGCCGCTGGGGCGGCCGACGATGGATTCCTAGTGAGAATGCGCTATATTGGCGGCATGAACGCAGAACGCGCCCTCTACGAAGACCCCGCTGCGCTCGACTTGTCGCGCAAGCGTGCGCTTGCCGACATCGAGGCGGGACGCGTGGTGCCGAACGAGGCGGTGACGGACTGGCTCAAGACCTGGGGCACGGCCGACGAAAAGCCGATCCCGGCTGAATGGCTCAAGTAGTCTGGACGCGCGAGGCGCTGTCAGACCTCGCCGCCATTCGCTCTTACATCGGACAATTCAATCCGGAGGCAGCGGCCCGCTTCGCCGAACGGCTGATTGAGGCTGCCGAAAGCCTCGCCGAATTTCCGGCCAAAGGCCGGAGCATCGGCCATGGCTTGCGGCAGTGGTCGCTGATTCGACCCTACCTCATCCGCTATCTCTTCGATGGCGATCGTGTCTACATCATCGACATTGTTCATGGTGCTCAGGACGAATAAGCGCCCTCCCCTTGCGAGCGCGACATGTGCCGGATGTTCCCTAACTGTTCCGTTTGGCGCATATGGGCATGATGGCCGCGAACTACCATCGCCCGAAACCGATCGATCCAATTTGGTATCGCCAGAGCTGCTATATTAGCATCCGCTGCGCGTGCGGGCGCTCGCTTGTCGAACCCCTCGGGGACTTCGCACGGTCGCGCGGCATCCACTTCGACACGCACATATATAAGTTGATAGATCGGCTCCGGTGCAGCCGGTGCGGTGGAGAGCCGTTTGCCGAGGTGACGCTTTATCGTAACGGCAACTAGGTGCCTCCAAGCATCTGGACAACGCGGACGGCCATTTCATCTAGATCGTAGGGCTTGGCAATGAACTCGCCGTTCGCCGGCAGCTCCGCCGCATCGGGCCTGATCCGGCCCGACGCAATCACCACGCCGATCTCCGGCCATCGCTCGTGAATTGTCGCGGAGAGAGCCAGGCCGTCGATTCCGCCGGGCATTTCGATATCTGTCAGAACCACGCGAATATCGTTGCGCGCGTCAAGCACCTTCAGAGCGTCGGTAGCGTTGACCGCCTCAAACACCGTGAGCCCTGCGTTCTGCAGGGCCTCAGCCATGCATATGCGGAGCAACCCTTCATCCTCGACCACGAGAACAGCAAAGCTTTGGTCAGATGATGGAGTCACGTAGGCGCCCTCCCCTTCGATCCACGGTGTCGCGATTTTAGTATAAATCCCGAATACGCGACAGGTTCCCCGTCCAGCGCAATTTTAGATGCCGGGTTGATCCAGTCCTTTCATCGCGCGCTCAGCGTTCATCAACGCGAACTGCGCCGTGGACGTGATGCCCTTTTCGCACCGATGATCGTCGGAATGGCGGACCTCCCAAGACCAACTCAGGCGATCCCTACTTCGCGCGTGCCGCACGCTTAGATTCCAATGACCGCCGCTCCGGGCAGGAACCTTCGCGCTGTGTGGCAGTCCCAGCGACCAGTGAATTGCCGGCTCGCGATCGCTCACGGCACCTTCTCGGATTGAGCGAGCGGCTTGGGCGCACCGCTGCCGGCGTCGATCGCCGCTTGAAGATGGCAGGCGGCCGCGCTCGTGCCCTCGCCCGCTTTGTCGAGAAGCGCCAATGCCATTTTCATGAGTGACACGGCTGTCTTCGTGTCGTTGCCCTTATCCATGAACGTAACTGCCCGAGATTCTGCACACGATCACGATGTAGCGTTGCAGCGGTTGCTAAGAGGATAAGAGAAGCCCCGCCTACGCCGCGCCGCTGGCGGGGCTCCCCTTCTCAAGCCAGCTTCTCAAGGCCGGTGACGACCATCGCGCGGAACGGGGCCACGCGCAATTATTGCGCCTTCGTCTTGTAGAGTCCACCTGGCGCGAAATCTCGGCCATTTGGGGATGGCGCATTAGGGTTGCGCCTGAAGAATTTCGCGCCATGGCTTTCGCGCCTAGCGCGAAAGGTATAGGTTACGCGCCATGACCGCAGGCCGCAGCGATACCCCCTCCCCTCCCCCGCAGATCGCGCGCGTCTATTTGCGCGTCAGCACGGACGCCCAGGACTTGCGGCGGCAGGATGCTATCGCGGCCGACGCGAAGGCCGCCGGCTACTATGTCGCGGCCGTCTACCGCGAGAAGGCGTCGGGTGCGCGGGCCGATCGACCCGAGCTGCTACGCATGATCGCCGACCTTCAGCCCGGAGAGGTTGTGATCGCCGAGAAGATCGACCGGATAAGTCGCCTGCCACTTGCCGAGGCGGAAAAGCTGGTCGCGACGATCCGGGAGCGCGGCGCGCGGCTCGCCGTCCCCGGCGTCGTCGACCTGACAGACCTCGCGGCCGACGCCGAAGGCGTCGCCCGCATCGTCCTCGAGTCTGTTCAGGACATGCTCTTGAAGATCGCCTTGCAGCTCGCTCATGACGACTACGAGGATCGCCGCGAACGGCAACGTCAGGGGATCGCATTGGCTAAGGCCGAGGGCCGCAGCGGCGGGCGCAAGAGCGATCGCGCGAAACATGCGCGGATCATCGCCTTGCGGGAGGCGGGCAAAAGCATCGCCCGAACCGCCGAGCTGGCCGAGTGCGACCGCAGCACCGTCAAGCGGGTTTGGGCGGCGTATCGCGCCGCCCAACAGCCGAAGGCCGAGCCCGAGCAAGCAGATAAGACCCGTGAGCGGACGCGCTGACTTCCCGCGCTATTCAGGCTCTAGCCGGTGGCACGTGCCACCACCCTACCTTTTCGCCAGCGGACTTGCCCGGTCCTGCCGGATGCGTTGGGAGTCCGATCGAGCCGTTCCACCTATCGCCCTGTCGATCGCGCGCGGCGGTCGATGGCCGACAAATGCCGGTGGCACGTGCCACCGCAGACAAAACGAAAGGCGTCTCTCGCAGGACGTGCCTTTGGGGCGTTGCTTTCTGACGGATAAGAACTCCGCTCAGACCCTAATGCAAGCAAGCAGAAAACCGGCCTTCGGCCTTGGGTTTCCGCAAGCGGACCCTCCCATTTTCAGCTTGCCCGCGGGCCTTCGCTCCATCCTGAAAAATCCGTCAGCAACGACCACCAAAGGAGACTACCATGCAGAACATCGCTGAATTTCGGATCATCGGTCGCGTTGGCGACGTGAAGCCGAGCGATAACGTCACCCACGTTTCGGTTGCCGCGAACTACAATCGCAGGGACGGCGACGATTGGAAAACCGACACGCTCTGGAACCGCGTCACCTTTTTCAAGCAGCTCGCGGAACGCGCCGGCGATCTGGGTAAGGGCGACCTGGTCCACATCACCGGTCGGGTGCGCCAGAACAGCTACGAGGCCGATGGCGAAACCCGATACACCGTGGATCTGATCGCTGACGGGCTCGGTATCCTGGCACGGGCAGGGGGCGAGTAGCCCCCTCCCCTCCCCCGCAAAGTTGGGCGGCCTAACGGCCGCCCTTTTTTTATGGACAATGCCTGTCCCTGCCCCTATTTTTAATAGGGAAACTTTTGCGGAGAGCCCATGGCGGCAAAGCTCTTTAATCGCGTGGCGATGCTGCGCCGCGCTTCGGGACTTACACAGGCCGAGCTTGGGCGGGCTGTTGGTGTTACGCCCGAAACCATCGGCGCGATCGAGAACGGTCGCCAGGATGCAACACTACTCACGGCGCTTCGCATGGCGGCAGTCCTGCGAACGCCAGTGCCGAACATCTTTCGGGAGCAGCCGTTCCCGCAGTTGGTCGGCTCCAACGGAGGCGAGAGCCAACCAACTTAGGAGGCTGCGATGCCCAAAGAACCTGTCCCGGTCGACGAGCTTCCGCTCGACGTGCTCGCGCTCGATCGCGATATGCCCGGCCTGACGGTTGAGCGGCCGAGCACCCCCCAGCGCCTTCGCGCCGCCGCTCGGCGGTTCGCCGAGCTGATCGGCGCCGGCGCGCGGATTACCCGCTTGGTCGCCATCGCCATCGCTGTCCTGGTTGTGCTTGCCATCGGCCTCGCGCTGCTGGCGCTTTTCGTCACGCTCTTCATTTTGCTGTCTCACGCAGTTGGTTTCCTCGAGGCGATTGCCTGCGTTGGCGGCATTGCCCTTGTCGCCGCGCTGCTACCGGACAGGCGCAGCCGGGCTTTCGTTCCCGATGAGAACGGCGCGGGCTTCGCGGCGGGCGATGATTTTTCGAATACGCGCATGATCCTCGGCACCGACTTTTCGCCGGCGGGCCAGGATCGCCACGAACGCTACTGGAATCACTGACGCCACACGGCGGGGAGACGAATTATGCGAACGATCGTAGTCACGAACGAGAGGGGGGGGATCGGCAAAACCACCCTCACTTGCCACATCGCTTGGCACCTAGCCGAGCAGGGCAAGCGCGTCGTGGTTCTGGACCTCGACAAGCAGTGCCATAGTGCGGGGATGCTGGCGGCCGAGTTCGAGCAGCTTGGGCCTATTCAATCCATCCTCGACTTCGAGCCAGACGGTGAGCCGCCGGCGCTCGCTTGCTTCAAGAACACTCGGCAGGTTGTCGAGCTGACCACGGACGGACCGCAGCAAGGCCAGCATATAGCCGCCTACGTTCGCGCCATTCGTGCCGGGCTCGCGCAGTACTACGATTATTGCATCATCGACACGGCGCCGGCTTGGGATGGCCGAAATCTTATGGCGCTGATCGCGTCCGATTATGTCGCGGTGCCGCTGGACCCCGACAAGACGGCTCGCCAATCGCTCAGCGAAATCTCGCAAAGCATCCACCTTGCGAACAAGGTTCGAGGGGAGGGCAATCACGCCCGCTTTGGCATCGTGTTCAATCGCGTTCAGGCGACGAGCGAGGTTTCGCGGCAGCTCATGGACCGGATCGCCCAAGCGCTTCCCGCAAACGTCATCCCGCACACCATTCCTCATCGAGAGCATGTCCGCGAGGCGGCCTTGCTTGAGGTGCCGGTGTGGCGGCTCGCCAAAGACACGCGGCGAAGTGCGCCGATCGTGCGCGAGGTTGTGTCCTACATTGTCGATCAAGCCGAGAAGGAAGCCGCATGAACAAGGCAGCAACTAAGCCGGTGAAGAAGAGCCTCGCCGACTTCAATATGGACGCGATGGATTTTTCCGCAGTGCCGGCGAACAGCGAGTTCAAGGCGGCGGGCCGATTCCAGCGCTTGCCGATCGCTGACATTGACCCGGACCCGTCGCAGGTCCGCACCGAGTTCGACCAGGCCGAGATTGAGGCGCTGGCAGCGACGATCGCGCAGCGCGGTCTTTTGCAGCCGATCACCGTTTCGCCGACGCCCAACGGCCGTTACGTCATCCGCTATGGCGAACGGCGCTGGCGAGCGTGCAAGCTGCTAGGGCTCGACGCTATCGACGTCGTGCTGGACCAGGGCGAGGCCGACCGCGACGTTGGCATTGACCAGTTCCTTGAGAACGAACAGCGTCAGGCTCTCAACCTTGCCGAGCGAGTGCGCTTTATCGCGGCGCGTGTCGGCGATGATCTTTCGACGAAGGATCTCGCCGAGCGCATCGGAAAGCCGCATTCGGAAGTGAAGCGGCTCTACTCGCTTCGCACGCTGCCCGACGACATTCTTGACGAGATGAAGGATTGCGCCACGCGCGCCGCCGCGGCCGTGAACCAGGCAGTCAAGATCGACGGCGATCGGACGCGGGCTTGGCTTTCCGAGAACGCGAACCCGAGCGTCGTCCAGGCCGAGCAGTTCCTTGCTTCGTTGCAGCCCGATCGCGTCGAGCGAGAGGGGAGGGCGGCCGACGACGATCCGACCGCTCGCAGCATCGCCGATAGTGCCGCGGCCGATGAGAGTTCGGCCGACGACGCAGCGGCCGAAGAACCGGCGCCGGAAGCGAACGGCAAACCACTCGCCGAGGTCTATGCCACGAAAGAGGGCAGGGCGCGCCGTCAGCCGAAAGAGCCCGACAGTGCGCCGGCGATCATCATTCAGGGCCGCCGAGGCGTCATTGTCAGCGGTCAGGTTTCAGTCCGCTTCGATGGTGAAAGCGAGCCTCAAAACTTCGAGTTCTAAACGCGATTTCACCATCAGCGTTCAACCTGGTGCATTTTTGAAGCGGTGGCATGTGCCACCGCTTTTTCTTTGCATGGGGGGGTAGGTAGATTGATGGCAGGATAAGCCTTGCGGCGGCGAATGTAGACCGCTACCCTCACAACTATCGTTCGAGCTACGCGGAGATACCTACCCCCATGCAGACGCTCAGCTTCAAGATCGAGCGCGACAAGATTGCGCAGCTCGACGCGCTGGCGGAGGGAAGGGGAGGGCGCGGCCCATTCATGCGGCAGGTTGTTGACGCTGTGCTACGCCAGGCCGGCGCGGCGTTGAGCGATACGCCCGTGCCGGAACGCGAGAACGCCGGCTCGCACCGTCTCTACCTTCGGCCGACGCAAACCGAGCTGGCAGTTATTCGTCACCGGGCACACGAACGGCGTATGTCGCCGGCGACTTGGGCAATGGCCCTTGTGCGTCGGCACCTGGGCATTGCCGCGCCGGTCGACCGGGAGTTGCGCGAAGAGCTGTTGAACTGCCGTCAGGCGCTTCAACGCATCGGCATCAACGTCAATCAGATCGCGCGGGCCGCGAACAAGATGGCGCTTGCCGATAACGCTGCCGAAATTGTCGAGGAGTTGCACGCCGTCAACGAGCTGCGCGGCGCGATCGGAGCGGCCGTCGAAGGCATCGGTGCCGCGACGAAGGGCTCTGTTGCAAAAATCGTGAAGCTTGAGCATGCTTGGCGGAGATTGGACGGACGGAACGATGACGGATTTCAAGTGGCGCCATTTCCAGGGTGATGTGATCCTGTGGGCGGTGCGCTGGTATTGT
>Ga0209273_10003062_pt1 | contig 11956 bp, 7 predicted proteins | sample tdAd471_FD_187126 | JGI IMG/M metagenome (GOLD analysis project Ga0209273, IMG submission 187126) | Marine sediment microbial communities from the Atlantic coast under amendment with organic carbon and nitrate - tdAd47.1 (SPAdes)... | ecosystem: Environmental > Aquatic > Marine > Coastal >...
GAAACGGTGAAGTCGAGGAAACCAAACTGGAAGTTATCCCAATCAATGACATAGACCGCACCGTTAAATCGCACGCGGTTATCGGCAAGCGACATTTTCCAGCCAAACTCGTAGTTGGTGACAAAATCAGGGTCGTACTTGGGGATGCCGTCCACCCGTGCACGGTTCACACCACCAGCCCGGAATCCCTCGGACCAGGTGACATAGATCAACTTGTCGTCATCGATACTGTATTGCAGATTGACCTTGAAGGCCGTGTCATCGCCCTTGGCCACGTCATCCAGGACCCGGGTATTGAAACAGGGATACTGTATCTCGCCGCCATCAGCTTCAGGGATCTCGACGAATTCACCGTTAATGTATTGGCCGGTGCAATGCCGGAGAAAACCATTAAAACCGTACAGTGAATTCTCGTATTCAAAGTACCTCGCACCGATAGTGCCGGTCAGTTTATCGTTGAAGTCAAAGGTCAATTCTCCGAAAAAGGCTGTGTCCTGATCCTCGCGGACCTGGTACGTCTGCCACACCGTGGTGCCGCCCTCGACCACGGAAGTAGCGACGGCCGAATCAGGAACGATCCACTGCAGATCGAAGTTGTGCTCCTGTGACTGATAAAATGCGCCGGCTATCCACCGCAACCTCTGGTCCTGCGAGGACTGGAAGCGCAGTTCATGGCTCTGCCGCAAAAAATTATTTTTTGCGCCTACATATTGCGTTCCGATAGCGCATTCGTCGGAGTTATTATAGTAAACGCAGTAGCCTGGAGCAGCGTAGTAGTCAGGGTTGGTCAGGTAATACGCCCAGTACTCCGTATAATCACTATAGTCGTACTCATAGTCTTGTTGCCGATCCAGATAGGCACCCGCATAGACGACGTCGATATCTCCGATGGTGCCCTCCAGGGTCAGAGAGGCCTGGTACCACTCATCATCGCCAGTGGCGGGCCAGAGTCTGCCAGTTTGCAGATCGCCAAAGAACTCCGGATTGTGCTCCCAATAGCCTTCGTTCTCCGAATTCTGGTATATGAGACCCGGCGTGACTGACCAGTTTTCATTCAGGTCTATCTTCAGCAACGCCCGCAGGCCCGTGGTCGTCACAGAGTTAGCGTTCTCCCTGGCAAAAGCAGAGTTATTAACCGTATTGGACTGCGGTCCGGGGAAGGTCATGGTTGTGGGCACTTGATCAATAAAACCGCCAAGCTCTTTGTGCCAGCCCACCAGCCTGACGGCGGCGCGATCGCCAATGGGAAGATTGACGAAACCATTCAGGTTATAACCCGGATCACCTTCCTTGGTCCCGTTAGCTTCCAGGGCAACGCCGCCTAATGTTTCACCTATAACCGGCTTGTTGGTAATAATGCGGATGGTGCCCGACTGGCTGCCCTGGCCATAGAGCGTGCCTTGCGGGCCGGCCAGTGTTTCAACCCGGGCAATGTCGTACATGTGGATATCCAGGATCTGGTTAATCGTGGTTACTGGCTGCTCGTCCAGGTAATAGCCGACACTGGGCATGGAAGCGGAATGGTTGCCGTCGCCGCCACTGGCAATTCCGCGCATGTAGATTTGGGCAAAACCAGGGCCACCGGACGCATATGAAACTGTCGGCAGGAAATCAATGAAGTCTTCGAATGCCCGGACATTCAAATTTTCCAGTTGCTCGTTACCCAGTACCTGGACTGAAACGGCCACATCCTGGAGATTCTGTTCCCGTTTCGACGCGGTTACGATAATTTCCTCAAGCCCACCTGAACTATCGTCCTGAGCCTGCGCCGGCGCCACAATCACGGCCGAAACGGCAGTACCCGCCAGAGCCAGGGAAATAGACTTTGCCAAATGACTTCGTTTAAATTTCTTCACCAGGAACCCCCTCCCGCAATTAATTCTTGAAGATATTTTGTCGAGATACTAAATATTATGTGCCAAACCGTACTAACAGTCTAATCTCACGAAAAGGTGTTGTGTGTACGCAACTGATTCTCATTCAGCCCGCAATCCGAAACTGCTCCCCGTCGGCGTGGATCGTGGATAATATCGTCGATGTCCATGACCAATAGAACCGACAGGGGTGATCTGCAAATCGCCCTCAAGAATGCGGCAGATCTGCTCGCTCACGATCCGCGATTGGCGGAAGAGCAAGCGCATGAGATTCTGAAGGTCTATCCCGATACTGTTGCGGCCAAATTGATACTTGCGACCGCCTTTCGCCTGCAGAAAATGCCGCAAAAGGGGCTGGATTTGTTGGCGCCGTTGCTTGCCGGCCACAGTGATTCTCCCGGTTTCCTGCATGAAATCGCACAATGCCAGGGTGGCGTCGGGCGGGGTGACGAGGCTATCAAGGCGCTGCGAAAAGCGGTCGCGATTGACCCGAAGCATGCGGCGGCCTGGCAAAGCCTCGGCCATCAGTTGACGGTCGCCGGTGACGAAGAAGGCAGCCGCCAGGCTTTTCAGCAACATTTTGAACTCTCGACCCCCCATCCGGAGCTGGTCGAGGCCAGCAGACTGTTGCGCGACGGCAAACTGGGCAAGGCGGAACGCATCGCGCGCGATTTGCTGAAAAAGCACCCTGCTGATGTGGCCGCCATCAAGATGCTGGCCGACATCGGCCTCAAACTCGGGCAATTGAAAGATGCCGCTCATCTGCTGGAGCGGTGCCTTGAGCTCGCGCCGGGTTTTCATGCTGCCAGGCACAGCTACGCAATGGTCCTGATGCGCCAGCAGAAGCCGGAGGCTGCAATACATGAGGCTGAGAAATTACTGGCGCAAGAACCGGACAATCCGAATTTTTTGACCCTCAAGGCCGCCGTCCTGACGCGAATCGGGGACCAGTCAGGGGCGCTGGAGATCTACGAAAAGGTATTGCAGAACTACCCCAACCAGGCCAGGGCCCAGATGAGCTACGGCCACACGCTAAAAACGGTGGGAAGGCTGGATGAAGCCATCGAGGCCTACAATAAATGCATCCGTCTGAGTCCCGAGGTAGGCGAGGCCTATTGGAGCCTGGCCAACCTGAAGACGTTCCGCTTCAGCGACGAAGACATCGACAACATGCGCAAGCAGGTAACGACCGAGGGCGGCGACGCCGATGACCAGTCGCATCTGGCCTTCGCACTGGGGAAAGCGCTGGAGGACTACAGGGAATACGACGAATCCTTCAAATATTACAGGCGCGGCAACGCCATCCGGCGAGTTGCGCATCACCATGACCTCAAAATCAATGTCCTGGAATCGCTGCGGCAGGTGCGGGCTTTGCCGAGGGCGTTCTTTGAACAACGCAAGGGTTGGGGTTGCCAGGCGCCAGATCCAATTTTCGTCGTCGGCTTGCCGCGCGCCGGCTCGACCTTGCTGGAACAGATCCTGGCCAGCCATTCAAAGGTTGAAGGTACATCTGAACTGCAGGATGTCATCACGATTTCGCGCAAACTGGGCAACAAGAATCGGCAGAACCCGGCGGGAAAATATCCGGAAGTCCTTGCCGAGCTGACCCAGGACCAGTTCTGTGAGTTGGGTGAGAGTTACCTGGAAACGACTCGTATCCATCGCACTGATACCCCATTTTTTATCGATAAGATGCCCAACAATTTCCGCCACATCGGATTGATCCACCTGATATTACCCAACAGCAAGATCATCGATGCGAGGCGCCACCCGATGGGCGGCTGTTTTTCGGGCTTCAAGCAGTTGTTCGCCCACGGTCAGACGTTCACCTATGACCTGGAAGGCATCGGCAAGTACTACCGTGATTACGTCAGGGTGATGGACCACTGGGACGCGGCGTTGCCTGACCGGGTGTATCGCGTGCAGTACGAAGAAATGGTGGCGGATACCGAGGCACAAATCCGCGCACTGCTGGACTATTGCGAACTGGATTATGAAGAACAGTGCCTGAGGTTTTACGAAACCGACCGGGCCATAAGGACGCCCAGCGCAGAACAGGTCCGCAAGCCGATCTACAAGGAAGGTCTGGAGCAGTGGCGAAATTTTGAAGCTCACCTCGATCCGCTCAAGGAAGCGTTGGGTCCCGAGATCCGGCAGCGGTATTCCATAGACCTTTAGTACTGGCATGGACTTACCAGATTCCCTGCAGCGGGCGTTGCACCACCTGCGATCCGGCCCGCCGGAAAAATGTGTGTTTGTGTGCAATGAAATCCTGGCCGAGAGCCCGGGATTGATCCAGGCGCTGTATCTGCGCGGTTGCGCCGCATTTCAAACCGGCGACATCGCCCGGTCGGTCAGTGACCTCGATATCGTCCATGGCAACCATCCGGAGCACCTGCACGCGGCCTACCATTTAGGGCGATCTTTGCGGGCAGCCGGCAAGCCTGAAGAGGCGCTTGCACCACTGCAAGCGGCCCTGGGCGAGGACGAACTCGCAGTGCAGGCCCGCTACGAGCTCGCCACCTGCCTGGCGCGCTTGCGGCGCAGACCCGAGGCTATCGAACACTACCAGGCCATCCTGACGCTGCAGCCTGGCAACGCACAGGTGGCCGCCAACCTGGCGTCATTGCTCGAACGCGAAAACCGGCTGGATGAAGCTGAAAGCTGGACCGGCAAGGCGCTCGAGATAGATCCGGCCAACGAGACGGCACAAATGACGCGTGCCACGCTGGATCGGCGCGGCGGAAGATATCCGAAAGCAGTACAAGGACTCCGGAGTTTGATCCCGGCAATTGGCAACCCCATCAATCGCAGCATCGCCTGGAATCAGTTGGGTCAGTGCCTGGAAGGTCAGGAGAACTGGGATGAGGCCTTCGATGCTTTCAGTGAATCCAACCGGATCTTAAAGAAGCATCACACAGGCTCCCGCCCCGACGCGCGAGGCCCGCACGGTCTACAGACCCTGGCCCGGATTCAGGAGTGGCTGGAGGAAAATCCTGTGGCGAACTGGAATGAGCCGGCTACCCGTGACGCGGGCGGTATTGCGTTCCTCGTGGGCTTTCCCAGGTCCGGCACCACGTTGCTGGATCACATGCTCGGGGCTCATCCGGATGTCGAAGTGCTGGAAGAAAAAAGCCTGTTCTCCTTCCTTCACCAGGACTGGTCAGCACCCGGTACGCTGGAGGCGCTGGCCGACGTCAACGAGGCACAGATAATCGATGCCCGCAAAATCTACAGGCGGGAAATGTCGCGCCACCGGCGTCAATCGCAGCGATCTCTTGTGATTGACAAGTTGCCGCTGAACCTGGCCTACCTTTTCCTGATCTACCGGTTGTTTCCGGAAGCGCCGGTCATATTCCTGCAGCGCCACCCCATGGACGTCTGCATCAGCTGCTATTTTCAGGCGTTCGAGCTTGAAGCATCGATGGCCTACTTTCTCGATATCCAGCAAACTGCGCACTACTACAATGCTGTAATGCAGGTAGCGACGCTGTCCATGGACCAGGTTGGCAGTCCACTGCACCAGTTGCGTTACGAAGATCTCGTGGCCAAGCCGGAAGACCAGCTCACGACATTGCTCAATTTCCTCGCCCTGGAAAAGCACGATTCGGTGCTGGAGTACCGAGAGCAGGGCGGCAATGAGACAAGCAATACCCCCAGCTATCAACAGGTGTCGCAGCCACTGTATACGCGATCGATTGGGCGGTGGCGGCATTACTCAAAACAGCTTGAATCCAGTGCTTCGGTCCTGCAGCCATGGGTGCAGCGGTTTGGATATCAGGATCAACCTCGCAGGTAGTCGGCGATCAGGCACAGCATTTCGAACATAAGTACCGATCCTGTGAGAGCCGTTATCTGGTTCGGGTTATCCACGGTAGGCATGGGGCACACAATATCCGCGCCCACGATATTGCGACCGCGCAAGCCGCGCAGAATGCGTATCGCCTCATAGGTGCGAAGCCCGCGATAGCCGGCCTCGAGGTTCGCTACGCCCGGGGCATCCGCCGGATCCAGCACATCAAGGTCGAAAGTGATATAGACCGGATTGTCACCGATGCGCTCCTGCATAATGGCGATGGTGCGATCGATTCCGATCTCGAACAGTTCGTCCGCCGTCAACACACGATAGCCAGTGTCACTCTCCGCGGCGTCGGCCTTTAGCACATTTGGGTTGCCGCGAATCCCGATTTGGATACTGCGTTCAACATCCACATGACCTTCGCGTACCGTGTATGCGGCCCAATGCGCTGCCGACCGCTTCGCCCCCAACCAGTGCGGCCGGTGTTCGTAGTCATCCCGGTGCGCATCGAAGTGCACCAACGACAACTTCCGGCCTCCGGCAATGTTTGTCCCGACTCCGCCCAGTGCTTTCAAAATCGGCCCCGTGATTGCGTGATCGCCGCCGTAGGAGACCGGCCGGGTGCCGACCTCGTCCAGGATCTCGTAGTAATCCTGAATATGTCCTACCGATACTTCGTTGTTATTCGCTTCGGGTAGCGGCACATCGCCCAGGTCGTTTATGACAACAGCTTCCCAGGGTGTCAGCTTGAAGTCCTGGTGTGCACGTCGCAGGCGAGCGGACACATGACGAATTGAACGTGGGCCGAGATGCTGGTCCCGTTCGGTGGAACCATTGCCGGTACTGTGGGGCACACCGATCAACCCGATATCACATTCCTCCGGCGTCTCGTTCCAGGGACACCTGAAAAACGTTGGTACGCCCCACCAGTACCAGGGTCGCATCTGCTCTTTGCGGGTTTCAATATCTTCGCGCGACATGGGCACTCTCCCTCATTTCCAGGTTCGATGTTGCCAATTACAGTCGCAGTTTGCTCAACTGGCAAGTACTATGTTCGGCGCATAAATGAGGTGTTGTGATGTTGCGAATAATGGCCCGGAATTTTTTGTTTCTTTTTGTGCTGGCTGCGGTGAGTGCGCAGGCGGACGAGGCGCTTACCTATATAAAGGCAGGGCGACTCATCGACGTGCTCGACGGCGAGGTTCGAAGCAGCCAGGTTATCGTCATTCAGGATGACAAAATTGTCAGGGTTGCGAATGCGGCGGATGTGCAGATACCGGCCGACGCACCGCAAATCGATCTGTCCGGTCACACCGTACTGCCCGGTTTGATCGAAATGCACGATCATTTGACGGGCGACCACCGCTTTCACGGCTATCGGGGCCTTGGCATCTCGGTACCACGCGAGACACTGTATGGCGTGCTCAATGCGCGCAAGACACTGAACGCCGGTTTCACGACGGTGCGAAATGTCGGTGCAAGCGGTTACAGTGATGTTGCATTGCGCGATGCGATCAACGACGGCGAAATCGACGGCCCACGACTGCGCGTCTCCGGGCCAGCACTCGGCATAACCGGCGGGCACTGTGACAACAATCTGTTGCCACCGGAATATCACCATCGGGCAGAGGCTGTTGCAGACGGGCCGTGGGCCGTGCGGGCGAAGGTGCGCGAGGTAATCAAGTACGGTGCGGATCTCATCAAGTTCTGTGCAACCGGCGGCGTACTGTCAAAAGGCGACAGTGTCGGCGGACAGCAATACACGCTCGAGGAAATGCAGGCGCTCGTCGAAGAGGCACATCAACACGGGCGCAAGGTCGCGGCGCACGCGCACGGTGCCGAAGGCATCAAGACTGCGATTATTGCCGGCGTCGACTCTGTCGAGCACAGCAGCCTGATAGACGATGAAGGCATCCGGCTTGCGAAAAAACACGGTACTTTTCTTGTCATGGATATCTACAACGACACCTTCATTCTGCAGCACGGTGCCGAGGTCGGCATGTTGCCGGAATCACTGGAGAAGGAGCGCCAAATCGGTCAACTGCAGCGCGACAATTTCCGCAAGGCCTTCGAGGCCGGAGTTCGCATGGCCTTCGGCAGTGATGGCGCGGTTTATCCGCACGGTGATAACGGCAAACAATTCGGGTATATGGTCGAATACGGCATGACGCCGATGCAGGCGATCCAGGCAGCAACCGTGCATGCCGCTACGCTAATCGGTTGGCCCGATACTGTCGGTGCGATCGAGGCAGGTCGCTTCGCAGACATCATTGCCGTAGAGGGTAACCCGCTGGATGACGTGGGTCTGCTCGAGGATGTTCGTTTCGTGATGAAAGGCGGCAAGGTCTACAAGCAATGAACGGGACTGCCGCCAGCGTGATGAAGAGCGGTCGTTAGCTCGCCAGTCGACCTCTGATCCGGGCGATATCTGCCGGGCCTGTACGGCAACAGCCACCGATCAGCTTCGCACCCGCTGCGTGCCAGGTATCCACGTTGAAATCACTGTCGAGATCGCAGGCCTGACCGGACCAGCTGTTGTCTTCGGAGTGATACGTTTCTCCGGAATTGGGATAGACAACGATCGACTTGTCCGGCGCCGCCGATTTTACTTTCTCGATCAGCGGCAGAATGAATTGGGGTGGCGTGCAGTTGATACCGACGGCCAGCACGTGGGGGTGATCTGCGAACAGGCCCACGGCCTCTCGTAGTCGAGAGCCATCGCTGATGTTTCTTTCGTCCCGGCATGCAAAAGATATCCAGGCGAGTGTCGACACCTCGTTGAGAAGATCGCGAAGGATCCGGGCCTCGCGAATATTTGGAATTGTCTCGACGGCCAGCACGTCCGCGCCGCAGGTGTCGAGGAGTTGCAGCCGCGACGAGTGAAAACGACGAAGATCGTCGTCGGAGACATCGTAGCTGCCCGTATATTCCGAACCGTCATGCATCGCGGCGCCATAAGGACCGATGCTTGCCGCCACGATCGGCTGGTTCTGAGAATCGGGATTGTCTGACAGGAATTCGTCGCGTGCGGTCCGGGCAAGCTCGACAGCGCTCACGATCAGGCGGTCAGCCTCCGCCGCGCTGTGGCCGTGGGACACAAATCCGGCGCGGCTCGCCTGGTAGCTGGCGCTGATAATGCAGTCGGCGCCGGCGTCGAGATATGCCCGATGTGCGTCGATGATTGCCCGTGGTTCGCTGGCCAGCAGCGCTGCCGACCACAAGTCGTCGCCGATATCGAAACCCATTGATTCGAGCTGCGTCGCCAGTCCGCCATCGAGAATGACCGGCCCTTCGCGCTCGAGTAATTGCACAATTCTATTCATTGCGACACCACATTGTTCGGTATGACGGACCATTCGAACCCACGATTATAAAACCCGGACCTCGACGGCAAACTCGCTCTTTGTCACTGTATATTGTTGGTCACCCCCCTGGAATACAGGACTTGCAAAGTAACTCGAACGGTCTTTGCGGAGACCCGATTCATGCAGACACTGAAAGTCTATCAATCCTTGTGGGCGATGGAGCGACGATCGCCTTCCCGCAGCACGCGGAGTGGGTTGCGCCGTTCAAGCACTGGTGGGAGAAAGGATTCAAGTCGTGGAGAACTCGTAACAAGGGTGACGCCGAACTCATGTTCCTGCGCGAACTGGGCCCTCCTCACTACGCGATCACCGATGCCCGCGGCCACGAACTGTCCGATCGCTGGAAAGAAGCTCTCACGATCAAGGCCTGGGCGGAGGATATCTGGGGCAGGACCCGCTAATGATCCGGTCCCGCTTTGCTCAGATAGTGTCCCAGGGAAATCCTTCAACGCTGCAGATATATTCCGCCAGGGATTTACTGTCCTCGTCCTCGTTGTGCAGCATGGCGCGAAGATTTCTGTTCATGCGCCGCTTCGCCTGCTGGCTGAATTGATGCGCGATCGATAACGCCTGGCGGTATTGCTCGCTATCGTCATCGGTCATCGCACTGACCCGGGCAAGGACACACAAGCCGACGAACAAGTCTATAGCGACATCGGCTGCACGCTGTAACGCCAACTGTTTGTCAACAATAGCTTTTCCGTGACGGCGCAGCAGCACGTCTGTCATGCGCCCCAGCTCCATCGTATATTTTTCGAAAATCAGGGCATCATCGCGTAGTCCGGTTGCCACTTCGCCGGCAATCCTGTCTTGCCCGACCACGGTGATATTGCCTATCCGACGCCCGGCGTAGTCACTCAGCACGCCAAATCCCTTGATCGGACTATTGAAGATATCTCCCATGGCAGAACCAAGTTCCCGCAGCAGCTGGCCGGCGTCTCTAATACCGGATAGCGCAATGAAGAGACGCAGTATTTCACTGGTGCCTTCGAAAATCGTCAAGATCCGCGAGTCGCGGAAGATCTGCTCATAAGGAAGTTCTTTCATGTAGCCGCTGCCGGCCGCTATCTGCAAACTTTCATTTGCCGTGCGGAACATTGCCTCACTCGCGAAAACCTTACTGATCGCGGCTTCGATCGAATAGTCCGGGCATCCTGAATCGATATAGTGCCCAACCATCCAGACTGCACTTTCTGCTGCAAAGCAGTCGACCGTCATCTGTGCAATCTTCTTCTTGATTAATCCGAATTCGGCAATGCTCTGCCCGAACTGTTTTCGTTCAACGCTTTGTTTGGCTGCAAGGGCGATGCAGGATTTCATGCCACCAACTGCGCCGCCGCCGAGCCCGGTGCGTCCGTTGTTGAGAATGGCCATCGCGATCTTGAATCCCTTACCCTCCTCGCCCAGCAGGTTTTGCGCAGGAACTTCCACGTCGCTGAAACTTACTGTTGTGGTCGACGACCCTCGGATGCCGAGTTTATCTTCTTTTTGACCGCTGCTGACGCCAGTAAAGCTGCGCTCTACCATGAAAGCCGAGATCTTTCCGCCCGCGCTTTCGGTGCGGGCAAACACCGTATAGAAGTCGGCAATACCGCCGTTGGTTACCCAGATTTTTTCGCCATTCAGTATCCAGTCGCCTTTCGTATCCTTGACGGCTTTAGTCTGAATAGATCCGGCATCAGAACCCGATCCCGGCTCCGTCAGGCAATACGCGGCGATCAGCTCGCCGCTTGCCAGCCTTGGCAAGTACTGTTCTTTTTGCGCGTCGGTGCCGTACAACAACAGACCTTTCATACCGATGGAGCTGTGCGCGCCAACGGTCAACGAGGCAGAACTGTCGTAGCGGCTGCTCTGCTGGAGGACGCGTGAATAACCGGCGTTGCTCAGACCGATGCCACCGTACTCCTCGGGGATGATCAGGCCGAAAAGGCCTAGCTCCCGTAGCGCCGCGAGGAACTCCGGCGGCTGTTCGCCGCGGCGATCCCAGTCGCCAAAGTTATCCTGCTGGTCCGCGAGAAAGCGATCGACCGATTCAACAACCATCTCGAGCATCTCCCTCCGCTGAGGATCGATCTCGGGGAACGGAAAGAAAGCCGATTTGGTAATCTCGCCGCGAAAAAGCGCTTTCGCGGAGCACGACTGTTCTTCTGCATTGCTTTCGGGCTGCGACGACATCTGACTGTCGGCAGTGGGATTGGCGCTCATTATGTTCTCCTCGTTGCTACTGCGCGACGCGCTTGAGGTGTGTGACCTCACGACTTGCCAGAGCACCTGCCATACATGAAACCGTACCCCCTGGGTGCGTTCCACTTCCACAAAGCGTCAATCCCTGGACTGGTGTTTTGTGATTGAAGCACTCCGGGATTGGTCGAACCAGAATCTGGTCAAGCCCGGGCTCGCCGTGATGCAGGTGACCCCCGGTCAGGCCGTAGTCGTTTTCGAGGTCGACCGGTGATGAGAGCTTTGCGGCGACAACCATTTGGTCAAAACCTGGCGCATAACGCGAAATCGTGTCGATGACGTTCTTCGTCAAAGCGCTTTTCGCGTCATCGGTCCACCCGCCATCGAGTTTGTACGGAGCGTAGCCAACCAGAACACTGACGACGCTCTTGCCATCTGGCGCAAGCGCCGGATTATCGATTGTCGGAACCGCAATATCCAGAACGGGTTCGTCCGAGAATTTGTCGTATTTGATCGGATCGAATGCCCTCTCGACATGATCGAGTGTCGGTGCGATTCGGGCGCGAGACACCTTTTCTTCTGGAGATGCGCCCTGGAACGACACTGGACCGTCGACTGCGAGAAGCAAGTGTGCGGCAGTGCCGTAAGTTCTAAAGTTCGATATGCGGTGCTCAGTTGTGTGTGTGAGCGCCTCAACCGGTAGCAAGTCGAGTAATACGGTCTTCGGGCTACAGCTG
>Ga0209273_10003064_pt1 | contig 11953 bp, 7 predicted proteins | sample tdAd471_FD_187126 | JGI IMG/M metagenome (GOLD analysis project Ga0209273, IMG submission 187126) | Marine sediment microbial communities from the Atlantic coast under amendment with organic carbon and nitrate - tdAd47.1 (SPAdes)... | ecosystem: Environmental > Aquatic > Marine > Coastal >...
CGAATACCCCATGAGGCAAGCGGAGTCGCCGAGACGGGATTTGTCACCGCAAGCCTCGGGGTGGCAACGGAAGTTGATTGTTCGCAATCCACGCCAAATAATCTGATAGACAGCGCAGATCAGGCGCTATATGCAGCAAAGGCAGAGGGCCGCAATCGAGTAGCCTCCTTCGAAAATTCCAGGCAGCAAGCGCGGATATAAGGGTGCTGCATCAGTCAGCGCAAGGGCTGTTCAGCATCGACGTTTTAGGCGCCCATGCCACAGATGCAGGCGAAGACGGATTTGAAAAAGGGTGACCGTCCGGAGTGGCCGGAAATGCCCCTTTATTGATGGCAAATATAAGCGCCACTGAACGAGCATCTCCGACCCAAGTTGCCGTTCGTCAAAGAACCTTTATGCAACGTTCTCCGCTTCTGGTCGAGGCTGCGGCCGGATCACCGCTTGAAAAAATACTCTACAATCAAACCAACAGGCAACTCAGTCTCGGTGATAAGAGCTTCACCGTGTCCGGTACGTTCCATCAGATAATCAAGGAAAACCAACCCGGGCAGTGTTTTTTCCACCCTTGTCAGAGACGATTTCAGATTATTGTACTGAGATGGTGAAAGTTCCCGGAGTTCGGACATCTTGCCATTCAGAGAGGCTCTAGTGAGTGCTCTACCCTGGTGTCCAGTCCTTCTCTCTCCGGTAACAAAAGAAGTGATGGTGTTCGCGGCCAGGGCGATGAATTGATCGGTGTTTTCCGGTAGTTCCTTGAAGTTGCCATCAAGAAATCTACCGAAGTTATCTTTTGTTTCATCCAGCGTAGTAGCATGTTCCACAAAGCTCTCATATACGAGTTCGTAACCAACCGGAATTGAGCGAGATAGGATTTTACCGTTGATCTCCCAGGCGATCTGAATGCTTTTACTCCCGGCGTCGCAAACGAGCTTATTGGGTGCGCCACCGGTGGCGGCAAGATAGCCCACCTCGCCTTCTCTTACACCGTCGGCAACTTCCATGGTTAACCCTATTTGTCGGGCCAGATCGATAACCTGCTGTTGGTTTCTGGCGTTCCTAATAGCGCTGGTAGCGATTGCAAGCACCTTTGGCGCCCCCCTGTCACTGCAATATCGCATAAACTGGGAAAGTGCCTCCTCTATCTGCATTAATTTGTTTCGGCCGACCAGTCCATGATTTTCCGTAACCTCTTTGCCAATCTCCAGTCGTTCTTTCCCGATCAGCTCTGTGGTGATGATGCCGTTAATCTTCTGCCCAAAGACATATTTGAAGTTCCTGCTCCCCATGTCAATTGCACCAATCTTACTGGGCTCTTCGTCGGAGCGAGGTGGTTGGGCAATGGTGCTTTCACCGGTCATGGATGTTTGGAGCTGAGAAGGTTAGGGATCCGTTGATATCGTCTAAGATTTCGACATTTATGGGCAATAGACAAAAATGATAGGGCTGTAGGGTGGATCTTATTATACTAAATCTCAGTGAATTAACTGAGAATTAACCGGTGTCAGAGTAACAAATGTATTGACCCATAGCCTCGGTGGTGAATGTCTCCGTTGGCCGGAATAAGACATTACTATTTATTATAAATAGTTTCCCAAATGGATTATAAGTGGTTTCCCCAATGGCCATACCCCCACCTGTAAACTACTTTCAATGTGTAGCTTCCACCAAAGCTACGCGGCGACTTTCGAGTCACCGAGCGGCAGCCCTTCCCTGGGCCGTCGTTTTTTTGTTGGTGTTGAAGGTCGTGTTTTGGCCGACTCCCGCCTTTTAGCCACCGTTAATATTAGAAATCGCTAAAAGGCAACTCACGACCCACTGTTGCCATTCAGCCGGAATTCCTGAACGGCAACAATGCAACGACACTCGCCGTCTGACTGATGTGTCCAGTTTAGGTCACGCCTGTACTGGGTTGATCTTGTAGGCTTCCAGCAACTTAATGTAATTGGCCCGCTCAAAGGCGCTTGGATCAGAGGCAAGCCGCTGACTCATAGTCCCTTTCATCTGACGGACCGAGTCATATCCTTTCTGCTGCATCCACTGCTGGAGGCCGTCAACCAGTGTCGTCAGGTGTTCGACCCCATGCTGCAGTAATGCAGACGTGGTCATGGTGACATCTGCGCCGGCCAAAAGACACTTAACAACTTCCGTTGCACTGTGAATGCCGTGCGACGCCGCCATTGATGCCTTTATATGTCCGCACAGCATGGAGAGCCACAGCATGGGAAGACGAATTTCCGCAGCTGTACTGAGATTGATATCCGGAGTGGCCTGCAAATTATCCAGGTCGATGTCGGGCCGGTAAAAGCGGTTGAACAGTACCAGTGCATCGGCACCCGCTTCATCAAACTGCCTCGCCATATCCCCGAGTGAACTGAAATACGGGCTCATTTTGAGTGCGACTGGAATCGACACTGCGCCTTTGACCGCTTTGATGACATCCAGATAAAGTTCTTCCACCGCCCTGCCAGACAGGGCAATCTGGGCTGGAATATAGTAGACGTTTAACTCAAGCCCACTGGCGCCGGCTTCCTGCATCATTTTGGCGATTTCAATCCAGCCCCTGTTTGTGACGCCATTGATACTGGCAATAACAGGGATATCAGTTCGCTCTGCACCCAGGTGCAGGATTTCCAGGTAGCTGTCGGGGTCGAGCTGATAATCATCGTGTTCCGGGAAGTGAGCCAATGATTCCGCAAAACCGTCTTCACCCGAGCCCATGATGCGCTCCATGGTATCAGTCTGATGCTGGACCTGTTCCTCAAACAGCGACAACATGACTACAGCAGCGGCACCGGCATCTTCCAGGCGCATTATGCCGTCCAGCGTCGCCGACAAGGGTGAAGGAGAAGCAACAATCGGATGCTTCAGGTCGAGCCCCATATAGGTGGTTCCCAGATCTATACTCATATCGTCACTCATCAAGCGGAGTTTAAGAAGGATAAAAGCCCTTTCCCCTGAAGTCCATGGCTATTGAGAAGTCGTTTCCTGCACTTTTCGCCCTGGTCACCACGAAAACTTGCCTAATCCTGTCGCGCTCGCTTGAATATTTCCCTGCCTAAACGTCCATTTCCAGTATCAACGTGCCGTTCGTTGGCCGCCCGCGTAGGTCAGAAAGTGGCCGGTTTATCCCCCTTGCAGACCTCATCAATATTCGAGTTTCGGAATGCGCTGAAAGGCAGGTTACCGATCCACTCCGGTCCTACAGTGGCGGCTTATATAAGCGATGATTGAAAGAGAAGAACCGACCCATTCCTGTCTTTTAGCCACCTCTTATATAATCAATGACTTAAAGACAAAAAAACGACCCATAGTTGCCGTTTAGCCACCGCTAATATAAACAACCGCTTAACGACAAGAACCGACCCATTCCAGACGTTCACAAAACTGTCATGAACGTCCGGAATGTACTGTAACCGGTCATTCATGTTAGGTCAGAATAGATCTCATTTCACAGATGTTAGCGTACTGAGGATATGTGTTATCAAGCGTATCTATTAGAAATGGTACTGCATTGGAATCACTATCTCGCGATCATCGCGGGTGCTAATTTTAGCTGCCAGCTTCCTGCGAGCTATCGATAGACTTGAGGAAAATAGGCGTTTATTCTTCCTGACTCATAAATACAAGGTCTGGGTAATCGTCGAACCAGGTATGCCAATCGTAACTAGACCGCAACAGCGGCCCTCAAAATCACCGAAGCCGTGACGGAGTACCCATGAGCACATCCTCTCAGCCCTTGATCGTATGCACATCGTCAACCGCCCGGCGGATCTGGGTGTGTTGGCTCACAACAGTGTTAGCACTCACAGCGCTTACCAACAGTGTGACTGCCTGGTCTCAAGAACCCGCGACAGGGCCAGACGCACCGATGTTAATAGAAGTCGAATCAGAGGCGGGCGATCCGACTGCCATTCCGGAGGACGAGGGCGAGTCCGTCGATGCAGCACTGGTTCGGATTCGCGCGCTCGGCGCCGACATACGTCGCCTGGAACAACGGCTCGACAGCGCCGATGGGCTTGCCTTGAAAGTGTTAGAAGCGCGACTAGCCCGCTACTGGAACGAGTTGATAGGCCTGATCCATTCTACCGCAGACGATGTCTTGGGGCTGGCGGAAGCTGGTCATGATGTCAGCACCTATCTCGAAACCATAAGCAGTGGCCTCAATCGTGCGCCAGCAGCTATTTTAGCCGAAATCGATCGAGTGGGCGCCAACGTCACGCATCCCAGCGGGGACCAATCGGCTTCCGAGCAAGTGGCAATCGATGCGGATGCTCGAATCGCCCTTGAGCGGTTGACCACGCTGTATCGCGCCCTGCGGGACAACATCAAACTGCAGCGAGCTTACGACCTCGACGCCGACGCCGTCGAAACCGAACTCAACGCGCGCCTCGAAGAGCGTGCCGCTGGCACCTCTGCCTTCCTCGACTTGTCCACAGCTGATGCCGAGGCCGCGCGCGCACAATTGGCTACACTCCCTGCCGACACCGAGATAGCCGCACGTGTGGTTGTCGCGGAACATCGCGTGTCGCTGTCATCCGACGCGCTCAAGAGCATCACCGCGTTAATGAAGGAGCGGGGGTTGGACACCTCCATCTACGATGCCCAACTCATCAGCACCACTGGTGCAATCACAGCCGACATCTTCGATATCTCGGTCCTCCGAGATCTGTTTTCCGGGTGGTTCAGCTCGGCTGGTGATGCGATCAGCGAAAACGCCGGCGACATGTTCTTCCGTGTTCTGTTGTTCATCGTCATTTTGTTAGTGTTCTTCAAACTAGCCCAGATTGCGCAGCACTTCATCACGAAAGGATTGGCCTCTTCGCGCGTTCAATTGTCACAGCTTCTGAGCCGCATGATCATATCTATAACGAGAGGTATCATCATCGCAATCGGTGTACTGATCGCGCTATCACAGCTCGGTATTTCCCTTGGCCCCCTCCTCGCAGGTCTGGGTATCGCCGGTTTCGTCTTGGGTTTCGCGCTGCAGGATTCGTTGTCGAATTTCGCCTCGGGGCTAATGATTCTGATCTATAAGCCCTTCGATGTTGGCGATGTCGTCGAGGTCGGAGGCAACGTGTCCGGCACCGTCAGCCACATGAGCCTGGTCAACACCACAGTGCTGACGTTCGACAATCAAACTTTGATCGTCCCCAATAACTCGATCTGGCAAAACGTCATCAAGAACGTCACCGCACAGAAAACGCGAAGAATAGACCTGATTTTTGGTATTGGTTACAGCGACGACATCCCGAAGGTCGAACGTATACTCACCGAGATCATCGAGAGTCACGAGGCGATACTTGCTGATCCCGAACCAGTGGTCCGGTTGCACGAACTCGGCGAATCGTCCGTGAATTTCGTCGTCCGACCTTGGGTTAAGACCGAAGACTACTGGCCCGTCTATTGGGACATCACACGTCAGGTGAAGATGAAGTTCGACGCCGAAGGTATTTCCATCCCATTCCCGCAGCGGGATGTGCATCTGTTCGCCGACAGTCCGATCGTTGCGGCTACCGCGAATGCTAATGGCAATCATACCAGCTATGTCGAGCAACACCGGCGCGAGTACGATACGACCGGCAGCGACGCCCAGGACGACGACTAACTAGTAGTTATCCATATAATAGGGATACGAACTAAGTAGGAAGCGTCTCGCCGTCACAACGACACACATATAATATGAGTGGCCTGCGCCGCTCTCAAGCCTGGCAAGCTCCGCCTTCGAGCGGAATTATATTTAGAGTCCCCGATAGGGGATCCGTAAACCCCCCACACTTCAGGCTCATTTCATATTAGAGGCTATTCCTTGAGCTTCAGGTGTTTTGGGGATAAGATCCGGTGCCCTCTCCCGGAGCACCAGAAGAGCTGGAATCGGAATCCGACCAGAAAGGACCTTCCTCCTCTTCTGATTTTGTGACCCCAACGCGCCGCGGTACGACAAGACGTGGTTACTGGATGACGTGGAGAAAGTGAAGTAGGAGAGACGTACTACATCCCGAGACAAAGTAAAAGGAGAACTGAGATGAAGAAGGTGATGACAACAGTGATGGTGGCCGTGGTAACTGGCGTCTTGCTGTTCGCGGGGCCGGCCCTCGCCCAGGTCAGCCAGGAAGTGATCGACTCGATCTCGACGCCGAACGAGGTGAAGATCTCGGTCGGAACGTTGAAGTTCCTCGACGGCGCTCCTTACCCGGAGACGGCAGAGAAGGTCTACAATTTCCTCGACACGATGCGCGGCGTGGACGCCTTCTTGAAGGGCATCCCGGGGGCCTCCATGTACGGTCTCATCGAAGGCGGCCACAGCCTCGGTGCGGTAGAGTGTCACCAGGTCGTGATCATGGACAAGCTGATGGACTCCCAGTCGCTATACCTGACCGGCAACACGTCCACGATGTACGTGATCCCGGCGCTCGACCTGAAGCGCGACGGTCCGACAGTGTTCGAGGCGCCTCCCGGTGCACTGGGCGCGTTCAACGATGCCTGGTTCCGCTTCGTGCAGAACGTCGGTCCCGCAGGCCCGGACAAGGGCAAGGGCGGCAAGTATCTGGTGCTACCTCCCGGTTACAAGGGTAAAATACCCGCGGGTTTTGAGGAGGACTTCATCTTGCGGCCCCGGACCTACAACGTGTGGGTCTTCATGCGCTTCTCGATCGCCAACGGAGTGGACGCGGCCGTCAAGACCGCCAAAGAGGGACTCCGCATCTACCCGCTCTCCAAGAAAGACAACCCGCCGAAAATGGAGTATTTCAGCGGCTCCGGCAAGTCCTTTAATACCATCCACGCGAATGACTACACCTTCTACGAGCACGTCCACGAGGTGCTCGAGATGGAACCGCTCGACATGCTCGACCCCGAGACGCGCGGGCTGTTCGCGTCGATTGGGATGGAGAAAGGCAAGGAGTTCAAGCCGGATGCGAGGATGAAGAGAATCCTCACCGACGCGGTCGCAATCGGCAACGCCGCCGCCCGCTCGATTGTCTGGTATCCCCGCACCGACGGCACGATGAAAGGGGTTCGCATCTACCCGGACACGGACAGCGCTTGGATCATGGCATTTGTCGACAAGAACGTCTTCTTCAATGGCCCGGACGGGATGACCATGAATTCCGATGCCCGCGTCATGTTCCATTATCCCTATACAGGGGTGACACCGGCCATGGCGCTGACCAGGGCCGGGGCTGGATCGGATTACGGAATCGCCTATGTCGACTCGAAGAAGATGCCGTTCGACGGATCCAAGACCTACCGGCTCCGCATTCCCCCAAACCCGCCGGCCAAGGACTTCTGGGCGGTAACGCTGTATGACAACCAGACTCGCTCTCAACTACAGACCAGTCAGCCTTTCCCCTCGGTCGGGAGCCAGACGGAAGGCATCAAGAAGAATGCCGACGGTTCGTACGACATCTACTTCGCGCCCAAGCCGCCGAAGGGTTTCGAGAACAACTGGCTCGAGACAATCCCCGGCAAGGGCTGGTTCGTGGCACTTCGAATGTACGGCCCGCTCGAACCGTGGATCGAGAAAACCTGGCGACCGGGTGAAATCGAGTTGGTGAAGTAAAAAAGAAGGGTTCAGGTGTCAGTGTGCAGGTTCCAGGATCTGCGCTGACACCTGGCACCCGGAACCTCAAAATGAAAGCAAGCAAGGTGAAAGCAAAAGGATACATCACCGCGAGCCTGGCCCTGGCGATACTGATCGTGTGCGGGACCGCTGCCGCCCACGAGAGCATCTATAAGGCGGTTGAGGAGGGCGATATCTATGCCGGTCGTCCTTTCGTTGATCCCGAAACAGGCTACCTGTTTGTTGACCCCGATGGCATGCGCGACCTGCGCTGGCAGTCAACTGACATGACTGCCGTGCGAGTAGCGGATAACGACTATACCAGCATCCCCATCGTAACGTGGAAGGGGCTCGGGAGAGTGGAATCTCGGGACAATGCCCAGGTGTTGGTGGGCGCACTCTTCATGTTTGATTACGATGATGAGAAACTGAACGAAACCGATGTTAAGGGGACTGTTGAGATTCTGATTGATAGCAACGACACCGATTCGGTCGGATTGCGATACGATCATATTGCCAAAGCTCCGGTGGATGTAATCGTAGAGGTCGATCCCAAGAACGGTCGTTGGCAATGGATCAGTATTCCATTTGATCATGCTCGATTCGGCAACCGAATCTACGGACGAGCCGATTTCTCGATTTTTCCGAAGGGGTCCTATGGGTATAAGGCGGAAAAGGGCTACAAGCCAGAAATGGTCATCGCCGACGTGCGAGTAAAAGTTGAAAAAACCTATCCCGCTTTTGTCGGTGAACCAGGTGATTTCAAGCTAGCAGTCACAGACGCAAAAACAGGAAAGCCAGTCGGGGCGCGTTTCGGTTTGTACGAAGTGAAAACTGGCTGGTCACCCAAGCCGGACGAGTCGGCGATCCCTGTGTGGATCATGAGCCGACAAAAGCGTCAGGTGAATCTGCGCTCCGCCTATGACGAGGGCAAGTCCTGGCCGGGCAAGGGTGCCTGGATTTCCTGGACTGACGGCACTTACAAGGCAACGGTTCCCAGTGGCAAATACCAACTGGTGTTGTACAAAGGGCCGGAATATCACATTGTCGACAAGACCATTACGATTGAGGCGGGCAAGGAATCTGAAGTTGCCGTCGACATGGAGCGTTGGCGTGATCTGTCGGCAGAGGGTTGGCATTCCGGCGACCTCCATCTCCATGTCGACCGATTCGTGAAGAACGACAGTCATCTGCTCGCGCAAGTTCTGGAAGCGGAGGATTTGAATGTCGGTGTCGATTTGCAGCTCATGTATGATGTGGTGTTTATAATGCACCAGTTGTACGGTGATGAGGGGCGGCATCAGGAGGGCGGCTACATGGTGGTGCCCGGCCAGGAAACCCCACGCGGCTCCCAGTGGGGGCACTTCAACGGCATCGATGTTTCCAAATTCATCCCGCCGCGAAACTACTTGGCGCCCCACGAATCCTTGCCGCTTTTTCGGAAGGACGGAGCCGTGGCCGGGATGAACCATGTCATGCTGGATCTGTTTGGCGCCGGCAATGGATTGGCAATGAGCATGCCCCTGGATGGTTTTGATTACATGGAGGTGTTGCAGCAGTCTGTTCTCGGCACGGAACAGTTATATAACTGGCTTGACTTGGGGTATAAAGTCACCCCTTCGGCAGGGACCGACTTCCCTGTAATGGGCCATGTCGGCCAGGAGCGCACTTTCGTCAAAATTGACGGGAAGCTGAGCCGGCAGAAATGGAAGGAAGCCTTGCTGGATGGCAAGGTCTTTATCAGCAACGCGCCAGTTCTCGAACTCGACGTCAATGGCAGAGGCGTGGGGGATGAAGTTTTGATAAAACCGGGTGAGAAAATCAAAGTCACCGCCCGCGCTTCAATCAACCCGGATTTTGACAAACTCGATCGCCTCGAGTTGGTCGCTCACGGCAAGGTGATCAAGAGTGTGAGCTCCAAGACTGGTGAAACGGAGCTGAAGCTTGAGGTGAAACTGACAACCGAACACGGGCTGTGGTTGGCAGTGCGTGCCTACGGCAAGGACAGTGCGAAGGCTCATAGCGGTATCGTCTATGTGCTCACCGAAGGGCAAGATGGATTTTGGAACTACGAGCGGGCCGAAGAACTCGTGGCAGTATATCAGCAGCGGTTGGTCGATGCGATGGAGAACGCCAGTATGGAGGACCCTCGAATCTGGGCCACTGGCGGGGGTCTGAAGAAGATGTGGGAGGGGGCCTTGCCCGCCAACACGGCCCGAGCCAAAGCGGCCAAAGAAGCACTGGATGTCAGGCTGGCTGAAATTAACAAGAGCCGTCCGGAGAAGATGAAGCAACCCGTTGTCCATTGAGCGGCGAAAGCTCAAACTTCAGACCGACCAGCGGTTACCGGAGATCACCAGCGCGGACTCGATGTCTACTTCGGCCCGATATCGCCCAAAGGCCCAAGAGAACCACATCGGCCCCAAGGCCGTGAGGTCAAAAAACTCATCCGCGTTGAGATATCAATAGTTTAACATATGATGTCTCGGTCACGGTCTTTTGTGAATTGCCTCATATTTGGCCTACAATCTACCGATTAATGTTAATCGGACTTGGGGATGAGTATGGATTGGGTGCGGATACTGGCCTATATCAGCGGGACAGTGGACCAGGAACTCCTATTGCGAAATGAGTATCTGGTTGCCGAAAACCGAATCCTGAAAGCGCAACTCAAGACGCCGTTGCGTCTCACTGACGCGGAGCGAATGACACTTGCGGAAATCGCGTATCGTCTGGGCCGTAAAGCCTTAGAGGATGTGGCTAATGCCGTGAAGCCCGACACCCTCCTGGGCTGGTACCGGAGGCTGATTGCACGTAAGTTCGACGGATCCAAGTCGCGTAGCTATCCGGGCCGGCCCAGAATTAATGAAAAAGTCGAACAATTAGTGGTGCGCATGGCCAAGGAAAATTCGGATTGGGGCTATGATCGCATTGTGGGCGCCATGGCGAACCTCGGCTACACACTATCCGATCAAACGGTGGGTAATATTCTACATCGCCATGGCATTCCGCCAGCGCCGGCGCGGAAGCGTACGACAACGTGGGCAGACTTCATCCGCGTACACATGGCGGTTCTCGCGGGGACTGACTTTTTCACGGTGGAGGTACTGACGCTGCGCGGCTTGGTCACGTACTACGTGCTGTTCTTTATCCACCTCGAGAGCCGTCGCGTTGAGGTCGTCGGGATCACGCGACATCCTAATGACGCCTGGATGAAGCAAATCGCCAGGAATGTCACCATGGATGAGTGGGGTTTCCTTAAGGGGTGCCGATACCTCATCCATGACCGCGATACGAAGTTCACCGATTCGTTTCGCACGATCGTCAAATCGGGTCATGTAGAGCCACTCAAGCTCCCAGCCCGGAGTCCGAATTTGAACGCCTACGCCGAGCGCTGGGTAAAATCGGTGAAAGAGGAAGCTTTGTCAAAGCTGATCTTAATGGGTGAGGCTTCGTTGCGGCGTGTACTCAAGGAGTACCTGGTGCATTTTCATGCCGAACGAAATCATCAAGGCAAAGGCAATGTACTGTTATTTCCAACCGCCACGCAAGCAAAGAATCGTGTTGACGGATCAGTGGCCTGTAAAGAACACTTGGGTGGGCTGCTGAAATATTACCATCGGGACGCTGCATGAGTGTGATGCCTACACGGTCGCTGAAGCGCTGATGCCACCTGTGGACGATGATGGCCGACCTGTTTCCCAACGATCCTAAGCGCATCCGTGAGCGAATTCGCCGCTACGAACGTGCCCTGAAAAGGGAACTGGAAGAGGGATACGGTGGAGACGGCTACGGTAAGCGGTTTTTGCTGGGGCCACTCTACATGTTGATGGGCGATGTCGACGGTGCGCTGGCTTCCTTCGACTGGTATGAAGGCGCCTACCCCGACGACGGCGGAGACCCGTACCAATATCTGACCTGGGCACTGGCACTGTTCTGCGGTGGTCGCAGGCAAGAGGCGTTCAATAAGCTTTACCAAACCATGCTCGAGAACGTCTATCTCGTACCCTTTCTACTGGGACGAAGACCCCAGCGACTTGATATCTGGCACGGTAGCAACCTCGCATGGATTGAGTATGCCATAGAGGTGCCTCAAGAGTTGCTGAATCTATGGGACGACGTTGCCCTACAGTGGGCCCGCGAAGTTTCGGAGCACCCAGCCGTGGTTGAAAGGGTAGCGCGTTATGTCGCCATCCATCGGGAGTTGGAAAGCGAACCACCTGGGCCACGGCGATCTGCCTTGGTGGATGAAGCTTTCGCCTTGAAGAAGACAGCTATTCCATTACACTAACGGTGACCTGTGGACAGCTACTCCCGCGTGCTATCTTGGTGCCGGAGAACTCAATAGTAGCCGCATGAGTTTTTTGACCACGCGGGGATCGCTGATTTCCAATG
>Ga0209273_10003065_pt1 | contig 11951 bp, 12 predicted proteins | sample tdAd471_FD_187126 | JGI IMG/M metagenome (GOLD analysis project Ga0209273, IMG submission 187126) | Marine sediment microbial communities from the Atlantic coast under amendment with organic carbon and nitrate - tdAd47.1 (SPAdes)... | ecosystem: Environmental > Aquatic > Marine > Coastal >...
CCTTGTTATTCGAGGAGCCTTCGATGTACTCGGAGAAGAAGATGTCTGCAGTGACAGCCCCGGCAGCGGTGAGCGGCAGAACCGCGAACAGCATGGCCAGGACGGAGGCAACAGCAAGCAAAGAACGTTTTCGCATCGGGGTATCCCTCATTCAATCGATGACTTGCCACCCAGCGTGGTGGCCTGGCTTCGACAGTAGTCATCTCCGCGTCGCCATGTAGGCCGACCGGCCTAGGGATTTCGCGACCCCTCTACAGGAGCCTTCGATAGCGCAAAAGGGACCGCTCGACGTCGGCCAGAAGGGTCTCGAGGACGACCGCCGAGACGGTGTCGTACCCGTTGATGTGGCTCTGGAAGTCGAGCCCGCCACCGGAACAGACCGCATCGGTGAGTGCACAAACATCGAGCGTCAGCGGTCGTATGTGAGCGGCGAGAGGTTCGCTGCCAAGAGCCCCTATCCCGTCGAGGTTTCCGAAGCGAAAGACACCGAGTTGGAGTGTGTCTCGGGATGGATCAGCGAGGAGCACGACCGAGGCGATGCGGTCTACTGGGGGCCTTCCTGCCATGGCCGCCTTCACGACCTGAGACCCCTGTGAGTACCCGACCAGGACGATCGACGTGCCGGGACACCGCTGTCCGAGGTCGTCAAGGACCGCAAGGAGGTTCGCTGCACCCGTCTGCACCGACCGGTTGTAGTCACCATTGAAGAGCGCAAGGCCGAAGTTGTCGGAAATTGAAACCGCGGGGTAGTCGAGTGCAACGCTTGACACGGTGCCACCGAGTTCGGACACACCAACGGTGACCTCATCGACCACGGCTTGCACCTGGTCTCCGTATCCGATCTGCCCTGACCCACGAGCACCGACCACAGCGACATCCGAGCACCCGTCAACAGCACTCGGCGCTAGCGGAGCAAGCAAGGACAAAGCCATGGAAACGGCGACGATCAGCATCCATTGAGCGTACGTGGCGACGTTGAATACCGCGCCGAACCAGGGCTAGCCGGTCACTTCCCCACGGACCAACGCCGCGCTGAACGGATACAGCTCAGCGGTAAACAGGCCCTCCGCCACGAAAGGGTCGGCCTCCATAAACCGTCGAGCATCGTCCTCGGACTCAGCATCGAAGATCACAACTGCAGGACCCTCGTCACCGAGGGGTCGACCAGCGAGAATCACCGTTCCATCGATGGTCGCCTGTCGGAGCCGGAGGTAATGCTCGGATGCTGTCCGTTCGTCCTGAGAAGTCCACGCCGACGGATCCTCACGCAGAGGGCGGTCCGCTGGACCAAACACATACATGTATTGGTTCGCCATCGGGCCATCGTATTCCCCTGACCGCGCCTGCGAAACCCCTACCCGATAGACCACTGCTTCATGAACCTCCACACGGTCGATGAGTCAATCTCAGTCGAGATCTCCCCGGCGATTCGTCCGAGACCAGGGTCACCGTTTGGCCAGGTGTGTCCGCCGCCGATCACCGACAGCACCACGACCTCCACGCCTCCATCGCACCGAGACCACGTCCGGCGCTGAACCGCTGTCCGATCAGGCTGGTCGTCGACGATCGGTCCATCCGTCCCAGACCCACAACCATTGGTTCTCGCCCACACCTCGGCACTCTCAACAGCGCCAAGCTTCAAGTCCTGGCTCGTGAGACAGGCCCGGCCCGACGTGTCGAATGTCCAGCAGGGGTCGTCGGTTCCATGAATCTGCATCACAGGGACCGGCCGCGACGGCGAACAGTCCGCACCTGTTGAGTATTGGTTCGATCCTGCCACCGCGACGATGGCGGCGAACACATCTGACCGCTCGCAGGCCAGGCGATGGCTCATCGCAGCACCATTCGACAACCCCGTGACGTAGACGCGCGAGGAGTCGACATTGAGCCTTCGAGAGAGGTCACCCAAGACCGCGTCGAGGTATGCCACGTCGTCGATCCCGTTCTCACACGACTTGCCAGACGAGCAGTTCCACCCGCCGACCCCTCCACCGGCATTCCATGTCCTGAGCGCAAGCAACGATCGAGGTGAATACCCGTTTGGATACACCGTCACGAATCCCTCAGCCTCTCCGACTCCATGGAGACACAGAGGATCGTCAACGTCACCTCGTGGACACGTCGATGTCGGGTCTGCCTTGCCTCCACCGCCATGCAGTTCGACGACAACGGGCACGGGGCCCCCGTCGTAGCCGGTCGGGACGAACGCGAGATATGGCCGATCGGGATAGCCATCGACGGCACAGGTTCCGCTCTCGCCCACAGCAACGCATGGCTCTGAGGCGTCGCCGCCACGGTCAGAGCACGCAGCGAGAAGCAATACAACGCCGAGGAGCAATCCGCCTCCGAGTATGAATCGTCGTCTCATGACCACATCGTACGAAGCCGACATGAGTGGAATATGAGTCACCGGTAGGCGTTGAACACACGGCACCACATACAAAGGATTGAAATGAGCGACTGGAACGCAGGAATCATCGACGAATTCAGGGCGAACGACGGCAAGGTCGGAGGCATGTTCGAGGGAGCTCCACTCGTGATCGTGGCCACGACCGGCGCAAAGTCAGGCCAGGAACGTCTTGCTCCTCTCATGTCGAGACACGAAGACGGCCGCACATTCGTGTTCGCCTCGAAGGCTGGGGCGCCAACGCACCCCGACTGGCTCCACAACATTCGAGCGAACAACGCCGTTCAGGTTGAGGCTCCTGGCGATTCCTACGACGCAACGGCTATCGAACTCGGCGAACCGGAACGCACCGAGATCTACACCCGCCAAGGGGAAGAGTGGGCCCAGTTCGCCAAATATCAAGAGGGCACGGACAGGGTCATCCCTGTCATCGAACTCGTCCGGCGATAGCAACCCCACACCGCCATGTCACAGTGGCGTTGTAAGTTGGACGCATGGCAGTTGAGCAGGCAGTGTGACCACCGATTCGGTTCGAACGCGAATCAAGCCGACGGCCGGTGTCGGCGGAGCTGAGATCGGCCGATGCCTGACCAAGGCGCATCATGACCGATTCACCCCCGCGGTGTCCCAACCGGACCCCGTCGCCGATCGGCGTGCCCGAGACGGGATCGACCACGAAGCCCGCATCGTCACCGCGATCCTGGACACCTTTGAGGGCTCCTTCGTGGACCTGCGAAGGGGAGCGAACGTATACGAGCGCACCACCCAGGCGCTGAATGAACGCGTAGAACTGATCGTCGGCGGTCGCATCACCACGGCCGACGGCCGGCTCGTCGGCGCACCCGACATTCTCGTACTGACCCCGGATGGGTATGCCCCCATCGAGATCAAGGGACACCTCATTATCGGCCACGAAGGACCGCGTTGTGCCGTCGCTCCACTCGCCGACTTCCACACGATTCCCCCGATAGATGAAGAGACACCTGTCAGATTCCGCGGCAACCGCAAGCGGGATCTCTACCAAGTAGCGCACTATTGGCGGATCCTCGACGGACTTGGGCACGCAATAGGTCCGGCAATGGGCGGCGTCATCGGAACGGAAGACCCACCACTCTGTGCGTGGGTGGCCCTCGATACAGAAGACCGGTCCCTTGTAGCCAAGACAAGCGACCGAACCGACGAGTTGCTCAATGCCCTCGAGGAAGGACTAGCTGACCCGAGCACGCCCTCTGTTGACCCGTTCTGGCGAGGGGAATGTGGAGGATGTGTGTGGCACGACCTTTGCCATGCCCAACTCACGGAACGGAACGATCCAACACTGCTTCAGGGCATCGACGCTGCCTCCCGAGCAACCCTGGCTGAGGCTGGGATTACCACGATCGAGGGGGTTGCCGGCCTCTCTGCCGACACCGACCTCGTGCGCGAAGGCTCCGTCATACTTCAGGCACGGGCCAGAACCTTTGGAGGGCTCCTCAGACGTGACGCCAGCGACCGGCCCGTCGATGTCCCTTCTCCCAACAGGCAGGTCGACTTCGACATTGAGACCTATAGGGGCCGGATCTACCTCGCCGGATTCCTCGAAACCGTCGAGGGGAGTACGAGTTTTGACCCTGTGGTCGATTGGAGCGGCGCCGAGGGCTCTGAACGACGTCTGATCGGCGAACTCTTCGACAGGCTCGCCGCCTACGCCCATGCCGATACGAAGGTGTTCTACTGGACGGGCTACGAGCCAACGACACTTGCGCGTGCGGCGGCAACCCATGACTTGCAGATCCCGGGGTATGACACGGTCGGTGAGTGGTTCGATGCACACGCCATCGACCTGCACCGATGGACCAAGGATCGATTCATTTCCCCATTCGGATACGGCCTGAAAGCGGTCGCACCGCTCTGCGGATTCACCTGGCGCGACGACGACCCTGGAGGTCAGCAGTCTGAGCTTTGGTACGAGGACATGGTCGCGGGTGACGTCGAACTGAAAGACCGCCTCCTCGCCTACAACGAAGACGACGTCGAAGCGCAGCTGGTCATCCGACGATGGATCGTCGAACAAGACACGGGAGCTGGACCCGGAACAGCCATCCCCTCCGTTATGGCGTGGCCACTGGACTGACATCCACGCCAAGGGTGTTCAGCGACTGTCCCGCAATATGCCACGCTCGGTAGGCTGATGGTGACGAAACCGCACCCGGTGGAAGTCAGTGAGGGGATATGACCTGGGGCCCGATTCTCGCAGCGTTGCTGTCGGCCCTCGTACCAGGGGCCGGACAGCTCTACGCCCGCAAACCGCTCAGAGCCGCGCTCTTCTTCTTGCCGACCGTCGGGCTCGTCGGTGCCACCTACTACTTCCTCGACCTTGGAACGATTGGCATGGCGGGTTTGCTGGTCAGGCCATCGTTCCTGACCGGTCTTCTCGCCCTCGACGTGATTCTCCTCGTCTGGCGCACGGCCGCAGTCATCGACGCGTTCATGTTGACCTCGGACGACTCCGACCGCAGCTGGGCCATGGTGCCAATGGCGCTCCTCCTGCTCGCCGTTGCGGTGCCGCACCTGGTCACCTGGAACTACGGAACCGACACGCTTGATGCACTGACAACCACCTTCGTCGCAGCGCCGGCCGACGCCCAGTTCGGACCACCTGTCGGCACCGTACGGATCCCTTATCCGGCTGTTGGCGGCCCCGACGGCGAACCCGCTGGTCCCCAGATCACACGGACGGTGTACCGCGAACACGCCAGACCGGCTGTCTTCCGTTCAGGCATCGGTGACCCGGATGCCGTCAGTGTTTGGATCGACATTGCAAACGATGTCATCGTTGCTCCCCCCTATGAGCAGCCTGAGAACCCACTCGACAAGGACCGGCTCACAATATTGCTCGTCGGCGGGGACGCCGGTCCAGGCCGGGAAGGACTACGGACAGATTCAATGAACGTGGTCACAATCGACCTCGTAAGCGGCGAGGCCGCCGTGTTCGGATTCCCGAGAAACTTCAAGCTGATGCCACTCCCGAATCGGTTCAAGAAGTCGTTCGTCGACCTCGAGGAGCGTGTCATCGAAAAGGACCTCACGGACCTCGACGAGGACGGGTATCCAGACACGTGGTACGACCAGGACGGCGATTTGATACCCGACGAGCCGCCATTCGAGTCGTGTGAGTGCTTCCCAGAGATGCTGAACAAGGTACGCCAATACACCGTCGACTGGACAAGGACGTACCCGTACTCACCGGACCCAGGGCTGTCGGCGCTCAAGGACGTGCTCTCGAACGCAATGGACCTCCCCATCGACTACTTCCTCATGGTTGACATGGGCGGGTTCGTCGATCTCATCGATGCAATCGGCGGCGTCGACGTCCTCGTCAAAGAGCCGTATCACGTGACGGTGTCCTCACCAGAAGAGGGCCAGCCGAAAGCAAGCATCAACGTCGAGCCAGGCATGAACCACCTTGACGGCCTCGAAGCTCTTGCATACTCGCGCTGGCGAATAGGTTCCTCTGACTACCACCGGATGCGTCGCCAGCGATGCCTCGTGCGAGCGGCTGCCACGCAGACCGACACGATCACCCTCATCAAGGCCTACCCCACAATCCTCGACCTGATGAGGGAATCGATCACCACCGACATCCCAATCGAAGCCCTCCCGGATCTCGTGTGGGCAGCAGGCCAGATCGACCTCAACAACGTGGCGACCGTCGGCTTCATACCACCGACCTACAACACCGGACGCACCCCTGCGAACTTCCCGATACCGAACGTCGACCGCATCCGCTGGAAAGTGCGACAAGTCATCGAAAACGGTGTCGAAGCCCAGTCCTCCTCAGGCACAAGCGAGTGCTCCTGACCGAACCAGTCCTCGTACCCTGGGTTCTGTAGCGGGTCTGATAAGACTCACAGCCCACAGAATGAAGCCGACGGCCGATGTCACCCTTGTCCGACAGCGGCGAGGTGCTCTCCGTGCAGCTCAAGGTATTCGGCGAGCCACTCCTCATCGACATGCCCCCACTGATCCTCAACAGGAACTCCCGGCACGATCCATGCATGAAGCATCTCACCGGTTTGTGGCACATTGATCGATCCGACCGGACAATTTCCAAAGGGTGACTCCAACCCGGCAATCGTCATGGGGAGCAGCCCGAAGCAGATGTTCTCGTGTGCGTGCCAGAGCATGATCGGGCCGCCGTTGGTTGGACCTCTGCCGTTGAATCCATCCATCTCGAACATCACCCCGACCAACACCGGGCCGTACGGCGACTCTGCATAGATCAGCGACTCGGGATAGGACGGATCAAGGATTCGACCGTCCCCGATGAGTGCAGGGTTCTGGGCGTGATGATCGGAGCCACGGATGACGCCGACCTGGTAGCCGGCTTGTTCGGCGACCGCTGGATCGCGGTACCTCTCCGTCGCAACCACAAGATCAGCGTGGAGGTCACTCGCGAAGTGAGACTCCTCTGGCGTAGGTTCGAGACGCTCGATGTATGGGACGAGCGTGCCAGGAGCCGGGTACTCGCCACCATGATGCCCACCGTCCGCACCCACGGTCACAAAGGCTCCAACGAATCCGGCAAGGGCGGTGACTGCGACCAGCGACACAACTCCAACAGGAGCCATGCGGCGCCAGCGCGAGCTTGATGCCGCTGGCACTGCGAGCATGGCCAAAGCAAGGATCTCAAGCAACTTCGTGACCATCCCAAGTTGGTCTGCAGGCGCACCGAGCACCCAGAATGCTGCAATCGAACTGACAACAATCGAGACCGACAAACGGGGACGGACGTTCTTAGCGATCCACCACCCGGCGAGTGCCAACGCCAACGCACCCACGGCGTACAGCACGGTATAGCCACTCGGTTCGTGCGTGAACACAAGGACGGCGTGGAGGAGAGCCGAGTACCAAACGGCTACCGCCGCAACCCGCCGCGTCAACGACGCACCTGAGAAGGCCGCTACAACAGCAGACGCCCGACGACCGTCGCGAGCGGCAAGTCGACGCACCGTGATCATTGACAGCCATATCAGAAGCGGGGCGATTACCACGAGGAGCGCGGCGAAGGTGTGCTCGTCGACGACCGCGTACAACGGACTGCCTACATAGTCGCCAGGCTCGAAGCCCTCGAGAACGGTGGTGCGGACGGCACCTTCCGATGTTGGGATGACGATTGGATCGTCGGTGTGAAAGAAGAGACCCATTTCGATTCCTTTCAGACGAGGGCGTCAAAGCGCGCCGGTTCGACAACGAGTCGTTGCTCTGGTTCGGTCTGGAGTTGCTCAGCTGACGGGCCCACAAACTCGCCCTTCGATCTCCGAAGCAGACGAAGCATGGTGATGGGAAGGACAAAGCCGACGATCAGCGGCACAAGCCCCGGAAGGGTCGATGCAAGGATCATGGTGAGAACGAGATCGAGCGTGGCGAGCACGATGAGACCCCACTCGGACCACAGCGTGACTCGCCGGGCCCATCGGCGTCGACGCCGAAGCCCCCGACCAGCGAAGAACGCAAGAACGGTGGCTGCCGTGGTGAGAACGAACGGAACCGCAATCGCAGGGCCGGCGAAGGCGAAGAACAGGAGGGACTCGATGGCGACCACAAAGAGCAACGCTGCTTGCACGAGCACGATGGCCCACATGAGGTCGATTAGGTCCGATGGTGAACGGTTGGTGTTGGTATCCATGACACAAGAATCGTGCCTTCACATGAGGTTCAGATTGGTCGGAAATGAGCCGACGATGAGAACTAGCCGAGCGGCAATGTCATCGTGAAGACAGCACCGTGGTCGGCTGCGTTCTCTACGCCGATCGATCCGCCGTGATTGACCATGATTGATCGCGCAATCGCTAGGCCGAGCCCGTAGCCGGTACCGGTGCGGGATATGTCAGCCCGATGGAACCGTTCGAACACCCGCGACATCTCCGCCTCGGGTATCCCTGCGCCGTCATCGGCGACCGTGATGACGGCGCCGACATCGGTCGTGGTCGCCGCAATCGAGACATGGTCTCCGCCGTGCCGGTCAGCGTTGTCCACCAGAATCCAAAGCACCTCGGCGAGCGCCGTCGAATCGGCCCATACGACAATGCCGGCTGGCACATCCGTGGTGACCTCGATTGCCAGGTTCCGTGCCCTCCTCGCTACAGACCCGACGAGGCCATCGAGTTCCACAGGACCGGGATCGATGGCCGCAACGCCGTCTACATCGGCTCTTGCGAGTGTGAGGAGTCGATCCACGAGCCCACTCATCCGGGTCGCCTCAGTGCGGATGTCCTCGGTGGCGTCGAGCCGATCATCGGCATCCGCGCCGGGCTTCTCAATAAGGAAGCCCGAGTTGGCGAGGATTGATGTGAGTGGGGAGCGAAGTTCATGAGATGCGTCGGCGATGAACCGCTTCTGGCTTTCGATGGTCAGGTCTCGGACTCGTGTGGCCCGTTCGATCGAATCCAACATTGAGTTGAACGAAGACGTGAGCGCTCCGATCTCGTCGTTCCGTTCTACCGGGTCGAGTCGCTGTGACAGATCGCCTGTTTGACCGATCTCGTCAGTCGTCTTTGCCAAGGTCTTGATTGGCCGCATGGCTCTCCCGCTCATGAACCAGGCACCGATCAAGGTGGCGATGAGGGCAATGAGGGCAAAGACGAACAGGAACCCGCGCACGCCCTCGATCTGTTGGTCGATGACCCTCGCAGGTTGCGATGCCGCAACAACCCCAACCGTCCCAACCGAGTCGATCCACTTTCGGACTTGGCTCCGCATCTCGGAAGAAGTCACTTCCGACGAACCGGTGTCGAGCGCTTCCACGACCGCGGCGGCCGGCATGGGAAGGAGCTCTCCCCCGACCGTCGCCGTTCCATAGATCGGCTGGCCGACGTCGTCGTACACCGTGGTGAATGGCTGATCGGATGTCGTTGCGTCAGGAAGGAAGAGTGGCTCCCCTGGGTCAGCTGCGCCAACATCGGTCTGGGCGAGGGCGGCGACGGAGGCATCGGCGCTCGAGGACAGCAGTTTGTCCTGATCGTCGCCTGCTGTCCCGACAACGAGCGTGGCGATGAGGATGCTGAAGAGCAACAGGACCGCAGCGGTCAGACCGACGCCGTACCAGGCAAGTCTCCAACGGATCTTCACGGTGACCTACTCAGCTCTCATCACGTAGCCGGCGCCACGGACGGTGTGGATCATCCGCGACTCGCCCTCGGCCTCGAGCTTGTTGCGGAGGTATCGGACATAGACGTCGACAATGTTGCTTGTCGTGTCGACATCGAGACCCCACACACTTTCAAGGATGCGCGACCGGGACAGAACAATGCGGTCGTTCCTCATGAAGTACTCGAGAAGGTGGAATTCGAGGGTGGTCACGTCGATGCGCCGATCCCCTCGCTTGACCTCCATGCCATCCACATCGGCGACCAAGTCCCCGACGCGGATGACTTCTCGCCCTCCTGGTTCGTGCCGGCGGAGGAGGCTTCGCACCCGCGCCAGGAGCTCCTCGTAGGCGAAGGGTTTAACGAGGTAGTCGTCGGCGCCGGCGTCAAGGCCATGGACTCTGTCGCTCACGGTGTCCTTGGCTGTGAGCATGAGCACCGGGACCTTGCTGTCGGCGCGGAGCCGGCGGCACACCTCGATCCCGTCGATGCCAGGCATCATGATGTCGAGAACGACGAGGTCTGGCCGATGGTCGAGCGCTGAACGCAAGGCTGTGTTCCCATCGTGGGCCACCTCAACGGAATACCCCTCGTAGATCAGGGCACGACGAAGGCTCGCGGCAATGCGCTCGTCGTCATCGGCAACCAAAATGCTCGGCTTCATCTCACCATGATGCCACGCACACATGAGTCCAAGATGAGAGCTAGAGCCAACCAGATCCCGTACCCAGGGTTCTGTAGCGGGTCTGATGAGACTCACAGCCCACAGAATGAACTTTCATCGACCGCTCACGTCGATCTCATCGGGGACTCATCGCTCCAACGTCTGCTGGCACAAACAGCAACCACAGGAGTCGACGATGATCAAACAAGGACGACCGAGAAGAGCCGTTGCGGCGCTTGCAGCTGCAATCGCAATCGTTGGGGCGGCGTGTAGCGCTGATGCCGCAGATACAGAGGCTCAACCGTCCCCACCGACGACCGCGGCGATGGGTCACGACCACAGTGCGTCAACGAACACAGGGGACGCCACGGCGACACCGGCCGCAGACATCGAAGGTGCAGATCTTGTCTCGGGGACATTCGCAACACTCGCCGACGCACCGCCATCTGCCACCGATATCTCAGGGACGGCAGATCTCGCACGGCATCAAGGAACAACCGTGACGATCATGCTTCACGGGCTCACCCCTGGGAACAACTACGTCTCCCACGTCCACGCGGATTCCTGCGCCAACAATGGCGGACCGCACTACCAGTTCGAGGTCGGAGGCGGTCACCATCCGCCAAACGAAATCCACCTGGCCTTCACCGCGAACGACAATGGAATGGGAACAATGACGGCCGAGAACGCGTCCGTCGCCGACCAGACGGCCGCAAGCGTCGTCGTCCACGAAGCGATCGATGGGTCCCCAAAGCTCGTCTGTGCCGATCTGTCCTGATCCGCTATTTCGTTGCCTCGACGTATAGCGAGAGGTGGGGCACCGTGGAGTCGAAGAAGGTGGTGTTCCGCAAGACCGGAACAGCGCTCTGTGCGTATCCGGACGGTTCGATCGATGCGAACCCAGCTGACGCGATCATCGCAACCGCCTTGTCGTGGGTGAACCAGTTGATGTGGTTCCCTGGATAGCGCCGCTGCACATCGATGGAGCACATGGAGGTGCACCGGTCGAACGCAGCGGGCGTTGGTCCGCCGGCGAACACCTCGTCCACGTCTTCGTCGGAGAGGCGGACCGCCGCGCCATCCGCGTGAATCGTGGAAACGGACCCGGCAAAGGAGAACAGGAACAACTGCTGAATCGACGCCTGAGATCGCGGCACGAGAAGCGACGGTTCCGGTGATGTTTCACGGTTCGTTGTTCCAAGCGGTAGGAAGAAGTCGATATCTCCCCGCCGATACGCGTCGTAGGCGAGCCTGCTGTCCGGCGCCGTGACCCGGAGAACTCCGCCAGGGCGAAGAATCCGATATGCCTCAGAAAAGAGCCGTGCAGCGGCCTCATCGGTGACATGCTCGATGGTGTGGCTCGTGTAGACGATTTCAGCGACGCCATCGTCCACTGCGAGAGGGTCATCTGACAGAAGATCCCATGGGATCTGATCCGATTGTTGCACGCTGTACCACGATGATGGATTGTCGACATTGGTCCAGTACTGGTGACGGAACGAACTTGCGCCAATGTTGTAGAACCGGTGTTCCCTGAGGGTTTCCGGTTGGTAGGAGGCCTCGTAGCGCCTGGCGTCAGCCCGTTCGGTTGCCGTTCGAGAGAGCTGCCAACCGCGGTCGAGGAGCAGGCGACGAAGCGGTGTGAGCAGTCGTTTGAGGAATCCGATCAGCCTGCGTTTCACATCGGTCCTCGGGATTCCGGTTCCGTTCTCACATGCCAAACACTATCGGTCGGAGTCCGTGAGAAGACCGC